>Ga0209594_1001697_pt1 | contig 10749 bp, 23 predicted proteins | sample AshMeaCrysSpring_FD_184126 | JGI IMG/M metagenome (GOLD analysis project Ga0209594, IMG submission 184126) | Groundwater microbial communities from Big Spring, Nevada to study Microbial Dark Matter (Phase II) - Ash Meadows Crystal Spring... | ecosystem: Environmental > Aquatic > Deep subsurface...
TTATCTGTTAGTAATTCTATCATTTTCTCTCTTTTTCGTGCCTGGGTATGGATTATCTCTTGCCCACACTTTCAGATAGTTATATTTCTCCCATTCTCCTAAGTAGTAATTGTTATCTATTACTTCTATCATTGTATCACCATATACGTCATTATATTTTATCTATACATACCAGGAAATTCTATATTTTCTGCATCCCCTATAGTATTTTCGATATCATCCGCTATTTCTTTGATAGCACTGGTAAAATTGATTATGTTTTCAACAGTCAAATTTGTCGTATCTATCTCAGGATCTTCCACAGATTCAAGATTGGATATTACATCTTCAAGTACGCCTACAGCCTCGGATACAATTTCGTATTTAGACGTATGCTCAAGATTTGCCCCTTCCATATCTGATACCCACGATTTCATCTCATCTTTGAGATCTTCAAATTCTCCAGGACCTAACTCGTTTAGTAAGGTTTGGGCATCATTGATCTTCTTCACCATCTCTTCTCTATTTTTGATTCCTCCAATTTCCTCCATCTTTTCTAGAGAATCGTCTAGTGAATTAGCAATTTCTCTTAGCTTTTCGACAGTGTTCATCAGTAATCCACAAGTTTCATCTCTCCTTTTTGCTCTACTCATATATACCATAATTTTTCACCTTTTTTATTTTATAATCCATATTCCTTTAATACGTCACGTATAGATAAGCCTTCTTTAGGAATATTTTCTTCTACTGAATAACTGGCATACCTTATATGACCGGGATAGAATGTCTTAATATTTTCCCATAATTTTTTCATATCTTCTTCAGATAGTTCTACATAAAACCACCAATTACCAAATAATCTTCCGGACTGTACGCCTTTAGGTATATGAATTTTTGTATTTTCGCAGGCCCATTTAAGTACATGAATAGGTCTGATAGGTCCTATAGGACAATCTATTTCAACGAGGAACACTGCCATTATCTATCATCTCTTCTTTTTTTATATTCGCTTTCTTCATTTTGTATACTCTTTTTGCCCTCTACATATTCCAATTATCACAATAACTTTAAGTGACCAAATAATTCATCAGTCACTTCTTCAGGAAGTGGCTCGATTACTAGACATGTAAAACTATCTTTAGCTATCTGCGTTAGTCCTCTATCATATACCTTATGACTCCATATATTTAGTTCATTTAATTTCAAAATTATCTTATTCATTTCCTCTTCAGGAGCCTTTAAAACCACCTTTTTCATCAACTCGTCGTGTTCATATCTCCATTGGCTATATGCTTTAAAATCTCCCTTTTGATTATAGAGAATACGCTCCATGTAGAATACTTCTCCATGAGCGACCTGCACGGCGATCTTACCCTTTCCCATGTCGAGATCTGTATTGATTATAAAAACTTGCTTGAGTGTCATTTGTATCATTTTCCTTTATTTTTCATTATTCTATTATCTTTATTCTATTTCCTGTCTATATAATTTATTAGATTTTAAACGAAAATAACGCTTATAAGCCTTCTGAGTGCTTGCAGATATAGTTGGGATGTATCAAGGTAATATCCTATGTTACATATATGCTTATATACATGCGTGTCGGGGAAGTTATCTAACAACGTCTGTTTAGCTCTTACCATATTCTACCATTTTTGATACATGCTCCTATTTTCGTTATATTCTCCTATTTTTGGCGTCTTCCTAGGTCTACTCTCGCATATTTAAAAGGGCAGTTTGTTCGGTTACTTATATCGTTATATACATCCATCAACTGGTCCATTGTAATCTCCAATCCTGTTAGACAGAACTCAGCAGATATCTTTCCTTCACCCTTAGACTTTTGTTTAAATAGCTCGTCAAGTTCTTTCAGTTTTTCTTCAGAAGCGGTCTTACTTAACCTCCTTATACGATCGAATAATTTCTTTGTTTGCTTTTCAATTTTTTCGTCGTTCATCTATATTATCCTTTTAATCGAAATTATAAAAATGATAAATACTGTATGCTATATAAAACATAAAAGTATATATACTCGCTGTAAGTAGAATAGCTGCGATATATGCAGATAGCTACAGATAAAAAATAGGAACGATACAGACTCTATACACACTCTGTAGATATTCTATAAATCATCTTGTTCCTTGCATTTATTCCCAAAGGTTTATTCCCAAAGGTCTCTTCTTATACCTTTGACTTTAAATCCGCCTTGAAGAATCCCTGGAATCGGTGTCATTGGTTCTTTAAGAATTTCAACATATTCCATCTTAGCTATTTGAGTATATATTATTACACCAGCCTCATATTCTTTCTTAGCTATGACATGGAATCCTCCATGGGTTTCTGACACCCATTTGATATGCCCTTTTAATAGGTCAGTTACTTTATCTAATATGGCCTCATCTTTTTTGTCAATATCAACGACAGTGAACAACCTTCTGCTCCTGTTTTTATGAATAGCACTAAAAAGTTTTACATCTATTCTTCTATATAATTCTAAATTCTTGGACTCACCTTTAAACGAGTCATATATCATTTTATTGATATCTTCAATAAACTCACTATAACCTTTAAGTGTGCTTCTTGGATCTGTCAAGCAATAAACCGCCATACAATGGATGGGGACGTCATTACCAGTCTTACTATCGGCATATATTCCATTAATACAGCTAATCTTTCTTATCTTTCTCAGTATTTTGTCCAGATCATTGTGCCGTATTATCTCCCTTCCTAGGACTTCTTCGCTCTTAGATAATTCAACGGGACAATATTTCTTTCTTGTATTCAACAGTAATATATAAACATCATCATCCTCAAGATTCATAAGAACTCTTTCAGCAAAATCCCTCGTTTCATTAATATCATATATTAAGTCAGTCATATATTCCTTTATCCCCTTTATTATATCTACATTTCATCTTTTATTTCTTTTCAATTAATTCTTTCAATCTCCTTGTAAATGTTTCCACTTCTAAAGCACTCATCCTTTTATCGACAGATATGCTCTCCACAACAACACCCATTTTATCGTCAACCTTTCTTTCAATCATTAATGTAATCCTGTAGTCTCTGACATCTAACGTGTCCCTAACAATACCCCCTAAGATTTTTGCTAGATCCCAAAGAATGTACGGCAGATCCTGTTTAGCCATTACATATATCCTTTTATTACCATTTGATCTCTATAAGAGGATGTGTACAGAAATAAAGAAATAGTTTTTCTCTTACAGTGAAAGGTCTGTTAGCAAATATCTCATACCCTCCCTTACCTTTCATCAGGATAGCATTCAAGGTTTTATCTGCCGTATTAAGAACCTTCAATAAATCATTAAAATAGACATCGTTAAAATCTTTTAATTTTATAGCATAATAATACGGCATTCTTGTTCCTTTTATATTACTATTCCGTCATCTTTATTTTCCTCAGATATTGTTCTATATATACAAGATTGACTACATCTTCATGATTATATTGCTTCGCTTTTTTCCACATCTCTTTTCTTTTGGCTTCATCAGTTTCGGTAGCAATGTCAAGCAACAGTTTTTCTTCTTCGGCTCCATCACTTATTCCGCTCTTCCTAGGAGGGACGCTTGGAATTTGTAATTCTACACCCTTTAATCCTCCGTACATTCCTGCACTATGGGCTAATAATTCAAGATCTATACATTTAACTCCAGGAAGTTCATCAAGAACAACTCCCAGCTGTGCTCCAATTACCCCAAAGTCATATCCTGTATATCCCTTTGCACCGCCAGGCTTAGTTCTACAATGATAACCAATTACCTCATTTATCCCGTCAAGCTCCTTCATTAGACTATCTTTAGTAACATTATTCCCTATCAACTGGACAAATTTCTTGTCGAGAAGTTTATGGACCATCGTATTTTCATCAACTTCGAACCCTAAAATTAATATACCAATTATTCCTTGATATTCAATTTTTTTCCCATTATGGTCTATTCCGGTGCAAAATACCCAATTTTTATAGTCTCTAAAACATTTGTCTCTTTCATCGTCTTTATCTATATCATATTCTCCAATATAGCTAGCTTCGATATCAATATAGGCCTTCCTCAGTTTCATTATATTCCTCCTAATCTCTTATTTTATACTGTTCTCCTTCTATTCGCATCATTTGTATCATTTGTCGATTTTTATTTTCCGAATCTAGGACACTTCGGATTATCACAGTAATATTCCTCAAGACATCTTCCCCACATTCTCTTCCTTCATATCACTTCCATATTCAGGACACGTCTCCACCATAATTATATCATCTCTATATATACTTTATTTGCCATATCTTCGATAATATCTTCTAAAAATGCTTCTACGTCATAATTGACATATCTTTTAGATTTCGATACTATCATTGTCAAATTTCTAGCTGTTAAACATTCTAAAATGTCTGCAAACAGTTGTTTTTTATCATCAGTGTTCCAAATCATAGGAACTCTACATCCAACAAAGTCCATGTCAATAGTTACATATTTATAAGATATTTTTGTCCTTCTATTGAATTTGACATTATATACAAGACAGTCCCCTTTCTTACTTTTGAATATCTTTACGTCATCCTTTCCGCAATCATGTGGATACAGCCATATATATTGGCTAATATATCCTCTACTTGCTAATATTGGAACCCAATTATTGTCTAACCATGAAGGATAGTGATCTTGTATCATGGATGAGTATGAGTCAGCATCAAAAATTTTTTCTTGATACAAAGGATAATCTGCGTGCCAATCAAAATTTGCTAAGGTTCCTATAGGTTTATCTATTATATTTAAAATTTCTTCATGCGATTCTATAATTTTTAATTTTAGATTTTCTACCATACGTTTTTCATCTCCTATCCTACCTCCATAGTCGTTTTTAGTCGTTATTTTCTATTTTTCGTCTATCATTTTCCTGAACAATAGTCTTCTTCTATATATGTTGTTATATAGACTACCAGCAATTTCCCACATGCAGAACAATTTTTTTCTCCTGCAAGCTGATGAACTACCTATCACAGCAAATGTTCAAGGCTTCCTGGTTCTCTGATCAGGCTTGCCTTGATATGAGGAATATTGTTTAGATATTCTAACATACCTAAAGTAGAGGACCTAATCTCCTCAGGCGTTAATTCGATTTTTCAAATAAGCGGTATCACCTTCATCGTCTATATGCTCAGTTTCGACTATTTTACCGACAATATAGTCCACTATATCATCAATATCAGTTTCAAAAAAGTTCTCTATAGTTTTGTTGGCTAACTCTTTTAATCTATTATTATCACTCATGTCAGTCTACTTAGTATAGTCTATCCCTTTTTTCCCATCTATAATTTCAATAAATTTTTCTTCTATGAAATTTCCTACCTTTTCTAACAATCCTTTTTCGGTGATATCTCTTATAACATACCCTTTATCTCCAAAAACCTCTTCCTCGGTATAGTACCACCTCATATTTCCCTGAACAGTTCCAACACATATACCAATACAAGTACTCAGACTAATTCTTCCTTTATCGTCGTCACATACATCTTCCCATTTAAGTCTTTTTATAAAGTACCATGCCAAACCTTTGATATATCCAACGGGTATCCACCGCAACCATAAATATATTTGATATGGTTTGCCTAGTTCCTGATATCTTTTATGCTTTATTTGGTCTTTCGTCATATTTATCATATCTCTTGTTAGATTCACGTATATTATCGTACATCATCACAAAACTTAGTATCAGTGCTACGATATTGATGATTATGTTGACGATCGTCTCACGGTGTATCAATATATTAGAGATAATTATTCCAGCAAAAAATATCCAGAAGACGATCCAGAAATAAGGATTTTTTAAAATATTTTTCATTTTACATATCTCAATTTATTTATATCACGCAATGCGATTCATAGATTGACCTAATAGGACAGTTTCTATATCAGAAATTTTTATCTTATATGTCTTATCCATCCCGCAATGTACCTCTTTTCCTAAAACCTTATCTATAATTCCATAATGCTCTCCACATTTTTTGTTTGATTCATCCAATTCGGAGTTTAATTTATTGCATAGTTTTATAGCTTCAGGAAGTTCGTCGAAGAGTCTTTCAGTAAAAAATCCAAAATCACACCATCCATCTATCATGTCATAGAAATCTACATAGTATCTTTTTTCTTTATTTTCTTCCATTACAACACCTTCTATAGTGTAAAATATAATAAATGGGAGATAGCAGACTTGAACTGCTGTCCAATGGCTCCAAACCACCGATCATAACCGCTAGACCAATCTCCCAAATAACATATCAAATATCATGCGTACGGTTACTTTTTATGGACATAGTCTTCTTCATATCTATTTGTCCAGTATTCCTCAAGGGCTGGCCAGTCAATTTCCATTTCTCGTCCTCTTTCTTTCTTTTCTTTTTCTGTCATTCTATATCACTTCTTTAAAGATAAAATTTTTAATTCCAGCATTTTTAATCATTCTGTTACACATTAAGCACGGTTCATTATGTTTTTTCTTTTGACCATCCAAACGTTCGAAATAAATATACATGTCTCCATCAATTACAGATACCCCGTTTCTCGCAGCATTAAGAATAGCATTCGCTTCCGCGTGTACAGACCGGCAAATCTCGTAATTTTTTCCTGGATCTATTCCTAATTTGTCTCTTTCACAAATTCCTAGGTCACAGCAATTTGGCTCGCCTCTCGGAGCTCCACTGTATCCTGTAGATATAATAGCATCGTGCTTGATTATGATAGCACCAGCTATTGCTCTAAGACATGTACTTCTCTGCGCCACAATTCGCGCAATTTCCATGTACCAATTTTCTTTACTTACTCTATATCTTTTATTAATCTTTATACAACTTCCACTATGTTCATCATTCTCATCGTTCAAACTATCACCGTGTCATGCTAGACTATCGTCTCAGGCGGTGACAACATCTCTGTTTTTGTTTACGAATGTATCCCTAAGATGTTCCAGGTTCACTTCAGGAATTTCATAACCATCTTTATCGAATATCTTAACATATCTATAGAATACGTGCCACATGTACTTTCCGCCATCCAATTTAACAGTCCCTATAAAATCATAGATATCTATATTGTCACGTATCGGAAATCCAGTCCCAATAATCAAGATATCGATTGGTGTTGTTTCTCTTTCATCATCTACCAGAGCATAAATAACCGCAATATTATTCTGCTCTGACACTGATAGGATCTTTGCTGGCATCGGTATATCTATTATGATATGTTCCTGATGGTCCATATAATCCAGTTTGTATTTGAATATCTTTTTCATATTTTATACTGTCAATTATGCAATAACGTATTCTATTGTCCTGCTTATCCTGTCTACAGGCTTTTCTGGTTTCTGTTCGCCTATTCCCTCTATACCAGTACTGGCAATACCTTCTTTTGCTCTTATATCATCTTTTATAAGTTCTTCGGGAGCATTTAATTTACATCCCTCTGGGAGGTTATCTATGTAGGCTAGACAATCGAACCCTAAGATTTTATTATTTAATTTCTTGGGGCAATCAACATGTCTTCCACACTGAAGATACCCGTTACCGGTATATTCGAGATTATTCTCTCCGCATAGTAACCTTAGCATGTCTCATCACTCTATCTTTCATTATCTATATCTCCCTTCTATATTTTCCTTGTATCTATTCGGTGTTATACAGCAGGTTTATGTTCACCATCTTGATATCGTTATATATCAAATATAGTTTTTCAATCGCCTTTCCATCAATACCAGATTTCAACAGCTTTACCCTTTCTTCACTTGTATCCAACATACCCATCATCCCTCTTTATTAAATCTCCATTTTATTTTTATTTTTTGCTCTGCCACCAGGTCTATCTTTTTCATGATGACAGGGGCAAGTTTCTCGCAGATTTCCTGTGTCAGATGATGAGAATTCCCTTTATACTTTCCTTTTGATTCAAGAGGCTCAACTATCTGAATGACCTCTTTATATATTAGGTTTTTAAGGTCGTTCTCATCAAAGTTTGGTACAAACTCCTCGTCAGTCATATTCTATTTCTCCTTTTTATTCTTTTTTATTTTTTTATTCTTTTTGTCTTATATTTCGTAAGCATGAATCTATTCGCATCTCACTTCGAGAGAGTTCTCTGGTCTCTCATCTCCAAACTGGCTTATATGCACAATAACTCCAGGAGTGTCATCACCCTTGTAGTCCGTTATTGTGAGATCTACGAATCTAGCATTTCTAAGAGCATCCTGCTGTTCTCGCGAAAAACCGCACACTCTTAGTCTGCATCTCAGATCATCATTAAACCATATTTTTTCTCCTAAGACTAATCGACCATTTACTTCTATATCCTCTTTCTCTTTTTTGCCCATCTCTTCCTTTCTTGTTACGGTGGTATTTCCGGTAGCGAAGTCCTCTATTTCAGCATCGATTCCCTCTTCCTCTAAGACGTCTCTTATCCTATCTTCGAGTCTTTCAAATGTATATCCGTCTACTTGAGACTTTACTATTACGATTAGTCTTCTTGCCATATATTACATCTCCTTTTTTTATCTTTTTTTATTTTTTATTTTTATTATGCACTCTTTCGCCGATTGTTTTATCATCGGTTACTTTTTTGTCATCAGTCGTTTTTTTCATCTTTTTTGTTATCTTTTCCACCGTTAGTTTTACGGTCTTTATCCATTATTTCTTCCATAAACAACCTTAATTGGTCATTAGGATTTCCATTTCTCTCCTTCTTCAATTCTATTTCTTCAAGTTCTTTATTAATAAATACTATCGCCTGCTTAAGTATCTTTTCGGCAAATGCAATATTCTTACTTTCTATATCCGTAACAGACTTCATGAATCCGTAAAAACAACACTTGGATACTAATGCCTCATCTAATCCCATCAAATATCCGCTTGATAATATAAATCTCGAGAAATTGTCAACTTGTTCACCAATTCTTTTCTCATCAATTCTAGATATTTTCTTTCCGATAAATTCGACTAACGATTCTATACAGCCTTGACACAGAGGTATTCCCATTGCCTTTTCTTTGTCACTCAGCTCACAATTACATTTTATACAGAAATCCGACATTCCAGCATTTCCCATGTTACCCTCCCCACGCATTGTCTATGTCAACCTGTTTAGTATTTTTTATATTTATGGTTATTGTCTGGTCTTTACATAATTTCCAATCAAAATTTTCTGTCTGAGTATTGCGTCCGATACGAACACATCCACATTCATATTGTTGCATCGTTATTCCCATATTTATTCCTTCTTAAACTCTATCAACTAAGAGCTCCAAGCATCATCTATATTGGTTTGGTTTTTCGCCCACCATAGATAATCTGTCTCTCCTCGTATTATCGCATAAAATGTCTTTTGGTTGACAGGATGAGTCCTTAGAAAATTCCAGAGTTCTTTCTTTCTCAAATATCCAGGAATATGTTGGGCAATACCATATATATCTGCAAAATGTATTCTTATAGTTTTATCGTTAGCATGTATATCTTCACGGTTTCTAACGAAAAGACCTAAATAAAATCCAGACATAACTCCTGTTCCTATACTCTTGTCATCACAACAACACGACAAAATTTTATTTACCATTGGTAAGTTTGATATGGCATTATATAAATGTCTACATTCTAACTCCCTATCAGAATGTCCTTCTCTTACTAACCATGCATTAAAATCTTTGGTTTTCTTATCTTTCTTATCGTTCCTGCCATAATATGCTTTATGCAAATTTTTGATCTCGCCAGTAGTAAATCCGTGTCCTCTCAATGACTTCAACGCTATCTTTAGCTTATTTCTCTGTATTATTCTTAAATCGTCCTCCTCGCCTTTCTTACAAGTCATAGACACTTTAAGCAAAAAGCTAAAATCTTCATCATTCATCTCTCTAATGATTCCATCATATGTGATAGTAAATATTCTCACCTTATCTTCTTTCATATATCTATATAACCAATCAAGATTTATAGAAACATTAGTTCCTAACCCTTTTTTGATATATCTTAAGAGGGCGTCATCAAAAAATAGCCTGCACTGTCCGCTTATCACGACATTCTGCTCTGTCTGCCTCCTTATACGATCTTCAAATTCTGCTATCAAAGGTGAGTGATTGCGAAACGGTGTAGCCTGAATCTCTATAGGCAAATTTTCATCTAAAACACTAATATCAATTCTGTCTAATTCATCTATGATAAACGCATCTGGAAATTCTTTTTCTAGAGATTCAAAAATATAATCCCTTACATCATCTGCATATCTCCAGAAAATATAATCTCCAATTATTTCATATCTTTCCTGGTCGTATACCATATTTATCAAACTACTGTTATTATAATAATCAACATATAAAAATAATTTTTAAAAAAAATGAGGAATAAATCAGAATTGGACATACTCCTCATTATTTTTACTCTTCTTTACTCTTCAGTAGGAGCCTCAGGAACTTCTTCCTCGCCAGAGTCTATATATTTGCTCAGCGAGGGTGGCAGTTTGTCCTCTTCTGTGCCAAGTCTCATAACCAGAAGTTTATCTCCTGATTTGTGTGTTCCGGTGTCCACGACGATTCCTTCGTTAAACAGGACATATTTCAAGCCCCAGTAAAGACTGGTCGGATTCTTCTTGGCGAAATCTCCACCCATCTCCTTTCCCAGGTCTGCCGCCTTTACTCTGATAGTCCCATCCTTGCTTGTTGCGATCTGGTCTTTTATCCATGATACGTGTTTTTGAATAGCTACTGCATATTTCCCGTATTTT
>Ga0209594_1001701_pt1 | contig 10736 bp, 8 predicted proteins | sample AshMeaCrysSpring_FD_184126 | JGI IMG/M metagenome (GOLD analysis project Ga0209594, IMG submission 184126) | Groundwater microbial communities from Big Spring, Nevada to study Microbial Dark Matter (Phase II) - Ash Meadows Crystal Spring... | ecosystem: Environmental > Aquatic > Deep subsurface >...
TGTTTACATCATGCCATTGAGCTGGGAAGCGACTACCTTGTTGGGTATGGTCGTTCAACCTGTACATCAGTACAAAAGCATCGAATCCCTGCTGATTGAAAAAACGGGCAACATCGCTGCCTTCATGGGTTGAAGCCAGCATGGTATAAGCGCCGCCTGGACAGATCAGCACGGCGGGTTTGTTTTTTCCCTGACCCGGGGCGGGAAAACGCAGCATGTGCGGCGCATCGGCCAGGCTGTCTTTCCCGCCAATCCGGATGCCGGACTGGTTTGGATAGAGGACAATCCGTTGCTGTGCCTGGATCTCTTTCAATAAAAGCAGACTGAACATAAGGAGCGGGAGGCGCATATTGTCAGGTTTACATTCTTTCCGGAACACGGATACCGAGCAAATTCATGGCAGAAGCTATAACCTGCGCGGTCATCATGCAGATGCGCAGTCGCAGTTGCTTCTTATCAGCCGTTTCCGCATTGGCCACGGAATGCTCGGCATAGAAGCTGTTGAAGGTTTTGGCCAGCGCGTAAACATAAATGGCCACCACGGACGGATTTTGCTCCTCTGATGCTTGTCGCAACACCTGCCCATACTGTTCCAGGGAAATCAACAATTCCCTTTCCAGCGGCAGCAGACCAGCTGGCAGCATGGTATATTCCGTGTCCACTGATTCCTTGCGTAAGATCGACTTGATCCGCGCGTGGGTGTACTGGATAAAGGGCCCGGTGAAGCCGTGGAAATCGATCGATTCCTCCGGATTGAAAATCATTTTCTTTTTGGGATCCACCCTCAGCAGGAAAAACTTCAGGGCACCCAGACCCAGGGTCTCATATAATTCCTGCAAAGCTTCCGGCGGGAAGTCTTTCACCTTACCCAGTTCTTCCGTATGACGGGCGGAAATGTCCACCATCTCCTGTACCAGTTCATCAGCATCCACCACCGTTCCTTCGCGACTCTTCATTTTCCCTGTAGGCAGTTCAACCATTCCGTAGGACAGATGGGAGATGCTGTCCGCGTAGGGCAGGGCCAGTTTCTGGCAGATCAGCCTCAGCACTTTCATGTGGTAGTTCTGTTCATCGCCAATCACATATATGCTTTGATCGATGCCATAGTCCTCGTATTTTTTCATGGCCAGGCCGATGTCCTGCGTGATGTACACGGAAGTACCGTCTTTGCGCAGCAGCAATTTTTCATCCAGGCCATCCGCGGTCAGATCGATCCACACACTTCCGTCTTCTTTGCGGTAGAATACGCCTTTGGAGAGTCCGTCTTCCACGGCTTCCTTGCCCAGCAGGTAGGTATCGCTTTCGTAATAGATCTTGTCGAACTGGCTGCCGATCTTCTGATAGGTCACATTGAATCCGGCATATACCCATCCATTCATCTCCGCCCAAAGTTTGCGTGTCTCCGGATCCCCGTCTTCCCAGCGAAGCAGCATTTCCTGCGTTGCTTTCATCATGGGTGCTTCTTTTTCAGCAAGTTCCCTGGACATGCCTCCTTGGACTAATTCATCCACTTCTGCTTTATAGACGTCGTTGAACTTCACATAGTAATCGCCCACCAGGTGATCCCCTTTGATGCCGGTGGATTCCGGCGTAGCGCCATGTCCATAGCGTTGCCAGGCAATCATGCTCTTGCAGATATGGATGCCCCGGTCATTGACGATGCAGCTTTTGATCACGTCGTACCCGTTGGCTTCGAGGATTTTGGCGATGCTCCATCCCAGGAAATTGTTGCGCAGATGACCCAGGTGGAGGGGCTTGTTGGTATTAGGCGATGAATATTCCACCATCACTTTTTGCCCGTTGCGCGATACTGTTCCAAAACCTGGATCCTCGTATTGGTTTGCCAAGAGGTTGATCCAGTATGCATCTGCGATGCTGAGGTTTAGAAAACCTTTCACCAGGGTAAAACCCGTGTACAGGGAAGGATGCGATTCCATCAATTGCCTGCCCAGGGCCTCACCCAGTTTGTCCGGCGCCATGCCAAGCTTTTTGACCAGGGAGAAAAGCACTACGGTATAGTGGCCTTCAAATTCCGGCTTGGTCTGATTGATCTGGTAATCGGTTGCCTGTACTTCCTTTTGAAATAGGGCAAGTATCGCTTCTCGAACATGCTGTCTCAGGGTATCAATCAATAACATCATATGCATTTAATGCGGGCAAAGGTACGATTCCGTAAATTCACGGAAAGGATAACCTGATGCGATCCGTGCTTGTCTTTACGCCCCTGTTGTTTTGCCTGCTGCAATGCCATGCGCCCAAAAAAACTGCCATGTTCATTCCCCCTTCCTTCGATGCCCAGGGCCACCGTGGTTGCAGGGGCCTGATGCCGGAAAACACCCTCCCGGCCATGCTGCATGCCATCGACCTGGGTGTGACCACCCTGGAAATGGATGTGGTCATCACGACGGATAAGCAGGTGGTTCTGAGTCACGAACCCTTTATGAGCTGGGAGATATCCACCAGGCCGGATGGGAGTCAGTTTACCGCGAAGGAAGAGAAGCAGTATAACATTTACCAGATGACCTATGCGGAAGTGAGCAGATGGGATGTGGGGATGAAGCCCCATCCCCGGTTCAGGCAGCAGCGGCGCATGCCGGCAACCAAACCCCTCCTTGCCGGATTGATCGACAGTGTGGAAGCGTATGTCAGTCGGAAGTCTTTAAAGCCTGTTCAGTATAACGTTGAAACGAAATCTGATCCTGCAGGCGATGGCATCTACCATCCATTGCCGGATGAATTTACCCAACTGGTCATGGACGTGGTGCTGCAGAAAGGCATTCAGCAGCGCGTGATCATACAAAGTTTTGATCCCCGGACCCTGCAGGTCTTGCACAAAAAGTACCCGGCTATCCGAAGCGCACTCCTCGTGGAAGGGTATTCCAAACTGAGCATGGACCAACACCTGGCCGGTCTTGGTTTCCAGCCATCCATTTACAGCCCGGAGTACAGCCTGGTCAATGAAGCCATGGTTAAAGCCTGCAAGGCAAAAGGCATGAAGCTGATCCCCTGGACAGTAAACACCCCGGAAGCCATCTCGCAACTGAGGACACTGGGAGTAGATGGCATTATCACGGATTATCCCAATCTCTTTGGCAAGTAAGCAAGCCCAAAGCTTTTGCTTAACTTCGCGTGCCAAAACCAGATAACCATGCGGATGATCGAGGTGAACAACCCAGGCACCGTTCGTGCTTTCCTGGACCTGCCAAGGTTCTTGTATAAGGACGATCCAAACTGGGTTTGCCCCCTGGAGAACGATATTGAAGCGGTATTCGACCCCGCGAAAAATCACTTCCATCATCACGGGCAGTGCATTCGCTGGATACTGCAAGACCATCAGGGCAGGGTCGTTGGCCGGATTGCAGCTTTTATCAACGAACAGAAAGCAAGAAAGCAGCATCCATACACGGGCGGCTGTGGTTTCTTTGAATGCATTGAGGATCAATCTGCCGCAGATTTGCTTTTCAATACTGCCCGGCAGTGGCTGCAGGAGCGGGGCATGGAGGCGATGGACGGCCCCATAAATTTTGGTGAGAACGACGTCTGGTGGGGGCTGCTGATAGACGGGTTTACGAGGCCGTACTACGGCATGAATTATAACAAGCCCTATTATCAGCGGCTCTTCGAGCAGTATGGATTCCGGATCCAGTACGAACAGATATCCAACCGGATCCTGATCAACAAACCGTTTCCGGCGCGCTTTGAAAAAATAGCCAAATGGGTGGCCAACCGCCCCGGTCACAGGTTTGATCACCTGCACAAAAAGATGTTCGACCGCCAGGCGATGGAATTTCTGGACATCTACAACGACGGCTGGAAGGATTTTGATCAGTTCAGCCCCATGAAATACGAGACCGTCCGGGAGGCATTTGACAAGATGAAACCGATTGTAGACGAGAAGCTGATCTGGTATGCCTATGTCAACGATGAGCCGGCTTCCTTTGTCATGATCCTGCCGGATACCAACGAACTGATCGACGGGCTGGATGGCAAACTGAACGTATTGGGAAAGCTCAAGTTTCTTTGGAGGAAACAAACGATCAGGCATAAGCGCATGCGCGCGGTGATCATGGGGACCAAGGAGAAATACCGGAATATGGGACTGGAGTCTGCGCTTTTTATCAAGCTGCGCGACTATGTAGTGCCCCTCGGCCATTACGAGGAACTGGAACTTTCATGGGTAGGGGATTTCAACAAGAAAATGCTGGCCCTGCATGAAGCCACCGGTGCGGAGTACGCCAAGAAGCACGCCACTTACCGATATATTTTTCCGCCAGCCAGCGGCCAACCTTCAACTGCCGGGAACTAGCGCATGCGAAAGCCGATTGAACAGTTCATCGATTTTTTCTATCCTCCCTTCAGCAAGGTGATGAACAAGCTCACATTCAGGTATGCTGCCTGCGGAGGTGCCAATACCGTCCTGGATATTTTCCTGTTTTTCATCAGCTACAATTTTATCTTCCGGAAGCAGAACCTGGTCCTGCCTTTTGTCACCATCAGTCCGCATATCGCGGCTTTTCTTTTTGCTTTCCTGTTTACTTTCCCCATTGGTTTTCTGCTTTCCCGGTACGTTGTGTTTCAGGGATCGGCCATGACGGGCAGGGCACAGCTTTTCCGCTATTTCCTGACCGTGCTGGGCGCGATCCTGCTGAACTATATCTTCCTGAAAATCTTCGTGGAGAAATTTCATTTCTATCCAACATTGGCTAAGATCTGCACCACGGTGATTGTGGTGGCGTTCAGTTACCTGAGCCAGACTTATTTCACCTTCAAAGTGCGTCGCTACCACGAATAGTCCGGACGCTCAGGCAGGATTCATTCAGAATCCCTTTACATGGTTCATCAGTAAGTCAATTTTGCCGGAGCTGTGAAATCTTACCACCAGCATATCCTGGAAGGTGTAGATTTTTTCCAGGGAGATTTCGCGCACGTAACCCGTCATTTGAACGCCGGGATAAAGGGTCCTGTTCATCTGCGCGTTCATGCGGCCCAGGATGTCCTGCTCATAGGATGCAGTATTGAAGCGGGTATAAGCCTGAAGGGTATTCAGGATTTTCCGGTTGAACATCCAGGATACCGTCTTGACCATCAGATCTTTTGAGCGGATATCGAATTCCAGTTTTTCAATGGACAGTATTTTATCGGCAGCGTTAAACACCGGTTTCCCCGTGAGGTAGAAACTGCCGCTGTTACTGCCCGTGAAGTCCACTTTGAGTATCAGCTTTTCCCGGTCGCCTCCATAAATGGCACACCGCTCCACGATGATATGCCGGCCTCCCTGTTCAAGGTCGATCCGCTTCTGCGCGAGCTTGGCCGTCATGAGGTTGCTCAGCGAGTCGTAGTTAAGCCGCGCGTCTACATAAAGGTTGAAGCCACTGCGGGGGGTGAAATCGCTGATGTCCGGCAGGAGCGCGGTCTGACCGGCCATTTTCACCTGCGTTACCACCGGCCTCGCGGAAATGCCTGCGGTCAGAAAAATGGTGTCCTTGTAGGTGATCAGCCTGCTGATCCGGATCCGTTCCGGGTTGATCTGCAGGTAGCCCTGTCCGTAGACAGGCTGGGGTGTATTCAAAATATTCCAGAAGCGCTGGAACTGGGGCCGGAGATTCAATGCCCGGATCGTGTCCAGCATGGATTTGCGCGCTTCTTCCAACTGCCCCTTCAGCTGTGTCATCACGATGCCCGTGATGTCCTGGCTCCAGAAGCAGACCGTGCACTTGTCCACCGGTACCGGCTGCAGAGCCTGTATGTTCACGTCCGTGGAATAATCTTTTTTGAGGGCGAGCCTTGCGTTGAATGAAACGTTCACTTTTCGTTCTCCCTCTGATCCCAGGCCACAGGTGCAGGGAGGCGACCATGGTGTGATGGGCGTGCGGTTACTGCCTGAGCCCGCACAAAGACGCTGCGAACCTGCAATCTGGTAGTAAGCGGTAAAGGATAGCCGAATTTGATTGTCCTCCGCTTTCATTTGCAGCGGCCCCCGCCTGAAGCGGTACATATAGCGTGTCTCGCAATCGTCCACCACATAGTCCAGCGGCCAGCCCGGTGAAGTATAGACCGGATCCACCGCTTCCTCAGCCATGGTCCGGAAGGAATTCAAAGGGATCCGCACGGGAATGTCGATGTCTGAAAGCGGCAGGCTGTCCAGTTGGCTGGAAAGCCCCGTGAGTACCGGTTTTTCCGGAGAGAATTTTTTCGAGCAGCCAAACGCCGCCAGGCAGAGCAGGAGCAGGACCATCTTTGCAAAGCCAGACCGGGGGTACATGGAGAACATTTCATAAAGATATCACCCGATGCGGTTCGCCAGAAGCCTGGACTGTCAACGAAAGCTTATTTTTGACCAATGCGCGAGCAAACGGTAGAAATCCTGATTATCGGTGCAGGGCCCATCGGCCTGGCCTGCGGCATTGCATGCAGGCGGGAGGGCGTGGCTGCCCGGATCGTCGACCGTGGAACTTTGGTCAACTCCATTTATCGCTATCCTTTGAATATGACATTTTTCTCCACTTCGGAGAAGCTGGAGATCGGGGACGTGCCATTTATTTCTCATCTCCCCAAACCCAACCGGGATGAAGCGCTGGAGTATTACCGTAGGGTGGCCATGCACTGGAAACTGGACATCGGGCTCTATGAACCGGCGCTTAGCCTTCAGCGTGAGGAAGATGGTTTCCTGGTTGAGACGAATATCGGCAGATACCGTTCCCGCGCGGTCATCATCGCCACGGGTTTTTATGATCGGCCAAACCTCATGGGCATACCCGGCGAGGACCTTCCCAAAGTGCATCATTATTACCAGGAAGCGCATCCGTATTTTGGAAGGGATATCGTGGTGGTAGGCGCGGCCAATTCCGCCGTGGATGTTGCCCTGGAAACCTGGCGCAAAGGTGCGCGGGTCACGATGGTCATCCGGGAGCCGGCCATACAGGACAATGTCAAATACTGGGTCAGACCGGATATCGAAAACAGGATCAACGCCGGAGAGATCCGGGCGTATTTCGAATCCAGCCTTTTAGAGATCCGTGCCCGCGAAGTGGATGTCCGGACTCCGGAAGGACAGATTACCCTGTTCAACGATTTTGTGCTGGCGATGACGGGCTACCTGCCCGACTTCTCATTCCTGGAATATGCCGGCATTCGAATAGGCGAAGACCCCATGAAAACGCCCCATCACAATCCGGAGACAATGGAGACCAATGTGCCCGGGCTCTACCTGGCGGGGGTGATATGCGGGGGACTGCAGACCAATAAATGGTTTATCGAGAACTCAAGGGACCATGCCCGCCTCATCCTGGCGCATTATCTGTTGCAAAAGTAGGCTTGACAAGCCGCATTAACCGCCCGGACAACCATTTCGTCCCCGCTTTTGGCCCTGCCACACCCGGATATTCTGAAAAGAAGAACCGGAACCCCCGGCGGGTTCCCATCGCCCCAACTGCCATTCCGCACCTTTTGAGGCAGGTTAGCCTGCAATCTCTTCACCCCAAAGGCCCAAAATCGGGTCGAAATCTGCCAAAATTGCACCTTTTAAGCCCCGGCACAGGACTTGCGAATCAGTTCTAAATCATTAAAACTCAAAGACAATATTATGGGTAAGATTATAGGAATTGACCTGGGTACTACCAACTCCTGTGTTGCCGTCATGGAAGGCAGCGAGCCGGTGGTCATTGCCAATGAGGAAGGACGCCGGACAACGCCCTCCGTTGTAGGTTTTCTGAAAAACGGAGAACGCAAAGTAGGGGATCCTGCCAAGCGCCAGGCCATCACGAACCCGGTAAATACCATCTCCTCAGTGAAGCGTTTCATGGGCCGCCGGCACGATGAAGTGACCGAGGAGATGAAACACTGGAGCTACAAGGTAGCCAAGGGAGATAACAATACGGTGCGGATTGATATTGACGGAAGGCTCTATACTCCCCAGGAAATCAGCGCCATGGTCCTTCAGAAAATGAAGAAGACCGCGGAGGACTACCTGGGTCATGAGGTCAACGAAGCGGTGGTAACCGTTCCTGCTTATTTCAACGATGCGCAGCGCCAGGCTACGAAAGAAGCCGGTGAAATCGCAGGCTTGAATGTGCGCCGGATCATCAACGAGCCCACGGCGGCGGCTTTGGCTTATGGCCTCGATAAGAAACACGAGGACAGCAAAATCGCGGTCTTCGACCTGGGTGGTGGTACCTTCGATATCTCCGTGCTTGAGTTGGGCGATGGCGTATTTGAAGTAAAGAGCACCAACGGTGACACCCACCTCGGGGGTGACGACTTCGACAAAGTCATTATGGACTGGCTCGCAGAGGAATTCAAAAAAGACGAAAATATTGACCTGCGCAAAGATCCAATGGCATTGCAGCGCCTGAAAGAAGCTGCCGAAAAAGCCAAGATCGAACTTTCTTCCTCTACGGAAACAGAGGTCAACCTGCCTTATATTACGGCAGTGGACGGTGTGCCTAAGCACCTGGTGAAAAAACTATCCAGGGCCAAATTCGAGCAGCTTGCGGACAGCCTTTTTGAGCGCTGCCTGAAGCCCTGTGAGCAGGCGCTGAAAGATGCCGGGGTACCTGCATCGCAAATCAATGAAGTCATCCTGGTAGGTGGCTCAACAAGGATTCCCAAAGTTCAGGAGATCGTGGAGAAATTCTTTGGCAAGAAGCCCAATAAGAGCGTGAACCCGGATGAAGCCGTAGCCATTGGTGCGGCCGTGCAGGGTGCGGTTTTGACGGGTGAAGTGAAGGATGTGTTGTTGCTGGACGTGACACCGCTGAGCCTGGGCATCGAGACCCTGGGTGGTGTGATGACCGCGCTCATCCCTAGCAATACTACGATCCCCACCAAGAAATCCGAAGTGTTTTCCACTGCCTCGGACAATCAACCAGGAGTGCAGATCAATGTCTTGCAGGGCGAACGTCCCATGGCCAATCAAAACAAGAGCCTGGGTATTTTCAACCTGGACAATATCCCACCCGCGCCGCGCGGTGTGCCGCAGATTGAAGTCATCTTTGACATTGACGCCAACGGTATCCTGAACGTAACGGCCAAGGATAAGGGAACAGGGAAGGAACAGCGCATCCGAATTGAAGCGGGCAGCGGCCTCACCAAGGAGGAAATTGAAAGGATGAAGAACGAGGCCAAGGCCAACGAAAGTTCGGATAAGGAGACCCGTGACCGCATCGAAAAACTGAATGCCGCAGATGGGCTGGTATTTCAGACGGAAAAACAGCTGAAGGAGTTTGGCGATAAGATTCCTGCTGAGAAGAAAACAGCCATCGAAACAGCCGCCAGCCAGTTGAGGGAAGCGCATAAACTGCAGGACCTCGCGGCGATTGAAACTGGCACTACAGCGCTGAATGAAGCATGGGCCGCAGCTAGCCAGGACATGTACAATGCGTCTCAGCAGGCCGGCACTCCCGGGGCTGACGCAGGCGCCCAGCAGGGTGCAGGTGCGCAGGGCGAGAACGTAACGGATGCGGAGTTTGAGGAAGTGAAGTAATCCCTCTAAAGGGACTCGTCATAACAGGCCTGGTGAACAATCACCAGGCCATTTTTTTCGCGCGAGCTCATAGCAGGGAATGCAAATAAACCTTTCAATTGGAATCGTCACTGGTATTATCCAATTGTTCAACCAGCCGTCAGCAAAAAAAAACTCCAGGACAAAGCCTGGAGTTAGCGTTTTTTTTGCACGGAGCGGTGGTCATACCAAAAAAGCGGAGGCTACGAGGATGACTGCCATATACAGGATGGCTAATCCAACCACTTTAAGGTTCTCCGTGTACATTGTAACGTTTTTCATGACACCTGGATTTAAGTGTTAAACCATGGCAGGCCGATGCCTGTCGGCTTTCAGAAGGGGGAGGATTAAAATGCTGCCATAGCAGGCAGAGGGTGGGGAATAGGGACACTTTGATAACGAACGGGATCGCTTTCTATTGTATGCGGACCGAAAGCCTACTGTAAATTGGCGGGCGTTTATGGAAGAATAGCGCCCATCAGGTTCAGAACCACGAAATTGTGGAGCCTGGGTTTAGATGACCTCCATCCAGGTGTGGTCTGCAAGCAGTTTTACGGAAGCCAGGAATCGTTCAAAAGGCCCGGCGCCGCCGCCCCATTCCCGGGGACTGACCAGGGACAACAGGCAGCTCCCGTCTTTTTTCTCATAGAGGTAATAGACCTGCCCGATGACGGGGCTGAAATTCAGCTTCGCCCCATAGATCGTCAGGGAGAGTTCCTTTCTTTTCTGGATTTCCTGGGCCTGAAGGGCCAGCAACTCAATCTGTTTCCGGATCTGGTCCAGCTGCATATTGGTCTGCTCCTCCATTGCGGTGAGCGCTTTGTGCCGGATCATGCCTTCCTCGGTTGGCCGGATCACCGCGCCCGAAACGGAAGCGGCATAAGGCAGCACGCTGAGCTGCTTGTGGTAGTACGAGATATTCGTGTATCCCTGACCGTCCGGTGTTCTGCCTTCTTCCACGATCTTCAGGTAGCCGTTGGGCTGGATTTCATGTTTCAGGGCCAGGATCTGATCGCCCCCTTTATAAAACAAGGCTTCCATGGAGATGCCGTCCGGAAAACGAGCGGACACTTCATCGGCCAGGTCCGGCAACTCAAATGCATGCAACTGTCCGTCCGGCTGTATGGTGTACCGGGACGAAAATGCATGGTTCTCGAGGCTGACCCAGTTCTGCTCCACGGAAAGCATGCGCTCGTCCCGGATCGTTTCCATCCGGTAAGTACCGGATTTGGGGCGA
>Ga0209594_1001702_pt1 | contig 10735 bp, 9 predicted proteins | sample AshMeaCrysSpring_FD_184126 | JGI IMG/M metagenome (GOLD analysis project Ga0209594, IMG submission 184126) | Groundwater microbial communities from Big Spring, Nevada to study Microbial Dark Matter (Phase II) - Ash Meadows Crystal Spring... | ecosystem: Environmental > Aquatic > Deep subsurface >...
GGCGAGCGTGCCGCGCCGCAGCGCGGCCCAGAGCGCCGCGCTCGCGACCTCCTCGCCGCCGAGCACCCGGTCGGCGAGGGCGTCGTCCGCCTCCGCGGCGGCGAGCAGCAGGCTCTCGCGGTGGGGAGCGACGGACTGCCAGAGGTCGTCCGGGCAGGGCTGCGAGACCACGTGCTCACCCTGCTCGCCCTCGAAGCGCAGCAGCGTGCGCTCGACGAGATGCACCACGGCCTGCCGCTCCGGCAGCGGCACGGTGACGGGCACGGGCTCGGCGTGCAGGCGCTTGCGGATGCTCTCGAGCGCGTGGTCGTAGTCCGCCCCCGGCCGGTCCATCTTGTTGACGAAGAACAGCGTCGGGAGACCGAAGTGCGAGCGCTGGCGCCACACGGTCTCGGTCTGCGGCTCCACCCCGCGCACGCCGTCGAGCACGACGACGGCGCCGTCGAGCACGCGCATCGAGCGCTCGACCTCGATCGTGAAGTCGACGTGCCCGGGCGTGTCGATGATCTGCAGCACGTGGTCCCGCCACGGCGCCTTGGTGACCGCCGAGGTGATGGTGATGCCGTGCTGCTGCTCCTCGGCGAGGTAGTCCATGTGCGCCGCGCCGTCGTGCACCTCGCCGATCTTGTGCGAGGCGCCGGTGTAGAACAGCACGCGCTCGGTGAGGGTGGTCTTGCCGGCGTCGACGTGCGCCGCGATGCCGATGTCGCGGACGGGCGCAGGGGCGGGGCTGGGGGCCTTGGTCATGGCGTCAGTTCGGGCGGGTGGCGGGCGCGAGCACGGCGGGCACCGCGTTGTTGAGCGGCTGGAAGAGTTCCTCGATCGCCCGCTGCATCGCGTAGGGCGAGGGGCCCGGCGGCGGCAATGCGCCTTCCCAGAGGGCGGGCTGGACGGCGTTGCGCCACAGCAGCGCGCCGCGGCGGGCATCCAGCACGGCGCCCTCGAGCGGCGCGGCAGCGTTCGCCACGACTCCCGTGATCGCGCCGAGCGCCTTGCCGGTGACGCCCGCGCAGTCGGGTGTCGCCGCGAGCACGAGCACGCCGTCGGCGCCGGCCTCGCGCGCCAGGTCGCCCAGCTCGCCGCGCAGCGGCGGCGGGGCGCGCTCGTCGACGTCGGCGTCGCGCGCCCACTCGGCGAGCGCGATCGCGAGCCTGCGGGCCGGCTCGGTGCGCGCGGGGCGCAGGACCTCGTAGCCCCGCCAATCGCGAACGAACAGCACGGCCGACTGGTCGAGCCGCAGGGCGGCATCGGGCCAACGGCAGCTCCCGGGCGCGTAGGCCACCGGAAGCATGAGCAGCCGGCGCAGCTCGCCGACGCGGGGCGCCGCCGGCCGGGGCTCGGCGCCCGAGGCGGGCGCGTCACGTCCGGCGCCGCAGGCCGAGAGCCAGAGGGCGAGCAGGGCGACGAGCGCGAAGCGGACGGCGACCATGCGCTTCACTCTGCCCAGGCGGCGGCCGGCAGCCGGTGCACCGTCATCGCCGCGAGCACCTGGGCGGTCTCGAGGATGGCGTCGCGCAGTCGCCGGCCGTCGTTGTCGGCGAATTCCTTCATGGTGGCGCACAGCGGCGGCGGGGCGTCGCTGCTGCGCCGCCATGGCGTGAGCAGCAGGGGATCGCGCAGGAGCTCGGTGCCGTCCTGGGTGACGACCAGCTCGGCGTCGGCCACGATGCAGATCGCGCAGTTCGCGCAGGTGCCGCTGCGCGGCGCGAGTCCGAAGGTGCGCAGGGTGAGGCTGACGCCCGTCGGCACGGCCTCGCCCGACGGCGGCACGGCCCGGCGCACCAGCGCGGAGCGCACCTGCCCCGGCAGATCCACCTCCTGCAGGGTGCGCACGATGGTGTTCTGGTAGCGGCGCTCGTAGAGCTCGAGGCCGGTCGCCGCCGGCACGAGCAGGGAGCCGAGCGCGATCGTTCCCGCGTAGAGCGGTGGGGCGGCGGCGGCCAGCGCCGTGGCGATCGCGCCGGCGCCCTCGAGCGTCCTTTTCTCCTCGACGGTCTTCTCGCGGCTGCGGTCCACCGGCCCGAGGTCGGGGCCCGCCGCGGCACGCACCGCGATGGTCACCGGGAAGGGGGGCAGCTCGTGGGCACGCTCGAGACGTCGTGCGGGCACGCGCTCGATCTCGGACGCCGGGTCGCGCGGCTGGTAGCCCGCCACGGGCGCGGCATCGTCGGGCGAGCTGCCGCAGCCCGCGAGCAGGGCGCAGGCGAGGATCGCCGCACCACAGGCGGCGATCCGGGAGCGTGGCAGGGCGCGCATGGGAAATCGGTTGGGCATCGAAAGGGAAACCGCAACTTAACCGGGGTATCCGTTCGGCATGTTGACCGCCCGCAAGCCGGGGCCACGTCGCTGCCTTGCGGTGGCGGGCGGGCAGAGGGCGAAATCTATACTCAATCGATGCGGGCGGCACGGTCGAGTCGCCCGCCCGACGACCCGGAGGTCCCATGAAGCGCCGCCAGTTCCTCAAGACCTCGCTGCTCGCCCCTGCCGCCGGCGCCGCGCTCGGCGCTCCCCCGCCGGCCGCGGCCGCGGCCGCCGAGAAGGCCCGCGTCACGCAGTACCGGGTCCTCGGACGCACGGGGATGCGCATCGGCGACATCTCCTTCGGCGCCGGCCAGGTGCCGTCGGCCTCGCTGGTGCTGCGCGCCATCGACCAGGGGGTCAACTACTTCGACACCGCGCCGGATTACGGCCAGAGCGAGGCGATCATCGGCGAGGCGCTCGCAAAGCTGGGGGCGCGGCGCGAGCAGGTCTACATCGCCTCGAAGTTCTGCCGGCCGGTGGGCTACGAGGAAGGCGTGAGCCACCTGCAGCTCGGCGCGACCAAGGCCGATTACAAGTCGGCGGTGGAAGGCAGCCTCAAGCGCCTGCAGACCGGCTACCTCGACGGCGTCCTCGTCCACGCCATCGGCGGCGTCAACGACTACGAAAAGGAGAAGCGCCGGCTGCTCGACGAGGCCATGCTCGCGGCCTTCCAGGAGCTGAAGCAGGAAGGCAAGGTCCGCTGGCTCGCGGTGTCCTCGCACGGGCCCTACCACATGGAGCGCCTGCTCACGGACGCCGTTGCCTCGGGCCACTTCGACTACCTCATGCCCGCGTTCAACTTCCTGAAGTTCCCGAAGGTGCCGGAGGTCCTGCGCCTCGCGAAGGAGCGCAACGTCGGCGTGGTGGCGATGAAGACGCTCGCCGGGGCGAAGGATGCGGGCGTGGCCGGGCCGCAGGACGCGCCCTTCGAGCAGGCGGCCTTCAAGTGGGTGCTCAAGCACCCCGAGGTGGCGGGCCTCGTCGTGACCATGAAGAGGGTGAGCGACCTCGACCTCTTCCTGCCCGCCTCGGGCGCGCCCTTCGCCGCGGCCGACCAGCGGGCGCTCGACCGCTACGCCGCGACCTACGGCACGGATTACTGCCGCACCGGCTGCAGCGACTGCGAGCCCGCCTGCCCGTTCGGCGTGCCGGTCGCGTCGATCCTGCGCTACCAGATGTACTTCGCCGATTACGGCGACCAGAAGCGGGCGATGGCCGAGTACGCCGCGCTCGGGCGCAAGGCCGACGCGTGCCTGGGCTGCGCGCCGTCGCCGTGCAACGCGGCCTGCCCGCACGGCGTGCCGGTGGCGGCGAAGCTGCATGCCGCGCACCGCGATCTCGGGACCTGGGGCTGAGCCATGGCCGAGCCGCGGCCGGCCCCGGCCGTCGCCCGCGCCGCGCTCGCGCTCTTCCCGCCGCTGCTCGCGGCGGGGCTGTGGTGGCAGGCACAGCACCACGACGCGGGGCTCGTGTCCTTCGAGGGCGCGCGCACCGAGGCACCGGACCCGCTCGCGGCGCGGCTGCCGGCGGGCCTCGCGGGCCTGCCGAAGGCCGGCACGCCGCGTCGTTTCCACCGCGACAACCTCTACGAGTACGTCAACGGCCACGCCGAGCACTACCTCTCGGCGGGCTTCCAGGGGCTGCTGGTGGCGGAGTACGGGCAGGACGCGCAGGGCCAGCCGCTGCTCGTGGCAAACCTGTGGGACATGGGCCGGCCGCTGCACGCGCTCGGGGTCCTGATGGACGAGGCGGGCCCGCAGGCGGGAAGCCTCGCGGGCGAGGCCCCCGTGCTCGAGACCGCAAAGGGGCTCTCGTTCACGCACGGCGCGCGCTACGTGCAGCTCACGCGCTTCGCCGACGGCGTGGACCTGCCGGCCGCGGCGGCCGGCCTGCGCACCGTGCTCGGCCCGGCCGACGGGGGCAGCCTCGCGGACGTCGCCTTCCCGGACTTCGGCCCGGTCCTCGCCACCCGCTTCGTGAAGGAGGGCTACCGCGGCTACGACGCGCTCGCCAACGTGGTGGAGCGACGCTTCGCGCGCGGCGGCGGTGAGCTCGTCGCCTTCGCGGTCGAGGCGGCGCCGGCGAAGGTCGCCGAGATCCGGCGCGCCCTGCTCGCCTTCCTCGACGCGGAGAAGCTGCCGCACGCGCCGGTGCCGGCGGGGGCGATCACGCTGCACCGCGTCGCGGACCGCTACGAGGGCGACTGGTTCTTCGCGGCCGGCGGCGGCCGGCTGGTCGGCGCCTTCGCGCCGCTCGACGATGCGCTCGCCGCCGCGGTCGCGGCGCATCTGTCCGCGGGGGCGACGCCGTGACCGGGCCCGATCGACCGAAGCGCCGTTCGCAGTACGGTCGGCAGGCGCGGCCACTGTCGCGCCGCGAGTTCCTGCGCGAGATGGGCGCGCTCGCGGGGGTGGCGACGGGCGCGGGGGTGCTCGCCTGGCTCGCCTACAGCGACGAGCCGGTGCGCCGCGAGGAAGCGGTCGTGCGCCGCCTGCCCGACTTTCGCGTGCCGGCCTCGACGATGCACCCCGTGCTCGCCGTGGTCCACGGCACGCAGCCCGAGGCGATGGTCCGCGAGGCGATCGGCCGTCTCGGCGGCATGGGCCGCTTCGTGCACAAGGGCGAGCGGGTGCTGGTCAAGCCGAACGTCGGCTGGGACCGTCAGCCCGAGCAGGCGGCGAACACCAACCCCGAGGTGGTCGGCGCGGTCGTCCGGCTCTGCCGCGAGGCGGGCGCGTCGACCGTGTGGGTGAGCGACGTCTCGCTCAACGACCCCGCCCGTTCCTTCGCGCGCTCGGGCATCCAGGCCGCGGCGCGAGGCGCGGGAGCCGAGGTGCGTCTGCCCGGCGCGAACGACTTCGTCGCGACCGACATGGGGGGGAGCCTGCTGCGCGTGTGGCCGGTGTCGCGCTTCTTTCACGAGATCGACCGCGTCATCAACGTGCCGATCGTCAAGCACCACTCGCTCTGCGGCTGCACGCTGGCGATGAAGAACTGGTACGGCGTGCTCGGCGGGCGGCGCAACCAGCTGCACCAGGACATCCACACCTCCATCGTCGACCTCGCCCAGGCGGTGCGGCCCACGCTCACGGTGATGGACGCGGTCCGCGTGCTCAAGCGCAACGGCCCGACCGGCGGCAGCCTCGACGACGTCGCGATCGGGAACACGGTCGTCGCGGGGCTGGACGAGGTCGCGATCGACGCCTGGAGCCTGCAGCTCCTCGGCCTCACGCCCGACAGGGTGCGCTACCTCGCGATGGGGCAGGAGCGCGGCCTCGGCACGGTCGACTGGCGCGCGCTCAACTGGGTCGAGAGCCAGGTGGGCTGAACCGATGCGCCTCGTTCCGCTCAAGCTCCGCACCCTGCGCCGCTGGTGGGCGGTGTTCTTCCTCGCGCTGTTCCTCTTCCTGCTCGTCGTCACCGACTACCACCGCATGCAGGGCTGGCAGACCTCGCTGCTGCTCGAGCTCGACCCGCTCACCGCGCTCGGCGGCCTGCTCACCAGCGGCACGGTGTACAAGGGTCTCGCGCTCGCGCTGATCGTGCTCGTGCCGACGCTGCTCTTCGGACGCTTCTTCTGCTCGTGGGTCTGTCCGCTCGGCATCATGAACCAGATCGCGAGCCGGCTCTTCAACCGCCGCCGGCCCGCGCAGGAACAGGAGCGCAATGCCTACCGGCCGGTCTTCGCCCTCAAGTACTACCTGCTCGCGGCGCTGCTCGTGCTCGCGCTGTGGGGCTCGCTGCAGATCGGCCTGCTCGACCCGATCGCGCTCACCGTGCGCTCCTTCACCGCGGCGGTGCTGCCCGCGCTCGACCGGCTCGGCGCGCCGGTGCACCTGCACCCGCCGGTGTTCTGGGGCGGGGCCCTGATCGCGGGGCTCTTCCTCGCGATCCTCGCGGCCAACCGCTTCATGCCGCGGTTCTTCTGCCGCGTGCTCTGCCCGCTCGGCGCCCTGCTCGGCGTGCTCTCGCGGCGCGCGCCGTTCCGCATCCAGCGCGACCTCGACAAGTGCACCGACTGCAACAAGTGCCTGCGGCACTGCCAGGGGGCCTGCGATCCGCACCGCGAGCTGCGCGTCGCGGAGTGCCACGTCTGCATGAACTGCCTCGAGGACTGCCCCGAGGACGCGCTGCACTATGGCCTTGCCCGGCCGCGCAGCTCGGCGCACCTGCCGATCGACGTCAGCCGGCGGCGACTGGTCGAGACCGTGGTCGGGACGGCGGTCGCGTTTCCCATGCTGCGCAGCTCGGTGTCGGCGAGCACGGTGCCGACTGCGCCGGTGATCCGGCCGCCGGGCTCGCTGTCCGAAGACGAGTTCCTCGGCCGCTGCATCAAGTGCGCGGCCTGCATGCGCGTCTGCCCGACCAACGTGCTGCAGCCCGCGCTGCTCGAGGCCGGCATCGAGGGGCTGTGGACGCCGGTGCTGGTCAACCGCATCGGCTGGTGCGAGCAGTACTGCGTGCTCTGCGGCCAGGTGTGCCCGACCGGCGCGATCCGGCGCATCAGCGTAACCGAGAAGAGCGGCCAGCCGCCCCACGCGCAGCCGATCCGCCTCGGCACCGCGTTCTACGACCACGGCCGCTGCCTGCCCTGGGCGATGCACGTGCCCTGCATCGTCTGCGAGGAGATGTGCCCGACCTCGCCGAAGGCGATCTGGTACGAGGTGGCGCAGGTGCCCGGCCGCGACGGCAGGCCGATCGAGCTCAAGCGCCCCTACGTCGAGCCCAAGCTCTGCATCGGCTGCGGCATCTGCGAGAACAAGTGCCCGGTCGAGGACCTGCCGGCGATTCGCGTGAGCTCGGTGGGCGAGACGCGCTCGACGACCAACCAGATGCTGCTCAAGGGCTCGTCGGGCTGAGGCGGCGACGGGAGAGACATCACGTGAGCAAGGGACTGCGCCTGCACTTTGATCCCGTCGGCGGCATCGCCGGCGACATGGCGTGCGCCGCGCTGCTCGACGCCTTCCCGGAGCACCTCGACGGCTTGCGCGCGACGATCGCCGCGCTCGCGCCGCCCGTCGGCTGGGCGGTCGAGCTTCACGAGGTCGCCGGGCCGATCCGCGGTCGCCGGTTCCGCGTCGTCCTGCCGGAACGCCCCGACCACCGGCACCGTCAGTGGCGGGACATCCGCGCGCTGCTGGAGGCGCGGCTCGCCGACGCGGCGGTGCGCGCCCGGGCGCTCGCGATCTTCACGCGCCTCGCCGAGGCGGAGGCGCGCGTGCACGGCGTGGCCGTCGATGACGTCGAGTTCCACGAGGTCGGCGACTGGGACTCGATCATCGACATCGTCGGCGTCGCGTATCTCCTCGAGCGCCTCGGCGTCGCCGCCGCGAGCTGTGGCGCGCTGCCGCTCGGTGGCGGCACGGTGCGCACGGCGCATGGCGAGCTGCCGGTGCCGGCGCCCGCGACCCTCGCGCTGCTCGAGGGACGCGCCTGGCACGACGACGGTGTCGGCGGCGAGCGCGTGACGCCGACGGGCGCTGCGATCCTCGCCGCGCTCGCGTCCCCGGCGACGCCGCCCGGCGGCACGCTGCGCGCGGTCGGCACGGGCTTTGGCACACGCCGGCTGGGGTCGAGGCCGAACTGCCTGCGCGCGCTGTGCTTCGAGGACGCAGACACGCCCCTGGCGATCGAGACCCTGCTCGAGCTCGCCTTCGACGTCGACGACCAGCCGGCGGAGGACCTCGCGGACGCGCTCGAGCGGCTGCGCGCGGTCGCGGGCGTGGTCGACGTGCGCTCGCTTGCCGCGCTCGGCAAGCGCGGCCGCCTCGTGCAGGGGGTGCGCCTGTTGCTGCACCCCATGGCCCTGACCGAGACGATCGACCGTTGCCTGCGCGACACCGCGACCATCGGCCTGCGCTGGCACGCGGTCGAGCGCGCCGTGCTGCCGCGCCGCCTGGTCGAGGTGGAGGTCGAAGGGCGGCGGATGCAGGTGAAGGTCGTCGAGCGGCCCGGCGGCGCGACCGCGAAGGTCGAGAGCCGCTCCCTCGCCGACGTGGCGGAGGCGACGGAGCGGGCAAGGCTGCGGCGCCTCGCCGAGGCGGCGGCGCTGCGCGCCTGACCGCTACACGGACCGTCAGTCGGCTGGAGCTTTCAGTCCGGACGCGGCCAGGGGCTCCAGCACCCACCGCCGGTTGAACCAGAAATACTGCTCCGGGGCCTTGAGCACCTCGGCGCTCAGCGCGTCGAGGGCGCGCCGCGTGATGCGCTCGATCTCCGCGGCCTTGTCACCCGAGCGTTCCACGAGGATCTCGTCGAGCACCTCGACCTCGTGGCGGTCCCAGCCGGTGCGCACCACGCGGCAGGGCAGCACCGCCGCGCCGGACAGGTAGGCCATGAGCCCCGTGCCGCCGGCGATGTTGGCGGGTCGTCCGAGGAACTGGAGCGGCAGCGCCTCCGTGCGTGCGCGCAGGTCGAGCAGGATCGCCATCGCCTTGCCCTCCTTGAGCAGGCGCACCGACTTGCGCACGACGCTCGGGTCGTCGCGCTCCAGCACCTGGCTGCCGTGCGCGGTGCGGCCGGCGTTGAGCAGCGCCGTGGTGAGCGGGTTGCGCTGGCTGCGCATGATGAAGAACGAGGGAATGCCGCCCTGCTCGACGGCCTGGCCGGCGAGGTCCCAGTTGCCCATGTGCACCACGGCGAAGATCACGGGCCGCTCGGCGAGGTGGCGGCGGGCGACGTCGTAGACGTTGTGCATGTCGACGTGCCGCGCCAGCCACGCGGCATCGAGGCGCCCGGCCCGCATCATCTCCACGCTGTTGAAGACCATGTTGCGCAGCGAGGTCCAGGCGATGCGCCGCACCTCGGCCGCGGGCCGGTCGGGAAAGACCTCGCGGACGCGGCGGCGCGCCTCGCGCACGCGGCCGCGCAGCACGAGGTGCAGGCCCTTCGCGAGCGCCCACCCGGCGCCTAGCGCCACCCGGTAGGGCAGGGCGTTCAGGACGAAGAAGACGAGCCGCAGCCCGGCGTACTCGATGGCGTGCTTGGCTTTCATCGCGAGGGGCGTTCCCGGTGCGTGCGGAGCGCTGTGGCTCGGTGGGCGGCAGGACGGCGTGGGGTGCCGCTGCAATGCTACCGGACGGCGCGGGCTCCGGCAGGTCCGGCGGGGTGGGTCTGCGGACAGCGGCGCGTCACGCCGCTGTCCGCCCCGCGGCGTCGCTCGCCGCGGGAGCAGGGCGGTGCGGTTACGGACAGCCCATGGCCGCCTTCATCTCCTTCATGCGGCCGGCCTGCACGCCGGTGGCGAGGCCCTTGGCCTTCTCCTTGTCGCCCGCATAGACGGCCGGGACGATCTCGTTCTCGCGCGTCGCCTTGAAGGCCTCCCAGACGGGCTTGAACGCGGTGACCTTGGCCGCGTCCGGGCCGCCGGCCATCGCCGCGAGATCGGCGTCCACCGCCTTGCTCGCGGCCTGGATCTTCGCCTTGTAGCCGTCGAACTTCGTCGCGTCCGCCTCGCCGAGCAGGGCGACGAGCTGGGTGCGGGCCTCGCCGAGGTTGGTGCAGACGTCGGCGGGGCCGCCGGCCTGGCCGAGCGCGGGGGCGAGCAGGGCGGCGACGGCCGCCAGCGCTTTCATTTGTCTCATGAGCCTCTCCTCGAATGGGGTGACGTGACCTGGCGCTCGCCGTAGCCCGGCAGCGGGGCGGCGAGGCTCGCCATGCTCCACCCGCGACCCGCGCCGCGCCTTGGCGGCCATCAAGAAGAGCAAAGGCGCGGTGGACCGGCACTGAAACCCGCCCTCGGCTAAGGTTATGGATGAGCGCCAGCCGCATCGACGCTCGCTCGGCCGCAGCCTCCGGCACCTGAAGGCAGCCATTGGCCCTCGGGGCGGCGGTCTGCACCCCGTTCTCTCCGCCAGAGGAGGGCTCGCCATGGCAGGCCAACCGTTACGCGCCGTCGCCTGGGTTCTGGTCGGCATGATCCTGATGGGCGCGATCGTCTGGTTCACGATGCCGGCGCTCATGGTCATCGAGCACCGCAGCCCGAAGGACTACCAGGGCACGGTTGCGGCAGTGCAGCAGGCAATCGCCGCGCGGCCGGATTGGAAGGTGCCGGCGATCTCGGACTTCCAGAAGACCATAACCGAGGCCGGACACGGTCCGATTGACCGGGTCGGCAGCATCGCCCTGTGCAATCCCCGTTATGCCTCCCGCATCCTCGCCGAATCCCAGAACCGCAAGGTCACGGCCTTCATGCCGCTGGCCATTGGGGTCTACGAGGACGGGAAGGGGCAGGTCTACGTGTCGCAGCTCGACGTCGGCCTGATGGGCATGATGTTCGGCGACACCATCGCCGAGGTCATGGGCCTGGCGGGCAACGACCTGAGCGCGGCGAGCCCGCTCGCCTTGGTGCTGCTGTTCCTGGCGCCGGTGGGCTGGGCGCTGGGCTCGCTCCTGGTGCGGCGCCTCCACGTGGGGCCGCCGATGGTCGCGTCCG
>Ga0209594_1001703_pt1 | contig 10732 bp, 12 predicted proteins | sample AshMeaCrysSpring_FD_184126 | JGI IMG/M metagenome (GOLD analysis project Ga0209594, IMG submission 184126) | Groundwater microbial communities from Big Spring, Nevada to study Microbial Dark Matter (Phase II) - Ash Meadows Crystal Spring... | ecosystem: Environmental > Aquatic > Deep subsurface...
GTTCGGGCGGGGCCGCGCACGCTGCGGGAGCGGCCGCGGTCTGCCGCGGCGATGCGCGGTCCGACGGCGCATGCGCCCGGGCGGCGCGCTACACTTCGTCGTCCACCGTTTCCCCCGACGCGACGTCCCGTCGCACGCCCGACCCATGACCGCGCAACGCCCACGCAAGACTCCCGCGAAGCCCACGTCGTCGATCGTCCGGTCGCCGCGCCGCGCCGACGCCCCTCGCGCCGCACGATCCGGCGACATCGCGCCGGCCCACACGCCGCGAACGATCGAGGCCTACGCGGTCGGCGAGGCGGTCGACGCGGCGCAGACGTCCAAGGTGATCGCGCTGCGCGACATTCTCGAGGGCGCGGCCACCGGCAACGCCGACGAACTCGCCCGCGCGCTGCGGGCGATCATGGCCGGTGCGTCGCCCGACGACGCCATCGCGCTGCGCAACGCGCTGATCGAGTCGCCCGAGGCGGCATTCGCGCACCTGCCCGGAAATCCCGACGAGGAGCTCGACCCCGATTGGCGCAGCGGCGCCTATCCCTACCGCAACCTGCTCTCGCGCAAGAGCTACGAGCGGCAGAAGTACCGCCTGCAGGTCGAGCTCCTCAAGCTGCAGGCCTGGGTCAAGGAGACCGGGCAGCGGGTGGTGATCCTGTTCGAGGGGCGCGACGCCGCAGGCAAGGGCGGGACGATCAAGCGCTTCATGGAGCACCTCAATCCGCGGGGCGCGCGCGTGGTCGCGCTGGAGAAGCCTTCCGAGCTCGAGCGCGGGCAGTGGTACTTCCAGCGCTACGTGCAGCACCTGCCGACCGCCGGCGAGATCGTGCTCTTCGACCGCTCGTGGTACAACCGCGCCGGCGTCGAGCGCGTGATGGGCTTCTGCAGCAACGACGAGTACGTCGAGTTCATGCGCCAGGCGCCGGAGTTCGAGCGCAACCTGGTGAAGAGCGGCATCCACCTGACCAAGTACTGGTTCTCGGTGTCGCGCAAGGAGCAGCGCCGGCGCTTCAAGGAGCGCGAGACGCACCCGCTCAAGCACTGGAAGCTCTCGCCGATCGACATGGCCTCGCTCGACAAGTGGGACGAGTACACGAAGGCCAAGGAGGCGATGTTCTTCCACACCGACACCGCCGACGTGCCGTGGACGGTGATCAAGTCCGACTGCAAGAAGCGCGCGCGGCTCAATGCCATGCGCTACCTGCTGCACAAGCTGCCCTACACGAACAAGGACATCGAGCAGATCGGCGTGCTCGACCCGCTCTTGGTCGGGCGGGCGCACGTCGTCTACGAGCAAGGCGAGCGCCGCGCCGGCGCGATCCTGTAGTCGCGCCGGGCGCACCCACACCGCGGAGTCATCGATGCGACTTGCAGGCAAGGTGGCCATCGTCACCGGGGCCGGATCCGGTTTCGGCGAAGGCATCGCGGCGCGCTTCGCGCGCGAGGGCGCGAAGGTGGTCGTCAACGACGTCGACGGCGCCGCGGCTTCGCGCGTGGCGCGGGCGATCGCGGACGAGAGCGGGCAGGCGAGCGCGAAGCAGGGCGACGTGTCGAAGGACGCGGACGTCGCCGCGCTGGTCGCCCACGCGCTCGCGACGTACGGCGACCTGCACGTGGTGGTCAACAACGCCGGAGTCACGCATCGCAACCAGCCGATGCTCGACGTCGCCGAAGCCGAGTTCGACCGCATCTACGCCGTCAACGTGAAGAGCCTGTTCCTCACCGCGCGCCACGCGGTGCCGCACTTCCGCGCCAAGCGCGACGGCGTGTTCGTCACCATCGCCTCCACCGCCGGCGTGCGCCCGCGTCCGGGGCTCACCTGGTACAACGGCAGCAAGGGCGCGGCGATCGTCACCTCGCGCTCGATGGCGGCAGAACTCGCGCCTCACAACATCCGCGTCAACGTGATCAATCCCGTCGCCGGCGAGACCGCGCTGCTGCCGCAATTCATGGGCCAGGACACGCCGGAGATGCGGGCGAAGTTCGTGGCCTCCATTCCCCTCGGCCGGCTGTCGCAGCCGTCCGACATCGCGACGGCGGCGGTGTTCTTCGCCTCCGACGAGGCGGCGTTCATCACCGGCGCCTGCCTCGAGGTCGACGGCGGGCGCTGTGTCTGAGCAAGCCACGTGCCGCGCCGGTGCCTTGTCGGGTGCCGGGACAGGCAACTGTGCGAAGGTGTGGCCCTGAACGACGACGGCGTGTCCAGAACGGCAGCGGCATGTCCAGAAATGCGAAGCGCCGGGGAGGGTCGCTCGGGCACGATGGTGCAACAGCCGCATGACGTCGGGTGTCTGTGCCGCTTCGAAGATGGGCGGGACCGGCTCGCCTGCGGAGGGGGTAACCCCTGTCCGCCATGTAGAGGCAGGCCCCGAGTTGCCGTCAGGTTGTTCGATTGACTTTCCCGTCCTTCCCTACAAGAGGTAGCCAGATGCGCAACTTGCAAGTCGCCGTTCTCGTCGCCGCGCTGGTCGCGGCCCCGGTTTTCGCCCAGACCGCGGTTCCGGCATCCCCGGCGCCCGCCGCAGCTCCGGCGGTCGTCAAGACGCCGGCTGGTGGGACGATCAAGGCGGTACAGCCAGGCCTGTTCGAAGTCGCCGGTCCGCGCGTCAACGATGTCGTGGCGGCCGGCATCCAGAAGATCAGCGCGACGCCCGGCAAGGGATTGCGTTCGATCGCCGTGCACTCGCCGTGGGGCGAAAGCTATTTCGGTTGGCCCAAGAACGTGAAGCCGGTTCCGTTCACGATCACCACCGGCAAGCCGGCGGGATCGGCGACGATCAGCGCACCGGGCTTCACCAAGGAAAACGCCGCCGACTACAAGGCTGCGATCGAGGCCATCGTCCCGTTCGCGATCGCGCGCACCAACGACAACAAGAGCTGGATGCAGGGCTCCGGACGGTAACGCCGGCATCGCTTGCCGGGCTCGCAACGTCACTTTCGCGGGGAGCCACGCTGCACACGCCGCCGCCGGCCGGTGCCGTTCCGCTTCCTGCGTCGGGACGTCGCGAAGCAAGTTCCGAGTACCCTAGCAAATACTTCAACGCCACTGTGGGAGAACCCATGAACAAGCTATTGACCATCCTGTTCGCCGCCGCCGCCTTGGGCGCGGGGGCGACCCAGGCCCAGACCGCGGCGCCCGCTCCGGCGCCCGCCGCCCAGGCGCCGTCGCCCACGACCGGCCCGGCGTCCCGGACGACGGCGACGCAGGGCACGGGTGCTGCCGCCACGGCAGCCGCGCAGGCGCCCACGACGACGAAGACGGTGCAGCCGGGCGTGGTCGAGGTCTTCGGGCCGCGCGTCAGCGAGATCACCGCCGCCGGCATCCAGAAGATCACCGCCACGCCGGGCAAGGGTGCGCGCTCGATCACCGTCCAGTCGCCGTGGGGCAGCAGCTTCTTCGGGTGGCCGAAGGACGTGAAGCCCGTCGCGTTCGAGATCGTCACCGGCAAGTCCGGCAAGGAAGCCACGTTCAAGGCGCCCGGCCTGACCGACGCCAACCGGGGCGACTACCGGGCGGCCGCCGAGGCCATCGTGCCGGTGGCGATCTCGAAGACCGCCGATGCCAGGGCTGCCAAGGAGCACACCCGCCGGTAATCCGGGGCGGGCATGGTCCCGCGGCGCCGGCGTCGCGGGGTGCAGTGTCAGGACGAAGGCCCCTGGCTCGCGCCGGGGCCTTTGCCATTGAGGCGCCTGCGCGTGCGGCGGCTACTGCGCAGGCGCGAGCCCGCGGGTACTCAGCCAGGGGCCAGCGCCTTCGGCACGAGTGCGCGGACGAGCTCCACAGAGGCTGCCTGCAGCGGCGTCGTCGGCCGCTGCGCCGAGACGGCGATGGCCAGCGCGCTCTTCATGGCCGGCCGCACGATCGGCCGTGCGACGAGCCCCGCGCGCGCGGCGTCCGCGGGCAGCGCCCGCCGCGACAGGATCGCGTACCCGAGCCCCTCGGCGACGAGGTCGACGATTGCGCCGATCGCGTCGACCTCCAGCGTGACGTGCGGCCGCAGCCCGATGCCGGCAAGGCGCGATTCGACGAGCGTGCGGATCGCGTTCGGCCGCGCCGGCATGATCAGCGGATAGCGGGGCAGTTCCCGCATCGGCAGCGTCGCCGCGGCGCGCCCCGCGGAACGCGGGCCGATGAGGCACAGGTCCTCCTCGAAGAGGGGCGCGAGTTCGAGCGCCGGCGTGGGCGTCGGATTGTAGACGAGGCCGACGTCGGCGCGACCGACCTGCACCCACTCCTGGATCGTCGCCGAAAGGCCCTCGACGATGCTGACGGTGGCGCGGGGAAAGCGCTGGCGGAACGCGCGCACGATGGGCGCCGTCAGCACGCGGGCGAGCGTCGGCGGCAGGCCGAGCGCGACGTGGCCCACCGGCGCACCCTTGACCTCGTCCACCTCGAGGCGCGCCCGCTCGACTTGCTGGAGGATGCCTCGTGCATGCGCGAGCAGGCGCTTGCCCGCCTCGGTCGGCACGGCGCCGCGGCCGTTGCGCAAGAGCAGGCTCTGGCGCAGCTCGACCTCGAGGCTGCGCACCTGCCGGCTGATCGCCGGCTGCGCGACGCCGAGCAGGCGCGACGCGCGCGAGAACCCGCCGAGGTCGACGACCGCGACGAAGTACTCGAGCTGCTTCAGGTCCATCGGTGATCCGGCATGGTGGCGGCGACGCCATGCTCTTCCAGCATAGCTGCTAGTCTAGCAATAGCGGTTTCGCAATGCCCGCCGTCGAGCGCAAACTGCGCGACATCGGCGGCGCCCGCACCGCGCAGGCCGGATCGCCCCGCGATGACTGCCCCGCTCAGGATCGTATCCTCGATGGCCACGCGCCAGGTGCTCGGCGAGCTCGTCGCCGCGTACGCGGCGCGTTCTTCCCGGGTGGTCGCGCTCGAGTCCGTCGGCGGCGTCGACGCGGCGCGGCGCGTGCGCTCGGGCGAGGCGTTCGACGTGGTGGTGCTGGCGTCGGATGCGATCGACGCGCTGGCGGCCGAAGGCCGCGTCGTCGCCGGGAGCCGCGTCGACCTCGTGCGCTCCGGCGTGGCCGTGGCCGTGCGCTCCAGCAAGCCGCGGCCCGACATCGGGACCGAGGATGCGCTGCGGCGCGCGGTGCAGGGCGCGCGCAGCGTCGGCTACTCGACGGGGCCGAGCGGTGTCCACCTCGCCCGGCTGTTCGAGCGCTGGGGCGTGACCGGGGCGACCGGGCCCCGCATCGTGCAGGCGCCGCCCGGCGTGCCGGTCGGATCACTGGTGGCGCGGGGCGAGGTGGAGCTCGGCTTCCAGCAACTGGCCGAGCTCATGCACCTCGAGGGCATCGACGTGCTGGGTCCCTTGCCGGACGCGATCCAGATCGTCACCACGTTCTCGGGCGCCGTGGCCGAGGCTTCCACGCGGCGCGATGCCGCGCTCGAGTTGCTCGCCTATCTGGCGTCGCCGCTCGCCGCCGCGGCGAAGCGTCGTCACGGCATGGCGCCCGCGTGACGCACGGTCGCGCAAGGGCAAAGCCTGGGCTACTCATGCCGATCCGGCATAACTGCTAGTGCAGCCATAGCACTTTTCAATCCATGCGATCGGGGCGCACACTCTTGTGACATGCCGGTGGCCGTTCCGGGACGGCGCGTTGGCGCGCAAGGGAGAATGCATGAGCGGATTTGGCAGGTTCGGCGTGGCCGTGCGTAACATCCAGCGCGCCGAAGTCCACGCGGTGGAGGCGCTGGGCCGCTTCGGCGTGGCGACGATCCACGAGGCGCAGGGCCGCACGGGGCTGCTCAAGCCCTACATGCGGCCGATCTACGCGGGCGCCCGGGTCTGGGGCACGGCCGTGACCGTGCTCGCGCAGCCGGGCGACAACTGGATGCTGCACGTCGCCGCCGAGATGATCGATCCGGGCGACGTGGTCGTCGTGGCGCTCACCACCGACAACGAGGACGGCATGTTCGGCGACCTCCTCGCCACCTCCTATCGTGCCGAGGGTGCGCGCGGGCTCGTCATCGATGCCGGCGTGCGCGACGTGCGGACGCTCTCGGAGATGGAGTTCCCGGTCTGGTCGCGGGCAGTCAGCGCACGAGGCACGGTGAAGGCGACGCCGGGTTCGGTCAACGTGCCCGTGGTGTGCGCCGGCATGCTGGTCGAGCCGGGCGACGTGGTCGTCGCCGACGACGACGGCGTCGTGATCGTGCCGCGGGATCGTGCGGCCGAAGTCGCCGCGGCCGCCGAGGCGCGGGAGCGGAAGGAGGACGCCACGCGCAAGCGTCTCGCCGACGGCGAGCTCGGCCTCGACATCTACGGCATGCGCGACGCGCTCGCCAGGGCCGGCCTCGTGTACCTCGAAAAGTAGGGTCAGACTCGACTTTCGAGCCCGCCATGCCGCGATCAGCTTGCCGTCTGCAGTAAGTCGAGTCTGACCCTACTTATGGATCCCGACTACCTGCCGTTCCACCCGAGTCCGTCGCGGCCGCGCTTCGTGCCGCCGGCCGGATCCGTCGATGCGCACTGCCACGTGTTTGGACCGGGCGACGTGTTCCCCTACGCGCCGGAACGCAAGTACACGCCGTGCGACGCGCCGAAGGAGAAGCTCTTCGCGCTGCGCGACTTCCTCGGCTTCGAGCGCAACGTCGTCGTGCAGGCCACCTGCCACGGCAACGACAACCGCGCGCTGGTCGACGCGCTCGTCCACTCCGGCGGCCGCGCGCGCGGCGTCGCCTCGGTCGGACGCGACGTCACCGACGCCGAGCTCCGTGCGCTGCACGCGGCCGGCGTGCGCGGCACCCGGTTCAACTTCGTGCGCCGCCTGGTCGACTTCACGCCGCGCGAGGTGCTCGCGGACATCGCCCGTCGCATCGCGCCGCTCGGCTGGCACGTCGTCGTCTACTTCGAGGCGCAGGACCTGCCAGAGCTGTGGGAGTTCTTCACCAGCCTGCCGACGACCGTCGTCGTCGACCACATGGGCCGCCCGGACGTGACCAGGCCGGTCGACGGGCCCGAGTTTGCGCTGTTCCTGAAGCTCCTCTCCGAGCACGGCAACATCTGGTCGAAGGTGAGCTGCCCCGAACGGCTGTCGAAGTCCGGGCCGCCCGGCTACGACGACGTCGTGCCGTTCGCGCGCCGTGTCGTCGAGTCGTTCCCCGACCGCGTGCTGTGGGGCACCGACTGGCCGCACCCGAACATGAAGGGCCACATGCCCGACGACGGAACGCTGGTCGACTTCGTGCCGAAGATTGCGCCGACGCCCGAGCTGCAGCGCAAGCTGCTGGTCGACAATCCGTTGCGCCTCTACTGGGCGGATTGACGCGAGCAGCGCCGCAACGCCTCGCGACGCCCGCTGAACCCATGACCGACTACAACGAAGCCTTCAAGGACATCCCCGGTACCGTGGTCTTCGACGCGACGCAGTCGCGGCTCGGCTACCATCTCAACATGTTCTGCATGTCGCTGATGAAGGCGGAAAACCGCGCCGCGTTCAAGGCCGGCGAGCGCGCGTACCTCGAGCGCTTCCCGATGAGCGCCGAGCAGCGCGAGGCGGTGCTGGCCCGCGACTACAATCGCATGATCTCGCTCGGCGGCAACATCTACTTCCTCGCCAAGATCGGCGCAACCGACGGCTTCTCGTTCCAGAACCTCGCCTCGAAGATGACTGGCGTGAGCGAGGAAGCCTACCGCGGGATGATGCTCGCCGGCGGGCGGCCCGCGCAGGGCAACCGCAGCCGCTCCGATCCCGCGCTCTAGGACCGACATGGCAAGGATCATCGCCGGCGTCACCACCTCGCACGTGCCCGCGATCGGGGCTGCGCTCGATCTCGGCAAGACCGCCGAGCCCTATTGGCAGCCGCTGTTCGCCGGCTACGAGTTCAGCAAGCGCTGGATCGCCGAGCAGAAGCCGGACGTGGTCGTGCTGGTCTACAACGATCACGCCTCGGCGTTTTCGCTCGAGCTGATCCCGACGTTCGCGATCGGCTGCGCCGAGTCGTTCGCGCCCGCCGACGAAGGCTGGGGCCCGCGCCCGGTGCCGGCGGTGCAGGGCCATCCCGAGCTCGCCTGGCACATCGCGCAGTCGACGATCCTCGACGAGTTCGACATGACGATCGTCAACCGCATGGACGTCGACCACGGGCTGACGGTGCCGCTGTCGCTGATGTTCGGCCAGCCGGCCGCGTGGCCCTGCAAGGTGATCCCGCTCGCAGTGAACGTCGTCCAGTACCCGCCGCCGACCGGCAACCGCTGCTACCACCTCGGCCGCGCGATCCGCAAGGCGGTCGAGTCGTACCCCGAGGACCTCAAGGTGATGGTCTGGGGCACCGGCGGCATGTCGCACCAGCTGCAGGGGCCGCGCGCCGGGCTCATCAACCGCGAGTTCGACACCGCGTTCCTCGACCGCCTGACGTCCGATCCCGAGGGCCTCGCGAAGATTCCGCACGTGGACTACGTGCGCGAGGCGGGCTCGGAGGGCATCGAGCTCGTGATGTGGCTGATCATGCGCGGCGCGCTGGCGAAGGACGCCCGCGAGGTCTACCGCTTCTATCACGTGCCGGCGTCGAACACCGCGGTCGGGCACATGATCCTCGAGAACGCATGAACGACAACCTCAACATCTGCCTCGCCGGCGCCGGCGCCTTCGGCGTCAAGCACCTCGAGGCGCTGGCGAAGATCGACGGCGTGCGGGTGACCTCGCTCGTCGGCCGTCTGCGCGAGCCCACGGAGGAGGTGGCCCGGAAGTTCGGCGTCGGGCACGTCGCCACCGATCTCGCCGAGAGCCTCGCGCGCAGGGACGTCGACGCGGTGATCCTGTGCACGCCGACGCAGATGCACGCGGCGCAGGCGCAGGCGTGCCTCGCGGCGGCCAAGCACGTGCAGGTGGAGATCCCGCTCGCCGACCGCCTCGCCGACGCCGAGGCCGTCGACGCCGCCCAGCGCCGCACCGGCCTGGTGGCGATGGTCGGCCACACCCGGCGCTTCAACCCGAGCCACCAGTGGGTGCACCGGCGCATCGCCGCCGGCGAGCTCCGCGTCCAGCAGATGGACGTGCAGACCTACTTCTTCCGGCGCCGGAACATCAACGCGCTCGGGCAGCCGCGCTCGTGGACCGACCACCTGCTGTGGCACCACGCCGCGCACACCGTCGACCTGTTCGCGTGGCAGGCGGGCGAGATCGTCGCAGCCCACGCGATGCAGGGCCCGCTTCATCCCGAGCTCGGCATCGCGATGGACATGTCAATCCAGCTGCAGAGCGCCAAGGGTGCGCTGTGCACGCTGTCGCTGTCGTTCAACAACGACGGGCCGCTCGGCACGTTCTTCCGCTACATCGGCGACTCCGGCACCTACGTCGCCCGCTACGACGACCTCTTCGACGGCAAGGAGCAGAAGATCGACGTGTCGCTGGTCGACGTGTCGATGAACGGCATCGAGCTGCAGGACCGCGAGTTCGTCGCGGCGATCCGCGAGCGGCGCGCGCCACGCGCGTGCGTCGCGGACGTGCTGCCGTGCTATCGCTGGCTCGACCGCATGGAGCGGCAGCTCGCCGCCGACGGGGCGTAGGCGGCGGGCGGGCACGCGCAAGGAGGATTCGGATGACCACCAGGCAACGCGACTACGGCATTCCGGGCACGCCGATCTTCGACGGCACGATGGCCGCGAAGGGCTATGCGCTGAACCGCATGTGCTACTCGTTCAACTCGGCCGACAACCGCGCCCTGTTCAAGCGCGACGAGGACGCCTACTGCCGCCGCTACGGGTTGAACGACGAGCAGCGCGCGGCGATTGCCAGCCGCAACGTGCTGCAGCTGATCGCGGCCGGCGGCAACATCTACTTCCTCGCGAAGTTCGCCGGCATCCTCGGCCTCGACGTGCAGGACATCGGCGCCCAGCAGACGGGCGTCACCAAGGACGAATTCAAGGCGCGGCTGGTCGCGGCCGGGAGATAGGACATGGCGACGATCGTCGGCGCAATCACCACCTCGCACGTCCCGGCCATCGGGCGCGCGATCGAGAAGGGGCTCGAGCAGGATCCGTACTGGAAGCCGTTCTTCGACGGCTACCCTCCGGCGCGAGCGTGGCTCGCCAAGGCGAAGCCGGACGTCGCGGTGATCTTCTACCAGGACCACGGCCTCAACTTCTTCCTCGACAAGATGCCGACTTTCGCCGTCGGCGCCGCACCCGAGTACCGCAACGCCGACGAGGGCTGGGGCATCCCGACCGTGAAGCCGGTCAAGGGCGATCCTGCGCTGTCGTGGCACATCATCGAGACGCTCGTCGCCGACGAGTTCGACGTCACGACCTGCCAGGAGATGCTGGTCGACCACGCGCTGACGCTGCCGATGGCGCTGCTGTGGCCGGGCGGCGGCGACTGGCCGGTGCGCATCGTGCCGATCGCGATGAATCACGTGCAGCATCCGCTGCCTTCGCCCCGGCGGGCCTACAAGCTCGGCCAGTCGGTCGGCCGGGCGCTCGAGGCGTGGCCCGGGGACGTCCGCGTGCTGTTGATGGGCACCGGCGGGCTGTCGCACCAGCTCGACGGGGAGCGCGCGGGCTTCATCAACAAGCCCTTCGACCTGATGTGCATGGACGCGCTGGTGAACGAGCCCGAGAAGCTCACGCGCTACTCGGCGCTCGATATCGTCCGAGAGGCCGGGGCGCAGGGCACCGAGCTGATGGCCTGGATCGCCGCGCGCGCAGCGCTCACGGGCCGCGTCAGCAAGGTGCACGCGAACTATCACGTGCCGATCTCGAATACCGCCACCGGGCTCATGGTGTTCGAC
>Ga0209594_1001705_pt1 | contig 10732 bp, 8 predicted proteins | sample AshMeaCrysSpring_FD_184126 | JGI IMG/M metagenome (GOLD analysis project Ga0209594, IMG submission 184126) | Groundwater microbial communities from Big Spring, Nevada to study Microbial Dark Matter (Phase II) - Ash Meadows Crystal Spring... | ecosystem: Environmental > Aquatic > Deep subsurface >...
AGATCGGCGGCCAGGATGCCGAGCACCCGTTCCGCCTCCGGTCCGATGCCCGTCGCCTCCGCCGGCGCCCCGGCGACCAGCACCACGAATTCGCCGAGCCGCTGTTCCGGATCGCCGTCGACCCGCACGGCGAGGTCGGCCAGCGACCCCGACAGGATCGTCTCGAAACGCTTCGTGAGCTCGCGGGCGACCACCGCCTCGCGGCCGCCGCCGAAGGCCGCCGCCATGTCCCCGAGGGCCGGCCCGATGCGGTGCGCCGACTCGAAGAACACGAGCGTGCCCGGCGCCTTCGCAAGGCCGTCGAGCAGCGCCCGGCGGGCGGCGGCCGTCCGGGGGAGAAAGCCTTCGAAGCGGAACCGATCCGTGGGCAGCCCGCTCACCGAGAGCGCCGCGGCGAGCGCGCTCGGCCCCGGCACGGGCGAGACCCGGATGCCGCGGCAGCGGCACTCGCGCACCAGCGGGTAGCCGGGATCGCTGATCAGCGGCGTGCCGGCATCGGACACCAGCGCCACGCTCCGCCCGCTCGCGAGGCGCTCGACCAGGTCGGCGACGCGCGCACGCTCGTTATGCTCGTGCAGCGAGATCAGGGGGCGGTGCAGGCCGATGCGCGCGAGCAACTGACCCGTCACGCGCGTGTCCTCGGCGGCCACCAGGTCGACGGTTTCGAGCACCTCGCGCGCCCGCGGCGAGAGATCCCCGAGGTTGCCGATCGGCGTCGCCACGACGTAGAGCGTGCCCGGTTCGATTGACACTGCCATCAGGCCCCTCGGATACTCCGCGGCCGATCCTCCCCCCCGGTAACCCGCCGTGCAAGCGCACCGACCCCTGGCCCTCTCCGCCACCCTCCTGGTGATTGCGACCCTCGCCGGCTGCGCCTCGGCGCCGGAGCCGCGCTCCGCTGCGCCGGTGCGCGACGCCAAAAGCGGCGGCACGCCCCCGGGACCGGCCGCGGTCGCCGTGCTCCTGCCGGAGGATGGGCAGTACCTCGGCGCCGCCGCCGCGATTCGCGATGGGATCCTGGCCGCCTGGTATGCCCGGCCGCCCGCCCAGCGGCCGGAGCTGCGCTTCTACGACGCCACGGACCCCTACAAGACCGTCACCGCCCTCCAGCAAGCGGCGCAGGCGGGCGCCGGCTCGGCGATCGGGCCGCTCGACAAAGCGGCGGTCGCCGAAGTCGCAGCGGCCACCCTGCCGATCCCGGTGCTGGCGCTCAATCAGGCGGAGAGCGTGACGAATCCTGCAGCCAACCTCTATCAATTCGCCCTCTCCCCCGAGGACGAGGCGCGCCAGGCCGCCGACCGCGCCTGGCTCGACGGCCACCGCGCCATCGCCACCATCACCCCTGCCGGTAGCTGGGGCGATAGAGTCCTGGCGAGCTTCGAAGCACGCTGGCAAGCCCTGGGCGGACAGCTGTCCGGCAGGGCGCAATACGACGCGGCGCCGAACGACATCGCCGCCGCCGTGGCCGCCGTCGGCGGCAGCGACGCGGCGCGGCACCGCCAGGAGGAGCTGCAGCGGGTGATCGGCCGGCCCGTCGACGCGGGGGCCGACGCCGGCGGCAGTCTGCCCACCCTCTTTATCGCCGGCACGGCGCCGCGGGTGCGCGCCGTGCGCCGCGAACTGCGCGCGCACGGCGGCGACGCGGTGATCTACGCCACCTCCTCCGCCTGGAACGGCGATGCCGCCGCCGAGTCCGAGCCGGGGCTTCCTGCCATGCGCATCCCGGACATGCCGTGGCTCATCGGCAGCGACAGCGGGAGCCCTCTGGGCCGCGGCGCGGTGGCCGCCGCCCTCCCGGCGAGCGCGCGCTCGCCGATCCTGCGGCTCTATGCCATGGGCATGGACAGCCTCAACCTGCTGCCCGAGCTGCCGAAGCTGGCTGCCGGCGGCGCCTTCGACGGCCAGACCGGCATGATCTCCGTCGACGGGCGGCGGCAGCTGCAACGCAAGCTCGTCTGGGTCGAGCTCAAGGACGGACAGGCGCGCACCCTGGGCTACGGCGCGGCGCCGACGCGGGCGGAGGCGGCCCCGCTGCCGACCCCGGCGGCGGCGCCGGTTCCATCGTCCCGGCCCTGGTCGCCACCGCCGCCGGTGGTGCCTGCCGGCGGAACCCGCCTCTGACCAGTCGCCCGGCCGAGGCCGCCGGAACCGCGGCCGAGGACCGCGGGCTCGCCTGGCTCGAGGCGCAGGGGCTGCGCCTGGTCGAGCGCAATTTCCGCTGCCGCCTCGGCGAGATCGACCTGGTGATGCGCGAGGGGCCGGTGACTGTCTTCGTCGAGGTCCGCTACCGTGCGCGCGCCGACCACGGCAGCGCCGCCGAGACGGTGTCCGTGACCAAGCAGCGGCGACTTGGCGCGGCCGCCCGGCACTACCTGCAGCGTCACCCCGAAGCGGCGCGGCAGGCCTGCCGCTTCGACGTGCTCGCCATCACCGGCGAGCGGATCGACTGGATCCCGAACGCCTTCGAGGCGAGCGCATGAGACCGCGGCCCTCGATCGACGGCCGCGGCGGCGCGTGCGAGACTTTGGCGCGACGCCGGGGAGTGCGAACGACGTGGATCTGATCGCCAGGGCCGCTGCGCTCTTCGAGGCCAGCATCGAGGCCAAGCGCACAGCGCTGCCCGTGTTGTGCGGCCCGCTGGCGCGGGCCGCCGAGTTGATCGTCGGCCGACTGCTGGCCGGCGGGAAGGTGCTGTCCTGCGGCAACGGCGGCTCGGCCGCCGATGCCCAGCACTTCGCCTCCGAGATGCTCAACCGCTTCGAGCGCGAACGGCCGGGGCTGCCGGCCATCGCCCTGACCACCGACAGCTCGACGCTCACGTCGATCGCGAACGACTACGCCTTCGAACAGGTCTTCGCGAAACAGGTGCGCGCGCTCGGCCAACCCGGCGACGTCCTGCTCGTCCTCAGCACCAGTGGGAACTCGGCGAACGTGCTTGCCGCGGCGACCGCGGCGCACGAGCAGGACATGGCCGTGGTCGCGCTCACCGGCCGCGACGGCGGCCGCCTGCCGGCGGCGCTGCGGGAGAGCGACGTGGAAGTGCGGGTGCCCGCCGAATCGACCGCGCGGATCCAGGAGGTGCACCTGCTCGCCATCCATTGCCTGTGCGACCTCATCGATGCCCAACTGCTCGGGCCGGGCGACTGACCCTACTGACGGAGGATCGACCATGCGCAAGACGCTCGCTGCCGCCGTGCTCGCCGCCCTCGCGGGGCTGCTGGGCGGCTGCCCCACGATGATCGTCAGCGGCGCAGCCCAGACGGCCGCCATCGCTCACGACCGCCGCACGGCGGGAACCTACATCGAGGACCAGGAGATCGACCTGCGGGCATTCCGGCTGCTCTACGACCACCCGGAGATCAGGGACCGCAGCAGTATCTCGACGACGAGCTACAACCTGACGGTGCTGCTCACCGGGCAGGCAAAGGACGCCGAAGTCGCCGCCAGCTTCGCGAAGCTCGTCGCGCAGCTCCCGCGCGTCAAGCAGGTGCACAACGAGGTCGTCGTCGGCCCCGAGAGCACCCTGGACGAGGAAGCCAACGACACCTACCTGACCAGCAAGGTGAAGTACGCGCTGCTCGAGGTGAACATGCCGGGGTTCGACCCGACGCGCGTCAAGGTCATCACGTCGCAGTCGACGGTGTTCCTCATGGGCATCGTGACGGCCGCCGAGGCGGATGCGGCCGTCGAGAAGGTGCGGCGCGTGAGCGGCGTCAAGCGCGTCGTTCGCGTGTTCGAGGTCGTGCCGCAGAGCCAGCTGCCGGTGAGGCCGGCGCCCAGCGGTGAGCCAGCCGCTTCCGTCGACGTTCACTGAGGCCCTGCGCAGCGCGCTCGGGTCGGCCAGCGTCCTGACCGACCCGGCGGACTGCTGGGCCTACGGCTACGACAACAGCCGACTGCACGCATTGCCCGCGGCGGTGGCGCTCGCCAACCACCCTGCGCAGGTCGCCGCGGTCGTGCGCCTGTGCAACGACGCGCGCGTGCCGCTGACCGCGCGTGGCCGAGGCACCGGCACCACGGGGGCGACCGTGCCGGTGCGCGGCGGCCTGGTGCTCTCGCTCGAGCGCATGAACCGGCTGCTCGTGATCGACCCGCTCGATCGCGTCGCCCGCGTCGAGCCGGGCGTCACCAACGAGGCGCTGCAGACTGCAGCCGCCGCGCACGGGTTCTTCTGGGCGCCCGACCCCACCAGCGCCGCGGTCTGCACGGTCGGCGGCAACCTCGCCTGCAACGCCGCCGGCCCGCGGGCGGTCAAATACGGCACGGCGCGGGAGAACACGCTCGGCCTGCGCGCCGTCACCGGCGCGGGCGAGGAGATCCGCACCGGGACGATGACCACCAAGGGGGTGGTGGGCTACGACTTCACCCGACTGCTGATCGGCTCGGAGGGCACCCTCGCCGTCATTACCGAGGCGACCCTCCGGCTCACCCCCCTGCCCGAGGCGCGACGCACGCTGCAGGCCACCTACCGCGACGTCCGCGCCGCCGCGCGCGCGGTGTCGGCGATCATGGCCCAACCCATGACGCCCGCCGCGCTCGAGTTCATGGACCGCGGCGCCATCGACATGATCCGCGGCTACTCCGACCTCGGGCTCGGCCCGGCGGTTGGCGCGCTGCTGATGATCGAGGTCGATGGACCGGCGCAGGGCCTCGAGCCCGCCGCCGATGCCGTCGCGCGCGCGGCCCGGGTCGACGGCCTGCTGGACCTGTCATGCGCAGCGACCGCCGAGGACACCGAGCGGCTGTGGCGGACCCGCCGCGCGCTGTCCCCGGCGCTGCGCAACGTCGCGCCGAAGAAGATCAACGAGGACGTGGTGGTGCCGGTCTCCCGCATTCCCGACCTCGTCGAGGGCCTCGAGGCGCTCGCGCAGGCGCATGCGATCCGCATCGTCAACTTCGGCCACGCCGGCAACGGCAACATCCACGTCAACCTGCTGGTCGACCCGGACGACCCCGGCCAGATGGCCCGCGCAGCACAGTGCCTCGACGCGACCTTCGACCTCGTGCTGCGCCTGGGCGGCACACTGTCCGGCGAGCACGGCGTCGGGCTCGCCAAGCGCGACTTCGTGGCCCGCGAGATCGACCCGGCCACCCTGCGGCTGATGCGCGACGTGAAACGCCAGTTCGATCCGAACGGCATCCTCAATCCCGACAAATCGCTACCCCCGGCCTGAGGCGGACAGGCCCGCCCCGCCCCCGGATTCCCCCGGGGCCAGTGCTAGAATGCCGCGGTTTCCCCGCGCCACGGACACGCGATGACCGCCCACGGCCCGCATGCCAATCCCCTTGCCGCTCCGTTGTCGCGTCGATCCTGGATCGTCCTCGCGCTGCTGGTCGCCGTCGCCATCGCGGGCTTCGCCCAGGCGGCCACCGACGGCCCCGAGATCGCGGGCATCCCGGTGGACTTCTTCCTGTTCGGCGCCACGCTCGCAGGCGTCGCCCTGCTGCATCACTACACCCTGCAGGTCGCCCTCACCGGGCTCGCGACCATCACGGCCTACAAGCTCCTCTTCACCGGCTTCAAGCACGGCGACGGGCTCGCCGGCCTCGGAGCGCACCTGGGCCACGAATGGGTGACCATCGTCAACCTGTTCTGCCTGCTCATGGGCTTTGCGCTCCTGTCGCGGCATTTCGAGGAGAGCCGCGTGCCGGAGGTGCTGCCGCGCTACCTCCCGGACGACTGGAAGGGCGGCTTCGCCATGCTCGCCATGGTGTTCGTCCTCTCGAGCTTCCTCGACAACATCGCCGCGGCCCTGATCGGCGGCGCCATGGCGCAGCAGCTCTTCCGCGGCAAGGTGCACATCGGCTACCTGGCCGGCATCGTCGCCGCGTCCAATGCCGGCGGCGCGGGCAGCGTGGTGGGCGACACCACCACGACCATGATGTGGATCGACGGCGTGAGCCCGGCCGACGTGCTTCATGCCTATGTCGCCGCGGTGGTCGCGCTCTTCGTGACGGGCATCCCCGCTGCGCTCCAGCAGCAGCGCCATGCGCCGATCGTCAAGCACGAGCGCGAAAGCCTGCTCGTCGACGGCCTGCGCGTCGGCATCGTGCTCTTGATCCTGGTTGCCGCCATCGCGACCAACGTGACGGTGAACCTCAAGTTCCCCGGCGCGGCGGAGCATTTCCCGTTTCTCGGCGTCGCCGTCTGGGTCGCACTGCTCGCCAGCGTGCCGCTGCGCCAGCCGGACTGGGCCGTCATGCCGGAGACGGCGAAGGGCACGGTGTTCCTGCTCTCGCTGGTGCTCTGCGCCTCGATGATGCCCGTCGAGAAGCTGCCGATCGCCTCCTGGCAGACCGCGCTGGGCCTGGGCTTCGTGTCGGCGATCTTCGACAACATCCCGCTGACCGCGCTCGCGCTCAAGCAGGGTGGCTACGACTGGGGCTTTCTCGCCTATGCGGTCGGCTTCGGCGGCTCGATGATCTGGTTCGGCTCCTCGGCGGGCGTCGCGCTGTCGAACATGTACCCCGAGGCGCGCAACGCGGGCACCTGGCTGCGCCAGGGCTGGCACGTCATGGCGGCGTACGTGATCGGCTTCTTCGTCCTGCTCCTGACGCTGGGCTGGCAGCCCCACGCGCCGCATCGGTTCGATGGCGCCACCACCCCGGCCGCCGTCGTCGCGCCCGTCGCCCTGCCCGCCCGCTGACGCACCCCGGGCTTGACCGCGGGCAGTGGGCCGCCGTCGGGCCGCTGGGGTATAGTCCGGGAAAATCACAACGGAGGGTCCCATGTCGAAGCAACACCCCGTCGTCGCGGTGACCGGTTCCTCCGGCGCCGGCACCACCACGGTCAAGCGCGCCTTCGAGCACATCTTCTACCGCGACGGCATCAAGCCCGCGGTGATCGAAGGCGACAGCTACCATCGCTTCGACCGCGCCGAAATGCGCGTCGAGGTGCAGAAGGCCGCGGCCGAGCACCGCAACCTCAGCCACTTCGGCCCGGAGGCGAACGTCTTCGACAAGCTTGCAGAGACCTTCTCGACCTATGGCGCGACCGGCAGCGGCAAGAAGCGCTACTACCTGCACAGCCAGGAGGAAGCGGACCAGCACAACGCCCGTCTCGGCATCAGCAAGAAGCCCGGCGAATTCACGCCCTGGGAGGACATCCCGCTCGGCACCGACCTGCTGTTCTACGAAGGCCTGCACGGCCTGGTGAAGACCGACGACGTGGATGTCGCCAGCCACGTCGACCTCGGCATCGGCGTGGTGCCGATCGTCAATCTGGAGTGGATCCAGAAGATCCACCGCGACAACGCCGAGCGCGGCTACTCCGCGGAGGCGACGGTCGAGACGATCATGCGGCGCATGCCCGACTACATCAACTACATCACGCCGCAGTTCTCGCGGACCGACATCAACTTCCAGCGCGTGCCCACGGTCGACACCTCGAACCCGTTCATCGCCCGCGACATCCCGACGCCGGACGAGAGCTTCGTGATCATCCGCTTCCGCGACCCGCGCAAGCTCGACATCGACTTCCCCTCCCTGCTCGCGATGCTGCAGGGCTCGTTCATGTCGCGCCGCAACTCCCTGGTGGTGCCGGGCGGCAAGATGGGCTTCGCGATGGAGGTGATTCTCGCGCCGATCATCGAGCGCATGATGGACGCGCGCACAGGCTGACGGCGACAGGCCGCCGAGGGATCGGCTGCGCGCAGGAGACGGACGCCGCCCCGAGGGGCGGCGTTTCCGTTCAGGGTTTCATCGGCGCCGGCAGGGTGAGAGGCACCGTCTTGCCGTTCACCGTCAGCAGGCCGTTGCGCCAGAGGGCGGCGGCGGCGAGCTGCGTCCCCTCGCGCACGAGCACCTCCTGCGCAACGAGGCTGGCGACCTGCTGGCGCGCGGCCTCGGCCGCCACCGCCGCGATCTCGCCTTCGGCGACCGCCGCGCCTTCCTCGACCCCCTCGGCGAGCTCCTGCAGCGCGCGTTGCTCGAGGAAGCGCAGCAGCAGCCCCTCGGGCACGCGCAGCGAGGCCTTGCCCTCGATGCGGCGCAGGGCCCCGGCCGCGTCCTTCATCTGCGCCACGCGCAGCCCGGCCGCGCGCAGCTCCAGCTGGGCATCGAGTCGCCCCTCCGGCGTGTCGACCTGCAATCGCTCGAGCGCGATGGCCGGATCCCCGGCGAGCAATGCGTCCGCATTCGACAGCAGCGCCAGCACCGCGGCCTGGGCGCGCATCTCCTCCGACGCCGCGCCCGCGTCCTCCATCGCCTGCTGGAGGCGCGCGAGCGCTTCCGCCGACAGGCGGGACGCGCTCACCCGGATGTCCAGGGGGCCGTAGGCCGTCCCATCCGCCACGATCCGCTGCAGCCGGTAATCCGCGCTGCCCGACACGAAGCCTTCCTGCTCGTCGCTGCGCGCGGCGAGCTCGAGGCCCTCGAGGCGGAGCTCCGCGTCGGCCTGTCGACCGTCGATGGCGCCGACGGTCATTTTCCACTCGCCGAGCGCGAGGCCCGAGGCGGAACGCCGCATGCCGCCCTCGAGCCGCATGTCCGCAACTTCGACGCGCTCGCCGTCGCTGCCGGTCAGGCGCAGCAGCGGTAGCGCGAGATGGCCTTTGGCCGCCGACCCGTCCGCGGTGAGACGGAGCTCGCCCGTCAGCGCGCCGCTCTCGATCTGCAACGCGCCCTCCTCGAAACTGGCCTGCCGTGCCGGCATGTCGATGACGGTGTCGGTGTCGCCGAACGGGCCGACGACCGTGCGCACCGGCGGCGTGCCGTCGCCGACGAGCAGCGGCACCTCGCCCACCCGCAGCTCGCTGTCGATGCGCGCAAGGCCGAAGGCCCGCGGCGAGCCGAGGAAGGGGCCGTGCACGATCCGGCTGCGGAATCGCAGCACGGGGGGCGTAGCGTCGGCGTCGGCGGGCACCGGTAACGCGGCGGTGAAGGACGCATCCGCGCTGAACCAGCCGCGCGCGTAGGTCCTGTCGGTGATCTGATAACCCGCTCGCTGGAGCTGGTCGACGTAATGGTCGTACTGCCGCTGGGCCTGCATGCCGAGCAGTCCCGGCGTGATGGCACTCAGCGCGACGATGGCGCCGAACAGGATCGTGAGTCGTCTGGCGCGCATCGCGGCAAGGCTCCGGGCTCGGTGAAAGAAGTAGGGATGGGGGGTCAGGACGCGCCGGCCGCCGCCGGCGGGGCATCGCCGAGCGCCGCGCGCACGCGCCGCACCAGGGTGGGCGCATCGAGGCCGACCGTCGCCCGCTGCTCCGACTGCGTGCCCTGATCGACGAAGACGTCGGGCAGGCCGAGAACGATGAGCGGCACCCGCCGGCCGGCAGCGGCCAGCAGCTCGGCGACCGCGCCACCCGCGCCACCGAGGACGGCGTTCTCCTCCACCGTCACCAGCAGCCCGTGGCCGTCGGCGAGCTGGAGCACCAGCGCCTCGTCGAGCGGCTTGACGAAACGCATGTTGGCCAGGGTGGCATCGAGCTCCTCCGCCGCAGGCGACGTGATGCCCAGCACGCTGCCGAAGGACAGGAGTGCGACGCCGTGGCCGCGACGCCGCACCTCGCCGCGTCCGATGGGAAGCGCCGGCGCGTTCAGGTCCACGGCGACGCCCGGCCCGCCGCCGCGCGGGTAGCGCACCAGCGCCGGGCCAGGGTGCGCGTAGGCCGCGTCGAGCATGCGCCGGCACTCGTTCTCGTCGGCGGGGGCCATGACCACGAGATTCGGGATCGGCCGCGCGTAGCTGAGGTCGAACGCCCCCGCGTGGGTCGGCCCGTCCGCGCCGACGAGACCCGCGCGGTCCACCGCGAGGGTGACGTCGAGGTTCTGCAGCGCGATGTCGTGGATCAACTGGTCGTAGGCGCGCTGCAGGAAGGTCGAGTAGATCGCGACCACGGGCTTGAGCCCGTCGCAGGCCATGCCCGCGGCGAGCGTGAGCGCGTGCTGCTCGGCGATGCCGACGTCGAAGTGGCGGCCCGGCCAGCTCTCCGCGAAACGCACGAGGCCCGAGCCCTCGCACATCGCCGGCGTGATGGCGACGAGCCGCGGGTCCTTCGCCGCCGCATCGCAGAGCCAGTCGCCGAACACTTCCGTGTACGTGGGTGGTCCGCCCTTGTGGACGAGCTCGCCGGTCTCGTGGTCGAAGGGGGCCACGCCGTGATAGGCGACGGGCTGCCCCTCTGCCGGCTCGTAGCCGCGGCCCTTGCGCGTGACCACGTGCAGGAAGCGCGGCCCGCGCATCGCCTTCATGTTCGATAGCGTCTCGACCAGGAGCGGCAAGTCGTGACCGTCGATCGGGCCGATGTAGTTGAAGCCGAGCTCCTCGAACAGCGTGCCGGGCATCACCATGCCCTTCATGTGCTCTTCCCACCGGCCGACCAGCTCGCGCAGGCCCGGGGCGATGCGCAGCGCGCTCTTGCCGCCGTTGCGCACGCGGTTGTAGAAGCGGCTGGAGAGCACGCGCGCGAGATAGTTGCTGACCGCGCCCACCGGCGGCGAGATCGACATGTCGTTGTCGTTGAGGATCACGAGCAGGTCGAGGTCGAGCGCGCCCGCGTGGTTCAGCGCCTCGAAGGCCATGCCGCCGGAGAGCGCGCCGTCGCCGATCACCGCCACCACCTGCCGCTGCGCGCCGAGACGCTGGGCGGCAATCGCCATGCCGAGCGCCGCGCTGACCGAGGTGCTCGAGTGACCGGTGCCAAAGGCGTCGTAGGGGGACTCTGCGCGCTTCGGGAAACCCGACAGCCCGCCCTGCTGTCGCAGGGTCGCCATCCGCTGGCGCCGCCCG
>Ga0209594_1001709_pt1 | contig 10719 bp, 9 predicted proteins | sample AshMeaCrysSpring_FD_184126 | JGI IMG/M metagenome (GOLD analysis project Ga0209594, IMG submission 184126) | Groundwater microbial communities from Big Spring, Nevada to study Microbial Dark Matter (Phase II) - Ash Meadows Crystal Spring... | ecosystem: Environmental > Aquatic > Deep subsurface >...
TCTGGACGACCGCAGCTCCGTACGCATCGCCCAGCTGTCGCTGCCCGCCGATGCGTCGGCGATCTTGTCCAATGGCGACGTGCTGCGCGCCTTCAGCGCGGTCGACACGGCGCTGCCCGTCGAACGGCAGAACAAGCGCGTGCGTGTCGAAGGCGAGGTCGTCCGCCCCGGCGAGTATGTCTTGCCACCCGCGAGCACGGTGGCCGACGCGCTCAAGGCCGCAGGCGGCTTGACGCCGGCGGCTTTCGTCTATGGCACCGAGTTCAGCCGCGAAAGCGTGCGCGTGACGCAGCAGGAAAACTATGACCGGGCCCTGCGCGACCTGGAGACCGAATTCACGCGCGCGTCCACCACGCAGCGCACCAGCACCGCCGAAGAGGCCGCCGCGCAGTCGGCCCGGTCATCGGCCACCGAGCGGCTGGTGCAGCGCCTGCGCGCCATCAGGCCCAGCGGTCGCGTCGTGCTGCAGCTCTCGCCCGAGGCGCAGGCCTTGCCCGACCTGGCGCTCGAGGACGGCGACCGCTTGTACATCCCACCGCGCGCCACCTCGGTCGGCGTGTTCGGCAGCGTCTTCAACGGCGGCAGCTACCTGTTCAATACAGGTCGCAGCGTCGTCGACTACCTGAAGCTTGCCGGCGGCCCGACCAAGGGTGCCGATGCCGGCAGCACGTTCGTGGTACGAGCCAACGGCAGCGTCGTCAGCAGCCGCCAACGCGGGTCCTGGTTCGGCGGGCGCGAGTTGACCGATGTCGCCGCACTGCCTGGCGACACCATCTTCGTGCCTGAAGAAATCAACAAGACCACCTGGGTGCAGGACGCCAAGGACTGGACCCAGATCGTCTACCAGTTCGGACTTGGCGTCGCCGGCATCGTGGCGGCGACCCGATAGCCCGAGGCGGGCAGGCGCATCGCATGTCGATCGACACCGCAGGACTTCCCCCGCAGGATGCAGGCGTCAACGCAGGCGACGGCGGCCGAACGCTGCTTGACCTGTTGATTCCGCTGGCCGAGCGTCTGTGGACGCTCACCCTGCTACCGATTGGCATCGGTCTGCTGGCATTGGGCGTGACGTACGTCATTCCCCCGACCTTCACGGCCCGAACGAGCTTTCTGCCACCGCAACAGCAGCAAAGCTCTGCTGCTTCTGCGCTGGCATCGCTTGGAGCACTGGCAGGCTTGGCCGGCGCTGCGGGAGGGGTGAAGAGCCCTGTGGATCAGTATGTCGCCCTGATGCGCAGTCACACCGTGTCCGATCGGATGATCGACGCCTTCGAGCTGATGCCGGTCTATCGCGAGAAGTTCCGCGTGGACACGCGAAAGGAACTCGAAAAGAACGTTCGCATCGCGGCTGGGAAGAAGGATGGGCTCGTCGTGATTGAAGTCGATGACGAAGATCCGAAGCGTGCTGCCGCAATGGCCAACCGCTATGTCAGCGAACTGCAGGTGCTGACAAGCACCCTGGCGATCACCGAGGCGCAGCAGCGACGGGTCTTCTTCGAGCGCCAGCTCGAACAGACCCGCGACAGGCTGACCAGCGCCCAGAGGTCGCTCGAATCAGGCGGATTTAACGCGGGAGCCATCAAGGCCGAACCAAAGGCTGCAGCCGAAGGCTATGCACGGCTCAGCGCCCAGGTGACCGCTGCTGAGGTCAGGCTGCAGGCGCTCAGGCGTGCGTTTGCCGACAATACCCCGGAAGTGCAGCAACAGCTCGCAACCCTGGGTGCGCTGCGCGCGCAACTCGCCGGCCTCGAGGCGCGTGCTGCGCCGCAGGGTGATGCCGACTACATCACCCGCTACCGCGAGTTCAAGTATCAGGAAACCCTGTTCGATCTGTTTGCCCGCCAGTACGAGCTGGCGCGTTCCGACGAGAGCCGCGAAGGGGCGCTGATCCAGGTCGTCGACGCGGCTGCACCACCCGAAAAGAAGTCGCGACCCCAAAGGCTCTTCGTTGCACTGGGCGCGTGGATCGGCAGCCTGCTGGCGATTTCGATCTGGGTGCTTGCGCGAAGCCGGTGGCATGAATCGGTCAGAGACCCAATCGTCGCCCAGAAGGCCAACCAGCTGAAACGAGCGCTTCGTCTGCACCGACGTTAATCTGTGTCTTCGCCTGCGCGCCAGGTGGATCCCTGAGAATACCCTCCGGCTCCTCGAAACTTCGTCAAGATGCTTAAGGAAAAGTCGATCCTCATCACCGGTGGCACAGGCTCGTTTGGGAAGGCCTTTGTGCGCACCGTTCTGCAGCGGTACCAGGGCGTTCGCCGGCTCGTCGTCTATTCCCGCGACGAACTCAAGCAGTTCGAGATGTCGCAAGTGTTTTCTGACACTCAGTATCCCGGACTACGCTACTTCATCGGCGACATCCGGGACGAGGCTCGCCTTCGCCGTGCCCTCGAAGGGGTCGACGTGGTGGTACATGCCGCAGCGCTGAAGCAAGTGCCCGCGGCCGAGTACAACCCGTTCGAGTGCATCAAGACCAACGTGCTCGGAGCACAGAACCTCGTCGAGGCTTGCCTCGACGCCGGCGTGTCGCGTGTAGTTGCACTTTCCACCGACAAGGCCGCCGCTCCCATTAACTTGTATGGCGCTACAAAGCTGTGCTCAGACAAGTTGTTCGTGGCGGCCAACAACATCAAGGGCAGCCGCGACATCCGCTTCAGCGTCGTGCGCTACGGCAATGTGATGGGGAGCCGCGGCTCGGTGATCCCCTTCTTTCTCGAGCGCCGCAAGACCGGCGTACTGCCGATCACCGACACGCGCATGACCCGATTCAACATCTCGCTGCAGGAGGGTGTGGAGATGGTGCTGTGGTCGCTCGAGAACGCTCTTGGAGGCGAGGTGCTCGTGCCCAAGATCCCCTCCTACCGGATCACCGACCTGGCACAGGCGATCGGACCCGAGTGCAGGATCGAGGTGGTCGGCATCCGCCCGGGCGAGAAGATCCATGAAGAGATGATCACCGCCAGCGACAGCCCGAACACGGTCGATCTCGGTCGCTACTATGCGATCCTCCCGTCCAATGGTGCCTTCAGTGTCGAGGATTACTGCCAGCGACACGGTGCGCGGCGTGTCGAGCCTGGCTTCTCGTACCACAGCGGCAGCAATCCCGAGTTCCTGACGCCGTCGCAGTTGAAGGCGTTGATCGAGGAGCACGTGATCGGTCAGTCGATCGACTGATCGTCCCCGCAGGAACGCGCCGTGGATGTCATCCCCTATAGTAGCCAGAACGTCGATGACTCGGACGTCGACGCGGTGATCCGCGTTTTGCGCTCGGAGTACCTCACGCAGGGCCCCGAGATCACGCGCTTCGAGAGCGCATTTGCCGAGTGGCACCAGGTGCCTCATGCGGTGGCCGTGTCGAACGCGACGGCCGCCCTGCACATCGGATGCCTAGCGCTCGGCGTGGGGCCGGGCAGTCGCGTCTGGACCAGCCCGAACAGCTTTCTTGCATCGGCGAATTGCGCGCTGTACTGCGGCGCCCATGTCGACTTCGTCGACATTGATCCGGTCTCGCGCAACATGTCGGTTCCGGCTCTGGCGGCAAAGCTGGAGCGCGCCGCACGCGAGGAGACGTTGCCGAATGTGCTCATCCCAGTCGACTTCGCGGGCTTGCCCGCTGACCTGCGCGAGATGCGCGAGCTGGCCGACCGGTACTGCTTCGCGATCCTCGAGGACGCGTCGCACGCCACGGGCGCGACATACCTTGGGCGACCTGTCGGGAGCGCATGGGCAGATGCCACGGTCTTCAGTTTCCATGCGGTCAAGATCGTCACCACAGCCGAGGGTGGAATGATCACGACCCAAGACCCCGCCATTGCCAAGAGAGTCCGGATGCTGCGTTCTCATGGCATGACGCGCGAGCCGGAAAGCCTCGAGTCGGTTCCCGAAGGCCCATGGGTGTATGAGCAGCAGCTGCTAGGCTTCAACTATCGCATGACGGACCTGCAAGCCGCACTGGGCCGTTCGCAGCTTCAGAGGCTCGCCGACATGCACGCTCGCCGAACGGCGCTCGCCGATCGGTACGACCGACTGCTCGAAGGACTTCCTCTGCGGCTGCCGGCCCGCCAGCCCGATCGCGTCTCGGCTTGGCACCTCTATGCCATCGAACTGGTTCCAGGCCGTGGCACACCCTCGCGAGCGCAAGTGTTTTCCGCTCTTCGTGACGCCGGTGTCGGCGTGAACGTGCACTACATCCCGATCCACACGCAGCCCCACTATCGCCGCCTCGGCTTCCAGCCGGGGCAGTTCCCTTCCGCTGAGGCCTACTACGCCCAAGCCATCTCGCTGCCGCTGTACCCCCATCTCTCTGAGTTTCAGCAGGACCGCGTGATCGAGGCCTTGCGAGGCGCGCTCGGGGTGTCGCGCTGAAAGCGTGGCGATGGAGCTTGCGCTCGGTACCGTCCAGTTCGGCCTGCAGTACGGCATTGCAGGGCGAAGCTCCGCGGTACCGCCCGAGGAAGCCCGCGAAATCCTGCGTTGCGCTCACAACCGCGGCATCCGGGTGCTCGACACCGCCGTGGCGTATGGCGACATCGAAGAGCGCCTGCTCGAACTGATGGACGGCCTGGACTTCCGCGTCGTGAGCAAACTGCCGCCACGCCCGCCGGGCCTCGCGGATGCCAGTGCGATCGCCCGCTGGGCGCAAGCTCAGGTGCGCAACTCTCGCGAACGGCTCGGTGCAGCTCTCGCAGCGCTGCTTTTTCATCGTGCCGACGACCTCCTCGAAACCGGTGGCGACAGCCTTTGGCAGGCTGCGTCCGACGCATGCGCCGGACTGGGGATCGAGTCGATCGGCGCTTCGATCTACGACCCCGACACGCTCGAGCAGCTCTGTTCACGGTTTCCCATCGCACTTGCCCAACTGCCGGGCAATGCGCTGGACCAGCGGGTCACGCAGCTCGGTACGGCAGTGACGGGCTTCGCCTTGCCCAGCCTCCATCTTCGCTCGGCGTTTCTTCAGGGATTGCTGCTCATGCCGGAGAGCGACGCCCTGGCTAGACTCCCGCAGGCCGGCGCGGCCCTTCGACGCTGGCACGCCTGGCGTGCCGAACGCAGCCTCGCGCCGTTGCCGGCCGCGCTGGGCATCGTGAAAGGCTTCGCCGGTGTGTCCCACTGCGTAGTGGGCGTCGACTCCCTCGCGCAACTGGAGGCCATCGTCGACGCTTGGCGCTCCGCGCCGACGCTGACGGCGCCTGAACTGGCATCCCAGGACGGCAGCGTCATCGACCCCCGAACCTGGAAGGTCGCCGCATGAGCCGCTGCATCGCACTCATTCAGGCGCGTATGTCCAGCAGCAGGTTTCCGGGCAAAGTGCTAGAGCCGATTGGGCGCATCCCTTTGGTCGTTTTCATGGTGAATCGTGTTCGGCGAGCGAGACTCATTGGCGAGGTGGTCGTTGTCACGAGCTGCGATGTCAGCGACGACCCGCTGGTGAAGACCTTGGCCAAGCATGACGTGCCTTGCTTTCGCGGCGATCTGCACGACGTGCTCCGGCGCTATGCGCAGGCTGCACACGCCCATAGTGCCACCGAAGTGGTGCGACTAACGGGTGACTGCCCGCTGATCGACCCCATGGTCATCGACGACGTGATCGATGCGAGGCGTGCGACGGATTCTCATTACGCCGCCAACATCGACCCGCCGACATTTCCCGACGGACTTGACTGTGAGGTCTTCCAATCCGAAACGCTACACGAGGCAGATCGTCGGGCCCATCTTCTTCCAGAGCGCGAGCACGTGACTCTATGGATGAGGCGTGACGACATAGGGCTGAGGCGTACGAATGTGCGTGCAATCGCTGATTGCTCCCACCTTCGGCTGACGATTGACTACCCGGATGATCTTGCGGTGGTCCGCCGCATCGTCGAAGTCTTGGGAAGCACGCCGGACGACTTCGACTGGTTCGACGTTCTACGAGTTCTCAGCACCGAACCGACTTTGGTGCGAGCCAATCAGCATGAGCGCAACGAGGGTCTCGCGTTGAGCTTGGCGCATGAATCTTCGAAGAATGTCAAACTATGACAAACCATACGCAGCGTGAAGCCTTTCTTCACGGCGAGGGCGATCATTGGTTCGAGCGCAATAGACCTGCTCTTGAAGCGGCCAACCCGTTGCGTGATCGAGTCATCGAGCGGATAGCTGCGCAACTCCCGTCGGACTCAAGGAGTCGTGTGCTCGAGGTCGGCTGCGGGCTTGGGCAGAACCTCGATGCACTGGCCGCGCGGCGACCGATTGATGCGCACGGCGTCGACCCCTCACCTGCGGCCGTCGAGGCCGGCCGCAGCCGCTTCCCAGCGCTGGCGCTTGACGTCGGGACGGCTGATGCCCTGCCATATCCAGACGCAGCCTTTGACGTCGTCTGGTTTGGCTTCTGCTTCTACCTCGTCGACCGGACCTTGCTACAGCGCGCTGTGAGCGAGGCCGACCGGGTGCTGGCCGACGGTGGCCTGCTCGCGGTCCTCGACTTCGACCCCGACGTACCAACCGTGCGAACCTATCACCACCGGCCGGGACTCCGTTCCTACAAGATGGACCACTCGCGCCTCTTCCTTGCCAACCCCGCCTATGTGCTGGTCGACAAGCTCGCGTTAAGTCACATGCCAGACTGTGCTTGGCAAGCCGATCCGCAGGAACGTGTGGCTCTCACGCTGAGCCGCAAGTCGCTCGCGTATGCCTACAAGGACCTAGGATGAGACCGCTCCGAAGTTTCGCTCGATCCGAAGCGTACCTCGCCCGCGCCGAGCGCACCATCCCGCTGGGCACCCAGACCTTCAGCAAGAGCCGCACGCAGTACCCGCACGGCGTGTCACCCTACTTCATCCAGCGCGCCCAAGGCTCGCGGGCGTGGGACGTCGACGGCAACGAGTACATCGACTTCGTCAACAGCCTGGCTTCGGTCACGCTTGGCTACAACGACTCCGACGTCACCGCCGCCGTGCGCGAGCAGCTCGCTGACGGCGTGATCTTCTCGCTGCCGCACCCGATCGAGGCCGAGGTCGCTGAACTGATCTGCGAGATGGTGCCCTGCGCCGAAATGGTCCGCTTCGGCAAGAACGGCTCGGACGCGACGTCCGGGGCCATCCGCCTCGCACGCGCGTACACCGGACGCGATCGCGTCGCGGTGTGCGGCTACCACGGCTGGCAGGACTGGTACATCGGTTCGACCGCTCGACATCGCGGCGTGCCCCAGGCGACGCGAGACCTCACGCACTCCTTTGCGTACAACGATCTCGCCGCGCTCGAGCGCCTGCTCGAGCAGCATCGTGGTCAGTTCGCCGCAGTCATCGTGGAGCCCACGAACGTGGTGGCGCCGGCACCAGGCTTCCTCGAGGGACTCAAGACCCTGGCACATCGGCACGGCGCTTTGCTCGTGTTCGACGAGACGATTACCGGCTTTCGCTTCGCCAACGGCGGCGCGCAGGAACTGTATGGAGTCACACCAGACCTCGCGACCTTCGGCAAGGGCCTGGCCAACGGGTATCCGGTATCGGCCGTCGTGGGCCGGCGCGACGTGATGAGGCTGATGGAGGAGATCTTCTTCTCCTTCACGTTCGGCGGCGAGGCGCTGTCTCTGGCGGCAGCCAAGGCCACGTTGCAGAAGCTTCGCCGCGAGCCGGTGGTGCAGACCTTGCGTGCCCGAGGCCAGGCCATCAAGGAAGGGGCCGAGCGAATTGTCCGCGAGTGCGGACTCGAAGACGCGTTCAGTGTCAGCGGCGATCCGACGTGGAGCTTCCTCAACATCCGCGACGCCCGGGGCGCCACGTCTTTCGAGATCAAGACGCTGTGGATGCAGGAGATCCTGCAGCGCGGCATCCTCTCGGTCGGCACGCACAACGTGAGCTACGCGCACAGTGAGGCCGACGTACGGCAGTTGCTTGCCGTCTACGCCGAGGTGCTGCCGATGATCGGCCGCGCACTCGACACTGGCACGTTGCGCCAGTCGCTGCGCTGCGACGTGCTCGTGCCCCTGTTCAAGGTGCGGTGAGGGCTCACCGGTGCTGGTGGCATTCCGCGTCGACGCATCCCCGGCCATCGGCCTGGGTCACGTCAAGCGCTGCCTGTCGCTGGCGCACGCGCTGGCGGCCACGGGCGCACGCGTGGTGTTCGTCGCGCGCGACCTCGGCGTCGACGTGCGCGGCATGGTGGCCACAGCGGGATTCGAAATCCTCGTACTTCCACGGCCGACGGGATCGATGCCTTCTTCACAGGTACCCCACGGGCACTGGGCGGAAGTCGATGCGGCACTCGACGTGCGGCAGACCGTCGCCGCGCTCGCAGACCGGCGGTGTGACTGGCTCGTCGTCGATCACTACGCGTTCGACGCCGACTGGCACCGGCAAGTGGCCGACGCCACCGGTGCACGTCTGGCCGTCATCGATGACGTGGCTGACCGGCCGCTGCATGCGGACGTGCTTATCGACCACAACCACTGTGACGACCACCGCCGCAAGTACGGCTCACGGCTCGCGACCGGAACGCCGATCCTCGGGGGACCGCGCTTCGCGCTGCTCGGGCCAGCGTACGGCACGGCGCCGCGCTACGTCCTCCACGCAGAAGTTCGCAGCATCGGCATCTTCATGGGCGGCGCCGATGCCGGGGGCTTGAGCGCCGTGGCTTGGCGAGCGTGCCGCGAAGTCGCCGGCTTCGACGGACCGATCGAGATCGTCACCACGCGCGAGAGCCCGCGCTTGGGCGAGCTGCAGCGCACGGTGGCCGATGATGCGCACACGACGCTGAGACTCGACCTGCCGTCTCTGCACGAGTTCTTCTCACGTCACGACCTCCAGATCGGCGCCGGCGGCGGCGCGACGTGGGAGCGGTGTTGCATCGGTGCCCCGTCGATCGTGGTTATTGCTGCCGATAATCAGGCGGTCGTCGCCGACGCACTGCAGTCGCTCGAGATCGCCGAAGTAATACCGCAGACTGTCACGGCGTTCGACATCGGCCACGCACTTTGCAAACTCATTCCGGATGCTGGTACTCGTCGTGCCATGGCCTCGCGCTCGCGGCAGTTGGTTGATGGCCGAGGTGCACTGCGTGCAGCGCTGTGGCTTCTAGCCGACGAACTGGTGCTCAGACCCGCCGAGGTCGCCGATGCAGAGATCACCTACCAGTGGCGCAACCACGAGTCGACGCGGGCAGCATCGCTCGACAGTAGGCCCATCGCGTGGTCGGACCACCGGGAGTGGTGGCGAAATTCGCTTGCCAATCCGACTCGTCATGTATGGATCTCAAGCGTAGGGCAGGTCGACGTCGGTGTGATTCGGTTCGACGACGACCAAGATGTCAGCGTGGTATCGCTGTACCTAGACCCATCGCTTCTTGGATTGCGACTTGGAAGCGCGATGCTTCGAGCGGGTGAACTAGCCCGATCTAGGCTCGCTCCACCACCAGCCCGGCTCGCTGCCACGGTACGCAGATACAACGCCCAATCACGCCGCTTGTTCGAGGGCGCTGGCTATCGATTCCTCGACGACGAACGGTGCAGCAAGCCGGCAACCGCTGAACTCACGGAACCTGGAGAAGGAAGGTGAAGATCCTCGAACGCGAGGTCGGCACTCACATCCGACCGTACCTGATCGCCGAGATGTCCGGCAACCACAACCAGTCGCTTGATCGGGCGCTTGCCATCGTCGATGCCGCAGCACAGGCGGGCGCAGACGCCATCAAACTGCAGACCTATACGGCCGAGACGATGACGCTCGACCTGCGCGCACCGGGCTTCGTGATCGATGACCCCGGCAGTCTGTGGGAAGGGCGACAGCTCTACGAGCTGTACGAAGAGGCGCACACGCCCTGGGACTGGCACCGCCCGATCATGGAACGCGCCGCACGGCGCGGCCTGCACTGCTTCAGCACGCCCTTCGACGACACCGCGGTCGACTTTCTCGAGTCGCTCGGCGTCCCCGCGTACAAGATCGCGTCGTTCGAGAACACCGACCTGCCGCTGATCCGCCGCGTCGCGCGCACCGGCAAACCGATGATCATCTCCACCGGCATGGCCACGGCCGCCGAGATCGACGAGGCCGTGCGCACGGCGCGTGACGCCGGCGCCCGCGACATCGTGCTTCTCAAGTGCACGAGCACGTACCCGGCCACGCCCGAGAACAGCAACGTCCGCACGATCCCGAACATGCGTGAGGCTTTCGGCTGCGAAGTCGGCCTGTCCGACCACACGATGGGCTGTGGCGTCGCCGTGGCAGCCGTGGCGATGGGCGCGGTCATGGTGGAGAAGCACTTCACCTTGCGACGGGCCGACGGCGGTGTCGACTCAGCGTTCTCGCTGGAGCCGCTGGAGTTCAATCTGCTGCGCACCGAGACCGAGCGTGCGTGGCAGTCACTCGGTTGCGTGACTTACGGCGGTACACAGGCCGAGGCGAAATCGCGAGTCTTTCGTCGCTCCCTATACATCTCTCGCGACTTGAGGGCCGGAGACCAGCTGAGCGCCCATAGTGTCCGTCTCGTTCGACCTGGTCACGGTTTGCCGCCGAAGTACTTAGAAATGGTATTGGGCAAGCGTGTCAAATCAGACGTCCGCGCAGGAACGCCGCTGTCTTGGGAGTTGCTGGCGTGACGAGCATGCCAGTGAACGACACGGCAGGCGGGGAAGGAACGCCATCCTCGTTGCCTCTCGTTTCGGTCGTTGTTCCCGCTTTCAACGCGCAGCGGCATCTGCCCGACACGCTGCGCTCCATTCTTGGTCAGCGCGCGGTGGACCTGGAA
>Ga0209594_1001713_pt1 | contig 10698 bp, 12 predicted proteins | sample AshMeaCrysSpring_FD_184126 | JGI IMG/M metagenome (GOLD analysis project Ga0209594, IMG submission 184126) | Groundwater microbial communities from Big Spring, Nevada to study Microbial Dark Matter (Phase II) - Ash Meadows Crystal Spring... | ecosystem: Environmental > Aquatic > Deep subsurface...
CGGCGACCACGATCTCCGCCAGCAGCGCCGGCAACTCGCTCGGCTTGACGACCGCGTGGTTCGCGAGCCTGATGAGCGGGTCGTCGCCGGCCACGTGCAGGAGGTTCACCTGCTGACCGCGCGTCGCGGCGACGCGCAGCCGCGCGGCGATGAGCGGGTGGTCCTTGCGCAGGAACGAGCCGACCACGAGGACCCGGTCGAGTCTGCCCACCTCTGCGACCTTCATGCCGAGCCAGGGCACGCCCGCCATCCGGCCGTCGGCGGCGAAGTCGCGCTGGCGCAGCCGGAAGTCGACGTTATCGCTGCCAAGGCCGCGCGCGAGCCGTGCCGCAAGGTGCAGCTCCTCGAGCGTCGCGTGCGGGCTCAGCAGCGCGCCGATCGCGTCACCGCCGTGCGCCGAGGCGACCTCGCCGAGGCGCTTGGCGACGTACTCGATCGCCGTCTGCCAGTCCGACTCGTGCCACTTGCCGTCCACGCGGATCAGCGGCTTCGTGGCGCGGTCGGGGACGTTGAGGCCTTCGTAGGAGAACCGGTCCTTGTCCGAGATCCAGCACTCGTTGACATCTTCGTTCTCGAGCGGCAGGACGCGCATCACGCGGTTCAGCTTGACCTGCACGACGAGGTTGGCGCCGAGGCCGTCGTGCGGGCTCACCGAACGGCGCCGGTTCAGCTCCCACGTGCGCGCCGAATAGCGGAACGGCTTCGACGTCAGTGCGCCGACCGGGCAGATGTCGATCATGTTGCCCGAGAGCTCCGAGTTCACCGTGCGGCCGACGAACGAGACGATCTCCGAGTGCTCGCCTCGGTTCGCCATGCCGAGCTCCATGACGCCGGCGATCTCCTGCCCGAAGCGCACGCAGCGCGTGCACTGGATGCAGCGGCTCATCTCCTCCGCGGCGACGAGCGGCCCGATGTCCTTGCGCGGCACCACGCGCTTCGGCTCGTCATAGCGCGAGCCGCTGTTGCCGTAGCCGACCGCGAGATCCTGCAGCTGGCACTCGCCGCCCTGGTCGCAGATCGGGCAGTCGAGCGGATGGTTGATGAGCAGGAACTCCATCACCGCGCGCTGCGCCTGCTTCGCCACCGGCGACTGCGTCCACACCTTCATGCCGTCGGTGACCGGCGTCGCGCACGCGGGGAGCGGCTTTGGCGCCTTCTCCACCTGCACCAGGCACATGCGGCAGTTCGCGGCAATCGAGAGCTTCTTGTGCCAGCAGAAGTGGGGCACGTAGATGCCGAGCTTGTTGGCGGCCTCCATGACCATGGTGCCGTTGGGCACCTCCACCGGCTTGCCGTCGACTTCGACTTTGACTGTCGCGCTCATCGCTACCGCTGCTCGCAACCGTTATCGCCGTCGGCCGCCGGCGCCGCTCGCCTTGCTCGCATCCCCGCGACCGCGGGGCCCCTGCTCGGTGGCTCGCGTCGCCCCTCCATCACCACGGTGCCGTTGGGCACCTCCACCGGCTTGCCGTCGACTTCCACTTTGACTGTCGCGCTCATCGCTGAAACTCTTGCCGATCGCCTGCGCTATGCCGCCCGCCGCTCGGGCTCGAGCGGCGCGCTCACGCCGGCGTTCGGACCCACGAGGCAGCGCTTGTGCTCGACGTGGTGCCGGAACTCGTCGCGGAAGTGCGTCACGAAGCTCTTCACCGGCATCGCCGCAGCATCCCCGAGCGCGCAGATCGTGCGCCCCATGATGTTGTCGGCGACGCTCGCGAGCCGATCGAGATCCTCCATCCGGCCCTGGCCGTGCTCGATGCGATGGACCATGCGGTACAGCCAGCCCGTGCCCTCGCGGCACGGCGTGCACTGGCCGCAGGACTCTTCGTAATAGAAATACGAGAGCCGCTCCAGGCACTCGACCATGCAGCGCGTCTCGTCCATCACGATGACCGCGCCCGAGCCAAGCATCGACCCCGCCTTCGCGATCGAGTCGTAGTCCATGTCGCAGGCCATCATGACCTCGGCCGGCAGCACCGGCGCCGACGAGCCGCCCGGGATGACCGCCTTCAACTTGCGCCCGCCGCGCATCCCGCCCGCCATCTCGAGCAGCTTCGGGAAAGGCGTCCCCATGCGGATCTCGTAGTTGCCCGGGCGCTCGACGTCGCCCGAGACCGAGAAGATCTTCGTGCCGCCGTTGTTGGGCTTGCCGAGCTCGAGATACTTGTCGCCGCCGTTCACGATGATCCAAGGCACCGCGGCATAGGTCTCGGTGTTGTTGATCGTGGTGGGCTTGCCGTAGAGGCCGAAGCTTGCCGGGAACGGTGGCTTGAACCGCGGCTGGCCCTTCTTGCCCTCGAGCGACTCGAGCAGTGCCGTCTCCTCGCCGCAGATGTACGCGCCCCAGCCGTGATGCGCGTGCAGATGGAACGAGAAGCCGCTGCCGAGGATGTTGTCGCCGAGGTAGCCGGCGACGCGGGCCTCTTCGAGTGCTTCCTCGAAGAGCTCGTAAACCTCGAAGATCTCGCCGTGGATGTAGTTGTATCCGGCGCTCGCCCCGGTCGCGTAGCCGCCGATGATCATGCCCTCGATCACCGCGTGCGGGTTGTAGCGAAGCAGGTCGCGGTCCTTGAACGTGCCCGGTTCGCCCTCGTCGGAGTTGCACACCATGTACTTCTGCCCGGGAAAGTTGCGGGGCATGAAGCTCCACTTCAGGCCGGTGGGGAAACCGGCGCCGCCACGGCCGCGCAGCGCCGATTTCTTGACCTCGGCGATCACGGCGTCCGGCGGGATGTGCTCGCTGACGATCTTCTTCAACGCGGCGTAGCCGCCGCGCGCCTCGTAGTCCTTGAGGCGCCAGTTGAGGCCATCGAGACCGGCGAGCAGGATCGCGTCGGGCCCGAAGCTGTCTTTCGGGAACGGCGGTACGGAAGTGCGCATCATTTGGCAAGCTCCGCGAGCAGCGCGTCGATCCGCTCCCTGGTCATGCCGATTTCCATCTTGGTGTTGTTCAAGACCAGCACGGGCGCATCGCCGCACGCGCCGAAGCACTCGCCTTCCTTCAGCGTGAACCTGCCGTCGGCGGTGGTCTCGTTCCAGTCGATGCCCAGGCGCTGCTTGAGGTGCTCCGCGGCATCGCGCGCGCCGGAGAGCGCGCAGGGCAGATTGGTGCACAGGGAGATCTTGTTCCTGCCCACCGGGTGGAGGTCATACATGGTGTAGAAGGTCGCGACCTCGAAGACGTGGACCGGCGGCATGTCGAGGTACTTCGCGACGAACTCCATCACCTCCGGCGTGAGGTGGCCGCGCTCCTGCTGCGCGATGCGCAGGGCCGACATCACCGCCGACTCCTTGCGTTCCGCCGGGTACTTGGCGACTTCGCGGTCGATCTTCTGCAGGGATTCGGGGGAGAGCATGGCGAAGGCTAGCGGTCGATCTCGCCGAACACGATGTCGAAAGTGCCCATGATCGCGACCACGTCGGCGAGCATATGCCCCTTCGCGACCTCGTCCATTGCGGCAAGGTGCGGGAAGCCGGGCGCGCGTATCTTCAGCCGGTACGGCTTGTTGGCACCGTCCGAGACGAGGTAGATGCCGAACTCGCCCTTCGGATGCTCCACGGCCGCGTAGGCTTCGCCGGCCGGCACGTGCATGCCCTCGGTGAAGAGCTTGAAGTGGTGGATCAGCTCTTCCATGTTGGTCTTCATGCCGACGCGGTGAGGCGGCGCCACCTTGTGGTCGGCGACGATCACCGGACCCGGGTTCGCCCTCAGCCACTCGATACACTGCCGGACGATGCGGTTCGACTGCCGCATCTCCTCGACGCGCACGAGGTAGCGGTCGTAGCAATCGCCGTTGACGCCCACCGGAATGTCGAACTGGAGCTTGTCGTAGACCTCGTAGGGCTGCTTCTTGCGCAGGTCCCAGGCGATGCCGGACCCGCGCAGCATCGGCCCGGTGAAGCCGATCGCCTTCGCGCGCTCCGGCGTAACCACGCCGATGCCCACGGTGCGCTGCTTCCAGATGCGGTTGTCGGTGAGGAGCGTTTCGTACTCGTCGACGAGCCGCGGGAAGCGCTGCGTGAAGTCGTCGATGAAGTCGAGCACCGAGCCGCGCCGGTTGGCGTTCAGCACCTCGAGGGCGCGCGCATTGCGGTGCTGCGAAGCCTGGTACTGCGGCATCGCGTCCGGCAGGTCGCGGTAGACCCCGCCGGGGCGGTAGTAGGCGGCATGCATGCGCGCGCCCGACACCGCCTCGTACACGTCCATCAGGTCTTCCCGCTCGCGGAAGCAGTAGAGGAAGACGGTCATGGCGCCGATGTCGAGGGCATGCGCACCGAGCCACAGCAGGTGGTTCAGGATGCGCGTGATCTCGTCGAACATCACGCGGATGTACTGCGCGCGGATCGGCACCTCGATGCCTGCGAGCTTCTCGATCGCGAGGCAGTAGGCGTGCTCGTTCACCATCATCGACACGTAGTCGAGACGGTCCATGTAAGGGAGCGCCTGGATGAAGGTCTTGTGCTCGGCGAGCTTCTCGGTCGCGCGGTGCAGCAGCCCGATGTGCGGGTCGGCGCGCATGATCACCTCGCCGTCCATCTCCAGGACGAGGCGCAGCACGCCGTGCGCGGCCGGGTGCTGCGGGCCGAAGTTGAGCGTGTAGTTACGGATCTCGGCCATCGCGCTAGGGCTTGTGAGGCGCGGCCGGGGTCGGCCCGAACGCGTGATGCTCGCCGCCGATACCGTACGCGGACTCGCGGATGACGCGCGGCGTGATCTCGCGCGGCTCGATCGACACCGGCTGGTAGACGACCCGCTTCTCGTCGCCGTCGTAGCGCATCTCGACGTTGCCCGAGAGCGGGAAGTCCTTGCGAAACGGATGGCCGACGAAGCCGTAGTCGGTGAGCAGCCGACGCAGGTCGTCGTGGCCCGTGAAGATGATGCCGAAGAGGTCGAAGGCCTCGCGCTCGAACCAGTTCGCCGCCGGCCACACGTCGACGACCGAGTCGACCACCGGAAAGTCGTCGTCCGCAGCGAAGGTACGCAGCCGGACGCGCCAGTTGTGCTCGATCGAGAGCAGGTGCAGGACCACCGCGTAGCGAGGGCCGTCCCATGCGCCGTCGCCCCAAGCGGCGTAGTCCAAGCCGCAGAGGTCGACCATCAGGTCGAAGCGCGTGGCCGCCGCGTCGCGCAGCAGTTGCGCCGCCTCGTGGTACTGCGCGGCCGGCACCTCGACGGCGAGCTCGCCGAGCGCGGTCGTCACGCGCGCGGCGCGTTCGCCGAGCGTTGCGGTGACCGCTTCCTGGAGTCGTTCGAGTCGGGAGGACACGGGCGAAGGCCTAGCGCGCGATCGTGTTCGTGCGCTTTATCTTGTTCTGGAGCTGCAGGATGCCGTAGAGCAGCGCCTCGGCCGTGGGCGGGCAGCCGGGCACGTAGATGTCGACCGGCACGATCCGGTCGCAGCCGCGCACCACCGAGTACGAGTAATGGTAATAGCCGCCGCCGTTGGCGCACGAGCCCATCGAGATCACCCAGCGCGGCTCGGCCATCTGGTCGTACACCTTGCGCAGCGCCGGCGCCATCTTGTTGCAGAGCGTCCCGGCGACGATCATGACATCGGACTGCCGCGGGCTCGGTCGGAACACGACGCCGAAGCGGTCGAGGTCGTAGCGCGCCGCACCCGCGTGCATCATCTCCACCGCGCAGCAGGCGAGGCCGAAGGTCATCGGCCACATCGAGCCGGTGCGGGTCCAGTTGATGATGGTGTCGGCGGTGGTGGTGAGAAAGCCCTGCTTCGCGAGGCCGGGATCGTTCACTCCCATTCCAGCGCTCCTTTCTTCCACTCGTAGATGAAGCCGACGACGAGGATCCCGAGGAACAGCATCATCGCCCAGAAGCCGAAGCCGCCGATCTCGTTCAGCGTGATCGCCCAAGGGAAGAGGAAGGCGATCTCGAGGTCGAAGAGGATGAAGAGGATCGCCACGAGGTAGTAGCGCACGTCGAACTTCATGCGCGCGTCCTCGAACGCCTCGAATCCGCACTCGTAGGGGGAGAGCTTCTCGCTGTCGGGCCGGTTCACCCCGAGCGCGCTCGACAGACCCCACCCCAGTCCGAGCAGGATGCAGCCCAGGGCGAACCCGAACAGGATGAACAGCAGCACGGGGTAGTAGTTCTCGAGCACGGTGGGCTGGCTTCGGGTTGTGCTGCCTGCGGCGCGCGCCTGCCGCGCCCGCGGAAGGCAAGCCACGACGGTCGGCGACAGACTTGCGGCGGTGACCTCGTGCGCCCGGCGGCCGAACCTCCGCGGCGCTTTGCTCGTCGCCCGCGGCCGGGCCGCGGTGATCAAGGGGCGGGAGAGGACGCCTCCCGCCGGCTTCGTTACTGGTGCCGACCGTGAGACTCGAACTCACACGGCTTTCGCCACCGCCCCCTCAAGACGGCGTGTCTACCAATTTCACCAGGTCGGCGCGCGTCGCCCGCTCCTGCGAGCGACCTCACGATTTTACTTCGGAACCTCGCCCGCTTTCGAGTCCGATTCGCCCGCAGGCTTTTCGGAACGGGCTGCACCGGCGGGTGCCGGGGTGGGGCTGGTGCCGGCGGGCGCGGGCACCTCGCTCGACGCCGGCGCGCTTTCCATGACGCCAGCGGCGCCCGTCCTCGGCTTGGCGGTGGCGATGTAGGCGAGCGCGAGGCTGGTGATGAAGAAGACTGTCGCCAGCGCCGCGGTAGAGCGCGACAGGAAGTTCGCCGAGCCGGTCGCGCCGAAGAGGCTCCCGGAGGCGCCGCCGCCGAACGCGGCGCCCATGTCGGCACCCTTGCCGTGCTGAAGGAGCACGAGGCCGATGATCGCGAGCGCGACCACGACGTGCACCACCAGCAGGAACCAGAAGAAGGTCTGCATCACCTGCCCTTGCTCGCGGCCGCCTTGCAGATCGCGACGAAGTCCTCCGCCACCAGCGCGGCGCCACCGATCAGGCCACCGTCCACATCCGCCTGGCCGAACAGCTCCACCGCATTGGACGCCTTGACGCTGCCGCCGTAGAGGATGGTGGCCTTGGGGCCGAGCGCGCTGCCGTGCCCGGCGAGGCGCTTGCGGATGAACTCGTGCACGCTCTGCGCCTGCGCCGGCGTTGCCGTCTTGCCGGTGCCGATCGCCCAGACCGGCTCGTACGCGATCACCGCGTCGGCAACCGCCTGGGCACCGGCTGCGCCCACTACCGCGTCGAGCTGGCGCGCGACCACGGCCTCGGTGTCACCGGATTCGCGTTCCGCGAGCGTCTCGCCGACGCACAGGATCGGGACGAGCCCGGCGCGGAGCGCTGCCTGGAACTTCGCCGCGACCTGTGCATCGCGCTCGCCGTAGATGGCACGACGCTCCGAGTGGCCGACGATCGCGTAGGTGCAGCCGAAGTCGGAAAGCATCGCGCCGGCGACTTCGCCCGTGTACGCGCCGCTGTCGTGCTCCGACACGTTTTGCGAGCCCCAAGCGATGTTGCTGCCAGCGAGCGCCTGGCGCGCCTGCTCGAGGTAGGGGAACGGCGGGCAGACGGCGAACCGCGCGCCGTTCACCCCCGCAAGCGCCTGCCGCACCGACTCGAGCAGCTTCGCGTTGTTCGAGAGGTTGCCGTGCATCTTCCAGTTGCCCGCGACAAGCGGTTGTCCCATGACGAACTCCTCTCGATGGTGAAGGGAACCTGCAGGAGCAGCCTTCCGCGCGAACACGCGTAGGGAGCCGGGAGCAGGCGCGGCGAGCGCACAGGCCTAACCTCCCAGGCGACACGCGACGGCGAATCGAAAAAGCCCTTGAGTTTAACGTCTTGCGACGTGACGGGTCAACGCGGCGGCGACTCTGCGTGCGCGCCTGACGGCGGGCTCGGCGGGGCAGCCCCGGCGGGTGGAATCGCTTCGGGCGCGAAGCGGATGGGGCCTTCCAGTTCCCGATGCTTGCCGTGCCGCCCCGCGTAGAAGGCCCGGATCTGCGCCAGATCCTCCTCCTCGTCGCCCGCGAGGGTCAGCCATGCGCCGATGCCAGCCTCGCGATGCGCGTAGTCGATGAACGCAAGCCCGAGCGGCACCTGGGCTGCGAGTGCGAGGCGGTAGAAGCCGGACTTCCAGTGCGGCGCATAGGAGCGCGTGCCCTCGGGCGTGAACACGAGGTGGAACTCGTCGCGACGGCGGAACTCCTCGAGCAGGGCGCCGATGAAGCCCTCGGGGGATTCCCGATTGACCGGTATGCCGCCGACGCTCGCAAACCAGCGCCCGAAGGCACCGCGAAACAGGCTGTGCTTCGCGACGAAGTGGCAGCGCAGGCCGAAGTCCGCCCGGGCGAGCGCGCCCACCGGGAAGTCCCAGTTGGACGTGTGGGGATAGACCACGATGACCGACTTCGGCCCGGGCGGCGGCACATAGATGGTCTTCCAGCCCAGCCGCCGCAGCACCCATCGCGCCAAGCCCGCACCCGAGGCGAGATCCACCTCTTTGCCGACGAGCGCCATGTCACCGGGCCTCGGCTTCACCGGGCCCGGTTGCGGAGCGCACCTGCAGCCAGAACGTCACCGGTCCTTCGTTCACGAGCGCGACGCTCATGCGGGCACCGAAACGGCCGGTGGCGACCTTCGCGTGCCGCGCACGAGCGACGCCGACGAGGTGGTCGAACAGCCGCCGCGCCGTCTCCGGTGCTGCCGAAGAGGAGAAGCTGGGCCGCAAGCCCTTGCGCGTGTCCGCGGCGAGCGTGAACTGGGGCACGAGCAGGATCGCGCCGCCCACGTCGGCGAGCGAGCGGTTCATGCGGCCTTCGCCGTCCGCGAACACGCGAAAGTGGAGCAGCCGCTCCAGCAACCGCTCGGCGGTCGCCTCGTCGTCGCCCGGCTCGGCGCACACGAGCACCACGAGGCCGGCGTCGATCTCGCCCACGACCTCGCCGTCGACCGTGACGCGGCCCTCGCTCACGCGCTGCAGGAGGCCGATCACAGGTAACCCAGCGCGCGCGGCAGGAACAGGCTGATCTCCGGCACGAACGTGAGCAGCAGCAGCACCGCCGTCATCGCCGCCACCATCCACACCGTCCAGTAGAACGTCGACTCGAGCGGGATGCCGGCGATGCGGCACGCCACCATCAGGTTCACGGCGGTGGGCGGCGTGCAGGCGCCGATGGCGACGTTGAGGGTGATGATGACGCCGAACCAGACGAGGTCCCACTGGAAGGCCTCCGCGACCGGGATGAGGAACGGCAGGAAGATGAAGAAGGTCGCGATCGCGTCGAGGAAAGTGCCTGCGATCAGCAGGACCACCGTGATCGACAGCAGCACGAAGGTCTCGTTGGTGCCCGACGCGGCGAGGCTCTTCGCCCAGGCGTCGAAGACGCCGATGGTGTCGGTCGCCCAGCCGAACACGCTGGCAAGGCCGATCATGAGCATGATCACGGCGGAGATCTCCGCGCCCTCCGCGAGCACGTCCCAGAAGTCGCGCCAGGACATTCCCTCGTACACGAGCATGCCGACGACCAGGCCGTAGAAGACCGCGACCACCGCCGCCTCGGTGGGCGTGAAGAGGCCGCTGCGCATGCCGCCGAGGATCACCACCGGCGCGAACAAGCCCCAGCTCGCTTCCTTGAGGCTCCGCCAGAAGGACGGCCGCGGCGACCGGTCCGCGGCGCCGAATCCTTGGCGGACGGAGAAGAACACCGCGACCGCGATCAGCGCGAGTCCGGTGAGGATGCCCGGGACGATCCCTGCGGCGAAGAGCGCCGGCACGCTCGCCTGCGGCACGAGGATGCTGTAGATGATGAACGCCACCGAGGGCGGGATGAGGACGTCAGTCGCGCCGCCAGCCGCGATCAGGCTCGCGGAGAACGGCTTCGGGTAGCCCGCCTTCACCATCGCCGGAATCATGATGGCGCCGACCGCCGCCGTGTCCGCCGGTCCCGACCCGGAGATGCCGCCGAGGAGCATGCACACCAGCACGGCGGTCACCGCGAGACCGCCACGGCGCGTGCCGACGATCGAGGACGCGAACTTCACCATGCTCGCCGCCACCCCGGTGCGCTCGAAGACGAGCCCGGCGAGGATGAAGACCGGGATCGCGAGCAGCGGGTACTTCGCGATCCCGCCGTAGAGGTTCGTCGGCACCGACATCATGCCCATCGCCGCGAACGCGATCACTGCCGTGCCGGCGAGCCCGAGCGCCACGGCGAGGGGCACGCCTGCGCACATGAGCAGCGCGAACGAGCCGAACAGCACCCAGCTGTTCAATCACCGCTCCCCGTCGAGCCGGCCGCGCACCACGTCGCGCATCCCCTGCACGAGACGCAGGATGACTGCGGCCGCGAGCACCGGCAGCCACACGGTGTAGAGCCACTGCGGCGCACCGATGCCCGGAGACGTCACCTCGAAGCGGTAGTCGTCCCAGGCCATGCGACCGCCGTACCAGACGATGATCGCGAACATGACGACGCTCGCGGCGAGGGAGAAGATCGCGAGCACGCGCTGCGCGCGCTGCGGTAAGAACTGCACGAACCAGGTGACCGCGATCTGGTTGCCGTCGAGAAACGCCTTCGCCGACGCGACGAAGGTCATCACCACTATCAGTGCAACCGAGATCTCCTCGGTGAACGCGAACGAGATGTCGGTGAAGTAGCGCACCAGCACGTTCGCGAGCGTGATGAGGCAGAGCGCGAGCATGACCGCCGCGCCGAGGTGCCGCTCGAGGCGGAAGCGCCGCGCGAGCAGGTCGCGGCGCTCGGGGTCGAGCGTGGGGAGCTG
>Ga0209594_1001714_pt1 | contig 10694 bp, 11 predicted proteins | sample AshMeaCrysSpring_FD_184126 | JGI IMG/M metagenome (GOLD analysis project Ga0209594, IMG submission 184126) | Groundwater microbial communities from Big Spring, Nevada to study Microbial Dark Matter (Phase II) - Ash Meadows Crystal Spring... | ecosystem: Environmental > Aquatic > Deep subsurface...
GGTTATTTAACGGTCTTATTTATCTGAGTTGAAAAATTGGTGGAGAATTTTCAGGCGATGGAAAATTGTATTTAGGGTAATAATTCCTATAGCGCTATGAGAGTTATCTTTTATGTTATTAGGAATAGCCCAGAGCTACTACGAAACAATCTGGTTCTTGGCTCAGGAGCGGTTACACAAATCAAGCATAGTAGCAATTTTTGCGGCTATTCCTGGTTATATAGGAAAGGGCAGCTATTTACTACAGCCAAAGCTCAGGTAAAATTGCAAGTGAATAATAAATACAAAGATTTATCGGGTTAATTGGGGATGACACCTATTAAAAAAATTAAAAAAAGTATAGGGGCTGGGATTTTGCGAAAAGTACACCATATAGCCTTAAACGTAAAAGATATGCAGGCTTCCTGTTACTTCTATGGGAAAATATTGGGTTTGCATGAACTAACAGGAGATGAAATCCCAGAGACATTAGTAGATTTAGTAGCCAAGGGAAAGGTGGCAAATTTTATAACGCCAGATGGTCTGATATTAGACCTGTTTGGAGAACCAGAATTATTACCACCAGATCCAAATCCGGAAAAAAGTTTTACAAGGGCTTATCATCTTGCTTTTGATATAGCTACAGATTTATTTGATGATGCGGTAGAAGTTATTAGGGAAAATAATATTACTATTGCCCACGGACCGATTAGTCGCCCCACTGGAAGAGGAGTTTATTTTTATGACCCCGATGGGTTTATGATTGAAATTCGATGCGACCCCCAAATATAATAGGGAAAGACTATTTAAGATAATAGGGAAAGACTATTTAAGGCGGAAATTTATAAGTAAAAAAAATCAGCGTAATCCTTTAATCGGTTTAATCCGTGATTAAGGTTTTATTTTCGTAATCCACAAATAGGCGTAAGCATCGGCATTAATTGACCCAAACAATTCACAGTCTGCGCCAACTAGGCGATTAGCGGAGCTAGACGCCAAGGGCGTACCGCAATCTGCGTGAATGGACAGATTAGAAAATGGTTTCGCTCCCTAGTATTCTTTAGTTATGGGATTTATCAAATAGCCATGAATTATGCTGAAAATCTATGAAGTGATAGAGCTAGCGATCAAAAGACCACCGATTCCCCATGAACCCTATAAACAATCACTAAAAGCTTGGGCTATGTATGTATTAAGGGACAGGGGTTTTAAGGTGGTCTATGCTCAAAATGCTGATTTTGCCTTAGAAGTGCGTGGTGGGGATAAGTTGTACTTCAAGGTTTCTAATCAAGCAGAGGATTTGGATGCAGCTTTTAACTGGATTGTTTGGGATGAAGCAAGTCAGTCTGCTAGTTTAATTACCAATTAATGGCTCATGGCTAAGGGGCTACAGGGATAAAGCCTGCACTCAGCAGCTAAAACTAGGTTGTTGATGAGTGATGAAATTTTTGTGTTTTTAGTTTATGGAGTTTTCAAACTTATAACCTGGATGATATCCAAGGGACAAATGCTATTCAGATGGGATTCATCTGTAATAGACAAAATTTGCAGAAACAAAAAACAGGAAAATTCCATCAAACTCAACAGCTAACTTTAAGCCTCCCAGACTCCCCTACTCCCCGACTCTCCTACTCCCCGACTTCCCACCATATCTAGCGTCAAAGATAGAGAGAAGTAAAGGCAAGCCTCCAACTTTAGCACTCATAAGTATATGAATTAATATAGCTAATACCATGACTACCCAAGCCAGTGCGTGGATATAGTAAGCCGCATTATCTAAGTGACGTTGAGGTAACCAGTTTTCATCCTGAAACTTACCAGAAATAACAGCAAATAAAGCTGTCGTAGACTAAGAAGCCTGTAATTATGGCGCCAATAATCAATAATCCATTAATTCCATGAATTATGCGTAATAATGGAGGTTGATATGGACTTTTAATTTTATGATTGGAATTTTGAATCTGAGAATTTTGTATTTCAGACATTTTCGCCTTTTAGTAACTCCACTACATGGGGATATTTATTAAACTCCGCTAACATTACAGCTGTATAACCGCCTTTATTTTTACATTTAATATCAGCACCAGCCTGAAGACAAATTTCTACAGCTTTCTTATTTCCCCTTGAAGCAGCCCACATTAAGGGTGTTGCCCCGGTGCTATCTTGGAAATTAACATCAGCACCACTGGTAACTAATAATTTAATAATCTCAGTATAATCCCGTTCTGCAGCTTTAAGTAAAACACTCTTACCATCATCTCGTATTATGTTGGGATTCGCCCCATGCTGTAGGAGTATTTTGACTGTTTCCCCATCTCCTTGAGTGACGGCTAAACTTAAAGGTGTTTCAGTAATACCTTTCTCATTTACATCTGTATAAGGTAATAAAGCTCGAACAATTTTGCTATGCCTTTGATAGGTCGCTACAAATAAAGGTTTATCTCCGATGCGATTTTTTATTTGAGCGATCGCCCCTCGACGGAGTAAAATTTCCACCACATCCTCATAACCTTCAACAACAGCAAGATGTAGCGGTGTTTCTCCGTCCTTGTCTTGAGTATTAATATCAGCCCCCGCATCCAATAATATCGAGACCAAAGTACTATTCCCCGCAGCGGCAGCAGCAGAGAGAGGAGTACCTCCATCGCAATTTTTGAGGTTAACATTAGCGCCAATGGCTAATAAAGTTTTGACTACTTCCAGATGTCCCAAATCAGTGGCTAGCATTAAAGCAGTTTCACCATCATCATCTTGGGCATTGACACTGACACCAAATTGAATTAGGGTTTTGATTACAGAAATATGTCCCTGTTTAACAGCAACAATAAAAGCATTATCCCCATCTTTGTCCACTGTATCTACAGAGGCATTTGCCTGAAGTAAATCATGGATAATATCCACATTACCCTTTAACGCTGCGACCATTAAAGCTGTACTACCATCTTCATTAGTAGCATTAACATCGGCACCCTTGGCAATCAAAAAACGAACAACATCAATTTTATTTGCAGCTACTGCCAGCATTAAAGCTGTAAGCCCATAGCGCTCCCGTCTTTGATTAACATTTGCCCCAGCTTGAATCAATAGATTGACAATTTCTGTATAACCAGAATGGGCAGCAAACATTAATGGAGTAGTACCATCCTTAAAAGCGATATTAGGGGATATCCCATTATTCAACAAGGATTTTAAAGCCTTAATATCTCCACTTTTGGAAGCCAATAGCAAAGTGTCAGTACTCATTAGTCGATTGTCATTGGTCAGTAGTCATTACTAATTATGACTGTTTATGTTAAGGCACGTTGATAGAGATTGTTACTTTGTCATAAATATCTTGATAAACCCATCCCTATGCAATAGAGGCTATGCTAAGTTTTATAAAGATTTAATAATCCGACGAGAAAATCATGGCTCAAGAACTTTCACCAACAGTTAAACTGGCGATACAAATGATACACCCAATTACGATGTGGGGGCTGTTGGCGGTTTCTCTATATGCTGCTTATCTGGGTTTACAAGTACAAAGGACAAGAAATGCACAGGGTGAAGATAAGAAAGAATTGATAAAAGGTAAATTTAATACCAAGCATTACCAAATGGGTTCTATTCTTCTAGCCCTAATGGTAGGGAGTACAGTTGGCGGTATGGCTGTTACCTACGTCATGAATGGTAAATTATTCGTTGGTCCCCATTTATTAGCGGGATTAGGAATGGCTATACTTATCGCCTTTTCTGCTAGTTTATCTCCTTTTATGCAAAAGGGAGCAAATTGGGCTAGAGTTACTCATATTTTGCTTAATTTTGGAATTTTAGGGTTATTTACATGGCAAGCAATTACTGGAGTCCAAATTGTTCAAAGAATTATTACTAATGCCTAACATCATGTTTCAATGACTTGGGCAAGGAATATATATCTAGAAATTTAGAAAGATAGATAGTTTGGCTAGTTTGGGTGGGGCGATCGCTCTACCCAGTAGCTTCATCTTTTTGTTAATTGGTTGCCACTGATAGTTTTAGTTAGGACTGATGTGTTACAGCTAAAAAAATGGCGTTGCTGAATTAAAGTATGAATTATAATTTTTGTGCAGAGCGCAAAGACGCAAAGACGCAAAGTATCGTTGTTTATTTTTCTCAAAAATAGCTATTCATATTTCTATTCAGCAACGCCAAAAAAATAGGGGGCAACCATTGGTATGCCCCCAAAATAACATCAAGATTACAAAATTTCTGAGCGTAAGCGTTGTTGAATTATTTTGTTGAATTATTTTCTTTTTTTTCTGGGAAAGGGGATAGCCAAAGATTGATGAAAATCAAGCTGCACCTTACGGGTAAGACGGCGGGAAACCTGACGGATGATTTGGCTAATGAGTTTATCACCGGTGGATTCAATAAGAGATTTTGGTAAACGTTGAATAAATTTAGGAAATTGAATATAAACAGTTAAACATAAGTCCCACTCAACCCCAGTCATATCAGTTTCAGGAGTTTCCACTAACTTAAGGGAGGCATTAAAGTCAACCTCATAACCTGGTGCTTGATAATCAGGAACAGGAATAGTCTGAATTTTATATACACCAGCTTCTGCAGGTAAAAGTTCTAAACCAACTTTTGGTTCTACATCATAACCAAAAGCACCAAACTTTCCTATAACCAAAGCATAACCATTTTCTCCTAAGCTTTGCACCGTCATGGGTTCAGCAGTGCGATAAAACCATGAAGCGTGGTTATTTAAATAATTAGCCACAGTTTCAGCAGGAGCATAAAGTTCCATACAGTCATTAAAATGACTATAAAACTTAATTGGCGTCGCGATAGCGGCACCTGGAAGCGTTTCTTCTTCTATGTCTAGGTTAGAAACCCCAGGAAAAATGACTTTTTTTGCCTCGAATGACTGAATTTCCCGATTCTGTGAAAGCATAAATGCGTTCCTGTGTTATCTGGCTTTTGCCTAAACTAATAATTCCCACAAAGACTCTTGATTTCCGCACATAAGAGGAATTTTGATAAAAACCTCAAGATTATGTCACGAACTTCATAGAATCTATAAAATGAGGAACTGAAAAAACATACTAATATCTAAGGATAGCGCGTCTTATGAAAGCCGTTGTAGCAGGTGCGACAGGAGAGACCGGTCGTCGTATAATTCAGGAGTTATTGTCGCGTAACATACCAGTTAAAGCCATAGTCCGAGACTCACAAACAGCTATATCTATTATTCCGACCGGGGTAGAAATAGTTGTTGGTGATGTATTAAAACCAGAAAGTCTTAACGACGCATTAAGTGATGCTACTGTTCTTTTATGTGCCACTGGTGCTAGACCAAGTTTCGACCCCACCGGACCTTATAAGGTTGACTTTGAAGGCACAAAGAATTTAGTTGATGCAGCCAAGGCAAAAGGAATTCAGCACTTTGTCATAGTTTCATCACTTTGTACTTCCCAATTATTTCATCCACTTAATCTTTTTTGGTTGATTTTGCTATGGAAAAAGCAAGGGGAGGAATATATTCAAAAAAGCGGTTTAACCTACACAATTGTGAGGCCAGGAGGGTTAAAGAATGAAGATAATACAGACACAGTGGTAATGCAAAGTGCTGATACATTGTTTGAGGGAAGCATACCTAGACAAAAAGTTGCACAAGTCTGTGTAGAGGCGCTTTTTGACCCAGGGGCAAGAAATAAGATTGTAGAAATTATTGCTACATCTGATGCTCCAGCTAAAACTTACAACGAATTATTTGCTGGTGTTGTTTAAGTAATGCAGTTGAGTTATCTGGGCAAGAATGACAGACCAAAGCGGGGTCTGTCGCACCACCTTTGTTAGGTAAGAGATTGAACCGCCAAGAAGCCAAGAACGCCAAGTTAGGAGTTATAGAGATATCAAAGTTCTAACTTGATTTTACCAAACAAAGATTCTGTGACAGCGTATTAGATAATTTTTTGTCATGGAAACCAGATTTCTGAATTATAGCGATCGCTCACCTAGCTACCTAGCTACTACCTTTGCGACCAAAGTCAGATAACCTATACCAAAAAATATCCAACTTGCAAATAATTGCTTTGTTGAAGTAGTGGTTTAACTGTTATATTTTACGTAGTGTATTTTAATACAGATGTACATGAGATGTTGTGCGCCTCTGTATTATGTGTTCCCATAGTTTATGAGTTTATCCAAATCTAAGGTTTCTATCTGTTGTGTAAGTCTGATTCAATTCAGCAAGGTTTACAATCGAATCTTCCGGTTCCTCCTCAAATTAAATTGATTACAAAATACAGGGTTGGATATTTATAGTCTTGAATTTTTGAGATTTTTGAGAATTTTAAATCTCTGAAAGAGGGGTTAGAGAGATTGGAGAGAACAACATGGAAGAAAAGCAAAAAAGTTCGAGTCTGAAACCAGAAAAGAAAAAGGGTGTAGAAGCATTAATAGGCCCAATTGCAGCTTTGCTCGGTTTCATTTGCCTAATGCAATGGCTGCTATACGGCACTTTGCGGGGTGGTTTAGACCCTATTTTTTCCCAAAACCAACCTCCTCTAGTGATGAAAGGAGGCGACCCCTATATTCGGGCTTTAATGAGAACCATTTCAGCCAGCGAAGCAAATAGTAAACGTCCCTACTCTCTTTTATATGGGGGAAAGCATGTTGAAGACCTTAGCCGTCATCCAGAGGTTTGTGTCACCATTGTTCATGGTCCTAATAAAGGAAATTGCTCTACGGCTGCTGGTAGATATCAAGTTATAAATAAAACTTGGTATAGAATAGCACAAAAATATCATCCTAATCCCAGTAGAGTAGTATTTTGGTCTAGTTATAATTTTGATGCTCAATCCCAAGATGCTGTTGTTTATCGATGGTTAAGTGACCCCACAGCTTGGGGGGTAGATATTTCTCAGTTGTTAAAACAAGGGCGAGTGAATCAAGTTTTAAAATTACTTTCTCCTACTTGGACTAGTTTAGGATATGGCATTGAAACTAATTCAATGACTGGGTATTTACCCCAAATTTATCAAAGAGTTTTACACGAAGAGTTACAAGGGATGACAACACCATCTTCAACATCTTCTCCTAAACCTAGGTAATTATGATTATAATTTTTTATCTTTATACAAATCATCATGTTTATCTTAGTAACTAAAAAACTTATAAGACAAGACTTTTATCGTTAAAATTGCTAAATAATTGATAGTTAAGTTCAGAATAGAAGCATTATTTTTTGATCAGTAAGTCGGCGTTAAAAATCAACCGATGTAACAAAATATCAATTCAGCAAAGACCTTAAAAATAAATAATTATAAGGTTTTTACAAAACTCAACATACATTGTTTTTATCCTACCGACTTATATCAAATCCGGTAGCTTATGAGTAATAAAACCGCTCCTGAGCCAAGGATACCAAGGGAAGAGAAAAGAGAGAATAATACCGAAGAAGTGCGGATTTGATATTACTTAATTCAACCAGTGGGAATATTTTGAAAAATCTATAGAGATGATAGATTGGTTTTTTAAAAGTTTTGGAGATATTTACTTAACAAGATTAAATTAATAGGACAATAAAAACTCTAATCAGTATAGAGTTAATAGGAATTTTTGACTGCGATATGCCACTTGTAGTCGAAAATACCTCTTAAGTTACCTCTGGACAAGTGGAGTAAAAATTGATATGAAACTGTGGTTAGCTAGACATTCTAGATTAAATGATGGTGGTAGAATTAATCCGGAATGTTAATCAAATTTATGGAATATCACAAGGAAAAACAAAAAATCATGAGTTGAAGAAATTTATCAGTTCTATAATGCCTCAATTATGATATTTTAAATATCTTATTTCACACCTGATGTTGACCCAAAATAGAAGTAAATGAGATAAGTAAATTAATCAAAAATAATTTGCGGGTTTGCAGTTGGACTGTGGGAGACAAATTATGAGAAGAGGACAATTAATGATAGCTATTTGATATTTAGAGTTACAAACTTTGGTTTTATTTAACCTGAACAAGTTTTCTGCTTACAAGGGTTAATACTTATCTATATTATCAATAATCATCTATTCATTTGACTATGACTGCAAAAACTAGACTAATTTTTAGAAATAACCTAACCATAAGGCCTCAAAACTCCCATCCCGATTCACCTAGAGAAGCGGAACCCTATCTAGCTTCTGATGAATTAATTAAAGCTGTTAATTTGGCTATTTATTTAGGGAGACCTTTGTTAATTGAAGGGGAAGCTGGTTGTGGAAAAACAAGATTAGCTGGTGCTATTGCTTATGAATTAGGACTGCCTTTTTACTGTTGGAATATTAGGTCTACAACAAAAGCTAAGGAAGGTTTATATGAATACGATGGCGTTTTACGTCTCCATGATATAGAAACAGAAAAGCTAGGTAAAAAAAAAGATTCCCAACGCGACCCTAGAAATCCACTAAATTATGTGAATTTTGGGTCTATTGGTAAAGCTTTTCTAGTTGACCGCCCTGCTGTGGTTTTAATAGATGAGATTGATAAAGCTGATATAGATTTCCCTAATGATTTGCTAACGGTTCTAGATAAACAAATGCAATTTGAAATGCCAGAAACTGGGCATACAGGAAAATATGCTATAAAAGCTAAGTATCAACCAATTATAATTATTACTAGTAATCAGGAAAAAGGTAATTTGCCTGCCCCTTTTCTCCGTCGTTGTTTATATTATTATCTTCGTTTCCCCAGTCAGCCTGAAGAGTTAAAGCAAATTATTAATATTCATTATCACATAAGTAAAGAGTTAGGGAAAATACCTGAATCTTCACTGATTGATAAAGCAGTAGAAGTATTTTTTAATATTAGAGAAAAAGCATTATTTAAACTACCTGGCACGAGTGAATTTTTAGATTGGCTATATGCTTTACAAAGTTTTGAAGACTCTTCTTTTTCTGCTAGAGAATTAACAGAGGATAATATTCCTTATCCTGAATTATTATTTAAGATGCGACAGGATTGGCAGAAATATTCTAGTTATTAGAAGTTGGGAAGGCGAGAGAAGGGAAGGGTATGGGAGAAAATTTGGAAGAAAATTTGGGAGAAAATTTTGTATTTTTTTGCAATATTTTTTGCAATATTTTTTATGTTTCAGTATTACAGGTATTAGCCAACTCATTTTTTTATTTTCTAACTCATCTTGCCATTTTTCAAAATCTTATTTATTCTCTGGCGGAAGATTATATAATTTTTTCTGTAAATTGTGAGATGCATTTTTCAGGCGATCGCTCTCCTGATTGTCAATGAATGAGGGCAGATTATTGATTAAAATATACAGTTAATTTTATAATTTTTTAAGGAAGCAAGAAGGAAAAGGTCAGAAGAAAAGATCAGGAGAAAGTGATGCTGAAGACTTTAACATCACTTTCCCCTTCCTTCTAGAATTTATGGTTTAAATCTCCACTAATTATTCTTTCTTCTTCCTTCTTCCTTCATTTTTTAATTCCTTCAAATTAATTAAGTTAAGATTGTGACTTTACCACTAGCCAAATCATATTGGGCACCGACAATTTTCAACTTACCTTCTTTGACTAAGTTGCCTAAAATTGTTGAACTTTCTGTTAAATTTTCCACCTGATATTGGACATTAGCAATAATGGAATTCTTTTCTAAATCTCCAGTTTTAAATCTGACTCTTTCAACAGCGGGTTTAATTTCTTCTACAAAAATGCCAATTCTTCCTGGTAAGGGGTCGCCTTTTACAGCAGCACTTACAGCGCCACATTTAGCATGACCTAATACCATAATTAATTGGGCACCTAATACTGCGGTGGAAAATTCTAAACTGCCAATGGCTGTTTGACTTGCAACGTTACCCGCTACCCGGACAACAAATAAATCTCCTAATCCTTGGTCAAATACCATTTCCGCTGGGACTCTAGAATCAGCACAACCTAAAATAGCAGCAAAGGGATATTGGGCTACAGCAGTTTCTAATAAACGTGCCTTTGATTGGTTTGGATTTAAACGTTTACCTTCAATAAAACGCTTATTTCCTTCTATCATTCTTTTTAAAGATTCTTGAGGACTAACAGATGGTTTTTTAGGTTTAGCCGTAGTCGCTGGGGGGTTAGCATCTGGCTTATCATCGGTTGGTGGCGTTTGAGCGATCGCCTCTTCATGGCCGACAATTATCTTACCAGCAGCCGCAGTTGCAGCAATACTAGCCCCACCAACGCCTAATATTTTTAAGAAATTACGGCGTCCAGCAAAACCATTTATTTGACTCATATGTTAACCTCAAAAAGCAAAGCAAATTTATCCCAATAGATATCTATTCCCATCTTCGTAATGTTTAAAACATGACAAAAATGGGATACGAAAAGTTTTTTCAACTTGATTCACAAACTGATAGTAACTATTGGAAAACTGAATGTTCTAAACTATATCAGAAGATTGATATATATCAAAGTAAATCTACCTCTTGATATATGAAAAATATCTGATTTTACTAGAAAAATATCTATAGCTTTAGTCTATGATATCCATTGATAATATTGGGGATTAATCTACTATGAACGAAATTAGCTAGTAATCCCTGAAATTGTGATACTAAGACTGTGATATTTTGTTCTCAACCTTAACTATTCTTCTACCCCAGGCGTTGCTGAATTAAAGTATGAATTATAATTTTTGTGCAGAGCGCAAAGGCGCAAAGACGCAAAGTATCGTTGTTTATTTTTCTCAAAAATAGCCATT
>Ga0209594_1001715_pt1 | contig 10684 bp, 12 predicted proteins | sample AshMeaCrysSpring_FD_184126 | JGI IMG/M metagenome (GOLD analysis project Ga0209594, IMG submission 184126) | Groundwater microbial communities from Big Spring, Nevada to study Microbial Dark Matter (Phase II) - Ash Meadows Crystal Spring... | ecosystem: Environmental > Aquatic > Deep subsurface...
CCGTGCTCGCGCTCGATCTGGTCGACCACCTCGGACAGGCGGTTCTTCACGTCCGCCAATGCCATCTGCTCCGACACCGACATAGCCTTAAGTCTAGCCAAATCGAGGGTTGGCGGCAACGCTCACGGCACTGGGCGCAGGCACCAGAGCACCCCGAACGGCTGGAGGGTGGTCAGGCCCCGCCGAGTACGTCGCCGATCACGAATACGCCGAAGAACAGGGTGACGCCCCCAGTAAGAACCGCTCCGAGGATGTTCAGCACGGAACGCTGCTTGCCCGGCCACACGGCCAGCACGTTGATGAGGGCCGCGATCAGCGTGAGGGCGAGCCCGATGATGGGCATGACCACCGTGTCGGTGACGGGGTACTGCTCCCTGAGCCCGGTGAGCAGGGGCAGCAGGATCCAGGACCCCAGCCCGATCGCAGCCGCGACGAGGGCGACCCAGCCCAGCCGCGATGTCGGCAGCACAACGGAGGAAGCGGTGGTCGACTGCCCCGGAGAATCCGGGGATGCCGGCGAGCCCTCGGGGAGAGGCTGCCCCACCGGGTCCCAACGGCTCCCATCCGCGGACAGCCGGTACCCGTTCACCACGTCACCCGGCTGGTAGACCCGCTGGCTGGTCATCACGCACCTCCCCGATCGCTCCCCCTCCAGGCTGGTCCCACGATCCGGATCAGGACCACGGGAGAAGGGCCCGAACTGCGTCGACCCGCCGCGGTGGTGGGTGTCAACGGCCAGTTCGCGGTCCCCGCTGGTGGCCAACACCGCCCTATCTCCCGACGAGGAATCCGACTTCTCCGCCCAGCCGGTAGCAGACCCCCCGCCGGGTGTCAGCATCATTCTGGCGATCGTGGGCGAGCGTGCGAACCCGCGGGCAGCGCAGTCTGTAGCTGGACGTGCCGACCGGGAACTTGGGCGCGGTGGGCCTCAACCGCCGAGTCGGGGCCGTCGACCCAGGTGGCGGTGTTGCGGACCCGTGGCGGTCCTCACCGTGGGCCCGGCACCGGGTCTGCGGTTGTGATGGGGTGAGGCCCATGGCGGTTCCCGCGACCATGACGGCAATCGGCAGCGACCGGTACGGCCCACCAGAGGTGTTGCGTGCCCGTCAGGTTCCGACGCCGTCGCCGGGGCCGGATGAGGTGCGGGTTCGGATCGTCGCCAGCGCGGTGACGGCGAGCGACATCTTCATCCGGTCGGCGAACCTGCCTGCCAGGGTTCAGGTTCCGTTCCGGCTCATGATGGGGGTGACCAAGCCGCGACGCCCCATCCTCGGCTTCGTCTTCTCCGGGGTGATCGATGAGGTCGGCCCGCAGACGAGCAGATTCACCCCCGGTGATGCCGTGTACGGCGGCAGCGGGTTCCGGCTCGGCGCCTACGCGCAGTACCGATGCATGATCGAGACCGACTCCCGGGTCCACGGCTGCCTGGCGGTCAAGCCCGACAACCTCACGCACGAGGAGGCGACGGCCGCGTTCTACGGGGGGCTGCTCGCGCTCCAGTACGTCGACCGAGGCCATGTCCAGCCCGGGCAGGACGTCCTGGTCTACGGCGCGTCCGGCACGTCCGGGACGATGGCCGTCCAGTACGCCCGTTCGCTCGGGGCGCGCGTCACCGGCGTGTGCAGCACCAACAACATCGACCTCGTCAGGTCCCTGGGCGCCGAGGAGGTGCTGGACTACACCCGCGTGGACACGCCACCGCGCGGTGCCCGCTACGACGTCGTCCTGGACTCCGTCGGCCGGTACAAGTCCTCGCCCCTCAAGCAGGCCTGCAGGAGGGCCCTGGCCCCGGACGGCCGCTACGTCTCCATCGACGACGGCAACCTGGAGCTGAGCTCGCCGCGGCTGGAGCAGATCACCGCCCTCGTCCAGGCCGGCACACTCACCCCGGTGCTGGGGGCCACGTACCCGCTGGACGGCATCATCGACGCGCACCGATTCGTCGAAGCCGGCCACAAGCGCGGCGGGGTAGCCGTCTCGATCCAGCCACCCTGACCGCGCAACAAGACCCGGGCTTGTACAGACCGCCCGGATTCGACGCCTGCCTCCGACCGCCACCCGGCGCAGCCAGGAACGTCGGGACATGCCGGAGTCGGGCGCTTTCGGGACTCGCAACGGGCCCTCGGCGAGCGAGCAGGACTCGGACTTCGACCTGGACGACTCAGGTGAGTTGATGCGCTGCTAGGCCATCGTGATGGAGCACGGCACCGTCGATGACGTCGAGCATCTCGTGAACGCAGGGCTGCTGCGGCGCGCGTGCGAACCGCTGATGAGCGGTCACGCGTGAGGCTTGCGGGCTTGCAGCGCCGCCTCTTCACCTCCCTGCTGGACATCGACGGACTCCGAGGGATGCTGGCAGGCGGCTGGGCCCTCAACGCCCACCCGGACCCCCATCTGGTGTCCTCCGCGGCTGCATCCACCGAGCAGGTGCTGACCTGCTATGACGGAGCATCCCGGAGACGGGCTTGCCCTCTCGGGCTTGACCGGAGCGCGGTCGGCTTGTCCTAGTCTGAGGAGGTCAGCCAGCGCTTCACCACCTCGGAGGCGGTCACCGCGATGCGACTCACCCAACTGCGCGCACCCGTCCTGGTTGTTGCGATCCTGACGGCGGCGACCGGCTGCTCGTCCGGCGACGTGGACAGCCAGGCCACAGGTGACGCCGCGAGCGAGGCTGAGAGCGCCGTCGTCGAGGACTACGTAGCCGCCTTCAACGCCGAGGACGTGGTGGCCGTGATGGCGACGATGTCGCCGGAGATGGACCGAATGCCTGCCGACGTCGTCGAGTGCGAGCACCAAGCGGTATTCGAGCAGAGCGACGCGACTCTGTCGATCGACTCCGAGGCTGACCCCGGCACCGGGGCACGTGCCTACGAGGTGACGGATGCCACCGGGGAGGTCAGGGACTCCGGTGCCGTCACGTTCGTGTTCGCCGACGATGGCCTGCTGAACGGCGCCACGCTTCCCCTCGAGGTGGGTTCCGACTTCGGCGTGGACTTCTCCGCCTGCGCGCCGGGCGAGTAGGCATCCCCGCACGACAGCCTCCCCGGGCGGTCGTCGGCGGGCGAGCGGGCGCTACTGGTCGTCGTGGATGAAGGCGTCCGCCCACCAGTCTGGTGGGGTGGGCCGCTGGTCGTAGGTCGGCTCGAAGTTGGGTTCGCCGGGGACGGCGAGGGGCTGCGGGACCGCCTCGGTCTGGCGGGCGACGACGGCCTCCTTGGTGATGTTGAAGACCGTGAGGTCCTGGGTCTGGACCACAGCGCCGTCGAAGACGCTGCTCACCTGCTCCAGGATCGGGGCGACCACGGGCGGGACCAGCAGGGTGTGCCACAGCCCGGCCATCCGGGGCTGGACGAGGGAGAACACCTTGCCGGCACTCTTGGGAACGGTGTGGGTGGAGGTGATGGTCTCGAACCGTTCGATCCGGTCGCCGGTGAGCGCGGCGAGCACGTCCGCGGACGGGAAGCACTCGTGGATGAGCAGGTCGGTGCCCTCGGCGGCGCGTACCAGCGGCCAGCACGGGTGGGTGTCGCCGGAGAACACCATGCTCAGACCCGCGAAGTCGACCCGGTACCCCACCGCGCCGTGCAGGTTGTGGATGACCGGGAAGGCGGTGATGGTCACACCGTTGGCCTCGTAGACGATCGAGGTGATCGAGGCGTCGAACTCCGTTCCGCGCATCTCCTCGGCCTCGACCGGGGTGTAGCCCCGCGTCGACTCGGTGTCCCAGGCGCAGGCCGCGGCGATCGCGTCGATGGCGACCTTCGACCCGTACTTGGGCTCCGAGCCGTTGCCGCCCCACACCTGCAGCGGCCCCTTGCGGCCGGCCTTGCGGAAGCTGCCGAACAGCGTGATCAGGTCGGCGGTGTGGTCGGCGTGCAGATGGCTGAGGAACACCTTGTCCAACGAGTTGATCGGCAGCCCCAGGCACATGAAGTTCGCCAGGCTGCCGCTGCCCACATCGAAGATGAACATGTCCCGCTCGGGGTTGCCGACCTCGACCAGGACACTGCCCGAGGCCTGCGCACGGGTCGGTGGCGGGTTGCCGCTACCCAGCACCGTCACGCGCATCTCACCGTCTCGGATCGGCTCCTTGCTGGGGACGTAGATGTCGGGATAGGGCTGGGCCGGCGAGCCGACGACCGGCGTCGTGGTCATGGCGGTGGTGCCACCCAGGTAGGTCAACTCCGGCAGCGCGGCCGAGGTCTGGTTCACCATCCGGCAGTCCTCTCTCCGACTCTCGTGGCCCAGCGGTCGACCGACACGGAACCATCGGGCGACCTGCGACCCATTCTTCTCCAGTGCTGGGGGCCCCGCCACCCCCTTGATCGGATGATCTTGCTCACGACGCAACCGGTCCACACCCTCGCGCCGGCGTGGGCGGGTAACCCCGTCCCCATCTCGGCTTGCGTGCGCCTTCGAGGAGGGGCCACCGCCGGACCCACGCCCGATGCGTCAACGGACGATGCAGACCGATGCGCGCCGCCGGCGAGGAAGACGTCACTGTCAGGCGGGGGGCGGTGCGGACGGTCTGTCACTCACCGCCGTGGGCAGGCAGCTGGCTGCCTCCTTCCTGGTGAGCCGGGGCGAGGTCCGAGGGCGGCGCCGCCTGGTTCGCTCGCGTCAGACATCCCGAGACGAGCTCGTGGTTGCGGAGACTGTCCGACCCACGCCGCGACTGTCTTGACTCGTTGTTCGAGGAAGAGGACCTTCGACTGATCCGTGCTGGCGGCTCGCGCCGTCCCCGCCCACCTGGAGGTGTGCATGAAGAGGATGCGCTGTGTCCTGATGGGCCACCGATGGACTCGCCATCGGGTCGAGGGTGAGTGGCGGGTGGAGTGCCGGCGGTGTGGTCTGGTCGCTGACGCGGGGGCCGAGTGGGGTCGTGTCTACGGCGGTACCAGCTGAGACGTCGCCCGAGCAGGGTCTGACAGCTGACGCCGTCGGTGAGAGTGGACCGATCGGTGTCCGGAAGCGGAGCCGGCAGTCCGCTCGCCGCCGCCGAGGGCGCCCGAGGCCCAGAACGCAGGTTGACGGGTCCTCGGGTGGGATGGACCATCGGCGCACCGGACGGGGTGGTGCCGCGTGCTCGAACCGATGGTCGGTCGACGGTGGCGCCGCGCCGCGGCATCGGCTGTGCTGCTGCTCGTTGCCCCAGCGGTCGGCTCCTGTGCGCCCGACGTCTCCAGCTCGACCTCTGCGTCGCCGAGCGCCACCGTCGCGGCGGTGGTATCGGCCGCGGCAGAGGAGCACATGGAGGCCCGAGGCTTGTCGGGGCTGCGGGCATTGCTGGTGGCGGTGGACGGGCAGCTGGTGCTGGAGCGGTACTGGGACAGCGGGCCGGACGAGCACGCCGACACCATGTCGGTCACCAAGAGCATCACGGGGGCGCTGGTGGGGGCCGCGCTGGCCGACGGGTCGCTGCGCGACCTGGAGCAGCCGCTGGTCGAGCTACTTCCCGCCCAGGCCGACCGGATGTCGCCGGCGGTGGCTGCGATCACGCTGCGCCAGCTGCTCACGATGACCTCCGGCCTGCCCGGTGACGGGTCGGACCTACCGGCCTGGACCCAGAGCCAGGACTGGGTCGGCGACATCCTGACCACCGGGGTCGTCACCGACCCGGGCACCGAGTTCGCCTACTCCAACTCCTCCTCGCACCTACTGGCCGCGGTGCTGGTCGAGGCGACCGGGCGCAGCGTGCTGGACTACGCCCGCGCCGTGCTGTTCGACCCGCTGGGCATCGACACCCGCCCGGCCACCACCGTGATGGCCGCCGACGACCCCGGTTCGTCCCGGTACGAGGCCGCCCCCGGGTTCGTCTGGCCGCAGGACCCCCAAGGCGTGCACACCGGGTTCGGCTGGGCCAAGCTCACCGCCCGGGACATGCTCGCCTTCGGGCAGCTGCACCTGGACGGCGGACGCTGGGACGGCCACCAGCTGCTGCCCGCCGACTGGGTCGCCGAGGCGACCTCGGCCCAGGTGCCCGTCGACCACTACCCGTCCACCGACGGGTACGGCTACCAGTGGTGGATCAGCACCGCGGACGGCCACCCGGCCGCGGTCGCCTGGGGATTCGGCGGCCAACTCATCGAAGTCGTCCCCGACCTCGACCTGGTCGTCGTGGTCTCCACCCCCCGCATGGTGTTCGGCACCGCCGCACCCCTGCTCGGCCTGGTCGACGCCATCGCCACCGCCACCGCCGGCAGCGAGCAGGGGTGACCCTGCCCATCCCGGCTGACCCGACGTCAGCCCAGGTCCATGCGAGCGTGAACATGCCCGGCGACCAGCGCGAGCTGGGACGGGTCCTCGATCCGCTCGGCCAGCTCGATCGGGTCGGCGTGCCCACCGGTCACGGTCTCGACGCTGCCGGACGATTCGTGGCTGCTCATCGTGCCCCCCTTCTGGCCGCTCGTGAGTGCACCTCGAGCCTTTGAGCGGACCGGTGTCGCAACCCGGGCCGCATGGCATGGCGTTGACATGCGGGAGGACGGGGACGACCATCGCTGCGCGGGAGCTGTCAGCTGGTGATGCCCCGGCCCGAGGAGGCCGATCATGAGGGACATCCGGTGCCGGATCGGTCTGCACTCCTGGGTGGAGCGGCGCGTCGAAGGCACCCGGTACTACCAGTGCCGACGCTGTCACACCGACCGCACCCCAGGCGTCGCCCCGGTCAGCTGGTGATGCCCCGGTGCCCCTCCAGCCGGCTGGGCTGACCTCCTACGACCAGCCGGAGGGCGCCGACCCGGCCGCCGACTGAGTGGCGGCGGACTCCAACGCCTCGGTCAGCAGCGACACGAGCGCGTCGAGCTGCACGTCGACCGAGGAGCCGACCTCCTCGTCCGAGCCGTCCAGCGCAGTGGCGGCGAGCCCGGCCTTGGCATCCACGAGCTGGGCGATCTTCGGGTCGATCGTCTGGGCGGCGATGATCCGCCATGCGGTGACCGGCTCGGTCTGGCCGATCCGGTGCACCCGGTCGATGGCCTGCGTCTGCTCCGCGGACGTCCAGGACAGCTCGGCCAGCACGACGTTCGAGGCGACCTCGAGGTTGAGCCCGACCCCAGCCGCGGTGAGCGAGCACACGACGACCGCCACCTCCGGGTCGGTGAGGAACGCCTCGATGTTCGCCCGCCGAGCCGTGGGGGTCTGGTTGCCGCGGATCGAGGCGTACCGGATGCCGCGCTGGGCGAACACCTGCTCGGCCGCGTCCATGACGTCGACGTGCTTGGCGAAGAACACCACCTTCCCGACGTTGCGGGCCAGCTGGGCGGCGTAGTCAGCGGCCAGCCCGGCCTTGGCCTGGCCGATCTTGCGCATCACCGTGAAGACGTTGTCCCCGCTCTTCGCCGAGTCGGCGGTCTTGCGCTCGCGCGCGGCGATCCGGCGGACGAGGTCGTGGTCGATGCCGTCGACCATCGCGCTGCCCTTGCGAGTCGCCAGCGCCGCCTCGTACCGCGCGACCAGCCGACGAGCCAGCTCCTGCTCCGCGGCCCGGATCGAGCGACCGGCCTCGTCATCGAGCTCGACCAGCAGGTCGGCCACCCGGCGGGCCGGGATGTCGGAGGCGACGTCGACCTTGCGACGGCGGACGATGCCGAGGTCGATGACGCAGGTGCGGGCGGCAGCGAAGAAGCCGGGGTCGGTGGGCGTCAGACCGGTCTGGTCGAGAGCGGCCATGAGAGCGGGGCGGGGCTTGGTGTCGTCGATCCAGCCGAGGAACTGCCAGATGGCGCGGAAGTCCTCGATGTCGTTGATGAGCGGCGTGCCGGTGAGGGCCATGAGCAGAGGGGTGGAGCTGCGGGCGCGGATACGGTCGGACAGCTCCAGCACGTGCTGGGAACGCTGCGAGGACTTGTTCTTGATGAAGTGCGCCTCGTCGACCACCATGCCGCGGAAGCCGTGGGCTCCCAGCCAGCCCACGTGCCGGTCGAGCACCTCGTAGTTGACGATGACGATGTCGGCGAAGCCGTCGATGGACTCGCCGTCGCCGTGGATCACGGTGGCAACCCGGCGCGGGGTCCACAGGCCGGCCTCGTGCGCCCAGTTGGCCTTGACGACGTTGGGGACGACCACCAGCAGCGGATAGGCCTCCGCCGCGTCGGCGGCGAGCAGCGCCTGCGCGGTCTTGCCGAGTCCCGGCTCGTCGGCCAGCAGGAACGTCCGGTGGCCGGCTGCAGCCGCAGCCACGACCTGCGCCTGGTGGTGCATGAGCTCCAGCCCTCGGACGCCGTGGACCGCGTGCGACGGCTCCGGCAAGCGCATGCAGGTGGCGTCACCGCCGTACTCGAACGCCCGGAACAGGGGGGTCAGCAGCTCCCAGTAGGCCAGCCGGCTCGTGCTCGGGCGACGGGGCTGCACCGCCGAGTAGTCCGGCGCCAGGAAGGGGTTGGCCAGCTGGCGGGCGACCACCGTCGGCGGCACGACGCGCCGACTCGGGGGCGCTTGCTGGGTCGGGGGCTCGGGCTCGGGTTCCGGCTCGGGCTCGAGCCCACCCGCGCGCAGCATCTCGTTCTTCAGCCGGTGTGCTGCGGGCGTCACCTCGACCCCCTCGGCCAGCAGCTCCAGCAGGGAGGTGTCTCGCACAGCCGTCTTGGCCAGGATCGTGGCGATGCCGTCCAGCCGCGTCAGCACGGCGGTTCGCTCCGCCTCGGGCAGGGAGGTGTCCCCCTTCACCCGGGCGCGCTCCTCCCGCACCAGCAGGGCCACGACCTGGTAGGCCGTGCGCTCGGACGGCCCGATCCGGCCGCGCTGCGCCGCGGTCTCGACCTGGCGGACGGCCTTGGCAAGGACGGGGATGATGCCCTCGTCGTCGCCGGGGCGCCCTCGACGCCGGTCGCGCTGCGTCGCCGGCGGCGTACCGGACCGGCGCGAACCTTGCTGGGCCAAGCGGTTACCTCTACTCCGTCAGACCCGGCGTGGCGCCGGAGGCGGCGCCGGGTGCACCGTGCTTGCGGGGACACGGCAGCTGCCGCCGGGGCACGGCGTGCAGACCGGCGCAGACCAGTGCCAAGGACCAGCCTCGGCTCCCCATGTCGCTCGTGCGCCCTCGCCCGACACGAGGACACGCATCAAGCCTACGTCGCCCGGGGCGGGATCGGGCACAGCTGCGTCGGACTCGACCCGGGGGTTCTCGGCGCTGACACGTGGAGGGAGCACAGTCGAAGTTGCGGAGCGGTCCCTGCGGAGCGCCGCCGCAGGAGGGGGATGGGTTCGATGGCAACACTGAGTCTCGGTGTCGCGGTGGACGCGCCGGTCGACAGAGTGTTCGACTACCTGCTGGACCCGCGCAGGCTGTGGAGCGTGCTGAACGTCGCCGTGGCTGACGTCGTCGAGACGCCGGACGGGGTAGGCACGACCGCGCGGATCTGGTCGCACTTCTCGGGCTTCCACATCGAGGGTGGGCTGGAGTACACCGAGGTGGTGCGGCCCCGTCGGGTCGTCATCGACATCGGCTTCATGGTCGAGCACCCAGCGCGCAGGGGCTGCAGCACGCGGCCAGCCGCCGTCCGCCGACGTGGTGCCCTGAACGCGAATGCTCAGGGCGACTCCGTCCCGACGGCCAAGGGTGCCCAGCAGGGACGGGATCTCGGAGGGGCGGCCGGCTCCGGCTTTGACGTAGTCGGCGCCGGCCGGCATCGCACCCAGGCACGAGAAGGGCAGCGGTAGCTCGATCTTGCGCAGGAAGTTGATACCGGCCACTCCCCCGTCCCCCTCCTTGGCCAGGAGGATCTCGCAGAAGGCCGCGACGACCGCCGGCCCCTGCAGGGCCACCGGCGGGCGGAGGGTGAACATCGGCACCGTCCGGTATGCCTGGCCGGCAGGCCGTCAGCCCTCCACGAAGTCAGCGACGCCAACCCTCTCGGCGACCTCCGGCACTGGGAAAGCGGCAAGGGCTCGACGCACATGTCCGCCGGTGTCGCCCTGGATGACGACGGGGGGTTCGGTGGTGGAGCGTACGGCGCGGGGCATGTCCGGCCTTCCCTCGTCGACGGGCCGGACGACGTCGCCCCCCAGACTCCCGGACAGCGGCGCGCTCGATGCGAGCGTCCACGCCCCGACAAGCGGCAGCAGAGTCACGACGACAGGTAGGGCGGTTCGATCCGCCAGAGGTGGGACACCAGAAGTCCGCTCGCCGAACTCGACGGTCGTGGTGGTCCGGTGGGCGAAGCCGAGCCGGCGACACAGCGCGTTGGAAGCGGCCGGCAGCACCATCCACCCAATCTCGCTGATGTCTCCCCCAGGATGCTTGCCGCCCTGCACGACCCCCGCCGGCCACGTCCGCTCCGACCTTGCCGGCAGCGACGCCGGGTCCGGCGGACCACCCAGGCCAGCGCGGCAGCCGTCCGTCGAGGTGGCAGACCGCCGCCCGGACCAGGTGGACGACCAGCCGCACGAGCTGCGCGTCCCAGCCGACGAGGGCGCGGCCGGCAGGCCGCAGGTCCCCGCGCTCGCGCGGGGCCACACCCGGTGGCCCGCTCCCACTACCGGCGCCGCCGTCCTTCACACGGCGAGCGTCTGCTTTGCACGGTTGCCACGCCGTGCAAAGCAGCTCGAGTCCTGCTTAACGTGATCAGTGCGGGGGCGGCGCCGGGGCGGCGGGCGGAGGGACGGTCAGGAGGTTGCTGCCCTGATCAGGTCGATGACCGAGCGCTCCACCTGAGGGCTCCAGCCGACGAGCGCGAACGACGCC
>Ga0209594_1001720_pt1 | contig 10674 bp, 9 predicted proteins | sample AshMeaCrysSpring_FD_184126 | JGI IMG/M metagenome (GOLD analysis project Ga0209594, IMG submission 184126) | Groundwater microbial communities from Big Spring, Nevada to study Microbial Dark Matter (Phase II) - Ash Meadows Crystal Spring... | ecosystem: Environmental > Aquatic > Deep subsurface >...
TAAGTATGAGTATATTTTAGCTAAAAAAAAGATGGATGATTTAATTTCAATATCTAAAGCATCTAAATTGAAAGGAGTTAGTATCTCTACTCTTCGTCGTTGGGAGTCTGAAGGTAAAATTAAGCCTATCAGAACTCTAAATGGTCACAGACGTTACTCTATTACCGACCTTTTAGAGGTTAAAAGTAATGCTAATATAACTATTGCTTATTCTAGAGTTAGTAGTGCTGGTCAAAAAGAAGACTTAATTAGACAACAACAAATATTGGAGCTATATTGTTCTGCTAAAGGTTGGGAATTTAAAATAATTAGTGATATAGGCTCAGGTCTTAACTACCACAAAAAAGGTCGTCAACAACTAATTAAACTAATAAGCCTAAGAGAAATTGAACGTTTAGTACTCACGGATAAAGATAAACTTCTTAGATTTGGTTCGGAATTAGTATTTAACCTCTGTCAACTAAATAAAGTAGAAGTAGTTATTATAAATCGGACAGAGTCTTTAAGTTCCTACGAAGAAGACCTAGCTAAAGATGTCTTAGAAATAATTACAGTATTTTCAGCCAAGTTATACGGTAGTAGAAGTAAACGTAATAGAAAATTAATGGAGGAGTTAGACCAAATTGCTAGTAGGATTTAAAACTGAACTTAATCCAAATAATAAGCAAATTACCTCTTTTGCTAAACATTCTGGAGTTGCTCGTCATGCCTGGAATACAGGCTTAAGAGCAGTAAAAGCTATTCTTGACTATAATAAAGAAAATCCACTAAATAAATTAAAGCTTCCAACAGCTATCGACCTGCATAAATGGCTAGTTTCTTCAGTCAAACCAGACTTTCCCTGGTATTATGAAGTTTCTAAATGCCCACCTCAGCAAGCTTTAAGAAATCTGATGTTAGCTTTTAAAGATTTTTTTAAAGGTAAAAAAATTAGAGGAAAAAGAGTAGGATTTCCTGGGGTTAAAAAGAAAGGTAGGCATGATTCTTTTTATTTAGATGGTTCAATTCAATGTGACCATTTGGCAATTAAATTACCTAGAATAGGTTGGGTTAGAACCTATGAAAAATTACCCCACGGCTTTAAACCTAAAAACGTAACTATTAGCAGAAAGGCAGATAGGTGGTTTGTTTCTTTTAAAATAGAAGTACCAGAAACAAATCCAACTAAAATCAGAGATGTTATTGGAATTGATCTAGGAATAAAAACTTTAGCCACCTGCTCTGATGGGACTCAATTTTTTGGAGCAAAACCATACAAAACTCTAGAGAAGAAGTTAGCCAGAATGCAGTACCTACTTAGGAAAAAAGTCAGGCATTCTAACAATTACAAGAAAGCTCAATTAGAGATTGCTAAGTTACATCTGAGAATATCTAACATAAGAAAGGATAGCATTAATAAAATTACTACATTTTTAGCTAAAAACCACAGCGTAGTAGTAATCGAAGACTTAAATGTAGCAGGAATGATGGCTAATCATAAATTAGCTAAAGCAATAGGAGATATGGGATTTTATGAGTTCAGAAGACAGCTAGAATACAAATGCCAACTTTATGGAAGCTCCCTAAACTTTGTTAATAGATTCTTTCGTTCCTCAAAGACTTGTAGTAATTGTGACCATGTCAAGGAAAAGTTAGACTTAAGTGAACGAATTTTCAAGTGTGACAACTGCGGCCTAGAAATTGATCGCGACCTAAATGCAAGCATCACTATAGAAAAATCCAACTTAAAATCTAACTCGAAATAGGCGGGAAGCTCTCTCGTTTAAAGCTTGTGGACCAGAATAGAGCCGACTCTACTGGGAAGAAGCAGGAAGTGAATATTAAAGATAATTAGTGATATTTAAGTAGATTTCACAGAGCGGCTTAATCGTTTAGACTCGCTATATTTCCCCATTTTAATACGTTTTAATGGACATTAACTTGTAGCCATAGGTTTTAACCTATGGCAGACTTTAAATCTCACTGTCAATGATTAGAGAGCATAAAAAATCAGACAAATAAGCTATTATTTAGTTGACAAAAAAAGTGTTTTGCGTTAATCTGAACTGTGATTTGTCTCAAATTGTATACTCAATATATAACTTAAATGTAATTCAAATGAAGAAAACAATTTTAATTCATCATCATATATTTAAAAATGCGGGAACTTCCTTTAATTTTGCTCTCAAAAAATCTTTTGGTAATCAATTTTTTGAATTTGATTTACCTAATAGTAGTGTGGTAACTGAAGAGCATTTAAAAGAATTTATTAGCGCTCATCCCCAAGCTTTAGCTATCTCTAGTCATCATGCAGCAATGCCAACTCCACAAACTGAATTTTACAATACAATATCTTCAGTAATTCTTAGAAAACCATTAGCAAGAATTAAATCTATTTACCAATTTGAACGCAAACAACAAGCACAAACAGAAGGAGCAATTAAAGCTAAAGAATTAAATTTTAAAGAATTTGTTTTGTGGAGATTAGAAACAAGTCCCATTGTTTTTTGTAATTATCAAACTCACTATTGTTCCAGATCTGGAAATATGCGTGGTAAGCGAAAATTAACTGAGGAAGAATTAAAAATAGCAATGAATAATCTGAGAAATTGCTGTGTTGTAGGCACAGTTGAACGGTATGATGAAAGTCTCAAGTTAGCAGAGAATAAATTAAGAGAATTTTATCCTGATATTAAATTAAATTACAGTACACTAAATACGACTTCTCAAGTAGGAAGAACCTATGCTGATATTAAAGCTGAACTTATGGAAGACTTGGGTCAAGAACTTGTTACCAAAATTGAACAAATGAACCAATTAGATGAACAACTTTATGAGTTTGGCGATCGGCTCATTGACTACAACTAAAAACTTATTGAGTTATTAGGTGTAAATTATAGCAATTCTCAAATAACTAAGGTACAGTTTTCCTTAGTAAGACAAGGGGCTTAAGCCCCTTGCCTACCTCAATTAGTTCCCTCATGCTTTGTATATAGATTTTCAAGACAACAAGTATAGATGAAAATATTGTTGAAAAAATATGAACTCTGAGGACTTCAATCTAACATGAGTAGAGTCATAATGATTTGTCAAAAGCCAATTTCTTAGCGATCAAAATTCAGAATACCTATGTCTTTTACAGATTATATTAAGTTGTTGGCGAAGTTCTGTACTCCATAACTTAACATCTTCCTCAGTAAAAGACGGTTTTTCTTCCTGAAATTTTTGTGCCGAAGAATTAACATTAGATAAATTAATATTTTGCACTTGAAATTTATAAAAGGGAATGTGATGATCGGTAATAAGTTTTAAAATTTTGTTTTCCGCTTCTTCAACTTTTATTTGTAAAGTTGGTCTTTTTTGAAAAATTAATTTATACCAATAAACATAAGAAAAAGCAGCACATTCAAAGGGATTGTCTATAGTTTCTAAATCAATATTGAAGTGTTTTTTTATCTGATTACGTCTATGCTTAAATGAATTATTATCCCTGTTGTTAAACTCATTTTCTAAAACTATACTAGGAATGGTAGCATGAGGGTCACTAATAATATGAATGAGTGATTCAAAATAAACTTTTTTTACAACACTTTTGGCAAGAGAATATGAATAAATACGATCATTTTCTTTTTTAATGGTGGAAGCGACCCACCAACTTACAATCCCATGACTAGCATAAGTAATTTCGTGAAGAACATTAACTCCATATTTTTGTAAAAGGCGAGTAATAAAAGCAGTTCCACTTCTAGAATGACCTGTAAAAACAAAAGGTAACAAAATAAAATTTGATTCTTCAACTTCTATAAGTGGTTCAAAAATAGGCTTGATTTCTTGAATTTTAGACCAATGTTCCTCCTTTCTATATAACAACTTAGGAACTTTTGTATGCTTTCTATAAACCTCTAAAAATGGTAAAACTTTGATACCTTGTTCTTCTGGCTTATATTCAAGAAACTTTCTAACTATAGGCGCAAAAGTTCCTGCTCCCGTAATTTCCCACATATTAATAAAGGTTCTATGTAAAATTTTTTCAACAACAGTATTTATTGTAAAAATTAAAATTGGATGATTTGGTTCACTAGCAATAAAACCGTTGATAATTATTTTGTTATTCTCTCTTTCTAAACAAATAAATGATTGCTCAAAATCAAGCCATTCTTCAAGGTTTCTAAGACATTGTTCGTCAGCATCTATATAAATTCCACCAAATTTGTATAAAAGAGCATAACGTAGCAGATCTGACCTCATAGCTGGAATTGTACATATTTTATAAGCTGATAATACTTTTTGGTCGAAATGTTCTTTTAAAAAATCTACTGCTTGAACATCATCAAATAAAATATAATCAAACTCAGGATGAAATTTTTTCCAACTTTCCATGGCATTTTTAACATCATCAGGGGGTGTACCTTGACACCAAATTTGAATTATTTTTTGAGGAATTGTCATTGTTTTAATAGGTTATATTTTGATTGGGTTTACTATGGACAAAACATGATGCAAAATCGACACACAATGAAGGATCTATCTATTCAATAAATACCATAAAGAACCTCCTCCACTAGAATATTTTGACATCATTAAATTAGTTAACTCTTCTTTGAGAAACCTGTAACAATAAGTACTAGAAAATAAAACTTCTGTTTTAGGATTATCTAGTAAATAAGCATACAATAAATATTGTTCTGTCCAAGTTATATTTTTCTCAATTAGTCTTTGTCGAGAAAATGGGAAGGGAAGATGAATGTCATGGCTGTGAACTAATATTTTTTTCTTAATTTCAGGCATAACTTTCAAATAAATATATAGACAATCACTGCCATTTTTAACAGTATGAGTTGAATCTATGAACCAAATATCACCTTCTTCAATCCAATCGACTAAATCTTTAACTGGTAAATCTTGAACAAAACTCTCTTTGATTTTTTCAACTGTTGGTAATTTCTTTAAAAATTCTTTTGGATAAGGTTCAATGATAAAAAGTGATCCCTGATTATTTTTTCTTAATGCTTGATCAGCAACTAAGGTTGAAAAACCAGAACCAATTTCTAAAATACGTTTTGGTTTTAGATATCTAATTATACAATAATAAGCCATTGCATCACTATGGGAAAAAGCTGGATTTCTCCAAAAAAATCCCGATGGATTATTAACATCTCCCTCAAGAGGTGGAGCAAATTCTTTAGCATATTTGCCTATTTTTTGGATAAAATCTTTGATTGTATCAGGCTTAAAAATATTAGGAGAATTAAAAGCTCCTGTCTCTATTTCCTTAAACTCAAAAGAATTATCAATATCTTCTACCGTTGGAATTTCACAGTAAAATCTAGGGGGAATAATATGAAGACCATGAGAATTGATAACTCTTTTTAAGTCTTCATCACACCACATAACCTTTTTTGCTAGTCTAATTAAAGTTTCTAATTCTGCTGCTGAAATTGGCTCCATAAAATTATCTCTTGTTCCTAAATAAATTGAAGTTTTGAGCTATTCAAAACTTAACCAATTGAACATTTCTTTGACTGATAATTGAAAATCTTGAAGACTAGCTAACACAGGTAAAATTTCCTCATCTGATTTGATTTCTGGCAATTGTGCTGGTTGAAATATCATTACGGATTCATCTTTTGGATCGATTAACCAGCCTAATTGTGTTCCTTGATTAAGACAAAAAATGATTTTTCTGAGCACTTGATTAGTAGATTGTTCAGGAGATAAAATCTCAATCACCCAGTCAGGATGAATTTCAAAACGATTCGCAATTCTCCCTTGTTCATTTTTAGGAATGCGATTCCAACTAAATACACTTATATCTGGTACAAGAGAACGTCCCCCAAAAGTACATCGTAACTCGGTAAAGGCATGACCTAATTTTTTCGGTAAAACAACCTCGTTAATAGCTGTTCCCAAACTGGTTTGTAAAACACTATGTTCTCCTTGGGGCAGAGGTTTTTGTTCTATTTTTCCGTTAATGTATTCACTATAGGGTTTCGTTTCAGGAAGTTCTAAAAACTCCTCTAGGGTTAATTTTTGTGTGATTTCCTTAACCGCAACCATTTGTTATCTCCTAATTAAAATAAATTAAATTTTGTCCTAAGTTTTCCTGTTTAAAGAGTTGACATTGGGCAGCAATAATGACATCAACATCAATATTTTTATCGCCAGCAGTGGGCATTCCTTGACTACGAGAAACAGCCCAAAGTTGAGCAGCATGACGCATAATTGCTTTTGTTATGGGCAAAAAATAAACAAAGTTTTCTAAATAATTTATGTCCTTCTGGGCGAAAACTATCAATAATTTCTTTCAATCTTTCCCAGTCTTCTTGGCGTTTTTTTGCTTCTTCTTCGGTGATTTCTTCTTCAAAACGTTGTTTAAGCCATTCCATCGCAGGTTGATTGAGTTTGATTTGTTCTTCAACGGTGTACCCTCTATGTTTGAGATAGGGTGCAAAAATGCTTATGTGTTCTTGATTTTCAGTCATGGGTTTAACTCCTTGATTTTTTATTTCATTATAAGCCGATACTTACTTAAATTATATATTTCCTGTTCTGTTACCTCACTTTACCATAAACAAGATAACTTTGTCTTTGATCAGGATAAATCTCAATTTTCTCCAAAGCTTCCATCATTAATTCTCGTCCTTTAGTAAAAGAAAAATTAACTTGAGCAAACTCTTGACTAGATGCAGACAGCTTCAGCCAAAGTTTTTTGTTCTGATAAAGTTGAGTAATTTTTGTCACCCATTCCTCGGGTTTTTGAGCAATAAATACCTCTAAACCATCTCTTAAACCTGTTCCTTCAGCAGCAAGAGGAGATAAAACTTGAGGTACTCCATGGGCTAAAGCATCAATGACTTTTCCCTTAATTCCCGCCCCCGATAATAAGGGAGCAATAAAAATTCGACAGTGATTGTAAACCTCTGTCACAAATTATACATAACCTTTAATTACAACATCATCTGTTGCCATTTTTTCCAATTTTTCAGGAATATTTGAACCATAAATTAACAAACGTACTTTTGGTAATTTTTCCCTTAATAATGGCATGACGGACTGAATAAAAAAGGTCATTGCTTCTAAATTAGGAGGGTGTCCAAATCCGCCTAAAAAAGCCAGATCTTGTCGAGATTCAAAACTGGGGATATCATTAGCAATATCCACTACCCAAGGACAAGTAACCACATTAGTTTTCTCTAAATTGTGCGATAAAACCACCGCGTGTTCAATGGAATTATAAGATAAAGTAACATCAACTTGACGGATCATTTCTAACTCTAACTCTCTTACTTTAATCGCATTATTGATTTGTTCCTGATTTTTGTTAGCTATCCCACTGCGTAATTCTCGTAAGAAGTGAAGATCGGCATTACAAAACATAACTTTTGCTTGTGGTGCATATTGACGCACTGTTGTTATGTGGTTTTTTACTGTTTGATAACGAGTAATATAAACCACATCAAATTCTTGACCTCGCTCTTTTAAAAATTCTTGAATTGAATAATAAAAAGGTGCATATATCACTTCAATTCCTAATCGTTGTAAATCTTCAGTATAACTTCCTAAATAAGCCATATTTTCAGGAATAAATGTTGCTTTAAATCCCAAAGATTGCAACAAACGCATTTCTTGAATTGCTGCATAACTTCCCGCATCTTGATCTGGGCGAGGTGGTTGTAAATCAAGAAATAAAGCTCGATAACGAATACCTCGATCTTTAGCTAAGTCAACTTGTTCGCCTACTTCACCGTTATATTGATAAAGATTTACCCATTTACGTTTAAATTTAGGACGATTCACTTCTTGATAGCGTTTCATTCCTGAAGTAACACTTGTGCCGCTACTAATTCCTTCATAGTGATATACTTGAGAAAAAGGGGTATAAACTACTTTTTTTCCTGTTGCTTTCACTTTAAAAGCTAAGTCTGTATCTTCAAAATAAGCAGGACACAATTCTACACTAAAACCATTAATTTCTGTCCATAATGATTGAGGAATCATTAAAGATGCGCCAGAAACATAATCTACTTGACGAGTATAATTATATTTGGGATGATTAGCATTTTGACCGCGTCCATAATTCCAAGGATCGCCCGTTTTCCAAACAATTCCTCCTGCTTCTTGCAGTTTTCCATCGGGATAAACTAATTTTGATCCTACTAAACCAACATCAGGAAAATTCGCAAAAACAAATAACATTTCATCAAGCCATTTTACTGTTACTTCGGTATCATTATTTAAGAAGACTAAATATTCTCCTTTTGCTGATTTTGCTCCTAAGTTACAAGACAGAATAAATCCTTGTGCTGTTTCGTGACGCAGATAGGTAATTCCCTTAATTAATTCTGGTATTTCTAAGCTATCATCTTCTGAACCATCATCAACAATAATTACTTCAAAAGTACAATCGTTATAAGCAAATAACAGAGAATTTAAACAGTTATAAGTAACTGCAAATTTGTTATGAATGGGGATAATAACGGAAACTTGAGGATTTTCAACAACAGGAAAACTTAAAGGATTGTAACTAAGGATTTTACGTTCAAATCCTCTTACTAATTGTTGATGAAGTTGAGCTAAAATCTTGATTTTTTCAGGATTTTTCCCTTGAGCAAATGCTTGAATACTAAGATCTAAATTCCGATAGCGATCGCTTGCAATTGGGCTAAGATAAGAGGGAAAAGGGGGCTTACTATATTTTTGAATGGCATCCCAAGGAGTAAGAATAAATGGGGTAATTTCAAAGGTTTGTGCAACGAGCAAACCCGTGTCCACATCTTCAATTTGAAAATAATGGATTCTTCCATCTAAATATGGTTGGGGAATGGGAAAACGAAAGCCACATTTACCCTGAGGATGGGATAAATTAGCAATACTACTGTCAGTTAGTTGACCATCAATAATAAGATTAAGATTAACCTCTATCTTTTCTGTTGTGTTTTGCGCCCAACCGATTAAACTAGAATTTTCTAAGCCTTCTATTGCTCCTTCAATGGTAATAACTTGTTGATAAATTAGGGGAGATTTGAGTAAAGATTCACCAGTTTTACTGTTGACAATTTGCAAGTTATGGGCTTTGCCATCTGCTAAATAAGTAGGTAGTTTAATTACATTAAAATCCCGTTTACCTTTTAAGAGAAAATTATAAAAACTTTGCATAACTTCTGGCGAAAAACTCATTTTTCTCCAATTAATCGTGCTTTCTGGTTGAACAATACCCAAAAATAATTTAGTAAAAAAGAAAAAACTATCTTTTTGTCCAGTAAGTGTTGGCTCTTTAATAATAGTTAATTTCGCCCAACAATTAGTTTTTGTCGAGAAATTTTCTTTAACAAAGAGATAATTTTTAAGCTCTTTTCCACCAGGGAAAGCAGGATTTTCAGTTAAGGAAATCGTAATTTTATCAATTATTTTATTTTGCTTATCAAATAATTCTAGTTGTAATAACCCCTGACAACGATGGAGAGCGAAATAACCAGATATTTGATAAGTATAATTTGCAAAAATAGGGATTAATTCTTGTTCTTGATGGTTTTGATAAACCAGTTTATAAGTTTTGTCTGGCTCTCGATCTGGTTGGTAAATATAAGCAGTGTGTCCATCTTCAAGGGTCCAATTTGGTCCAAAATCAACGGAAATTTTTTGATTTTCATCTAGCCAATGTTTTGTGCCATCAGCAAAGTCAGAATTAGCTAATTGATTAAGATTAATTAGGGAAAAATTAGTTGAATTTTCATTTTTTGATTCAGCAAAATCAACTCGACAAACAAGCTGTTGCTGATCCTGATCGATAATTTCTAAACAGGTGTCAGGTGTATTAATAAAAACAACTTGGTTATTAACTAAAAAAATTTGAGGTTGAGCAATTGGTTGTTTAGTTTGACTGGAGGCTATCATATATTTTTTTGTTTTTAATAAACTATGCACAATCACCTACTATTTTCCTAGACACATAAGGACATATCTCTAGAAACCTACTTCCTCGGTGAATAAGTAGGATTTTTTCCCTCACCCGTTCCAATGTTTACTTGCTTTGAAGGGAAATGGTCCGTGTCATCTAGTGACCAGTTACCAGGGACTATTTAATTTATTATCTAAATAGCGCGAGAAGACTCCCGTTAAAATTCTCAACAGAAAAAAGAGCGGTTGAATTTAACGGGAGATGAATCGCGCCAGAAAAAAACGCACGATAGTTGCGCTGGTTTTCGCTATTAGACATCTCCAATAATTATACTAGAACCCTTATGCTACCGTGGGAAAATCGGGGTTTCTGGAGAGGTCTATTAATCAGGAGTTTTTTGTGACTCAACATACTTTTTTAATGTCTCAATAGTAACTCCCCCACAACTAGCTACAAAATAAGACCCCGTCCAAAAGTAAGGCTTTCCATAAAAAAATTTTTTAGATAATTCTGGGTGTTTTTTTCTAATTAATCTACTGCTAACTGTTTTAAGATTAGCAATTAATTTGGACAATTCAATACTCCGCTTGTAATCCACAAGCAAATGAACATGGTCAGATTCCCCGTTAAAATCTACTAACTGACACTCCCATTTGGTTAAGGTTTCTTCAAAAATAATTTTGAGTTCATGCAAGATCTCTAGCGATATTGCTTTTTTGCGGTATTTGACAACGAAAACAATGTGAGCAGTAAGTTGATAAACACTCTTTATCCTTTTTTGTAAATGCTTGACATTT
>Ga0209594_1001721_pt1 | contig 10665 bp, 6 predicted proteins | sample AshMeaCrysSpring_FD_184126 | JGI IMG/M metagenome (GOLD analysis project Ga0209594, IMG submission 184126) | Groundwater microbial communities from Big Spring, Nevada to study Microbial Dark Matter (Phase II) - Ash Meadows Crystal Spring... | ecosystem: Environmental > Aquatic > Deep subsurface >...
CCGCAGGCGCAGGTCCACCCGGAAGACGAACCCGTCGGCGGTGGGCTGGCCGATGACCTGCACCAGCCGGCGGCACAGGCGCGTAAAGAAATCCTCCGGGTCGCCCGTTTCCCCTGCCTGAGGCAAACGGCTGGAGGGATACGCGAAGACCAGATCGACGTCGGAGGAAAAATTCAATTCCCGCGCGCCCAATTTCCCGAGCGCCAGCACGACCACACCCAGCGGGGCCCCATCGGCGGAAACCGGAGGGCTCTGTGCGCGGCACTGGTGGGCGTAGAGCCAGGCGAGGGCCTGATTCAGGCAGGCGTCGGCCAGATCGGACAGGTCGGAAGTGGTGGCGGCCAGGTCGGCCATTCCGGTCAGATCGCGCCAGGCGATGCGCACCATCTCCTGCCGGCGGAAGCGCCGCAGGCGGCCGGCGAGATCTTCGACCCCGTCCGTCCCCGCCAGGCAGGCCGCCAGCCGTGAGTCGCATGCGCCGGGCGCTTGGGGCTTGCTGAGATCCGCGTCGTTCCAGAGCCGCTCCAGCAGCTGCGGCTCGCGGATGAGGCTCTCGGAGGCGAAGTCGCTGAAGGCGAGGATCCGCTGGAGCTGCTCCTCCCGGCCGCGGTCGGCCGGAAGGCGGCTGCCGGCTTCGCCCAGCGCCTGCTCCAGACGTTGGCGTTTGGTTTCAAGGTCCGCCTTCAGGATGTCCGGCCAGCGGTCGATGGCGGGCATGCGATCCGTCTGCCTCCACCCTAGCGGGCGTATCCCCACTCCTGCAGCCGCCGGGCGGCGTGCTGGGCCTGTTGGCCCTGTCGCACCTGCTGCAGAAAGCGCTGGTACTCGCGGGCGGCCTCGGGGCGCCGCCCGAGACCCTCGTAGGAATAGCCGATGAAGAAACTGGTGTTGGGGTTCTGGGGCAGCAGCCGCTGCGAGGTCCGGAAGCTCTGCAAGGCGCCGTCGAACTCTTTGCGATTGAGGTCGGCAAACCCGCCCAGATGGTAACCCTGGGCCTCCTGCGGAAAGACCGCCTGGGCCCGGCGGGCGTAGCGAGCCCCTTCGGCATAGTTTTTCTGCATGAGCAGGCACTTGGTCATGGAGACCAGGCCGGCGTAGTCGTCGGGCGCCTGTTTCAGGGCCGCCTGGTAGTGGGTCTCGGCCTGGGAGAAATTTTTCTGGCCCATGGCCTTGTCGCCCTTCTGCATCTCCTCGATGGCGCCCTTGATCGACCGCAGCCGCGCGGTGGTGTCCATGTAGCGTTCGCGGTTGAGCGGCAGGTTCCGAGAGTCGGCAAAGGTCGTGCGCGCCGCCCGCACGGCCGTCTGGTAGCGCTCCTCGCTCATGGGGTGGGTGGCGAACATGACCTCGATGGAGCTCGGTCTGGATTTGTTCAGGCCGTTGAGCATCTCCATCAATCCGACCATGCCGGCGGGGCTGTAGCCGGACTGGACCATGTACTCCGTGCCCAGCGCGTCGGCCTGGCGTTCGTTGTCCCGGCTGTAGCTCGCGAGAAAGGCGCCGGCGCCGGCGCCGCCAAGGGCGGAGGCGACCTGGCCCATGCCGGGGGCGGCCACTTCGGCGAGGATCGAGAGCCCCCCGACCAGGATGCTGGAGAGCTGGCCCTTGGACATCTGTTCGGCCGTGTGCCGGGCGTTGACATGGCCGATTTCGTGCCCCAGCAACGCGGCCAGCTCGGCTTCGTTGTCCAGATTGAGCAGAATGCCGCGCGTGCAGGCGATGCTGCCGCCGGGGAAGGCATAGGCATTGATGTAGGTGGCGTTGACCACCCGGAACGAGAAGGGCATGTGCGGGCGATGGCTCCGGGCGGCCATGGAGCGGCCGATCCCGTCCACGTAGGCGTTCAAGGCCCCCTCCTGCGCGGGGCCGAAGTCGCTCGAGAACTGAAGGGGGGAATACTGCCGGTCGATCTGGATCTCCTCCTCCTCGGAGACCGTCATGAACTGGCTTTGGCCGGTGACCGGATTGGTGGCGCAGCCGGCGGCGACGCCGGCGGCGGACAGGCCGGCCAGCCACATGAACCGGCGGCGGGTCAATCCGGCGTCCAGGACCGCGTCGGGACCGGATGGGGTCATGGCTCCTCCTGACATCAAGGCCTCTATTGCAGACAGGCTGCGGATGGGCGGATGATAAAAGAAATCGAAATCGCTGTCAAATCGGCCATTCCCGGGGGGCGGGCCCGCCGTCGGCCGACATTTTTGTAACTTTTTCCATTCCCACCGCACCGCTGCAATTTCGATTGACTCCACCTTTATTTTAATCCATACAATTCCCTGCAGGCGGCGCCCGCCGGCACCATCTGGAGAGCGCCCGCATCCGACGGTGCCCGGCGCGGACCGCGTGCCTTGAACCGGTCGCAGAGCTATGGCATGCAGATTGCTGTAGCGATCTTGAGGAGTAGGGGGTGCACGGAGTCTCAGCAGCAGAAGAATCGGCGATCCGCCAAACCCCGCCTTTTTTGTGAGCCGCCTGAATCCGTCATTTTTCCTGCGATGAAACGTCGCTCTGCCCAAACGGTCTGCCCGTCCGACGGCGCAGCCAACGGGCGTGTGTTCGAAAAGCGCATCGGCGGTTCCGGCCGGGGCAGGGGAGAGTTGCCTTAATTCCATACACGGGAGTTTTGCATGTGCCGCTTGTTCGCCATCGCCAGCAAAGAGCCGCTTTCGCCCATGGTGGCCATCGAGGCCCTCAACGTCATGCGCGAAGGCCATGACGGCTCGGGGGTCGGCCTGTATCTGAGGGACCTGAGCGGCCCGTTCGAAGACATGAAGGACGCGCCGATCCTGTCGGGGATCTTCAGCGAAGGCGGTCTGAAGCGCCTGGATGCCTTCATGATGGACGTCGGCTTCATGACCAAGTACAAGATCTCCATCAAGGTGCCCAAGACGCCGCCGCTCGGTGTGCCGCGACGGGATGTCTATCTCATCCGGGCGTACGAATACCCGGAGGAATGGGAAGGGCTGCCCCCGGAGGAGCTCCAATTCCGCTTGATGACCACTCGCCTGCGGCTGAGGGCCATGGGCGAGGAACAGGAGGACATGATCGTTTTTTCCTTCTGGCCGGACGCGGTCATGATCAAGGAAATCGGGGATCCCCTGGCGGTGGCCCGGCACCTGCGACTGGACCGCAAGGAGCTGTCGGCGCGGGTGATCCTGGCGCAGGGACGTCAGAACACCAATTACGCCATCAATCTCTACGCCTGCCACCCCTTCTTCATCCAGGGCTTCGCCAGCATGACCAACGGGGAAAACACGGCCTTCATCCCGATCAGGACCTTTCTCGAGTCGCGCGGCTTTCCGGGCTACCTCGGCTACAACTCCGACTCGGAGGTGTTCACCCACATCCTGCACTACATGACCCGCACGCTCGGCTTCGGGATCGAAGCCTACAAGCACGTGATCACGCCGCTGCAGGACGAGGACATCGACCGTCACCCGAATGCCCGCTTCCTGCGCAACCTGAAGCAGGCCTGCCGTCCGCTCATCATCGACGGGCCCAACTGCGTCATCGGCTGCCTGCCGGACGGCAGCCTGTTCATGGTCCAGGACCGCAAAAAGTTGCGGCCGGGAGTGGTCGGCGGCAAACCCGGCATGTTCGCCTTTTCTTCGGAAATCTGCGGATTGGACGCCGCCATCCCCCTGCGCGACAAGAGCCGGGATTTTCAGCCCATGTATCTGGACACGGCGGTCGTCGGGCCCGACCGCCAGGAGGTTCGCATATGCCGTCAGAACGATCCATTACCCCTTCCACACTGAGCGTCAAGGACCTGCCCTGGCAGATCCGCTGGAGCCGGGACACCTGCACCCTGTGCGGCAAGTGCACGGCCGTCTGCCCGGTGAACGCGATCGAGCTCGGCGTCTTCCGCAAGCGGATGATCGAGCCGCCGCTGGGGTTCATGGAGGCGCCGGCGACCGTATACAAATCCTATTACGGGATCCGCCAACGGACCGACTCCGCTTACGCCTGCGTGGGCTGCGCCATGTGCAACCTGGTGTGCCCCAACAACGCCATCGGGCCGGTGCGCGCCGACGAGGCCGACAAGCTGCGGTTTCACATCGACCGCGGCGGGCAGCCCCGACGCCGCGGCGGCCGGCGCAACGTACCCGGCGTGCTGCTGGACCGGCTGAAGTTCATCCGCATTTCCATGCTGACCGACCCCGCGCTCGACGCCGGCCGGCACGAGTTCGAGCTGCGCACGCTGCTGGGGCGGGTGCTGCCGCCGGAGGAAAACCTCAAGCACGTGCGCGAGAACGGCTGGATCCCGCCGGTGCGCGAAATCTACCCGCTGATCATCGGCGGCATGTCCTTCGGCGCGCTGTCGCCCAACATGTGGGAAGGGCTTCAGATGGGGGTGGCCTATCTGAACGAGGAGCTCGGCCTGCCGGTGCGCATCTCCACCGGCGAGGGCGGCTGCCCGCCGCGGCTGCTGCGTTCGCGTTTTCTCAAATACGTCATTCTGCAGATCGCCAGCGGCTATTTCGGCTGGGACGAGATCCTGCACGCCATTCCCGAGATGCAGGAAGACCCCTGCGCCATCGAGATCAAGTACGGCCAGGGCGCCAAGCCCGGCGATGGCGGGCTTCTGATGTGGTACAAGGTCAACCGGCTGATCGCCGCCATTCGCGGGGTCCCGCCGGGGGTCAACCTGCCGAGTCCGCCGACCCATCAGACCAAGTACTCCATCGAAGAGTCGGTGGCCAAGATGATCCAGTCCATGTCCATGGCCTGGGGGTTCCGCGTGCCGGTGTATCCGAAAATCTCGGGCACCTCCACCGCCTTGGCCGTACTGAACAACCTCACCCGCAATCCCTATGCCGCGGGGCTGGCGATCGACGGCGAAGACGGCGGTACGGGAGCGGCCTACAACGTTTCCATGAACCACATGGGGCACCCGATCGCAAGCAACATCCGCGACGCTTACCTGACGCTCGTCAAGCTGGGCATGCAGAACCAGCTGCCGCTGTTTGCCGGCGGCGGCATCGGCAAGAGCGGAAACCTGGCCGCCAACGCCGCGGCCCTGATCATGCTGGGGGCGAGCGGCATCCAGGTCGGCAAGTACATCATGCAGGCGGCGGCCGGCTGCCTCGGCTCGGAGTCCGACCGCTGCAACATCTGCAACATCGGGCTCTGCCCGAAAGGCATCACGGCCCAGGACCCACGGCTATACCGCCGGCTGGACGTCGACGACGTGGCCCAGCGGGTGGTGGACGTGTTCTTGGGCTTCGACACCGAGTTGAAGAAAATCGTGGCGCCCCTCGGCCGCTCGACCTCGCTGCCGATCGGCATGTCCGACGCGCTGGGGGTGGACGATCACCACATCGCGGAGCGGCTGAGCATCAAGTACGTGGTTTAAGAAAAACGTGGACCCGTGAGCCCGTTTGCCCGTGGATCCGTTGCAATGAGGAACCGGGCGAAGGGGTAAACGGGTGCACGGGCAAACGATATTCTGCGGCATCCCGAGGGGACGCTCGGAGCAAGCAAATGAATCAATCCAGCAAACCAACTTCGGCACCCATGCACGAGATCGCGGGCAGACAGGGGGGCGAGCGCGTGCGCTCGCGGATTCTCGAGGAGCAGATCCAGGCGGCCGTCGGCCAGGGGCGGCACCTGCTGCAGATCGACGCCTACGGCCAGCACGGAATCGGCGGGCGGCTCTGGCGGGCGGGGGATCAATCGCTTTTCATCCGGGTCATCGGGCACCCCGGGCAGCGGGTCGGCTCCATGGGGTTTCCGAATACGGTCATCGAGGTCATGGGACCGGCCTCCGACGATGTGGGCTGGCTGAACGCCGGAGCCGAGATCACCGTGCACGGCAATGCCGGCAACGGCACGGCCAACGCCATGGCCCAGGGCCGGGTCTACATCGCCGGCAACATCGGCGCACGGGGCATGACCATGACCAAGCATAACCCCCGATTCGCGCCGCCGGAGCTCTGGGTGCTGGGGTCGGTGGGGGATTATTTCGGGGAGTTCATGGCCGGCGGCATCGCCGTGGTCTGCGGCCATGAGGCCCAGACGCCCGACAACGTGCTCGGCTACCGGCCGCTGGTCGGGATGGTCGGCGGCAAGGTGTTCTTCCGCGGGCCCCACGGCGGATTCAGCCAGGCCGACGCCCGCATGGCGCCCATCGGGGACGCGGACTGGGACTGGCTGCGGGCGAACCTGAAGGTGTTCCTGAAAAAGATCGGGCGATCCGAGCTGTTGCGCGCCTTCTCCGAGCGCGAGCAGTGGCAGCTGCTGGTCGCGCGCTTGCCGAGCGAGAAAAAGGGCCGATCGGTGCGCTCCATGCAGGGGTTCCGCCGCGACGTCTGGAACGCCGAGCTCGGCCAGGGGGGGCTGATCGGCGATCTCAGTCCGCTGGACCGAAGCGTGATCCCGGTGACCACGACCGGCAGCCTGCGGCGCTTCTTGCCGGTGTGGGAGAATCAGAAATACGCGGCGCCCTGCGAGGCCAGCTGCCCGACCGGCATTCCCGTGCAGCGCCGCTGGCAGCTCATCCGCGAAGGCCGGCTGGACGAAGCCGTCGACCTCGCGCTGACCTACACCCCCTTTCCGGCGGCGGTCTGCGGCTACCTGTGCCCCAACCTGTGCATGCAGTCCTGCACGCGTCAGATCGCGGCGATGGCGCCGGTGGATACGGCCCAGATCGGCCAGGCCAGCATACGCGCTCGGCTGCCCGAGCTCCCGCCGATCAGCGGCCGGCGCATCGCCGTGGTGGGCGGCGGCCCGGCCGGGCTTTCGGTTGCCTGGCAATTGCGGCTCAAAGGGCATGCGGCGACGGTCTATGAAGTCGCCGGCCGTCTGGGAGGCAAGTTCACTCGGGTCATTCCCGAGAGCCGGATCCCGCGCGAGGTGGTCGACGTCGAGCTCGGCCGCATCCGGGAGGTGCTGCCGCACGTCCACCTGCAGCAGCCCCTCGGCCGCGAAGAGCTTGCCCGGCTGCGGGAGGACTTCGATTTTGTGGTGCTGGCGACCGGCGCCCAGACGCCGCGCATGCTGCCGGTTCCGGGAATCGAGCGCGCGGTTTCCGCGCTTGACTTCCTGCAGGCCGCCAAAGCGGGCACGGCCGCCTGCGGCCGGCGCGTGGTCGTCATCGGCGCCGGCAATGTCGGCTGCGATGCGGCCACCGAGGCGCGGCGCCTGGGCGCCGAGGAGATCCTGCTGCTGGACGTCCAGCAGCCCGCCTCCTTCGGCAAAGAGCGCCAGGCGGCCGAAGCCGCGGGCGCGCGGTTCCGCTGGCCGGTCGCGACCCGTGAAATAACCGCCGCCGGCGTGACCCTCGCCGGCGGCGAGGAGATTCCGGCCGACACGGTCATCGTCTCCATCGGCGACATCCCGGATTTATCCTTCCTGCCGGATGAAATCGCCGTGGAGCGGGGCTTCGTCAAGGTCGACCCCTCCTTTCGGACCAGCGACCCGAAGGTCTTCGCCATCGGCGACGTGGTACGGCCGGGTCTGCTGACCGAGGCGATCGGCGCCGGCCGAATCGTGGCCGAGGCGATCGGCGCTGAATCGGACGGCCGGACCCCGGCGCCGTTCCGCCGCCAGATGATCGAACAGCGGCGCGTGACGGCGGAATATTTCGACCCGCGGATCACCGTCTTCGCGGACGTGCACCAATGCGGTTCGCAGTGCCTGTCCTGCGGCGCCTGCCGGGACTGCGGCGTGTGCGTCGCGGTCTGCCCCCAGGGGGCCATCAGCCGGAAGGATTTGGGCGCCAAGGCGTATGAATATGCCGTGAACGAGAACCTGTGCATCGGCTGCGGGTTCTGCGCCGGGGCTTGCCCCTGCGGGGTCTGGAACCTGGAAGAGAACATTCCTTTGGAATGACGGCCGGCGCCGCTTTTTTTCGGCCAGAAAGTTCGTTCTCCGTGGGAGTGGCTTCCGGCCGCGATCCAATCGCGGCAAGATGCCGCTCCCACAACAGAGACGTAAACTTCCTCATAAGGAAATCGATTTCAAAATCCCCCCAGCCCGCTTTGTCAAAGGGGGCAAGGAAGCAATAGATAATCCGATGCCAAGACACGGTAGATTGACAGTCAATAGGGTTTCCGACAAGCCGCGGGAGGCCTGCGGGATTTTCGGCATCTGCGGCCACCCGGAGGCGGCGGCGCTGACTTATTTCGGGCTTTACGCCCTCCAGCACCGCGGCCAGGAGAGCGCCGGAATCGCGGTGGCCCGCAACGAGAGCATCTTCGCCCACCGGGGCATGGGGCTGGTGCCGGAGGTGTTCGACGTCGACCACCTGGAGGAGTTGGAGGGGTGCTGTGCGATCGGGCATGTGCGCTATTCCACCACCGGCAGCTCGATCCTCAACAACGCGCAGCCCTTCATCGTCCGGCACCGGAAGAAAAGCTATGCGGTCGGCCACAACGGCAACATCACCAACGCCCTCATTCTCAAGGAGGAACTCGAAGATACCGGCTCCATTTTCCAGTCCACGATGGACAGCGAAGTCATGCTGCACCTCTTCGTCAAGAACCTGAAGCACGGTTTCGAGGAGGCCCTGGTCAGGTCCGTAGCGCGGCTGGAGGGGGCCTTTTCGTTCGTCATGCTCACCAGCCGGGGCGAGGTGATCGGCATCCGCGACCCGCACGGTTTCCGGCCGCTGTGCCTGGGCAAGATCAACGGCAGTTACGTGCTCGCGTCTGAAAGCTGCGCGCTCGACCTGGTCGAGGCCGAATTCGTGCGTGAGATCGAGCCGGGAGAGATCGTCATCATCACCCGGGAAGGAATGCGCAGCATTCAAACCCCGGCCGCCCACCGCCGGGCGTTGTGCATCTTCGAATTCATTTATTTCGCCCGTCCGGACAGCGTCATCGACGGCCGCAACGTGTATCTCATCCGCAAGGCCTTCGGCCGCCGGCTGGCCCGGGAAGCGCCGGTCGCGGCGGATTTTGTCATGCCGTTTCCGGACTCCGGGACCTACGCGGCGGTGGGCTATTCCCAGGAGTCCGGAATCCCTCATGAAATCGGTATGATCCGCAACCACTACGTAGGCCGCACCTTCATCCAGCCCACCCAGAGCATGCGGGATTTCGGGGTGCGGGTGAAGCTGAACCCCGTCAAGGAACTGCTGAGAGACAAGGAGATCGTCATCATCGACGATTCGATTATCCGCGGCACCACCGTAAAGACCCGCGTCAAGGCGCTGCGGGCCCTTGGGGTCAAACGGGTGCATATGCGTATCTCGGGTCCGCCCCACCGCTTCCCCTGCCACTACGGCATCGATTTTTCCACGCGCGGCGAGCTGATCGCCGCCGGCAGAACCGAGGAGGAGCTCCGCCGGATTCTCGATCTCGACAGCCTGCATTACCTGAGCATCGACGGCCTGCTGGAGGCCACCGGGGTCTCCGATGCGGCCAACCGCTTCTGCAAGGCCTGTTTCGACGGCTGCTACCCGGTGCGGTTCAGTGATGAAGTTTCCAAGGGGTGCCTCGAAGGCCCTTGAACGGCTCTGCCAAACTTGCCCTTTATCCCGGAGCGGGTTAAAATAATTGATTAAATGCGCCATACGGCGCTAGACGGGGGGAGGGCGGTATGATCGAGTCGAAATATCTCAAAGACAACATCGAGAACATCCAGAAGCTCATGGCGATCCCGGCCTTGCGGAACTTCGAAACGAAGAGCCTCGGGAAGCTGTTGAAGCTGAGCAAGATCCGCGAATACGAGAACGGCGAGGTGATCATCAACGAAGGCGGCCAGGACGCCTGGCTCTACTTTTTGTTATCCGGAAAAATACGGATTTCCAAAGAAAACCTCGAGATCGGCATCATAGACGCCAAGGGCGAGATCTTCGGAGAGATGCGCATCGTCGACACGATGCACCGTTCGGCCACGGTTTCGGCCGTCGGTAAGACCGTCTGCCTGGCCGTCGACTCCTCCGCCAAAAACAGGTTCACCACTCAGACCCCCGAGGAGGAAAAACTGGATTTCCTCCTGCTCCTGTATCGGATTTTCGCCGAGTACATGTCCATCCGGCTGCGTGCGACCAACGAAGAGCTCATCGCGGCCAAGAAGAAGATCAAGCACCTGATTTCCAAAATCTGATGGTCTCAGCGACGGTTCAATTCAAGCAGCAGGCGGCGAATGTGTTTTTTCACGTGCTGACCCGCTGCAACCTGCGCTGCCGGCACTGCTACATCAACCCGGAACAGCACGGCCGCAAGCGGCTGCCTGTCGATCGCATCGAGCGCTGGCTGGGGGAGTTGGCCGCACGCTGCCCAGCTGCGAATCTGGTGCTGCTTGGCGGTGAGCCCAGCCTGCACCCCGATCTGCCACGGGCGGTGCGCTGCGCCCGGCGTTTGGGGTTCGCGAGCGTCACCATCGACACCAACGGCTACCTGTTCAACGGCCTGCTCGAAAAGGTCACACCCGAGGAGGTGGACGTATTCAGCTTCAGCCTGGACGGCGCCGCACCCGCGACCAATGACCGGATCCGAGGCAAGGGGTCCTACGATGCCTGCCTGAGCGGCATCCGGCGGGCGCAGGCCGGAGGGTTCCGCACCAGCCTGATCTTCACGGTGAGCCGGGCCAATCTAGAGGAACTCCCCGAGATGGCCCCCATCCTCGCCGATCTGGGGGTCGAGCGGTTTTTCATCCAGGTGCTGGGGCTGCGGGGAAAGGCCGCCCTGACCGGCTGCGATCCGGACGAGCCGGGTCTTC
>Ga0209594_1001726_pt1 | contig 10649 bp, 7 predicted proteins | sample AshMeaCrysSpring_FD_184126 | JGI IMG/M metagenome (GOLD analysis project Ga0209594, IMG submission 184126) | Groundwater microbial communities from Big Spring, Nevada to study Microbial Dark Matter (Phase II) - Ash Meadows Crystal Spring... | ecosystem: Environmental > Aquatic > Deep subsurface >...
CTTCATCGCCCGCAGACTCATTATCCTGGCCAGCGAAGACGTAGGCAACGCCAATCCCACAGCGCTGGTACTGGCCAATGCCTGTTTTGAAGCAGTGAACAAGGTGGGCAATCCAGAGTCCAGGATCATCCTGGCACAATGTGTCACCTACCTGGCCGCCTCCCCTAAAAGCAATGCCAGCTATTTGGCCATTGAAAAAGCCTTGTCCACGGTCCGGCAAACGGGAGACCTCCCCGTGCCAATGGCCATCCGGAACGCTCCTACCATACTGATGAAGGAAATCGGTTATGGAATGGACTACCAGTACGCGCACGACTTTCCAGGAAATTTCGTGGATATGGAATACCTGCCGGAAGCCCTGCGCGGAACAAAATTCTATGAGCCCGGACAAAATGCGCGCGAAGAGGAAATGCGCCGTTTTCTGAAATCCAGGTGGAAAAATAAATACGGTTACTGATTGACGTTAGTAAGCATATATGCGGAATAAATTACCAGCAGAATTGCCGGTTGCTTTCGAAGGACCAGACCAGGTGAACTGGATCTGCAAACCATTTGACGTTCTTGCACCGGCCGAACTCTACCAGGTCCTCAGGCTTCGCTCTGAAGTGTTCGTGGTAGAACAGAACTGCCCCTACCTGGATGAGGACAACCGTGATCAGGAAAGCTGGCACCTGATGGGTTTCGCGGGTGATATCCTGGTTGCCTATTGCCGGATTCTTCCGCCGGGCCTGGGTTTCAGCGAGTTATCCATCGGTCGGGTAGTCAGCTCTCCCCTGGTGCGCAGGAAAGGAATCGGCAGGCCCCTGATGCTCAACGCCATCCGCAACGCATGGGAGATTTTTGGAAGGCAGGATATCCGGATCGGCGCTCAGTTCTACCTGGTTGATTTCTATGCATCTGTAGGGTTTTCAAGGGAAGGAGAGATCTATCTCGAAGACGATATTGAGCACGTGGAAATGTGCCTCAAAGCATAAATGCATGAAGCCCAATTCCAACCCCGGGCTCAATTTTCTTAATGGCGTTTTTTAATCGCCTCAATAATATTTAGTTACCGGAGCCGTTATTTCAGGAGTCCAATCTTTTGAAAATACAAATCCGGTATCATGAAAAAAAGTGTACGTTCCTCCCTATTGAAAACCATGGCCGCCACAGCCATCGTATGTGCCTCATTGACAGGGGCTCATGCACAAATGAAATATGAAATCGGCATCTCAGCTGGTCCTTCCAACTTCCTGGGAGACCTGGGAGGTAACTTCGGCCAAGGCCAGAAATTCATCAAGGATAACAATATTGAATTGACCCGTGTCATGCCGGGCATTTACTTTTCCGTCATTCCCAGCGAATGGTTCAATATCAGGGGCCAGTTCAACTGGGGCAAACTTGAGGGTGATGACGCAGTCATCGACACCAAAGGTGGACTGGAAACTGCCCGCAAAGACCGCAACCAGCATTTCAAATCACCCTTGATTGAGTTCATCGTGACCGGTGAATTCTATCCAACCGTCTTCCTGGAACAGGATCCCGAAGACGTCTGGCATAAATTCCGTCCCTATGCCCTTGGTGGTGTGGGTGTATTCCGCTTCAATCCCCGCGCCCAATACATTGACCCCAACGGTCGCGCCACCTGGGTAGACCTCAAGCCGCTTCGTACGGAAGGACAGGGCATGCCCAACTATCCCAACGTCAAAGAATACTCGCTGACCCAAATCAACGTGCCTTACGGACTTGGTATCAAGTATTTCTTTAACGACCGGGTAAACGTAAGTTTCGAAATCGTCAACCGCATCACATTCACGGACTATATCGATGACGTGAGTGGAAACTACATCGCAGACCAGGACTTCTACAACTACTTCGGTGCAGGCTCTGCCACCGCAGACATCGCCCGCCAGATGGCCAACAAAGCTGCTTTTGCTAATGGTGGCAACTACCTGCCCTCCTATGGTCCAGGCGATAAGCGTGGTACACCCACCAACAACGACGCCTACTATTCAACGGTATTGAAACTGGGCATCCGCCTGGGCGGCGAACGCGCTGCGTACACCAATACCCGTTGCCCGGTGATCAGGTTCTAAAAAGATTGACGCTCTGCCGGAAAAATTATTCAGCCCACGCTGAGAAGGACTTTGTTCGTCCGCACCCATATGAAAACAAGCGTATTGGAAGTTGATTGACATATTCTCACCACCAGTACCTGGACAGGGCATCCCGTGCACAAACACGCAGGATGCCTTGTTCTTTTTAGGCACTATGATTTCAACTCAGCTGCCAGAAAAGGAGATGTATGGCTTCGCTTGATTTTTAACAGCCCTTCGGGAAACCCCTGGTATAATACTTCTCCTCCGCCATCGCCACCCTCCGGTCCAAGGTCAATGATATAGTCGGCCACCTTGATCACATCCATGTTGTGCTCAATCACCAGCACTGTATTACCCCGGTCCACCAACTTGTACAACACATCCAGCAAATGACGGATGTCCTGGAAATGCAGGCCTGTGGTAGGTTCATCCAGGATGTAAAATGTCTTTCCGGTATCCTTGCGCGACAATTCCGTAGCCAGTTTCACGCGTTGCGCTTCTCCACCGCTCAGCGTCACTGCACTCTGACCCAGGGTAATATAACCCAGTCCCACTTCCTGCAACACTTTTATCTTCCGGTAGAGATAGGGCACCGCTCCAAAAAATTCCACGGCTTCCTCCACTGTCATGTCCAGCACATCACTGATCGATTTCCCCTTGTAACGGATCTCCAGGGTTTCCCGGTTATACCTCCTTCCATTGCATTTCTCACAAGGCACATAAACGTCCGGCAGAAAATTCATTTCAATCACCCGCATTCCGCCGCCTTCGCAGACATCGCAGCGACCGGTTTTTACGTTGAAAGAAAAACGCCCGGCATTATAGCCGCGAATTTTGGCTTCCGGCACGGATGCAAACAACTGTCGGATCTCCGTAAAAAATCCACAATAAGTGGCGGGATTGCTTCGGGGGGTGCGGCCAATCGGGCTCTGGTCTATCTCAATGACCTTATCGATCTCCTCCAACCCTTTCACATTCTTGTACGGCATGGGCGTCACTCGGGATCCATAGCAATGTTGCGCGAGGACCGGGTAAAGTGTTTCGTTGATCAGGGTCGACTTCCCGCTGCCACTGACCCCGGTCACCAGCGTCAGCGTACCCAGTGGAATGGTGATGTCCACGTTCCGTAGATTATGCCCGGAAGCGCCATTCAGGATCAGTTTTTTCCCATTGCCCTTTCTGCGCTCCGAAGGCAGCTCGATTTTCTTTTTACCCACCAGGTATGAAGCCGTCTCAGAATCGGAACGCAACACTTCCTCAGGCGTACCAGCCGATACGACGGTGCCGCCATATTTTCCAGCCTTAGGCCCGATATCCACCAGATAATCCGCCGCAAGCATAATGTCTTTATCGTGCTCCACCACCAGGATGCTGTTGCCGATGTCCCGCAAATGCTGAAGTGCTTTGATCAGCCGATGATTGTCACGCTGATGCAATCCAATAGAAGGCTCATCCAGAATGTAAGTGATGCCCTGCAGCTGGGAACCAATCTGAGTGGCAAGCCTGATCCGTTGGGACTCCCCGCCACTGAGGGTCCTGGTGGCGCGGTTCAGGGTAAGATAGGTGAGGCCCACATCCAACAGGAACTGAAGCCGCTCGCGGATTTCCTTGAGGATGTCTTTCGCGATGACCTGTTGCCGCTTATCCAGGCGTACATCCAGTTTTTCAAACCAGTGGGCCAGCTTCTCCAGGTTCATCTCGCCCAGTCCGGCAATATGCTGACCATCCACCCGGAACCAAAGACTCTCTTTCTTGAGCCTGGTGCCTTCGCAGGTCTGGCAGGTCTTCAGCATCATGAATTTCTCGGCCCAGTCGCGCACCGCATCACTGCTGCTTCCGGAAAACCAACGGATGATCATGGACACAATTCCCTCGTACTCCTGCTCCGGCACCTGCGCAGATTCCTCGAATCCTGCCACCATGGTCCCGGTTGGTTCCTCCTGGCCATAGAGCACCATGTTGAGCGCTTTTTCCGGAATATCCCGGATGGGCGACTTCACACTAAACTTCAATTTCTTTGACAATTGCTCAACCTGCCTGTATGTATGCGTATCCCTGGCTTCACCGAGAGGAGCAATCCCGCCGTCTTCAATAGAGACATTACGGTCAGGAATAACCGAATCTATATCCACGGTATATATCTGTCCCAGCCCCCTGCAAACCGGGCATGCCCCGTAGGGAGAGTTAAAAGAAAAGGTATTGGGCGATGGCTCTTCGTAAGACAGCCCCGTATCCGCGCACATCAGCTGCTTGGAATACTGGACAAACTGGTCAGACTCTCCAGGGACGATGAATACCAGTTCCTTTCCCATTTTCAGTGCCCGCTGCAGACTCTGACCCAGTCTCAGTTTCATATCGTTCGTCACGGGCAGTCGGTCAACAACCAGCTCAATATCATGAATCTTATAACGATCCACCTGCATCCTAGGGACCAGATCCTTGATCTCCCCGTCCACCCTTACCTTGAGAAAACCTTTTTTACGGATATCCTCAAACAATTCACGGTAATGTCCTTTGCGCCCCCGCACCAGTGGCGCCAGCAGCGTGATGCGTTGTGATTTGAAGCGCGTGAAAATATCCTGTAACATTTCCTCTTCAGAAAACTTCACCATTTTTTTGCCCGTATGGTAGGAATAAGCCTCCCCCACCCGTGCATAGAATAGCCTCAGGAAATCATAAATCTCCGTGATGGTCCCCACCGTGGACCGTGGATTCTTGTTGGTGGTCTTCTGCTCAATCGAGATCACCGGGGAAAGGCCTGTGATCTTGTCCACATCCGGGCGGTCCATGTCCCCGATGAACTGACGCGCATAGGCGCCAAAGGTTTCCATATACCTGCGCTGACCTTCCGCAAAAAGGGTATCAAACGCAAGGGAGGATTTCCCGCTACCGCTGATGCCTGTGATGACCACCAACTGGTTCTTGGGAATCGCAATGTCCAGGTTCTTGAGGTTGTGTACACGCGCGCCAAATACTTCAATCGAATCCTGCATATGGAAATCATTCAGGGGAAAGAGGATCAAATGTACAAAGGGGTTCCCGGATCAGCGGAAAATGAACGGCTGTAAAAATTTTGGAAAATATTCTCCCACGCCCCTATATTTGCAGCAGTTCTTTATCATTCTTATCCAGAAAGGCAGAGGGTAATGGCCCGATGAAGCCTTGACAACCTACCCCGCGCAAGCGGGACAAGGTGCCAATTCCAGCCCCGTTCCGGTTACGGGGAAAGATAAGTCAGATGCTCCGCTTATATGCCCTCAAGATATCAGCCCTTCTGACGCCAGAAGGGTTTTTTTATGCCCTGCCCATCCTGGATCGAAAGCGTTTGCGAAGCCCAAGCACCGGGCCTTTGCGAAACATTAACAAAGGAACAAAAGATGAGAAACAAAGTCTACTATATTTGTAGAGTAAATACCCGCCAGCGGAAAACTGCCCGGGGAACTGCCAACAGATGATCCCAGGCGCCATATTTTATTCATTCTAAAAGCAAACACGATGAGCCAGTTACACTTTGAGACATTGCAGCTTCATGCAGGACAGGAGATCGACCCCACCACCAAATCACGTGCCGTGCCGATCTACCAGACCACTTCCTATGGGTTCGACAATGCAGAACATGCCGCCAACCTCTTTGGCCTCCGCCAGTTTGGCAATATCTATTCCCGCATCATGAACCCCACCACCGATGTCTTTGAGAAAAGAATCGCCGCACTGGAAGGCGGGGTGGCAGCCCTTGCCACCGCCTCAGGACAGGCAGCCCAGTTCCTGGCGCTCAACAATATCCTCCAGGCAGGAGATAACTTCATCACCACCTCCTACCTGTATGGCGGCACCTATAATCAGTTTAAAGTGGCATTTAAGCGAATAGGCATTGACGTTAAATTCGGCAACGGGGATGACGTAGAGAGTTTCGTACCCCTGATCGACAAAAACACCAAGGCCATATACCTGGAAACCATCGGCAACCCCCGCCTCAATATCCCGGATTTTCAGAAGTTCGCCGCCCTGGCCAAAACCTATGACCTTCCGCTGATCGTGGACAACACATTTGGTGCCGGCGGATACCTCTGCAGGCCCATTGATTGGGGCGCCAACATCGTGGTAGAGTCCGCCACCAAATGGATTGGCGGCCACGGTACTTCCATCGGCGGCGTGATCGTGGACGGAGGCAATTACAACTGGGGCAACGGAAAATTCCCGCAGTTTACGGAACCCTCCGAAGGCTATCACGGACTGAAGTTCTGGGAAGTATTTGGCGAGGGCAACCCGCTGGGCCTGCCCAATATCGCCTACATCATCCGGGCAAGGGTGGAAGGACTGCGCGACTTTGGCGCATCCCAAAGTCCATTCAATTCCTTCCTCCTGCTCCAGGGACTGGAGACCCTCTCCCTGCGGGTGGAAAGACATGCCCAGAATGCACTGACACTGGCGCAATGGCTATCCGAACATCCCCAGGTGGAATTTGTCTGGTATCCCGGGTTGCCGGAAAGCGACTATCACCAACTGGCCAATAAATACCTGCGCAATGGCTTTGGCGGCGTGCTTCAATTTGGTATCCGGGGTGGCAAGGAAAAAGCGGCCCGCTTTATCAATGAACTGAAACTGGCTTCCCACCTCGCCAACGTGGGCGATGCCAAAACACTGGTGATCAACCCGGCCACCACCACCCATGAACAGCTCAGCGAAGCGGAGCAAAAAGCGTCCGGTGTACTCCCCAACCAGATCCGCGTGAGCGTGGGTATCGAACACATCGAAGACATCAAAGCCGACTTTGAACAGGCTTTCCAAAAAGTTTCAGAACCCCTGTATGCCCTCAACTAACGCAGACCAGCAAACGCAGTTTTTCGAAACCGATAAACCTTTTCAGCTGGAGTCCGGGCTGGTATTACCCGGGCTCCGACTGGCTTATAACGTCCTTGGGCAACCAGATGCAGCCGGGGACAATATCGTCTGGATCTTTCACGCCCTGACCGCCAACAGCAGGCCGGATGAATGGTGGCCTGGGCTGGTGGGGCCGGGCAAACTGCTTGACCCGGGTAAACACCGCATCATCTGCGTGAACATGCCCGGTAGTTGCTACGGTAGCATCGGTCCCCTGGACATCATCCCACCATCCAGCATCCATCATCCATCATCTAACAACCAACCCTACTATCACCATTTCCCCCTATTCACCCCAAGGGACATGGCAAATGCATACCGGCTTCTCCGGGAGGCACTGAACATTCACCGCATCGCCCTGGGCATTGGCGGATCCATGGGCGGTCAGCAATTGCTGGAATGGGCCATCCTGGAACCCGAACTGTTTGAACATATCGTGCCCATCGCCACCAATGCCTTTCATTCCGCATGGGGCAGGGCCTTTAATGCCTCTCAACGCATGTGCATTGAGGCGGACCCCAGCTGGAAGGAACAGCATCCGGAAGCGGGTATCGAAGGCATGAAAGTGGCGCGATCCGTTGCCCTGCTCAGCTACCGTCACTATGAAACCTATGCCGCCACACAGGCGGACGAGCCTGATGTGCTCGAGCATTTCCGCAGCGAATCCTACCAGCGCTACCAGGGAGAAAAGCTCGCCCTTCGGTTCAATGCCTTCAGTTACCATTCCCTCACCAGGGCTATGGACGCGCATCATGTAGGCCGGGGCCGCGGTGGTGCAGAACAAGCACTGCAACGGATCAGGGCAAAAACCTGCGTGATTGGCATCGATACGGACCTGCTCTATCCCCTGCAGGAACAGGCATTCATCGCACGATTCGTTCCAGGCGCTTACCTGGAAGTCCTGGAATCCATCTACGGGCATGATGGATTCCTGCTGGAATATGCCAAATTGGAAAACATTCTCCACAAATTTTTATCTCCTCATTTTTTCAGAAAATAAAGACATGGATACACATCAACAGCTCAGGATCGGACTCTTCGGATTTGGCGTTGTGGGCGAAGGCCTTTACAAAGTATTGCAGCAAACGCCATCGCTCAAGGCGGAAATTGTTCGGGTCTGTATCAAGAATGCCGACAAAAAACGGGAAGCGCCCGCCAGTCTCTTTACCACGGACCCGGACCTGCTGCTGGACGATCCGGAGATCAATGTCATCGTGGAAGTGATCAATGAATCAGAGCCCGCTTTCCGGATCGTGCGCAAGGCCCTTCTGAATGGAAAAGACGTTGTCAGCGCCAGCAAAAAAATGCTGGCCAGTCACCTGGCAGAACTGCTCGAGTTGCAACAGGAGACAGGTCGCTCACTCCTCTACGAAGCCTCCGCATGTGCATCCATCCCGGTAATCAGGAACCTGGAAGAATATTACGACAATGACCTGTTGCATTCCATCAAAGGCATCGTCAATGGATCCACGAATTTCATCCTCACCAGGATGTTCGAAGACAAACTGGATTTCAAACAGGCCTTATTGCTGGCACAACAACTCGGCTTTGCGGAATCTGATCCCAGCCTGGACGTGGAGGGAACGGATGCGGTCAACAAATGGACCTTACTGCTGAACCATGCCTACGGCATCGTGGAAAAGCCGGAGAATATTTTACACAACGGCATTCAGCACATCCATGGCAGCGATGCAGCGGTTGCCGCGGAGAAGAATTTCTCGATCAAACTCGTTGCCCAGGCACAGAAACTGGGCAATGGCAAAGTGGCAGGATTCGTGCTGCCGCAGTTTGTGAAACAGGATGATCACCTGGCTTTTGTCAAACATGAATACAACGGCGTGGTCATAGAAAGCGGTTTTGCCGATAAGCAGTTTTTCTACGGCAAGGGAGCAGGCTCCTTTCCCACCGCTTCGGCCGTTCTCAGTGATGTATCCGCCCTGCGTTATCAATATCGCTATGAATATAAAAAGCGCTATCATCACCAACCCCTTCTACTGACCAACAGTTTCTTCCTGAAGGTCTATGTGAGCTTCGACCATTGGGACCTGATCCCCCGGGAAGATTTTGAATCGATCGAAGAATGGCACGCGGATTCCGACCGGAAATACCTGGTAGGCATCCTGTCCTTCGAAACGCTGACACAAAAAAACTGGTGGCGCGCGCACAACACTTCGCTCATCCTGATGCCTGACCCTATCATCGAAAGTCTGGACCTCAGGGAACTGAAGAAAAAGAGCCTGGAATTGGCGGGGGTATTGTGAGGTGTGGGTGGTGAGTTGTGGGTGGTGGGTCATCGTGTATCCTTTCCATTTAAATATCGGATGAATCCATTAAGGTACTGCCTCACCTCAACAAGGATTTCAATGATTTCATCATAATCCGCGGGTTAAATAGAATAAACAACACGCAAAACTTCCACAAGGGTTTCCAGTTCATACGGGACCCACGGGCAATATGGAGGAAATGAACTGTTTCATTTTTACCCTTCCGTCCAAGCCCCTCGGCAATATTCGAAGGAATAGAAACGGCTGCCCTTGTCATCTGTGAACATAGCCCGAATTTTTCATCGCCTGGGAGTATTCTGCTGATGGCGTATGTCTTTTGGACCAGTACCAACGAACTTTTCCACACATTCATGTCTTTGTAAGACGTCACGCAAATTATTTTCAGGGATACAAAATATCAAGACAAGAGCAGGAAACTAAGTGGATAATACCGGTTGGAGTCAGTAATTTTATCGCTCATACTGACAACCCACAACCCACAACTTTGCTACCATCCACCATCCTCTTCTGGTTCCTCCTCATAGGTGTGCTCTATACCTATGCCGGATATGGCATCTTAGCCTGGATCTGGGTAAAGATCCGGGGGAAAAGGGAATCACCGGTAAACCCCGATGGTGAACTACCGTCTCTGGCGGTCATCGTTCCAGCTTATAATGAAGCAGGCATCCTTGCTGAAAAAATTCAAAACAGCCTGGCACTGGACTACCCTGCCCATCGTTGGAAACTGGTGGTTGTCACGGATGGCTCCTCTGACCAAACCCCAGATATAGCAGCCTCCCATAGCGGTATTTTACACATGCACCAACCGGAACGAAGGGGAAAAGTGGCCGCCATCAACCGGGTAGTGGCTCTGCTGGATAGCGTGGACATCCTGGTATTCTGTGACGCCAACACCATGCTGAACCGGGAAGCCTTGCGTTTCCTGGTTGCACACTACGCAGAGCCCAGGGTGGGTGGCGTCTCCGGCGAAAAAAAAGTGCTCCCCGGGAAAGGAAGGGAAGTGGCTGAAGAAGGGATTTACTGGAAATACGAATCCGCTTTGAAAAAGCTGGACTCCAGCGTTTACAGCATAGTTGGCGCCGCCGGCGAACTTTTTTCCATGCGGCGGGAGCTCTATTCCCCTATTCCAGAAGATACCATCCTGGACGATTTCATTATTTCCATGCAAATCTGTGAAAAAGGATACGTGGTGCGATATGAACCCCGGGCAATCGCCGCCGAAACACCTTCACTGACCATCGAGGACGAGAAGATCCGCAAGGTAAGGATCAGCGCAGGAGCATTTCAATCGCTTTACCGGATTGGCTACATAGCCAACCCTTTTAAATATGGCGTACTGGGCTTCCAGTTCCTGTCCCGCCGGGTGATGAGGTGGGTATTCTGCCCACTTGCACTGCCTCTCTTG
>Ga0209594_1001727_pt1 | contig 10643 bp, 7 predicted proteins | sample AshMeaCrysSpring_FD_184126 | JGI IMG/M metagenome (GOLD analysis project Ga0209594, IMG submission 184126) | Groundwater microbial communities from Big Spring, Nevada to study Microbial Dark Matter (Phase II) - Ash Meadows Crystal Spring... | ecosystem: Environmental > Aquatic > Deep subsurface >...
CGTCACGACGCACCCGGAACCGCGATGACCGAGCAGGACACCCACGACCCCGACTGGGGCACCGCCCTTTCCCTCACCCTCACGCCCAACGGGATCAGCCATGCGCTCTTCTGGTCGGCCTCGGCGGTCCACACGGGCTGGTCGAGCTGCATCGACAAGACGATGGTGATCGCGGACCTCTACGCGGTGGACGGCGCCAAGGGCAACTACTGCCGCCTCGCGGAGCAGGAGTTCGCCGAGGAGGAGAACGAGGACGTGCTCTGGCACGACTGGGTCGTCGAGGTGCGCATCGGTTCCGTGTATGTCACGGGCCACTGGCAGACGCAGGTGAACGCGCCCCTGTCCGAGTGGGAGTGGTGCCAGAGGGAGGCGGAGCTCGCCTTCGAGCGCGCCTGCGTGCTGTTTGGCAAGCGTGCGCGGCGCGGGCTCGTGGTCGAGGAGGGCTCGGACGAGGCGCCGCCGCCGAAGCGCACGGCGCACTGAATCACGCATCCCCGAGGGTCCCCGGCGGCCCTTGCGCCGGGGCCCGCTCGCCAATCAAGCGCAAGTGCACGGCATCGGGCGCGCATGACCTGCCCGGACACGCCCTCGAAACGGCCCTTGCGCCGGCGCCCGCTCGCCGCCCGGATGCTTCACTGCCGCGCGATGCGCCCGTCCGTCACCGGCGTGATCGTGCCGCGCGCGCGGAAGGCGTCGACCAGCATGTCGGAGATGATGCGGCCCGTGGCCACCTTGTCCTGCATCTGCGCCAGCGTGACATAGCCGTCGCCGCCCGCCGCGAGGAAGTCCGGCATCACCGCGCGGTAGCGCGCGTCGGGCCGAAGCGGCGCGCCCCCCACCGTGACCTGGTCCAGGCGCCCGTCGCGGATCGCGTAGCGCAGTCCCGACACCTGCAGAAAGCCGCCCGGGTTGTCGAGGGGGTCGAGCGCCGCCGAGCGCTCGAGCGCGGCGCGCAGTTGCGCGCCGGTCAAGGTGCCGCTGACGAGCTCGTTGGCGAAGGGGATCGCCTCGTAGACGTGCTTGAGCCGCACTTCGCCCGCCGGGATCGAGGTGCGGATGCCGCCCCCGTTGAACAGCGCCACGTCGCTGCCGGTGAGCTCGCGCGCGAGGTCGCCGAGCAGGTTGCCAAAGGCGCTCTCCCCGCGCCGGACCGCCTCGCGGTGGCCGTCGAGGGCAGACGCGAGGCGGCCGACCACCACCCCCACCTCGGCCTCGAGCCGCTGCGCGAGCGCGCGCGCCTGCGCCGCGAGCGCGGGATCCTCGGCGATGCGGCCGTCGATGGGAATCAGCCGGTAGCCCAGGACGCGCGCCTTCCCGTCCTCGACCGCCAGGTCCATGCGCCCGAGCCAGCGGCCCCAGTCGCCTGCCTGAACGATCGGCACGCCGTTCTCGATCACCGGCTGCGCGTAGCGGTTGTGGTTGTGGCCGCCGACGACGAGATCGACGCCCGGCACCTCGCGCGCGAGCCGCCGGTCCTCGGCGATGCCGAGGTGCGACAGCACGACCACGAGATCGGCCTTTCGCCGAAGCCCGGGGACCAGCGCGCGCGCGGTGGCAATGGCGTCGTCGACGCTCACGCCGACGGCGTTCCGAGGGTGCGTGGTCGTGGCCAGCTCCTCGGTGACGAGGCCGAGCACGGCGACGCGCGGCCCGCCCGGCGGCGCGAGGACCACCGACGGGCGCAGGGCGAAGGGCTCGGGCGCGGCGCGCACGTTGGCGCCGAGGATCGGGAAGCGCGCCCGCGCGAGCAGCGTGCGCAGGTGGTCCTGACCGTAATCGAGCTCGTGGTTGCCCATCACGGCGACGTCGACGCCGGCGTCCGCGAGCATGTCGAGGTCCGGCAACCCGAGGAACACGGTGGAGGTCACCGTGCCCTGCAACAGATCGCCGCCGAAGAGCACCAGGACGGGGCGCTTCGGCTCCTCGGCCCTGACCGCCGCGATCGCGCCCGCGAGGCGGGCGATGCCGCCGAGCGTCTCGCCGGTCGCGGGATCGGTCACCGGCGCGAGGTGCCCGTGGAAGTCGTTGAAGTGCAGGATCGTGAGCGGGCGCGCCGCGGCGCCGGACGAGCCGGCGACCAGGCCGAGGAGCAGCAGCGCGAAAGACAGCCATCGACGCAGGGTCGTCATCACCTCCCTCCTCCCGCGTGTTGCGCCGGGTTTCTGCCTTCCGGCCGTTGCATTCCGGGTTTCGAGGTTTATCCGGGCGCCATCGTACGGCACACTGCCGCCTCACGGTGCCGCCCGCATGCAGCCTGCCCCCGACCTCTTCTCCTACCGCCCCTACTGGGCCAAGCGGCTGACGCCCGCGCCCTTCCTGCCGATGTCGCGTGCGGAGATGGACGCGCTCGGCTGGGACGCCTGCGACGTGATCATCGTCACGGGCGACGCCTACGTCGACCACCCGAGCTTCGGCATGGCGGTCATCGGCCGCGTCCTCGAGGCCCAGGGCTTTCGCGTCGGCATCATCGCGCAGCCCGACTGGCACTCCCCCGAGGCCTTTCGCGCGCTCGGCCGCCCGAACCTCTTCTTCGGGGTCACGGGCGGCAACATGGACTCGATGGTCAACCGCTACACGGCGGACCGGCGACTGCGGTCGGACGACGCCTACACGCCGCACGGCGCAGGCGGGAAGCGGCCCGATCGCGCCGTGATCGTCTACGCGCAGCGCTGCCGGCAGGCCTGGCCAGACACGCCGATCGTGATCGGCGGCATCGAGGCCTCGCTGCGCCGCATCGCGCACTTCGACTACTGGTCGGAGAAGGTGCGCCGCTCGATCCTGCTCGACGCGAAGGCCGATCTGCTGCTCTACGGCAATGCCGAGCGGGCGGTGGTCGCCGTGGCGCACCGGCTGGCGAAGGGGGAGCCGATCGCGGCCATCACCGACCTGCGCGGCTCGGCCTTCGTGCGGCGCGGGCCGGCGGCGGGCTGGATAGAGATCGACGCGACCCAGCCCGAGGCGGTCGAGCCGGCTCGTACAGCAGGCGCGCCGTCTCCGATCCGACCGGATCGCGGCCTGGAGGCCGCTCCCACCGTCATGACCCCGCCCGTCGCGGTGACGCTAGCGCACCGACCGAAGGGGCTCGATCGCGCCCGTACGGCGTTGCGTCTGCCCTCCTTCGAGCAGGTGCGCGACGACCCGCTGCGCTACGCGCACGCCTCCCGGCTCGCGCACCTCGAGTCGAACCCGGGCAATGCGCGCGCGCTCGTGCAACGGCACGGCGACCGCGACCTGTGGATCAACCCGCCGCCCCTGCCGCTCGAGACGAAGGAGATGGACCGCGTCTTCGAGCTGCCCTACCAGCGCGTGCCCCACCCGGCCTACGACGGGGCGCGCATCCCCGCCTACGAGATGATCCGGTTCTCCGTGACGATCCTGCGCGGCTGCTTCGGCGGCTGCACCTTCTGCTCGATCACCGAGCACGAGGGTCGCCTCATCCAGAACCGATCCGAGGCGAGCGTGCTGCGCGAGATCGGCACGATCCGCGACACGGTGCCCGGCTTCACCGGCACCATCTCGGATCTCGGGGGGCCCACCGCGAACATGTGGCGGCTCGCCTGCAAGGAGGACGCGATCGCGTCCTCCTGCCGGCGCCTGTCCTGCGTCTACCCGGACGTCTGCCACAACCTCGGCACCGACCACGGCCCGCTGATCGCGCTCTACCGCAAGGCACGCGCCCTGCCGGGCATCAAGCGCGTGCTCGTCGCCTCGGGCCTGCGCTACGACCTCGCCGTGCGCTCACCGGAGTACGTGAAGGAGCTCGCGACGCACCACGTCGGCGGCTACCTCAAGATAGCGCCGGAGCACACCGAGCCCGGCCCGCTGTCCAAGATGATGAAGCCCGGCATGGGCGCCTACGACCGCTTCAAGGCGCTGTTCGATCGTTACTCCGCCGAGGCCGGCAAGGAGCAGTACCTCATCCCCTATTTCATCGCCGCCCACCCGGGCACGACCGACGAGGACATGCTCGCGCTCGCGCTCTGGCTCAAGCGCAACGGCTTTCGCGCCGACCAGGTGCAGGCCTTCCTGCCCTCTCCGATGGCGCTCGCGACCGCGATGTACCACACGGGCCGGAACCCCCTGAAGCGGGTGGGGCCCGCGAGCGAGCCCGTCACCGTGCCGCGCGGCGCGCGCCAGCGGCGGCTGCACAAGGCCTTCCTGCGCTACCACGACCCGGAGAACTGGCCGCTGTTGCGCGACGCCCTGAAGCGCATGGGCCGGGCGGACCTCATCGGCAACGGCAAGCGCCATCTGGTGCCGGCATGGCAGCCGAAGGGCACGGGAGACATGCCGGAGGGGGCGCGGCGCCCCGCGAGCGCAAGGGGCCGCTTCCGCACCCAGCACACCGGACTGCCCTCGGCCCCGCGCGGGCACGGAAAATAACCGCATGCGCAGACTCGCGATCCCTCTCCTGCTGCTCGCGGGCACGGCGCTCGCCGCGACGCCCGTCACCACCCGCCGCGCCGGCGACCTGGTCGTGCACCCGGAGCGCAGCGCGCCCGCCGCCGTCGAGAGCCTCAACGACGTCGAGCTGAGCGCCGAGATTGCCGCCCGGGTCGACGCGATCCGGGTGCGCGTCGGCGACGTGGTCGCGCGGGGCGAGGTGCTCGTGGTCCTCGACTGCCGCGACTACCGCTCGCGCCTCGCGGCCCAGCAGGCGACGCTCGCCCAGCTCGAGGCGCAGCGCCGCCTCGCGGCGAGCCAGGTTCAGCGCGCCCAGAAGCTGCGCGGCAGCGCGAGCACCAGCCAGGAGGACCTCGATCGGCGGCAGGCGGAGCTCGATGCGCTGGTCGCGCAGCTCGAAGCGCAGCGCGAGGCGGCCACGCAGGCCGAGCTCAACGTCTCGCGCTGCGAGGTGCGCGCGCCCTTCCCCGCCGTCGTCGCGGCCCGCCTATCGGACGAGGGGGCGCTCGCCGCGGCCGGCGCGCCGCTGGTGCGGGTGGTCGAGACGGACGCGCTCGAGCTCGCCGCGCGCCTGCGACCGGAAGAGGCCGCGGAGGCCCGGGACGCCGGCGCGCTCTGGTTCGAGTCCCAGGGGCAACGTCACCCGGTCGAGATCCGCCGCGTGCTGTCTGTCCTCGATCCGGTCACCCGCACCATGGAGTTGCGCCTCACCTTCCCCGGCGCCGGCCCGCCGGCAGGCGCCGCCGGGCGCCTGGGCTGGCGGGCGGCCACCCCGCACCTGCCGGCCGATCTGCTGGTGCGGCGGGGCGACCGTCTCGGCGTCTTCGTGCTGAACGACGGCGCGGCACGCTTCCAGCCCGTCGCCGGCGCGCGCGAGGGCCAGCCCGCGCCCCTCACCCTGCCGGCCGACACCCGCGTCATCCTGCAGGGACGCGAGCGCGTGCAGGATGGCGAGCCGGTCGTGGCCGCGGAGTAGCGCGTTGCTCGCCGCCTTTCTGCGCAACCACCCGCTCGCCAACCTGAGCTTCGGACTGGTGCTGGTCGCGGGCTTCCTGGCCTACGGCCTCCTCCCCCGCCAACAGGACCCGACGATCAACTTCAACTGGATCGTCGTGACGACGGTGCTGCCGGGCGCCTCGGCGCTCGACGTCGAGAAAAAGGTCACCGATCCGCTGGAAGATGCGATCCGGGGCATCGCGAACGTGAAGTTCGTGTCGAGCAACAGCCGCGAGTCGGTGTCGAGCCTGCTAGTGCGCTTCGACGACATCGACGAGCGCACCTTCGACAAGCGCCTTGCCGATCTGCGCCGCGAGATCCAGAACGCGGAGGCCGAGCTGCCGACCGAGGCGGCGGACCCGCTGATCTTGGAGATCACCAGCGCCAACGCCTTCCCCACCGCAACCATTGCCGTCGTCGGCGAGGCGGACGACGAGAACCTGCGGCGCCAGGCTTACCGGGTCGAGAAGGACCTCGAGCGCCTGGCCGGCGTGGACCGGGTCGATCCGATCGGCGCCGCGGACCCCGAGCTGCACGTCGACTTCGATCCCGCCGCGCTCGAGGCGGTCGGGGTCTCGCCGGGCCAGGTCGCCGACACGGTGGCGGCCTTTTTCCAGGACGTGGCCGCGGGCAGCGCGCGGCAGGGCGGCGCGGACTGGCTGGTGCGTCTCGCGGGATCGGACCGCGAACCGGCGCGGCTCGCCGCCCGGCCCGTCGTCGGTGCCGCGGGCGAGGTGCGGATCGGCGACGTCGCCGAGGTGCAGCGCGCCCGTGAGAAACCGTCGAAGCTCGCGCGCGTGGAGGGCCGGCCCGCGGTCGTGCTCGCCGTGATGAAGAAGGAGAACGCGAGCACGCTCGCGCTGGTCGAGCGGCTGCGCGGCTACCTCGACGGGCGCAACCGGGTGGGCGACCAGACCGGCGTGGACCTCGTGCTCGTCGACGACCAGACCGTGCCCACGCGCGAGGCGATCCGCCTGATGGAGAGCAACGCCGCCCTAGGGCTGCTGCTGGTGCTGTTCACCGCCTGGGTGTTCCTCGGCACGCGCATCGCCGTGATCACCTCGCTCGGCATCCCCTTCTCGCTCGCAGGCACCTTCCTCGTGCTCTGGGCCGTCGGCGAGACGTTGAACGTGACCGTGCTGCTCGGCGTGGTGATCGTGCTCGGCATGCTGGTCGACGACGCGGTGGTGGTGGTCGAGGCGATGCACTACCGCCTGCAGCGCGGGCTGGACGCCCTGACGGCCGCGCTCGAGTCGTTCCGCGAGGTCGGCCTGCCCATCCTGGCCGCCGTGCTGACGACGATGGCGGCCTTTCTGCCGCTGATGCTGCTGCCCGGCATCCTCGGCGACTTCATGCGCGTGATCCCGATGGTGGTCACCATCGCGCTCGCGATCAGCCTGATCGAGGCCTTCTGGATGTTGCCGGCGCACGTGATCGCGCTGCGCGTGGGCTTCGACTCCCGCTCGCGCCTCGACCGCCTGCGCGCGCGCTTCACGCACCGCCTGCAGATCGGCTACGTGCGCACACTGCTGCGGGTGATGCGGCGGCCCCGCCTGTCCCTCGCCACGCTGCTGCTCCTGTTCGCCTTCGCCATCGGCGCCGTGGCGGGCGGGCTCGTGCGCTTCGACTTCTTTGCCGCCGACCCGCTGCGGCTGTTCTACGTGAACGTCGAGATGCCGCCGGCGACGCCGCTGCAGGCGACGCTCGACAAGGTGCTGGAGGTCGAGCGCAAGGTCAGGGCCCACCTCGCTCCCGGCGAGGCGCGTGCGATCGCGAGCTACGCCGGCAACGCCTTCACCGAGACCGAGCCGCGCCTCGGCGATGCCTATGGCCAGATCCTCGTCGGCCTCAACCCGAAGACGCCGGAACGGCGCGGCGTGGACGAGGTGATCGAGTCCATGCGGGCCGAGGTCGTGGCCACCCCCGGCCCGGTGCAGATCTCCTTCCTGCGCCTCGCCGGCGGCCCGCCCACGTCGAAGCCGATCAGCGTCAAGGTGCGGGGCAGCGACTACGCCGAGCTGCGGGCGGCGGCCGATGCGCTGAAGGACGTCCTCGCCGGCATCGAGGGGGTAAAGGACATCGCGGATGACGCCGTGCGCGGCCGCTCAGAGCTCGTCCTCACCCTGGATGACGACGCCGTGAACCGGGCGGGACTCGATCCCCGCGAAGTCAACCGGACGCTGCAACTGCTGGTTGACGGTCAGGTTGCCGCCGAGCTGCGCGACGCGGGCGAGAAAGTCGAGGTCCGGGTACGCGCGGCGCCCCGCTCCCGCACCGACATCGGCCACCTGCTCGACTTCCGCCTATCGACCCCCGGGGGAAAAAGCGTGCCGCTGCGCGAGCTGGTGCGCGAACAACGCCTCGAGGGCCTGGGCAACGTGCGTCACTACAACTTCCGCCGCACGATCACGGTGGAGGCCGACCTCGACAAGTCGCGCCTCGACACGGTGACGGCCAACCGCCTGGTGCGGGAGGGCTGGGAGCGGCAGCTCACGCGCTTCCCGGACATCGACCTCGACTTTTCGGGCGAGCTCGACGACATCCAGGAGAGCCTCGACGCGATCGGCGTGCTCTTCGTGCTCGGCGCTGGCCTGATGTACCTGATCCTCGGCGCGCAGTTCCGCAGCTACTGGCAGCCGTTCATGATCCTGGTGACGGTGCCGATGGCCTTCACCGGCGTCGTCCTCGGCTTGGTGCTGACCGGCAACCCGCTCAGTCTCTATACCCTGTACGGGGTGGTGGCGCTCGCCGGCGTCGCGGTGAACTCGGCGATCGTCCTGATCTCGGCCGGCAACGATCGCCTCGGCGCCGGGATGTCGCTGCTGCACGCGACGCTGTACGCGGCGCGGCGCCGGCTGATCCCGATCCTCATCACCTCGCTGACGACCATCGCCGGCCTGTTTTCGCTGGCCGCGGGGCTTGGCGGCAAGTCGCTGGTCTGGGGGCCGGTGGCGACGGCGATCGTCTGGGGCATCGCCTTCTCCACCGTGCTGACGCTGCTGCTGATCCCGCTGATCTACCGGCTGGCGATGCGGCGGGGCCTTGGCAGGGCGTAAAAAAACCGCCGGGGGCTCGCGCCCCCGGCGGTGTTCGATGCGTTGCTGCCGTTCCCGAGACTACTTGACGGGACGGATCTCGACGCGACGGTTCTCGGCGCGGCCGGCCTCGGTCTTGTTGTCGGCGACCGGGTTGTCCCACGCGAAGCCGCGGGCGGTGAGCACGGCAGGCGAAACGCCGCGGGCAACGAGGGCGTCCTTCACGGAGGCCGCACGGCGCTCGGACAGGCGCTGGTTGTGCGCGCGGCTGCCAAGGGTGCAGGTGTAGCCGTTCACCTCCCACTTGGTGTTCGGTGCCGCCTTGATGCCCGCCGCCGCCTCGTCGAGGATGGCGTTGGCCGACTTGTCGAGCTTGGCGGAGTCGAGCGCGAAGTTGACACCCTTGACCGTGTAGGTCTTGAGGGGAGCGGCCGCCGCCGGGGCAGGCTGGCTCTTGGTGGCGCAGCCGACGATGCCGAATGCGACGATGGAGCCGGCGACCAGGAGCTTGAGAAACGGGTTGTTCATTCTGGGTCTCTCCCTTGTGAGGTTGCTAAGCACGGCGTTTCTATCAAGAATTCAGGCCATGCTGCAACAGAGTAGCCGCTTTTCTGCCTTTTGTGCGCTGAATGCCGGGCCGATTTTGCGGATTCTGGCCGTTTTCTCGCTGGCCTGCTCCAGCCCCGCCGCGGCGTCGAAGCCGGGACCGGCCTCCGTCGAGCAGTCGCTGCGGGGGGGGGACCTCAACTACATCACCCGCCCGCTGGACCCCGAGTACCGGCTCAGAAAAGACGGCGCGATCACCCTGCGGGTCTGCTACAACTGGTCCTGCAACCAGCAGGAACGCGTGACCTTCACTGCGGAGGACATGGCGGAGGTCCTGAGCTACATGACCACCTGTCAGGGCGAGGGCTTGCACGACCGGGTCCAGCGGATGCGGATCGGGGTGTGGCGGATGCAGTTGCTCGCCAGGAAGTACGTTCCGCTGCTCGCCAACGACAAGGCGATCAACGACGACGACGCGGAGCTCGAAGGGCGCGCCGACTGCGTCGATCACACCAGCAACACGAACACCTACCTGCACGTCCTCAAGGCGCTCGGCCAGCTCCCGGGCTGGACCCTGCTCGCGCCCCAGGTGCGTAACGTCATGAGCCCCCACGGGGTGCATTGGACTCCGGTGGTGGCGGATGAACGGACGAAGCGGGAGTGGTCGGTGGACAGCTGGTTCCACCCGAACGGCCAGCTGCCGCTGGTGATGCCCCTGCGCGACTGGGCGGCGGACAAGAAGGCCTGGGAGGCCCCGTTCAGCCGGCTCAACCCTTACCCGGCTTATCTGCAGGACCTCTGTCCGGCGGACACGGCGCAAGCCCCCCTGCCCTAGTCCTGCGATGCCGCCTGCCCTGGCGCAGGCGGACCTGAAAAAAACTGGCTGGCCCATGGGCCCGGTTGTACTCTCAAACCAAAGGAGTGCCGCCGCCGTCCCCGGCGGCGACGGCTTCCCCCACGAGGTCAGAGGCGACACCCTGACCCGGCGCTACCCGGGCAGGGTTCGTCCGGTGGCCGGCGAAGGCCGGTCGATCAGCGCTAGGGAGGAAGACACATGGCATCAACCTGGGTCGTCGTCGCAGACACCAGCCGGGCCCGCATTTTCTCGGCCGAAAAGCCCGCGGGCGATCTCGTGGAGATCGAGGATCTGACCCATCCCGAGGCCCGCCTGCACGAGGGCGACCTCACCACCGACCGGGCCGGCTCGGGCAAGAACGGCGGCACCGTCAGCTTTGCGTTGGGAGACACCACCTCGCACAAGGAGGCCGAGGCCACGCGCTTCGCCCACGAAGTCAGCGAGCGGGTCGAGGCCGGCCGCGTCGGCGGCAAGTTCCACAAGCTCTACGTCATCGCCGCCCCGCAGTTTCTCGGGCTGCTGCGCAAGCACCAGTCGAGCGCGACGCGCCAGCTGGTCGCCGCGGAAATCTCGAAGAACCTCTCCAGCCAGGATTCCCGGGCGATCCGGGCCCACCTGCCCGACTACCTCTGACCACCACGCCCCGTCGCGCCTGAAGGCGACGGGGCGCGGCGCTCGCCTCATCGACTCTCTCTCTGGGCAGCCCAGGCACCATGGATGCCACCCCTCATCACCCGACTGCGCTCGAACCTGACGCGCTGCGCCGTCGTTGCGACCCGGTACGGCTCGGCTTCACGACCACCGCA
>Ga0209594_1001728_pt1 | contig 10636 bp, 6 predicted proteins | sample AshMeaCrysSpring_FD_184126 | JGI IMG/M metagenome (GOLD analysis project Ga0209594, IMG submission 184126) | Groundwater microbial communities from Big Spring, Nevada to study Microbial Dark Matter (Phase II) - Ash Meadows Crystal Spring... | ecosystem: Environmental > Aquatic > Deep subsurface >...
GTCAGCGACGGCCGCTTGCGTGTGTGGTTGGATAGCGCCTCAGCGAATGATGTCTTCTTCTTCGATGACTTTGTCCTAATACCCGAAAGCTCGATAACGCCAACGGCGACGGCGGTACCGACATCAACAGAAACTCCTACACCGATAAAAACGAGCACGCCAACCGAGGAACCAACCGGAACCTCCACACCGCAACCATCAGAGACCGCTACGCCGGACCCCTGTCCGCCACCGGTTCCGGGCAATGTCATCCTGAACCCCGGCTTCGAGTCCGGCAAGACGAACTGGTCCTTCGTCACCAAAGTCGGTCAGGGGACCTTGACCACGACGGCAACGGAACCTTACCAATGTAGCCTGGCAGCCCAGGTTACGATCCAGGTCCCTGGTACAGATGACAGGCTCATCCAGAACAACCTTGCCCTCCAACCGAAAACCGCCTACCGCTTGCGGCTGGCCGCTCGTTCCGCAACCGGACGAGATGTCAAGCTTTACCTCCATAAAGGTGGTTCCCCATATACTGATTATGGCATCAACGGCATCGCCCTCGACCTGACGCCGGCCTGGCAGGTGTTTGAAATCGTATTCACCACCGTCAACTTCAACTCGCCTGTCAGCGACGGCCGCTTGCGGCTTTGGCTGGATAGCGCCTCAGCGAATGATGTCTTCTTCTTCGATGACTTTGTCTTAATACCCGAAAGCTCGATTACACCAACGCCAATATCGACAAGCACGCCGTCACCCACAAATACCGCGACACCGACGGAAACGAGCACACCGACAGAGGAGCCGACTGGTACGCCCACGCCGACGGAGACGAGTACGCCAACAGAGGAGCCGACCGGCACGCCCACGCCGACGGAAACGAGCACACCGACAGAGGAGCCGACCGGCACGCCCACACCGACGGAAACGAGCACGCCGACAGAGGAGCCGTCCGGCACGCCCACACCGACAGAGACGAGTACGCCAACAGAAGAGCCGTCCGGCACGCCCACGCCGACAGAGACGAGCACGCCAACAGAGGAGCCGACCGGCACGCCCACACCGACGGAAACGAGCACGCCGACAGAGACGAGTACGCCAACAGAAACACCGATTTCGACAGAAACAAGCACACCGACGGAAGAGCCGTCCGATACGCCTACGCCAACGGAGACGGCCACGCCGACCGACACCCCGATTCCAACAGAGGGACAGGCCAGCTTATCGATAGCGGATGCCTGCTATATCGATCCGGCCACGCTGATTCGCATTCCGGGCTTTGAGTCCGGCGGCAGCAACTGGAAGTTCTATAGCAATGTGACCGGAAATGCCTTCACGGCAACAACTGAAACGGATTATGACTGCGGCAGGTATGGGCGAGTGGCGATCAACAACATCGCCAACAACATCCAGCTTTACCAGGTTGGCATTGCCTTAACGAGTGAAATTCGTTACCGCTTGCGCTTTGAGGCTCGCGCCAGCGCTGACCGGAATATGGCTCTGTATATTCAGCTGCACAATCCCCCTTACACCAACCTCGGCTTAGCTGTCAACCCAATCAACCTGACGACCGGCTGGCAGACCTACGAATATACCTTCACCGCCACCGGCACGACGACCAATGCCCGGCTGAGGCTCTGGTTTGCGAACATGGCCTCGGGTACGGTTCTGACGTTTGACAACTTCTCACTGACAGTTGTTCCATAGAACATCCATCTCGGCCGGCCAAACGAATAACACCTTCCCCCAATGACCCCTGGCCTATGGCAACTACGGGGGTCTTCGTGATCCTCAAAGCATTAGCCTATGCTGATAGCATCCATTTCATCTGAAAACATCCTTCTTCGGCGAACGGAGGAAACGAATGTGAATGATCAGTGATTATTCTGCCAGGCATATATGAAAAGGTTTGCAGGACCGACGTTTCAGTTTACTATTTTCCGTGAATTCTAAGGTTAAACGAGTTCATTCAACAAGGCTTGGCTCAACGATCAATCAAGAAACGAATATTTGATAAGTTTTAAGGCAAGACTGATTGGGTGAGGTTTTTTAACCGCTGGGTACCGTCATTGATTTTTGGTGTATTGGTAAACGGGTCTTGAGTAACCCAAGGCCCATAGGTGAATAAAATGAAAAGACCCATCCATGCCAAATCTCTACTGGTTGGTCAGGCCCTCATTTTAATCGGGTTGGCATTAATCATTAGTATCGCCTCAGCACACTCCTTCTTTTTGATTTGGCCGTTCGCATCCAATCACAACCCCCACAACATGGCCATGGCCGAATCGGCATCGGCCCTTTCCTGGACTTATTTTTCTTCGCGAAACGGCGATCTCCCCTCGCCGGCCGCCAGCCTGGAACAAACAGCCTCGCTCGTCCTTGATGTCGACAAGGACGGTGTCAATGACTTCGTCATCGGCACGCGTAAATCCCCCGGCCCATCTGTGGTCTGGTTCCGGCGCGAAGCATCTGGCTGGACGCGCTATGTTATCGATAATACCGTTCTCCGAGTCGAAGCCGGCGGCGCATTCTACGACATTGACGATGACGGTGACCTGGACATCGTTTTTGGCCGGGACATCTCCGGCAAGGAAATCTGGTGGTGGGAAAACCCCTACCCCAATTATTCCCCCAACACCAGTTGGACGCGCCGGTTGATCAAAACCACCGGCTGCCACCAGCATCATGACATGATGTTCGGCGACTTCGACCAGAACAACAAGCCCGAACTGGTCTTCTGGAATCAAAGCAACCCGTCGCAGGACGGTTGCTCATCCCAGAACGCCGGCACGCTGTTCATGACTGAAATCCCCGCCGACGTTAAAACCCGGACGACCGAGTGGCCCCGGCAGGTCCTATTCAAGACCGGCTCGCGCCAGACGGAAGGTCTCGCTGCAGCGGATATCGACCTCGACGGCCAATCCGATATCGTCGGCGGCGGGTACTGGTTCAAACTTGATGGAAGCTCCAGCTTCACCGCCAATCTGGTCGAGCAAACTGCCTATGTTCGAGTCGCTGCCGGCGACGTCATCGCCGGCGGCCGACCGGAGATTATCCAAATGCCGGGCGACGCGGCCGGAATGGGCCGGCTCTACGAATGGAACGGTTCGACCTGGGTGGGCCGCGACCTGCTCCAGGTGATCCATGCCCACTCTTTGGATATTGTCGATATCGATGAGGACGGCAAGCTGGACATCTTCCTGGCCGAGATGCGCAAAGTAGGCGCGACGGAAGTCAATCCCAATGCGCGCACGCTCGTTCTCCTGGGCGACGGGCAGGGAAACTTCGAAACGTTGACCGTGGCAACCGGCATCGGCCAGCACGAATCTCGGGCGGCCGACCTGGATGGAGACGGCGATATCGATATTCTGGGCAAACCTTATATCTGGGACACCCCGCGGGTCGATGTCTGGTTGAACAATCTGCGCCAACCGGACATCGTGTGTAACTCCCTCGACCGCTGGCAAACCCGGATCATTGACCCGACCCGGCCATGGCGAGCGGTTTTTATCGACTCGGCTGATATCGACGGCGACGGACTCGAGGACATTGTCACCGGGGCGTGGTGGTACCGCAATCCCGGCACATCCGGCGAGACCTGGTCGCGCCAGCCTATCGACGCCCGCATTCCCGCCAACGCCACAGCGCCGGTGGCCGATACTTTCAACCAGATGGCGGTCCTGGCCGATTTCGATGGCGACAATGACATCGACATCCTCGGGACCAAGTATCCCGGTGGTACTGCCGCCGCTCAAAACGGAAACGCCTTTGTCTGGGCTAGGAACGATGGCTCGGGGGCGTTCGAAATGTTCGAAACAGGGGTCGCTCCCGCTTCAGGCACCTTCCTCCAGGGCGCTCGGACCGTCTCCTTCTCGCCCGGCAACCTCGAAGTCGTTCTCTCCTGGCACAATGAATCATTGGCCCGGCTCGACTCTCTGATCGTCCCCGCCTCGCCTGCCACTCAATCCTGGTCTTTGCGCACACTCTCAACCGTTAGCCAAAGTGAAGACCTGAGCATCAACGATATCGACCGCGACGGTGACCCGGACATCCTCCTGGGCACCAAATGGCTACAGAACCAGGGAAACGGACAATCCTGGAGCGATCACACGCTTTTCAATACCACTGAGCTACCGGACCGCAATCGGCTGGCTGACCTGAATGACGATGGACGATTGGATGCGGTCATTGGCTACGAGACCGCCAACGCGCCCGGCAAAGTTGCCTGGTATGCCGCCCCGGATACACCGACTGGTTCCTGGAACGAGCAGATCCTGGATACCATCATCGCCCCCATGAGTCTGGATGTCGGCGATGCTGACGGTGACGGCGATTTCGATGTCGTCGCCGGCGAACACAACCTGAATAATCCGGCTAGTGGTCGAGTCTTTGTTTATGAAAACAACGATGGAGCATTTGAACGCCACTTGGTCGCCACCGGCCACGAACATCACGACGGCACGCAGTTCGGCGACTTCAACAACGACGGCGCATTAGAGTTCATCTCCATCGGTTGGTCTCATGGCAATGTTCTTCTTTATCGCCAGGTGCCCTGTTCTTCAGGGACGATACCGACCGCTACGCCCGAGACGCCCACCTCGACACCTGAACCCACCGCCACCGTCGACACGCCGACCCCAACGCCCGAACCCTCCGTTATCCCGGAGACGCCTACCTCGACACCTGAACCCTCCGCCACTGCCGCTACCCCAACATCAACGCCAGAATCATCCGCTACCCCGGAAACGTCGGCCCCAGCTTATAGCTTTGTGGTGGCGGCCGGCGCCGGAAACTACCAGCGACTCGATAAGCCGGCTGAAATCACGGTCAACTTCACTCAAAACCTCATCGCCCAAGGCGAGACCGGCGCTTTTGATCCCAACTCCATTCGGGTAGTCGAGATCGACAGTAATGACGCTGTCATTGACGCCGATGTGGCCTTCCAGTTCGATCCGGCAAGCGATTACGAACCGAACCAAAACGCCTCGGGCACGTTGGTGTTCCTTATGAAGGGGACAACGCCGGCTAACGCGACCCGCCGCTATCATGTCTACTTCGACGTCACAGGCAAGGGGTTCAGCGCGCCGAGCTTCACCTCGCTGGTGACGACAACCGACAACATCAACTGGAACGGCTACCAGAGCATCCGGCTGGTGACCCAAAACGGCACCTACTACTACCACAAGCCGGGCGGCGGTTTCGCCTCCCTGTTCGACGCCGGCAACAACGACTGGATCAGCTGGAACAGCAGCACGACACCCTCTGGCGCGGCCGGCGACTTCCGCGGCATCCCCAACATGGTCTTTCCGTCGGATGGCGGCTACTTCCACCCCGGCCGGTCGACGGCGGCGACGACGCTGGTCAGCCAAGGGCCGCTGAAGGCCACCTTCCGATCCACCTCCGACAACAACGAGTGGACGACGGTTTGGGAAGTGTTCCCGACCTACGCGCGGATGACAGTGACGAAGGCCCCGGCGACCAATTACTGGTTCCTCTACGAGGGGACACCGGGCGGCCTGCTGGAGACCGGGACGGACACCCTGACGCGCTCGGACGGCAGCACCATCCCGGCCTCGGGCACATGGACGACCGACATTCCGGACGAAGAATGGCTGTATGTCAGCGACCCGAATGTTGGCCGATCGCTCTATCTGGTTCACCACCAGGATGACAATAAGGTCGACGCCTATTATGCGATGGACGATCTGATGACCGTTTTCGGCTTTGGCCGAAAAAGCGTTAATCGATATTTAACCGGTACGGACCGCCAGTTCACATTCGGGCTGGTCAACTCGACGGACTTCGATTCGGTTGAGGGGGTTGTTTACAATGCCTGGAAGAGCTTGAACGTCACGGTTGGAAACGCCGAAGCCCGGGAATCCCAGACGACGACAGTCACCGCGACGGTCTCGCAAACATCGACAGCAACCGCCACGGCTACGGCCTCGCAAACGCCGACAGCAACCACCACGGCGACGCCGCCGACACCGGGGACGCCTACTGCCTCACCGACAGCCACTGTGCCACCGACGGCAACGCCAACAGGCACTGGCGAACCGCCGGCATTCAAGCTGCTGCTGCCGGTGATCATCGAATAGTGACCGGGGCGGGTAGAAAACCCGCCCCTTTATATTCGTCAATGAGGCATCTATCCGGTTAGCGATAGAGTTCGGCCGCGGCCCGGCGCAGATCGACAAAGAAGGGATGCAGGCAGATCATGATCTCGGCCAGTCGCCCGGCCAGTCGGGACTGATATTCGATGCTTAGCAGTTCTTCGGGAAAGACCTCATAGATTTTTGTCCAACCCCGATCCCACATCTCGGCCTCGATCCCGTCGCCAAGGACAGCCTTGATCTCGATCAGATGGCGTTGAAATCCGGCGAGCAACAGGCGATTCAGATGGTGATCGCGGGCTTCGAAATGAAAGCCTAATTCCCAACCTTGAGCGCGCGATCCGGATCGCGACGGCACGCGGCCGACTTCATAATGGAGGGCCGGTTCGCCGTAGTGTAGCTGGAGCAAACCGTTAAACGGAAAGCGAAATTGGAAGCCCTGCAACTGGAGAGGTAGCAACGCTCGGGTGATGTCTGGCACGCCCTGCAGAAAAGCGACCGTCGATAACGTGTTCATAGACCTTGTAGTATAATGCGGCGTGGCGGTTAACCCAACGGCGATCGCCTGCCCGTAACCATGACCAACAAGCAACGGACCTGGGGACAATTCGCTACGCCGACCGATGTCGCTGATCTGATACTGGGGTTCTGCCTGCGCCGGCCGGAGAATCGCCTGTTAGACCCCAGTTGCGGCGACGGCGCATTACTGAAGCGGGCTGCCCAGTGGCAGTCATGGTTGGCCGCGGACGGCATGGGACTCGCGCCGGATACGCTGTATGGGGTCGAACTGGACGCTGAATCGGCTGGTGGGGGCGAAATACCCGGCGTCACCTTGATCCGGTCCAACTTCTTTGCCTTGGACCCGGCTGTCTTTCCGGCTTTCGATGCCGTCGTCGGCAATCCACCCTATACGCGGGCGGAGTGGATCGGCCGTCTCGACAGCGACGCCGAAGCTCAATTGCCCCTTTTTAGCGAGGTTGAACGACCTGTTCAGGTTGACGGTCACCAGCCGTTGTTGCCGCACCATCTGCGCGTGGCATTAAGCCGGCGTGCCGGTCTCTACACCCATTTTTTCCTCCACGGCTTTCATTTTCTGCGCGAAGGAGGGCGACTGGGCTTTGTCGTGCCCAACGGCTGGCTGGATGTCGCCTACGGCCGCGAACTCAAGCAATTTCTGTTAGATCATTTTCGCATCCTGGCCGTCATCGAGTCGACCGTCGAACGCTGGTTTGGCAAGACCGGCGTCAATACCTGTATCATCATCCTGGAACGCACTGGAGATCCAGAAGCACGCGCCGCCAACCGCGTCCGCTTCGCCAGCTTGCACCAACCCCTGAGGCACTTGCTGGATGCTGACGCGGATGATTCGCGCCGGCCGGCGGCCGTTGAACAATTCATCAGCCGCTTGCTTCCCCCCGCCGATCGCCGGACGGGCAGTCTCTCGGTCCGTGTTTACGGACAGGGCACGCTGGAGCCAGCCGCGCGCTGGGGAATGTTGAGGCGCGCCCCGGAGATCCACCGGCAGTCGGCGCACAACCTTGGCCCGTTGAATCGCTGGGCAAAAGTACAGCGAGGCTACACGACCGGTGCCAACGACTACTTTTACCTGGATCAAACCCGGTTAGATGATTGGGTCATCGAACCGGAATATCACCGGCCACTTCTGAAATCCTTGCGCGGCGTTCACAGCCTGCGCTTGGATCGCAGCGCCTGCACCAGCGAATGCCTGACCATCCCGCTCGAAGCAAGACTCAATGGTACGGGGGCGGCCGCTTATCTGGCCTGGGGCATCGAACAAGGTATCCATCGGCGGCGGACATGTGCCGGGCGGCAGCCGTGGTACGCTCTGGGCAAGCAACCACCGGCGCCCATCTTTCTGGCCAAGGGTGTCTGGCAGCGTCATTTCGCGCCGCTGGCCGCCGAGCCTATAACCGTTGACCAGCAGATTTATCGCCTATTCCTGACCCCCGGTATCGATCCGGAAGTGGCCGCCGCGTTGCTCAATAGCGCCTGGTTTGCCCTGCAATGCGAGATGAGCGGCCGGGTTAATTTGGGCGAGGGCGTATTATGGCTGGCGACGTACGAATTAGGCGAGGTGGAACTGCCCAATCCGCGGTCGTTGGATTCGGGTTTGGCCACCAGGCTGGTGCAGGCCTTCCGTCAATTGGCTGAACGGCCGGTTGTCGAAACGATCGCCGATCTGAACCGCCTGGATCGCTGGAGCCTGGACGAGTTGGTCTTTGATTGGATCGGTCTGGTCCCCGCCGAACGGGAAACCGTTCGCCAGGCGCTGATCGAATGCCTGACCGTCCGGCGAGAGCGAGCCATGTCGGGCAGCCTGGAGTAGCGTATGGTCGATTCCGGGCGCGAACATTACACCATTGTTTATCAACGCCTGGCCGAGATGTATGGTGAGCCGATCTGGCATTCGCATGGCCCGCCGCTCGACGAATTGGTCGGGACAATCCTCTCTCAGGCCACAGCCGATATCAATACAGAGCGAGCCTTTACCGCTTTGACCGCTCGATTTTCGAGTTGGCAGTCGATCATGGACGCGCGGGTTGAGGATGTGATTACCGCCATCCGGCCGGCCGGATTGGCTAACATGAAAGGTCCACGCATCCAAAACGCCTTACGTCACATCCACCGCGAGCGGGGCGAGCTATCGCTGGATTTCCTGGCAGAAATGCCCCTCGACGAGGCCACGGATTGGCTGACCCAAATTGACGGCGTGGGACCTAAAACGGCGTCGATCGTCCTGTTATTCTCATTTGGCTGCCCCGCTTTTCCCGTCGATACCCACGTCCATCGAGTATCCGGCCGGTTGGGACTGATCCCGCCGCGGACGAACGCCGAGAAAGCTCACACCATCCTGGCCGGCCTCGGCGATCCAACGACATACTACGCCATGCACCTGAATCTCATCCGTCACGGCCGGACCATCTGCCGGGCGCGCAGCCCGCAGTGTCCTATTTGCCCCTTGCAGGAGTGGTGTGATTACTTTCGCGCCGGGGCGGAGTAAGAGGTCGCCGCCGGAAACGAACCATGACCTGAACAAAGGATGAATCTCTCCGGGGCGGGGTGCATCGCTTTGGCTGTCAGGATAAATGCGGATTACAATCTTATTGTCACCAACCGGCGCCGCCGGGCATCATTTGCCTGGCGCTGCGGATGGGAGTGGAATAGGCTGTTGCCGAGATTGGAACCAAGATGACCCGCACCAACGATGAATGGCTGGCTGATTTACAGGCCTCGGGCCGGCAACGCGATGCCGCGCTTGATGATCTGCGTCTCGTCTTGCACAATGGCCTGCGGCGCGGACTGGTGACGCAAGTCGATCCGTCCGCGCCGGAGTTCGAGACCTTGGTTGATGATTTTGTTCAGGAAGCGCTGCTCAAGGTTCTCGATAATCTGGACTCGTTTGCCGGGCGAAGCCTCTTCACCACCTGGGCCAACAAGGTTGCCCTGAACATTGGTCTGACCGAACTCCGCCGGAAACGCTGGCGTGATATGTCTCTTAACCAGTTGACCGAGACGGAAGAAGGAGAATACACCCCGACCTTTGTCGCTGACAACCGCCCGCAACCGGATGAAGTAGCCGAACGGCGCGAGATGTTGGCTTATGTAACGCGGTTGATCAATGAAGAGTTGACAGACAAACAACGAACAGCTCTGACGGCGACGCTCATCCAGGGCAAGCCGCTTAGCGAGGTGGCGTATCTGATGAACTCCAATCAAAACGCCATTTACAAGTTATTATTTGATGCCCGCCGGCGTCTGAAACAGCGCCTATCAGCCGATGGTCTCACACCGGAAGATGTCATCGCGACGTTCGCCCAGCGATGACTGACCGGCTCTTTTTCGAAGTACCTTATTGTAAGAAACATGCCCCTTGCTTCGTCAAAGATTAAGAGAAAATGACAAGTCTGATCGAAAAACTCAAGCAAATTTTTGGCATTTCTGGTCGATCGTCGGAGCCGGGGGTAATTGTGCTCGATGCCAGCACCCTGGAGCAGTTGATGCATGTGCTCAGCCAGACGCGAGAGGATGAACTATCCTGCGAAGAAGTAGCAGAGCGACTGGATGAGTACGTGGAGTGTTTGGCCGGTTACTCAACAAACAACGAATTGGATCCGCTTATGGAACATCACCTGTCTATGTGTCCGGATTGCCACGATGCGTTCGAAGCGTTGTTGCGGGCTATTCAGGATGCAGAAGCGGGTGCGTAATCAATTTTTGGCAACCATTAAAGCAAATAAGTAATTCGTCGAAAGAACATTAACAAACGTGATAAACTGAGGGCATGCCAAAAGCCCGAGATTACCACCTGAATAAGCAGCAGCTAGCGGAGATCGAAAAAGCGATCCGCCAGGATAAACGTGCCGAAGTGCGACAACGATGTACAGTCATTCATCTTCTTCACTTGGGATATAAACCAGAGCAAGTTGCAGGCATGCAGCTCATCAGCACCCCAACCGTGTACGGCTGGTTCAACCGCTGGCGGCAAGAGGGCATCGAAGGACTGGCCAACAAGCCCAAAT
>Ga0209594_1001729_pt1 | contig 10635 bp, 12 predicted proteins | sample AshMeaCrysSpring_FD_184126 | JGI IMG/M metagenome (GOLD analysis project Ga0209594, IMG submission 184126) | Groundwater microbial communities from Big Spring, Nevada to study Microbial Dark Matter (Phase II) - Ash Meadows Crystal Spring... | ecosystem: Environmental > Aquatic > Deep subsurface...
AGAAATTGAAAACCAAGACTTAAATTTATCTTCAGTTTTACCCCTGAGCATAAGCAATCATTTAACTTCATTAGCCGAAAAGATGAAGGTGACACCTGAACACCTACTAACCGCTACCCTACCAACTTGGTCATCAATGATTGGTACGAAATCGCAAATTATTGTTAGTTCAGGGATGGGATATGCTCAACCACCAATTTTGAGAACCATGATTGTAGGTAATTCAGGCGACAGGAAAACCCCCATACTTAAAAATGCTACTCATGCAATTTTTCAGATGGATAAAGAATCTGTAGGTGAATATCAACGGAAAAAAGAAATTTATGAAGAAGAATTGGAAATGACCAAAAAAGGAGATCCAAAACCAAAACCACCGACACCGCCGAAAAGGTACATTATAGACGATTTCAATTATGAAGGAGCAATTCGAGTTCATAGTGAAAATGAAAACGGCTTATTTGCGTCAATCGATGAACTAAAGGGATATTTTGCCCGTATGAATAAGCAAACTGGCAAAGGGGATGATGAACAAAAAGACCTATCTTTATTCAATGGTGGGGCAATCATCAAAGACCGCATGAGTGAAGATTATAGCTACTATATCCCTAAATCGGCGATTTCCATGACTGGTTCTATTCAATGGGATATTTTAGGGGATTTAATCCAAGAAAAAGGTGATAGTGATTCAGCAGGTGTTATTTGCCGTTGGTTAATGTGCGGTAAACCTTTAGGACAAGCAAAATTAAATCTTTTTGACGATGACTACAACCTATTTGATGAATTTAAAACTGAACAGCGAGATTTGCTTGAATATCTCAGAGATTTACCTAAAAATGATTATTTACTCAGTGATTCTGCCAAAAGACTATGGCAAACTTACCAACATCATTTAGAAGACTTAAGAGCCATTGAAACTAATCAAGCCTTATCAGTTGCTTATCCCAAATATGAGTCTTATATGAGTAGATTAGCTTTAACTTTGCACTGCGTAGAGTCTTATTATTCAGGGCAAAAACCACAACCTACTATTTCAGGGCAGACGATGAAAAGAGCTATTGAGATGACAGAATTTTACCTCAATCAATATCGCTACATCCTAGCTAAAATTTCACCTTCTCAGTCTTTAACTGGAGATCTCATCAAAATCCGTGACTTGCTGAACAAAAAACAATCTTTGACAGTAACTCAAGTACGGGAAGGAATCCGAGAACTAAAACGGAAATCAGCTAAAGAAGCTCGAACAATTGTACTTGATTATTTTCAGACTTTAGTTAACTCTGGTTTTGCCGTTTGGGAAAAGTCTGGAAAAAAAATCAGGACAAATCAGGACAGTTTTCAGGACAAATCAGGACAAAATCAGGAAACTCCAAAAACCTTTAATATCAATGCTTTTAGTGAGACTGAAAAAGACAAATCAGGACAAATCAGGACAAAATCAGGACACCTTAAAACCAGTATTGACAATGGTTTAAGTACTAAATCAGGACAAAATCAAGATTTTAACTCTTATTTTGAAAATCCTGCAAGTAATATTAATACAGAAAGTAGTTATTACTTGCTTGATTCAGTTAAAGATGAAAAAAGTCAGGAAAATAAAATAGTAACTGAGGTAAATTGTCCTGAAAAGTGTCCTAAAGATAGTCAGAATAATGATTTGAGTTGTCCCGAAAATGTCCTGATTTGTCCTGAAGAAAATTTAGAACCCTCTCACAGTAAGGATTCTAACTGTCCTGAAAAATGTCCTGATTTTCAGGAAAATTGTCCTGACTTTTGGAGTGATGAAAATGTATCTAACCTAGATTCAAATACAAATGATGATAGTAATGTTTCTTCAGTTGATGATATTTCAAGTGAATATGAATCTATTAATTTCAATCAAATGATGTCAGAGGTTATTGAATTGTTAATTGAAAAACTTGATCTAACTAAAAAAGATGCTCGAAAAGATTGGATCTGCGATTATTTTTATCAACAGTTAGGTGAAGAACATAGTTTCGGGGAATTATACTCAGATTCAAAATATGATGATCTTTGGATTAATTTGCTCGAAACACTAAGAACTCAATAGATTTTAACAATGTGAAATATACCAGATCATCTACTTTCAGTTAGTTTTAGGAGGTTAAACAATTAATTAAAAATAAGGGCTGAATTTTTATATAATACTTATTAGCTCATTTAATCAAACAAATTAAACAATGACTGAAATTGCCAATATAGATCCCACAGCTTTTGTAACGGTACAAGGGCATTTAGCAGTAATTAATGAAGGCACGGGTTATGCTATTGTTGACATCCAAAATAAACAATATTTAGCCCGTAATATAACTTCCTTTTTAGATTGTGTTAAAACTTTAGAATATCTAGCAGGTAAACAAGAAAATTCTACCAAAGATTATCATACTTATTCTCAAGAAGTTCCTACTCCACAACCAACTGAAGAAGACTCAGGAACTTTAATAGGATTAACAGAGTATTATCCATTACAAGGATTAACTTCAAAGTTAATTTCAGAAGTAGAAAAAAGTAAAGATTTTAAAAATTTTCAACAAATCAAAGCCAATGATAAACTCTCTAGTCATACTATTAGATTGATTCAAGAAACTTCTCAACACGCTCAGTATTTATCAGAAGTTGTTATCACTTATTATCGAGATCATAACTGTCCTTCTAGTGAAGCAGATTTACTTTCTATTGAATTAAAGCAGTTAGCTTTAGCTCTTTCGATGATTTATACTGTCCATGATCTGAGAAAGTTTTATATAGTTGTGACTTTATTTACTCATCAAATTTCTAGGTTTAGGCACAGAGAAAGAAAATACCGTTGGGATTACTTAATGAGAAAAAATATGCTTGATAAATTAAATCATTGTCTATCTGAAAGTTATTAGATCGTCATTGACTTTGATTTAATTAATATTTATTGCAAGACATTATTCTCTTTGAGAAAATCGATTAATTGTTGTTTATTCAGTTGAGAATAACCTTTTAATCCAGATTGTTTGGCTATCTCTATCAGTTCTGCTTTAGTCATCTGATTAGAATTAAGAGAATCGGATTGATAGTAAAATGGACCGGGTAAGTTTACTCCTACTTTTCCAGTTCGAGAGTTCCAACTAACTGCTCCTGCTTTGACACTGACAGAAGCACCAGATTTAGATAAATTAACCGAAACACCGGGTAGAATCTTAATTTTTTTTCTAAAGCGAAATCCCATTTTTTTCTCCTATTTTATTAAGTTATTTTTTGATGATGAAAACTAAGGGGATTGAATTAAATTAGTTAATCCTTTCTTAGTAAGATACTCATTAAAAACTCTAACAGCATCGGGATTATAACCACCATTATTCAAGAAAGCAAGGGGTGATTGTTTAACCGAATAAGATAAGGCTTGATTTGTGGCAATTAATCGGGCTAAATGTTCACAATTCCAACCTAATAAACCATAATGCCAATGCTTAAAACAATCCAAAGAATAGATTAATCTCTCGATGACTAAATCAGGTTTTAGAGCTTTGGTAGGAGTCATTTTTAGCCGATGTTTAGAAGTAGGAATAATCGCAGGATTTTCCCCTGTACTAAATAAATCTTGGTCTGATAATCCAATCCCATAATGGTTAACAAAATCACTATGCCATTCTAATAATCTACCGTAATATTTGCTATTGGGATCTACTTTAGTTTTTATTTCTTTGACTAATCGGTTAACATCTTGAGTATTTAACATAGTATTTTCAATTTAGAGATAAATTTTCTTATTTTTATATTCGGTTAATTCTCTAGAATAAAAAATGAGGTAATTAGAGTAATTAGCTTAAAATTATGATGTTTTTGCTAGACAATCATTTAAGACGTTAACCATAGAATTTCGCATGGAATAATCCCAACAATATTTTGTTTTTTTATAATGTTTAAATCTTGATATTTGATAAGTAAATAAAGTCACAACTTTGTAGATAATTCTTAAATCATAAACTGTGCGAATATTTGATAATTCCATCGCTAATTGTCTTAATTCTGTAGCTAGTAACTCAGCCTCAGAGGGAGAACATTTATGATTATTGTGACAATTAACTACTGTTTCACTTAACCATTGAGAATGTTTTGCTACGTTCTGAACATATTTAAGACTATTTTCATTTAAAAATTTATTGGCTTCAACTTTAGCAAAATATTTAATATCTTTTTCATTTTTTACTTCTGTAATTAATTTTTGAGTTAATCCTTGTAGGGGGTAATATTGACTTAAACCTGTTAAATTAGAAGAACTACCAACGGTAGATTGATAAGTACTGTTAAAACTTGATTCATTATCTTCTATTTTTTTCAGACGACTTTCGAGAGTATTAATTGTTGCTTGTATCTGCGAAAATTGATTACTTTTTCTCTGTAAATTTTCGAGAGATTGGCTAAATTTATCTAACTCTGAGTAAACATAATTAGAAACTTTATCTTGATTAGATTTTAAATTATTTAACTGAGTTAATAATAAACCAATATCAGTATTAACCAAATATTCATTAGTTTTTCTTTCTAGCGCTAACCTTTGCTTTTTGGCTTCTTCTATTAATTTTTCTAATTCTAATTTTTGATATTTATAGTCATCGCTAAAGGTTATTAAATCTTGATGTAAATCTTGAGTTTGTTGATATTGTTCTAAGATTTTATCAGGTTGATAATTATATCTTTGCCGATTCACAAGATTGAAGAAAAGGACAAAACTTAAGGGAGTTAAAGAGAATAATATTTGTTTGGTTATGGCGGTGGTAATAACTCCAAAAAAGAGACTTCCTACTGAGAAAAATTCTGCTAATTCTAACCAATTATATTTTTTATTCATAGTTTGATTGTTTTGTTGTTATTTTTAATGGATCATAAAATAACAATTAAATTTGAGCTAATTGATTAAGGAAAGATTGAGGATTAAATATCAAGGTGTTATGGAAATGTTTAAGGTTTAATAAATGCTTATCATTAGAAACTAAATAATCGGCTTTTCCTTCATAACAAGCTGACAGAAACATATTATCATTGGGATCTATATCATCTAAATAATTAGTTTGATAAATACCCTCTTTGATAATCGCTTTTTCCACTATCAATTCTAATAATTTAACAATTGATGACTCCTTAACTTTTTTTCTTCTTAAAACCATCACTAATTCTTCAATTAATAAAGGAGTAATAATTAAGATAAAATCACCTTGTTGCCATAGTTTTAAGATTTTATTCGGTGAACTTTCAGAATTAGAACTCAAATAAGCTGAGATAAAAGTAGAAGTATCTAAGACAACTAGCGGTTTATTCAATGCCATTTAACGTGCCATTTTTCCTACACTGATTAATAATATCTTGTCTAAGTTCTTCAAACTCTCTGATACTTTCTTCAGTGGTTTTTGGTACTTTATTTTGGCGATTCTTTTCCACATTAGCAAAAGCAATTTTCATTATTTCCCTTGCCCTTTTTCTTTCTTCATCAGTGGGCTGTGGATTAATGCTGTATTTAGGTAAGGTACTAATTTCCATAATTTTATTTTTGTTAGTTGATGATTACTTTTATTATCGGGTGAATATTAAGTTGATTGTTACTGCGGTTTTTGATTAAAAGTATTTTGCTACAAGTCTTTAACAATAAGTGTTAACTGAATCTTAATTCTATTTCAACCGTTTAAGGGTTGAATTTTGTCCGATGCAGTTAAACCGAGTTTGACAATGATTTTATGATTAAGCGACAGGGGTTAACCATTGTTGAGTTTTAGCACACCAGACAACGGTAAATTTATCTTGAGGAATAGAAACCATAGCCGTAGTTTCTCCTTTGCGATTGGTAAATTCAACCTCATAAACACCGTCTTGATAATCCTCAATAATTGCCCCTTGTTCTCCTTTTCTCAGACTCAACTCAGGAATATCGGTTAATAATTCAATTACATCTAATAATTCAGGTTTTTTCATCTTTCTATAATATATAAAGTTGTTAATTGAGCTATATTACTATTAGGTTTAATAATCCATCCTGTTCTCACTTTTTCTTTTTGCCCTTGATTAGATCCTAATATTTCTAAGTCCACTTGAAATATTCTCCCATATTGATTCGGTTCAAGTTCTATTGCTAGTGCAGTTAATACTTTTTCTTCTATCTGTTGTAACAGAAACTGATAATTATCTTGAGTATATCCTAAATACTTTCTGAACATATAGGCTTTGTCACCACCAACGGGGTGATTGAGATTGAGAGCATAGCTAGTTATCTTAGCAATAGGAATATTAATTTGAGAGACAAAATCTTCTAATCTCATGATCTGAATTAAAAATAATAAAAATATTTACTCATAATTTTGGGTGATTTTTAGATCAGTTAAATCTTTAAATAACTGCTACTACCTTCACCATCTCTTTGAGAGAGATATTGTTGAGTAATCTTTAATGATGAATGCCCTAGTGATTGCATTAGTAAGGAAATATCGCAACCATTTTTGAGTGAATGAGTGGCATGGGAATGTCGAAAAGCATGAGGATTAATTGATGGTATGTTTAGGCGATCGGTAATTTTAGTTAACATCTTATTGACACTTTGACGTGATAACTTATTGTCCTGATAACTGATAAACACATAATTATTATGGTTTTTCTGTTCTAATAAACTTTGATATAAATCATTAGGTACTAAGATGGTACGAGGTTTATTGCCCTTGCCGATAATATTTAACTCTACCTTGCTATTAACAAAATTAAAATCATGCCATTGAATATTAACTAATTCAGTTACTCTTAAACCAAGTAAATAGAGCGTTTTAATGATTAATTTATCCCTTTGATTGTGAGCATTTTCTACCAATAAATTAATCGTCTCTAAAGGTAATGCTTTTTTTCTCACTTCATCTTTTACCGCTACATTTTCCACAATCACCGCCACATTAGCAGTTAAGTAACCTAACTTAGTGCAGAAACTAAATAAACTTTTAACGGCGGTTAACTTGGTGCGTTGGGTAGAAGGTTTATAACCTTTCATTCTCATCAACTGCTTATACTGCATAAAGTCCTCATACATTACCTCTTTTAAATCTTTGCCGACAAAAGTAAGAAACTGAGTTATTTGTCTGTGGTAAGATTTCACTGTCAGGTATGTTTTATCTGATAACCATAATTGGATTATTTCTCTATCAGTTTGGGCTAAGGTAAGTTTGTTCATTTTTTGGAGTTAGCTTGGTTAACATTTCACCCTCTTTTGTCAATCACTATTTTAACGATTACTGCTATCAAATGCTATCTTATCGGTTGAAACTTTGCTATCAATTAATAGCAAATGATAATAAGTTCTTATCAAATGATATATTCTGTTATCAATCGGTTAAGATAGTAAATGATAACATTTGATAAAAGTATTGATATGGGTACAAAGCAAGTATTATTTAGGTTAGATGATAACACTCTGACATCATTTGATAGCAAGTTATCAGAGAAGGGAATTACTAAACAATTCTTTTTTACTAAGTGTGTAGAGATGTTTGTTGATGGTAGTTTAAGTTTTGATAGCAATGAGATAACAAATGATAGCGAGGTACAGTCAATAAAAAAGCAGTTAGCTGATATTCTCACTAGACTTGACAAGTTAGAGAATGATAGCAGTGTGATAGCAATTGATAAAGTTATTACTCAGTCTGAGATTGAGGATAATGATAGCAGAAATATATCAAATGATAATAAGTTAGAGTCAAAACAAGTAACCATTGAAAATGAAGATCAAGAACAGATTAATGATGAAGGTATAATCACACCTGAGAATGAAAATAGTGAGGTTATAGACGATTCTGAGAGGGCATTTATTGAGTTGGCTAAAAAACATGATCTGAATGATTGTGATGACTCGAAACTAAAGGAAAATTTAATTACTTTCCTTAGTGAATATCTGAATCGTGATATTTCTGCTAACAATATCAGTAAAATTGCGTCTAGACATAAACATTACCCAATTGATGCTATTTTCTGGGAATACTTCCAAGCTGAAAAAGTTAAAAATCAATGGCAATGGAAACGAATAAAACCTATCTTTGACGATGTTAGACTATCAGAATTACTCTCATAACACCTCTGAGGGAAAGTACCCCTACCCTATTACGGTACTATTCCCCAAAAAATTTTTATCAAAATTTCAGTTTTAGGTATTACCATATTAATACAGTGACTATTTGTGACACAATATTACTTATAGTCTCAAAGTGAAATGGTGAGAACACAATGATTACAGCAAACAACCTTGATTACCTTGATGGTTTTTCTCCTAAGCAAATACAGTGCATTTTTTCCCTAGCACAAGGCTTGAACTACTCCCAGACTTGCAGAAGTCAAGGTATCTCAAGAAATTGTCTCTGGCTTTGGCGTAAAAATCCTAAATTTAGAGAAGCGATCGAGATTCAAAAAAATATCTTCATTAATAAAATGACTACCGATGCTTTTGATTTAAGAGCCGATGCTAACCAGTTGCTACAGGAAAAACTTAACTCAGGGGATAAGGAAGAAGCTGTCAAAATTGCCTTCTCAGTTTTAATGTGCTTAGGAGTTGGTAGAGAGAAATATTCCCAAAATAAAAAAGCGTTTAGTCAAATATTTGGGTAATTGAGAAGAAATTTTTAAAATCTCATTATCCCGTGTCACCAATAATCAAAAATTAATTAAATATATGTAATATTTAGTATTATTAGTGATTTAACCGAGTGTAAAACTAATTAATTCAATTGACAAAAATTAATTAGTTTTTTATAATAGAATTATTAAAGATTATTAAATAAATTTATGACTTTTTGCAAAAATGAATAATACAGAAGTGGATTTTTCTCAAAAAGTCCAAAAAGCGTGTGAAAAAATTCGAGAAATGCTTGAACTGAAACAGGCATCATTAGGTATTGAGACACGCATAGAATTAGCGGAAAAACTACAGTATTACTGCGATGAAGGGGTAACAATTGACCACAATAATTTAAGTGGGTATTTAAGAAAAAGAAAGAATGGTACATACGTTTTTCCTACTATTGAAAAATTAAAGGCGATTGGGGCATTTTTAGGGTATAACCTTTCTGAGTTCTACGATCTGCTATTTTCTAACTCTGATTCTGAAGGTGAAGTTCAAAAGAAAATTGCTGACAATAAAGAACATTTGAGTACTATTTTTATTCAGAAAATGGGAGAACTCAAAAAAGAAGAGAAAATCAGAATACATCAATTAATTACCGAAGAACTCTATAGAACTCTAGAAAAGTGCTGAGGTAAACTTACCCTACCCTTATTAAAATAAAATAGAAAATGAAAAAGCGGTAAACCTCATCCGTCCTCTAGCCCTCTCTGGTTTTACTACAACCAAGAGAAGTTACAAGACGGTGCTTACCGCCGAACTTAACAAAATTTTCAATTAACACTATGATAAATCCTCAGCTTCCCTATTATCAAAATAACGATTTCGTAATCTCTGAGTACTTAGACTTTCTAATCCCGTCTGAGCTTCCATCACGGCGAAAAGAAAAAAAATTTATTTGCCCCAATTGTGGTGAACATCATTTGTCGATTAATGCAGATGGTAAAAAATATGATTGCTATGGTTGCGGTGATAAAACTGCCATTGCCCAAAAACTAATTCAGTTAAAAAAAGAAGCAACGTCAACTGAAAGGAAAATTATTAAACCGTCTCAAAAAAGAGAATGGATTTACCTTGATCTGAATAATCAACCGTATATCAAAATAGTTCGGGTTGATGATGGTAACGGGAAAAAGAAAATTTACCAACAAAGTTATGTTAACGGTAAATGGCAAAAAGGTTTTGGTAAAAATATTTCTCAATCTAATTGTCAATTACTTTATCCTGATGAGATTAAAAGAGCGATTTCCAATAATCAACTAATCTTCATTGTTGAAGGAGAAAGTTGCACCGATGCCCTTCGAGAATTAGGTTTAACTGCTACTACTAATATCGGTGGCAGTGGCAAAAATTATCAAGGCTATGACGTTTTAAAAGATTATCCCAATTTGGTGTTATGTCCAGATAGAGACACCCAAGGATTAAAGCACATGGAAACGGTAGCAGAAAGATTAAATCATCAACCACGATGGTTTTATGTACCGTCTCAGTTATGGAACAACTTAGATAGTAGCGGTGGTATTGACATTGAAGATTTTATCAATGAAAAAAAATCAGAAAAATTAACCAATGAAAAAATTAAGGAGTCAATTATGAATTTAGTAGGGGATAAACAAGAATTTTCAAAAACTGAAAAAGAAAATAAGGTTATTGAATTTCCTACTCCTAAAATTCTCGATAAAGACGGCGTTTATTTAGTATTACAAGAATTAGTTAATCAAAATATTCCCGAAGCACAATTACGGCTGAGGCTAAATGAGATCAGCCAAAATAGCGGTATTCATGTCATTGAAATTGAGAAGATTTATCAGTCTATTATCAAAGAAGATGAACAGCAAGAATTGACCATTGATCTATCTCAAAACCTCACCAATATTTTAGAAATTGAAAACCAAGACTTAAATTTATCTTCAGTTTTACCCCTGAGCATAAGCAATCATTTAACTTCATTAGCCGAAAAGATGAAGGTGACACCTGAACACCTACTAACCGCTACCCTACCAACT
>Ga0209594_1001731_pt1 | contig 10633 bp, 8 predicted proteins | sample AshMeaCrysSpring_FD_184126 | JGI IMG/M metagenome (GOLD analysis project Ga0209594, IMG submission 184126) | Groundwater microbial communities from Big Spring, Nevada to study Microbial Dark Matter (Phase II) - Ash Meadows Crystal Spring... | ecosystem: Environmental > Aquatic > Deep subsurface >...
ATCAGCGGCGATGCCACGTAGCGTCGCGACCACCAGCACACCTGCCAGACCCGCGCCAACCGCGCCCAGACCGGGTCGCCAGCCGCGGCGCAGCCCCACTGAGAAGCCCGGCACGATGAGGTAGGCCAGCATGAACGTAGGTTCCGTCGCAGCGGCGATCACGGCGCCGGCCACGAACGCCTCGGCGAGCGACCCGGCTACCGGAGGTGGCTCGCGCGTCTCCATGAGGGTCGCCAGGGCTCCGGCGATCGCGAGCAGCAGCGTCGCCACCGTCAGCTCGGGCAGCGGGGTGACGAGCGAGACTGTGAGGAGCTGGCCGACGATCACCACTCTGAGGGCGGCAGGCAGCCACCAGGACCCCGGGCGCTGGTCAGGCACCGGCCCCTCTGGTTGGATTCGATCGTGCAGAACAGTCTCCAGACACTCGGTGACGTGCTCACGGGCGCCGACAAGCGACTCCTCGCCGGACAGTCTGCCGCAGCCCAGGTCTGGGCCACGGGTTTCCCCGCCCTCGACGCCCAACTTGGGGGTGGCCTTCGCGCAGGGGAGCTGACGCTGCTCGGTGGCCCGCAGGGCCTCGGCAAGACCACGTTCGCGCTGCAGCTGCTGCGCAACGTGGTCGTGGACGGCGGAGTGGGCCTGTACTTCTCGTTCGAGCACGACGCCATCACCATGCTCGAGCGGCTCGTCGCGCTTGAGGCGGGGGAGAGCCTTGGCCTGGACGGCCTGACCCTGGCACGGGTGCGCAGCACCTTGCAGGTGGAGGACTCCAGCCGGGGCGGGCTGGCCGACCGGCTCGCCGGGCTACCAGGCGGTTCGGACGCCGCAACCGCCGTCGCCTCCTACGCCGAGCGACTTCACCTGCACCGCTCCACGGGCAAGGACACCGACCTGCCGACCATCCAGGCGACCGTCGAGGGGGTGATCGAACGCGGCCAGGGAAGGCCTGTGGTCGTGGTCGACTACCTGCAGAAGGTGCCGGTCCCCGGCTCGCAGGAGGGCGAGGAAGAGCGTGTCACCGTCGTCGTCGAGGCCCTCAAGGACCTTTCGCTGGCTCTCGAGGTGCCCATCTTCGCCATCGTCGCTGCTGACAAGTCGGGGCTGACGGCCGGGAAGAGGCTGCGGATCGGCCAGCTACGTGGGTCGTCGGCGTTGGCTTACGAGCCGGATGTCGTGCTCATCCTCAACGACAAGTTCGACGTCGTCGCGCGCCACCACCTCGTCTACGACGTGGGGAACGCCGAGCGCTTCCGCAGCTGGGTCGTGCTGTCGATCGAGAAGAACCGTGGCGGTCTGGACAAGGTCGATCTCGAGTTCCGCAAGAGGTTCGAGCAGTCGCGCTTCGAGGTCGGAGGCCAGGCGGTCGAGGAGCAGCTCGTAGACGAGCGGGTCTTCGTCGAGTAGCGGTTACTCGGGCCTGTCGCGGTAGGCCGCCAGCCGACGGGCCAGCACCCGTAGCTCGATCGCGGCCTGAAGGTCACGGCCGAGCTGAGCCGCCTGCCGTCGCGACTCCAGGGCGTCCTCGATCGTGTACGGCACGTCGCCCTCGCGGCCACGGACGATGATCGCCGGCGCGTCGGCGATCGTGGTCGCCATCCACTGCTCGTGATGGATGAGGGGGACCCCTCGCAGGTCCTGGCGCACGAGGTCGGTGCCGCTGACAACCACGGCGGTCTGCTCCGACTCCAGCCGGTGCGCGAGCCAGTGGCGTCGTTCGAGCACCCCGCGCGTCTCGATGGGCCGCAGGCCTCGTCCGGCCGCTACGCGCCAGCCGATGTCGTCGAGCACCATGAGAGCCACGCCCTCGCCCATCTGCTCGCTGAGCAGGCTCACGACCGCCTCGGCCACGTCACTGACCGAGGCCAGCTCGTCGGTCGTGGCGAGGACCCGAATCGCCTGCGTGGTCGCAGACGGCGGGGGTGCCACGGTCGCGGGCTGCTGAGTTGTCCGCCGACCGAACAGTCTGCGGCCGGCCGTCGGCGGGGCGGCAGCCGCCACGACGGGGGCGGCTTCGGAGATGTCGATCACAGGGTCCGGTTCCGGAGTGGGCTCCAACTGGGGGTCGAGTGGTGGCCCCGGCTGCGGTTCAGGTCGACGGTGCGCCTCCGCCTCGGGCCGGTCACCCGCGTCGGGTCGGGCCGCGGGTCGCAACTGCGTGTTGCCCTCGCCCTCCCCCCCGGTCTCGGCTTCTGGCGCAGGCGTGGGCCCCCGTGTGATCGACGTGGCCGTCTCCTCCGGCCCCTCGTTCGCCTCAATCGGTGGTGTGACGGGCGGTACGGCGGCGGGAGAAGCGCTGAGCCGGAGCAGTCGATCGAGCAGGCGCTCCATCGTGAAGGGCCGGGTGATCACTCCGATGGGGCTGTTGGTGTGGAGGAAGTCCTCCGACAGGGCGTCCGGGGCAGCTACGACCACGATCGGGCACGGCAGCAACCGTCCGCGGAACGCGTCCACGACACGGGTGATGGCGGCGTCCGCCGAGCCGACGTCGACCACCACTGCCGTCACGTCGCGCTCGTCTGCCAGGAACCGGTCGAGGTCAGCCGAGGACACGCCCACTGCCTCGGTGCGGGTGCCGAGGGCGAAGGCCAGGTCAGAGCCGTCCGAGACGATGACAACGGACATCAGCGGAACAGCAACGAGTCGCGCAGCTGGATGATGGCCGGCCCCAGGATGATGACGAACAGGGCCGGGAGGATGAGGAAGATGAGCGGGAAGAGGATCTTGACCGGCACCTTCTGCGCCTTCTCCTCGGCTCGCTGCCGGCGCTTGACCCGCATCTCCTTCGACTGGACCCGCAGCACCTCGGCGATGGGGATGCCGAACACGTCGGCCTGAACCATGGCGGTGGCGAACGACTTGAGGTCGGGCACCGTCGAGCGCTCGCCCATGGCTCGAATGGCGTCGGTACGGCCCATGCCGATCTGCATCTCTTGCAGCACCCGGGTGAACTCCGCCGACATCGGGCCCGTCGTGTTGCGTGATACCTGGGCGAGCGCCGCGTCGAAGGCGAGACCGGCCTCCACCGACACGGTCAGCAGGTCGAGTGCGTTGGGCAGATCCTTCTGGATCTGCTCGGCGCGCCTCTGCACCTGGTCGAACAGGATGATGTTGGGCAGGAAGAATCCCAGCACTGCCCCACCGATGAGCAGCGCGGTTGCGATGGCTGCCCCCCAACCGAACAGCAGGGCGACCACGATCCCGAGGAGCCCGACAATGACCGCGGCGATCACCTTGAACGACAGCACCCGGTCGACGTCCCAGCCCACCGGGTTTCCGGCCTGGTCGAGCCGCAGCCTGATCTTGTCGCGTTGCGCCACCGGGGTGACCGCTCGACCGAGCCGGTTCACCGACTGCAGCGCGGGCTGCACCACGCGGTCGGCGAAGGGTGGGGTCATCTGGCGCTGCATCGCCTGCGGAGCGGTCGTGAGCGCCTCGATGGCCTCGAGCGAGCGGCCGGCTGCGCTGGGGCGCTCAGCGGTGATCCCGCCGACGAGCGCGAACGCGATGGCGAGGCCGACGAAAAGGGCCAGCAGACCGGCCAGCACGAGGAGCTCGGGACTCATGTCACACCTCGAAGTTCACGATGTTGCGCATCCAGATGACCCCGAGGATCTGCAGCACGACGGCGACGATGAGCATGATGATGCCGAGAGTCGTCGTGAAGAGCAGGGTCACGTAGTCGGGCCGGGCGAGCAGCAGGTAGACGAGGAACAGCGGCGGGAGGGCCGCGATGATGATCGCCGAGAGCCGACCCTCGGCTGAGAGCGTCTTGATCTGCCGCCGGATGTAGGCCCGCTCGCGCAGCGTGTCCGCCACGATCCGCAAGATCTCCGAGAGGTTGCCGCCGACCTGCCGTTGGATGGCGATCGCCATCACGACCCAGGCGAAGTCCTTGCTCTCGGTGCGGATCGCGATGTTCTCCAGCGTCTCCTCGATGGGGACGCCGAGGCGGGCCTCGACCAGGGCCTTGTTGAACTCTCCGGCGACCGGCTCCTGCCCCTCCTTGACGACGGTGTCCACCGCCTGCGGCAGCGAGTAGCCCGCGGCGAGGCTGCCGGCCATCAGTGTCAAGGTGTCGGGCAGTTGCTCGTTGAAGGCGTTCAGGCGCTGGGACTTGCGCGTGCGCAGCACGATCAGCGGGATGAGGATGCCCAGGGCGATGCCGCCGAGCATCCAGAGGGGATTGAAGCGGCTGAGGAGCAGCAGCAGCAGGCCACCGCCCACGGCAGAGCCGGCGACGATGAGCACCCACTCGGCCGGCCGCAGCGGGAGCGCGGCGGCTGCCAGGGAGTTCTCAAGCCGGGGCTCCATACCGCGGGACTTGACGAAGGTGTCGGCGGCGCCGAGGGCCTGCGTGGCAAGGGCCGACGAGCGCGCGCTTTCGGTGCGCTGGACCTCGGTGGCGCCGCCGCGGGCGTTGAGCGTGTACACCGACATCCGCTTGGTGACCGCGTCCTCTTGCCGTCGCGCGAGCGGGATCAGGGCCAGCGCCATCAGGCCCAGCAGGCCGACGAAGACAACGCCAATTGCCGTCGGCACGAACCAGGCGCTCTGCAGGAAGCCCGGTGCGGCCGACGTGGCGGTGGGCAGAGGGCTGGGGGAGGGGCTCTCGGTCGGGCTGGGCTCGGGCGGGGCGCCTGTCAGCGTCGTCGCGGCACTGGCCGTCGCCGGCTGGCCGTTGACGGTCGCCGAGACCTCGACGGTCACGGCCGATCCCGCGAAAGCCGCGGGCGGTTCGGCGGTGACCAGGAGCTCGTTCGTCACGGCGGTGGCCGCCTCGCCGAAGAGCCCGACGAGGGCCTCGGGGTCGTCAGTGGTGAAGAGCTGTCCGCGTCCGGCGGTGGTGATCGCCGTCAGTGCCTCGACGTCGGCCTCGCCGAGGGCGACGGCGTCGACGATGGTCGAGGACCCGGCCGCGGCGCCGACCGCCTGCTCCTGGGTGGCCGTCCCACCCTCGTTGCGGCCGTCGGTGAGCAGCAGGATCCTCCTGGACCCCTCGGTGCCGGCAGCCTGCTCGGCGACCAGGACCGAGTCGTACAGGGCGGTGTCGGGCTCGAGCGTGATGGCGTCGATGGCCGCGTTCACGGCGGCGCGGTCGGTCGTGGGTGGCACCACGACCTGGGCAGCGGTGGCGAACGTCACCAGGCCGACGGCCACGTCGGCCGGGACGCCGTTGGTGAACGCCTTGGCCGCCTCCTTGGCGTTCGCGATGGGCTCGCCCTCCATGCTGAGGCTGGCGTCCATGGTGAGGACGGCCGTGCGTGCGAGCGATGTCTCGTTCACCGACTGCGAGGTCGAGGGGACCTCTTCGCCGTTGAGGGTGACGCTCACACTGTCCGGGTCGATGGAGCCGCCTGCCGACGAGATGGCGATGCCGAGCGTGCCGTCCTGCTGCTCGAGGTTGGTGATGCGCAACGTGCTCTGGGCACCCGCGGGCACCGCCGCGAGCACCAGCACCGCGACGGCCCCCAGCAGCGCCAGCAGCCGCCCCCCAGGCCGCGTCATCGCAGGATCTGCTCCGGCGAGAACAGCTCGGGGTCGACCTTGACGCCCTGTGCCGTGAGCTTCTCGAGGAACTTCGGCCGCAGCCCGGTCGCCCGCAGCGAGCCGAGCGAGTGGCCGTCCTCGTCGTAGCCGGGCGAGTAGTCGAACTTGAACAGGTCCTGCATGGTGATCGTGTCGCCCTCCATGCCCACCACCTCGGAGATCTGGGTGACGCGGCGGGAGCCGTCCCGGAACCGGGACTGGTGCACGATGAGGTCGATAGCGCTGGACACCTGCTCGCGGATAGCTCGAACGGGAAGGTCGACGCCGGCCATGAGCACCATCGTCTCGACCCGCGAGAGCACGTCGCGCGGCGAGTTCGAGTGCACGGTGCAGATCGATCCGTCGTGGCCGGTGTTCATCGCCTGCAGCATGTCGAGCGCCGCGGCGTCGCGCACCTCCCCGACCACGATGCGGTCGGGGCGCATGCGCAGGGAGTTGCGCACCAGGTCGCGGATCGTCACCTGGCCCTTGCCCTCGATGTTGGGCGGTCTCGACTCGAGCCGGATGACGTGCACCTGGTGCAGCTGTAGCTCCGCGGAGTCCTCGATGGTGATGATGCGCTCGTCGTTGGGGATGAAGGTCGAGAGCACATTGAGGGTGGTCGTCTTGCCGGCGCCCGTGCCGCCCGAGACCAGGATGTTGATGCGACCGCGCACGCACTTCTCGAGGAAGTCGGACGTCGTGCGGGTCAAGGTTCCGAACCCGATGAGGTCGTCCACCTGGTACGGGTCGACCGAGAACTTGCGAATCGTGAGCGCGGCACCGTCGAGGGACAGCGGCGGGATCACCGCGTTGACACGGCTACCGTCGGGGAGCCGGGCATCGACCATCGGGCTGGACTCGTCGACCCGGCGGCCGACCCGGGCGACGATCTTGTCAATCGTGCGCCGCAGATGCGCCTCGTCGTTGAAGCGGGCGTCGACCGAGTAGATCCTGCCCCCGCGCTCGACCCACACCGAGTCGTGCCGGTTGACCATCACCTCGGTGATGTCGGGGTCACGCAGGTACGGCTCGATGGGCCCGTATCCGAGGATGTCGTCGGCGACCTCCTGCGCGATGCGGGTCCGGTCCGCCATCGTCAGGGGCGTCTCCTCGGTGGCGAGCACATCTTGGAGGGTCACGCGCACCTTCTGCTCGAGCTCGGCCTGCGTGAGCCGGGTGTCGTACAGCTTCGGCCCGAGGGTCTCCAGCAGCTTCTGGTGCACCTCGCGCTTGAGCTCGGCGAAGGGGTCGGCTGCCAGGCGCTTGCGGGGGGCGCCCGGCACCGTGGCTTCGACCGGCGGTGCCCCGACGATGGAACGGTCACGCCTGGCAGCGGCCAAGCGGTCGGCAAGGCTCATGAGGACCTCCTTCGTCGGAACAGACCACGACTCGTGGAGTCAACGTGGCCCGACGGCTGTGACGGTGCAGCCGTCGCCGTCGGACCAGGGTTGTCGCCCACCACGATCGACTCGGCGATGTTCTTGACCGCGACGCTCACCGGGTGCCGGGGGGCGTCGGTGATGATCAGGGCTCCCCGGTTCACGGTGGCAGGCACGTCCCTCGAACTGGGGATCTCCGCCTCGACCTCGGTCTTGAGCGATTTGGCCGTCTCGTTCGCCGTGATCCCCACCTTCGCGTCGGCGCGGTTGAGCACCACATGGCGCTGCTCCTTGGGGAAGTCGAGCAGGTCGAGGGTCTCCAGGGTCAGCTTCAGGTTCTTGATCGCCGGGATGTCGAGCGTAGCCAGCAGCAGCAGCACGTCCGTCCGGTCGAACGCGGTGACCGTGACGTCGTCGAGCTCGGGCGCGGTGTCGACCACCACGTAGGCGAACTCCTTGGCAAGGGTGTCCAGCACCGCGCCGACCACGTCGGCGGTGATCTTCTGCTTCTCGTCGGGCGCGATCGGGGCGACCAGGACCTTCAGGCCGGGCGAGTGCTGCGTGAGGAGCCCCTGCATGGCGTCCGGGGTGATGGCCGCTCCGAGGCCGATGACGTCGGCCATGGTGCGGGCAGGGAAGAGCTGCATGGTGATGCCGACGTCTCCGAAGCCCAGGTCGAGGTCGACGAGGCAGACCTCGCGGCGACCGCCGGCAGCCAGGGCGACCGCCAGGTTCGTCGACAGCGTGGTCTTGCCGGTGCCTCCCTTGGCGGAGAAGACGGTGACGACCTTGCCGCGGCTGGCCGCCTCGCCGGTGGTCTGCAGCACGCCCTGGTCACGGATGGCTGCGGATGTGCGCCGGGCCCGGTCGGTGGATTGGCGCAGCTTGGTGAGGTCGCGCTCCTCCACGACGTCGCGCATGCCCGCGTGCAGGGCCTCGGTGAGCACCGAGGTCTCCACCCGGCGCCGCACGAGGACGACGCTCAGCGAGGGCCGGGTGAGTCGGAACCCCTCGGTGAAGGCGGTTGCTGCCTGCAGGTCGACGTCGGCCCCGATGACCACGACGTCCTCGGACATCTCGTCGGCCAGGAACCGGCGAGCTGCCTCGAGGGAGTCCATCACCAGGACGTCGCCGCCGAGGGCCGCCACCAGTGGGTCGGCCCTCGTCGTGTCCCGCTCGACCAGGAGCGTCACTGGGTGAACAGGTTCCGGAGTGTGGTGGGCGGACCGACCTCTGTCACCGACTGGTCGTTCAACAACCCGAGGTAGAGCTGACCTTCAGACTGGGCAAAGATGATCTTCTGCGCCTCCTCCTGAGAAAGCGCGAGAGTCAGGATCGCAGCCGGAATCTGTTCAGTCTGCTCTTCGCCGCCTTGGTTCGTCGTCGTGATGCTCTGCACCGTGGATTGCCCGACCGCGAGGACCTCGATTCGCGGCAGCACAACGCGGGTCTGCAACTGCCCCTCGAGGCCATCAGCTTCGGCCGTCAGTGTGACGAAGACCGCAACGTCGGAGGCGGGCTTGATGAAGCCAGCCACCCGTTGGGGGTCACCCAGCGCAACCGACGCCGCCAACTTCCCCTCCGGAATCGTGAAGGACTCCTGCTGGCCCGGAGTGCCGAACTTGGACGACAGGATCTGCTCGCCCGTCGCGATCGGCACCAGCGCGACCTGGTTGAGGATGCTCTCTGGGCTGTTCAGAGCGCCTTCGGCGACCGCATACGCGGGTACCTCGATGGTCGTGAAGGCCGCGGCCTCCTGTGCCGCCGCGCCGGTGGTACCGGCGGCGATAGGGGTTTGCGCGACCAGCACGGGAGTGGGCTTCTCCTCCGCGGCGACGCCGGCCTGCACGTTGCGCACGTAGAGCCACACCATGAGGGCTCCGAGGGCGGCGAGCAGCACGGCGATGAGCAGGATGATCGTTCGGCGAGTCATGCACGACCTCTCATGCGGCCACCAGGCCGCCTCGTCCGGCGCTCCACGGGGGCGTGGACCTCACTACGCACCGGAGGGTGCCGACCTCGTTACCCCCCGGGGCGAAGTCAGCATAACGGTGCCTCAGGTCCGCATCGACGTGCTCACGCATGCCTGTTCGCTCACCATCAGCCGTTCACCCGAACGCCACTGTCATCATCGCCCGGGTGCGGTTCTCGGGGACGGCCCATGCCCGGAGGGTGAGCACGGCCCTGACGGTCGCTGCGCCCACGACCAGCGCCGCGATAGCGAGGGCGGCATCGGGCCTGTCCAGCTGCGCGGTCGCCACCAGCACGAGCCCGAGGATGCCAACCGTCCCGGCCAGACGAAGGGAGTAGCCCGCCATCGCGCCGGGAGGTGCGGGGGCATCCCGGTTGCCACGAAGCTCGGCCTGGTACGGGGAGCGGACGGAGAGTCGCATCGCGGTGGCGGTGATCCAGGCGACGCTGGCCACGGCGCCGGCCACGAGGGCGACGGCTTCGGCCGGGGTTGCTTCGCCGGCGGCGAAGAAGCTGACCCCGATCGTGGTGAGCACCGTCGCGCCTCCGACCACCGAGCCGACGGTGATGGCCGTGGCAGCCAGCACCGCGCTGGGGGCGAGGGGTTGGCTGCCGAGCCAGGCCGCGCCACCCCCCAGCAGGCTGAACGCATTGACCCCGAAGAGCAGCGCCGCGCCGGCTGCGACCAGGCCCGGCAGGGCGACGATCTCCGACCACTCCAGTTCGGCCACCCCCGCCACGGCGACGGGCATGACCACGAGCAGAAGTACCCCGCGCCGGATCGGCTTCGACCTCAGCACCGCGGTCAGCAGCACGATAAGGACGGCAGAGTCGACTGTCGGCCGCGCCTTGCGCCGCCGCTGCCGGGCGCCCTCCCGGTGACCGGCCGTCTCGCTGGCCAGCCGCAGCGTCCACCCGACGGCGAGGACGCCGGCGCGGTGTGCCACCAGCGCCACCAGGGCGAGCAGCGCCAGAGTCACGAGTAAGCGGGGCCCGGCAGGGGTGAGTCCGCTGCCGAGCAGCGGCAGCAGGGGGCTGCTGTTGGCGATGTCGAGCAGGGTGTCCTGGTTCAGGTTGACAGCTGCGAGCACCACGAGGGCGAGGGCTGCCGCGTTCGTCAGCCAGCGACCGGTGCGGGTCTGGCGGACAGCCGTCCCCGCCCAGGCCAGGGCCTGCCCCAGCACGGTCGCGGTCAGCATGAAGGCCACGGTGACGGCGGCCAGCGTCCACAGCCGGTCGGTGCCGGACCCGCCTACCGCCACCAGGAAGGTGAGCAGCACCACCTGCAGCAGCCAGGTGAGGTTCAGGGGCATGAGCAGCAAAGATGCAGCGAACCGGGTTCGGGCCGAGATCGGGTAGGCGACCAGCTGCGACGGGGGGAACAGCTCGATCGCCCCGCCGGCCAGGAAGGGCGCCACAACCGCCACGACCATGAAGAGCAACAGCGCGGCCGGGTAGACGAGCAGCGCCTGGGTGGCCAGGTCGACCGGCAGGTCGAGGGAGGGGACCGCTCGCACGGTGACCACGACCATGAAGGTAACCAGCAGCACCATGATTGCGAGCCCGGTGACGACCATGGCCTTACGCACCGGTGAGCGCACCATCTGCCAGCGCAGCCGCATCAGCGGCCGCAGCTGCCCAGGTGCCTGGCTGCGGCTCATGTCAGCAGGGCCCGGTACCGCTGCTGGCCGACGTCGCCGGCCAGCTCGTCGGCCGGGGCGGCCGCGGCCAGCCGTCCTCGGGTGAGGACCAGC
>Ga0209594_1001733_pt1 | contig 10615 bp, 10 predicted proteins | sample AshMeaCrysSpring_FD_184126 | JGI IMG/M metagenome (GOLD analysis project Ga0209594, IMG submission 184126) | Groundwater microbial communities from Big Spring, Nevada to study Microbial Dark Matter (Phase II) - Ash Meadows Crystal Spring... | ecosystem: Environmental > Aquatic > Deep subsurface...
CCTTTGTCGGGAACAGATACAGGGCCTTCGCGCCGCCGCGCAGCACGCCGTCGAGCACGGGCAGGTTGTAGCAGAGCGTCTTGCCCGAGGCCGTCGGCGTCACCACGACCACGTGCCGTCCCTGCGCCGCCGCCTCCCACGCCGCGGCCTGGTGCGAGTACAGCCGGTGGATGCCGCGTGCCGCAAGCGCGCGGCGCAGGCGCGGCTCGAGCGCGTCGGGCAGCGGCGCGTAGCGGCCCTCGCGCGCGGGCACCACGAGCTCGCCGGTGATGCGGCCTGCGTACTTGCGGGCGAGGCGCGCGGCGAGGTGCGCTGCGGCGTCGGCCGCCGGGGCGGGATCGAGGTCGAGGCGCTCGGCGGGCAGGCTCATCGCCAGGGTTCTCCGGTTGTTCTATACTCGGCACAGTATAGAACCAGCGGAAAACCTGCAAACTCCCCGGAGGCCCGAATGCCGCCCGCCCTCACCCGCCGTCAGAAAGAGATCTACGAGTTCCTCACGCTCCAGCTCGCGCGCTTTCCGCACCCGCCCACCCTGGACGAGCTGTGCGACGCGCTCGGGCTCAAGTCGCGCGGCTCGCTGCACAAGCAGATCCAGGCGCTGATCGCGGCCGGCCTGGTCGAGCCGATGAACCACCTGCGCCGCGGCATCCGGCTCGCGGCCACCGAGGAGACCGAGGCCGCGGAGGCCGACGCCCTGCCGCTGCTCGGCGCCATCGCCGCCGGCCGGCCGATCGAGGCGGTCGCGAGCCCCGAGGCGGTGCGCGTACCGCCGCACCTACGCACCCAACGGCCCTGCTACGTCCTTACGGTACGCGGCGAGTCGATGATTGGCGAAGGCATCCTCGACGGCGACTGGGTGGTGATCGAGCAGCGCAGCCATGCGCGCAACGGCGAGATCGTGGTCGCGCTCGTGGACGGCAGCGAGGCGACGCTCAAGCGCATCGAGCAGCGGCCCGGCAAGGTCGTGCTGCACCCGGCGAACCCGGCGCTCAAACCCATGACTTACCGGCCCGACCAGGTGCAGATCCAGGGCGTGCTGGTCGGCCAGATGCGGCGATACCACTGACTCCGCGCCCCGCGCGCGGCGGGCCGCTCAGCGCAGGTGGATGATCTCGATGCGCGTGCGCCCGCCGGGCTCCTGCACGCTCGTGCCCTGGGTGAGCAGCACGCGGCGCGCGTCCGCGGCGTGCTCGCGCGCCCAGGCACCGACGAAGCGCGACCAGCTCGGCGGCCGCTCGACGAGGTGGATCGGCTCGACGCCGTAGGAGAACTGCAGATCCTGGCAGGCCTTCGCGCTGTCGCTGAAGGCGACGATGGGCGCCGCCAGGCGGAAGCGCGTGATGCGCCGCGGCGTCCCGCCGCTGTCGCTCGGCGTGCAGACCACGTCGGGCTTGAGCGCCTCCACCGCGAGGTACACGGTGAGCGAGATCACGTCCTCCTCGGAGAGCGACGCCTTCTGCCGCTCCGCCTCGAGCAGGGTCGCGACCACGCGCCCCGTGCGCGCCTTCTCGGTGGCCCGCGCGATCGCCGCCATCGTGGCCACGGCGTCGACCGGGAACTGGCCGATCGCGGTCTCGCCCGACAGCATCACGCAGTCGGTGCCGTCGAGGATCGCGTTGGCGACGTCGGTCGCCTCCGCGCGCGTCGGCCGGCGGCTCGCGGTCATCGACTCGAGCATGTGCGTCGCGGTGATCACCGGCCGGCCGAGCCGGTTCGCGCGCCGGATGATCCGCTTCTGCGCGACCGCCACCTCCTCGATCGGGATCTCCACGCCGAGGTCGCCGCGCGCGACCATGATGCCGTCCGCGCTCGCGAGGATCTCGTCGAGGTTGTCGAGCGCGCGCGAGCGTTCGACCTTGGCGATGACGAAGGGGTCGTAACCGAGCGCGCGGGCCGCCGCCCGCAGCGTTTCGATGTCCTCCGCCCCCTGCACGAAGGACAGGCTCACCGCGTCCAGCCGCTCCTGCGCGGCGAAGGCGAGGATCTCCCGGTCGCGCTCGGTGAAGGCGCTGATGCCCAGGTCGATGCCGGGCAGGTTGATGCCCTTGCGCGAGCGCAGCTCGCCGCCCGCGAACACCCGGCAGCGCACGGCGTCGCCCTCCACCGCCTCCACCTCGAGGCCGACGAAGCCGTCGTTGAGGAAGACGCGGTCGCCGGGCTTCACGACCCGCGGCAGCGCGGTGAAGGTGGTCGACGCGCGCGAGGCGTTGCCCACGCGCTCGCCCGCCTCGAGCACGAAGCTCGCGCCCGTCTCGAGCTCGACGGGCTCGGTCTCGAGCAGGCCGATGCGCATCTTCGGCCCCGGCAGGTCGCCCATGATCGCCACGCGCCGGCCCGTGGCCGCCGCCGCGGCGCGCAGGGTTCCGATCACCTCGCGGTGCGAGGCGAAGTCGCCGTGCGCGAAGTTGATGCGGGCGACGTTCATCCCGGTGGCCAGCAGCCGCTCGAGCACCGCGCGCGAGCGCGAGGCCGGGCCGATGGTGCAGACGATCTTGGTCTTCTTGTCAGGCAGCATGGGGAACCTCAGCGGCCCGCGAGCGCGAGCGACAGCGCCGGCCAGTAGGTGATGACGAGCACCGCGACGAGCAGCACGACGAAGAACGGCAGCGAGGCCCGCACGAGCTCGGCCACGTCCTTGCCGAAGCGGAAGCTCGCGATGAACAGGTTCATGCCGACCGGCGGCGTGAAATAGCCGAGCTGCATGTTGGCCAGGAAGACGATGCCCAGGTGCAGCGGGTCGATGCCATAGCCGACGGCCATCGGCAGCAGCAGCGGCACGACGATGACCAGCGCGGCGAAGATGTCGAGCATCATGCCGAGCAGCAGCAAGAGACCGTTGAGCAACAGCAGGAAGGTGAGCGGGCTGCTCACGACGCTGCGCACCGCCTCGAGCAGCCGCGCCGGCACCTGCTGGTCGATCAGGTAATTGGTGGACGCGAGCGACACGCCGAGGATCACCAGCACGCCGCCGACCATCGTCGCGGCCTCGCGCACGATGCGCGGCAGCGCGCGCAGCGGGATCTCGCGGTGCACCAGCACCTCGATCGCGAGGACGTAGAGCACCGTGGCGGCCGCCGCCTCCGACACCGCGAAGTAGCCGCCGTAGATGCCGCCGAGCACGACGACGGGCAACGGCAGCTCCCAGCGCGCGGCACGCAGCGCCGCCTTCGCCTCGCGCCAGGTGAAGGGCGTGAGCGGCTGCGTGCGGTTCGTCCACATGCTGTAGCCCGCGAGCAACGCGACCATCAGCAGGCCCGGCAGCAGGCCGGCGAGGAACAGCTCGTCGAGCGTGATCGACCGCCCCACGCCGAGCTGCTGCGCGACGATGCCGTAGAGGATGAGCGGCAGCGACGGCGCGAACAAAAGGCCCAGGCTGCCCGAGGTGGTGACGAGGCCGAGGCTGAAGCGCTCGCCGTAGCCGCCCTGCCGCAGCGCGGGGTAGAGCAGCGCGCCGAGCGCGACGATGGTGACGCCCGAGGCGCCGGTGAAGGCCGTGAACAGCGCGCAGGCGACGAGCGTGACCAGCGCGAGCCCGCCCGGCATCCAGCCGAGGAAGGCGCGCGTGAGCCCCACCAGCCGGTCCGGCGCGCGGCTCTCGCCGAGCAGGTAGCCGGCCAGCGTGAACAGCGGGATCGCGAGCAGCACCGGCATCTCGGCGAGCCGGTAGAACTCGATCGCGACGGCGCTGGGGTCGATGTCCGAGGCGTAGAAGCCCCACAGGGCGGCGGCCGCGATCACCGCGAACAGCGGCGCGCCGAGCAGCGCCGCGAGCAGCAGGCCGAACGCGACCGTCATCGCGATGCGCCCGCGTCCGCGCCCGCCCCCACGGTGAAGCGCCGCGGCGCCAGCGCGAGGTAGCGCAGGCCGATCACGGCGAAGCCGACGGGCACGATGAGCTGCGCGATCCAGGCGGGCAGGCCGGCGAACGCCACGGTGCCGGCCGACCACTCCATTGCGACCAGCCGCGCCGCGTGCCAGGCGAGCACGCCGCAGACCCCTGCGGCGAACAGGTCGGTGAGCGCGCGCACCGGCGCCGCGAGGCGCGCCGGCAGCGCGCGGGCGACGAGGTCGACCGTGATGTGCCGCCCCTGCCGCGCCGCCGCCATGGCGCCGAGCAGGGCGACCCAGAGCACCAGCACGCGCACCGTCGGGTCGGCCCACACGAGCCCCGAGTCGAAGAGGTTGCGCAGCACGATCTGCGCGCCCGCCAGCGCGACGAGCACGGCCATCAGGAGGACGAGGGTCGCGTCCTCCAGGCGTTCGATGAGGGCAAGCAGGCGCTCAAGGCGCACGATGCGCGGCCCGGTAGTCCGCGACGTGCCGACGCAGGGTCTTCAGGATCTCCACCGAGTAGCTGCCCGGCTGGCCGGCGAGCCCGTCCATCGCTTTGCCCACCGTGCCCGTCCAGCCCGCGACGTCCTCGCGTGAGGGTTGCACGAGCTCGATGCCCTGCTTCTGCAGCGCCTTCATGGCGCGCTCGCCGTCCTCGCGGCTGCGGCGGTTGAGCTCGGCCGTGTTGCGCTCGAGCACCTCGCGCACCGTGGCCTGGTCGGCGGGGCTCAGCTTGTCGAAGGGCTTGCGGTCGATCACGAGACCGCCGGAGAGATAAGAGAGCGGCAGATCGGCGACGTATTTCACGCGGGTGTGCCACTGCAGCGCGATCGCGCCGACCGGCGAGGTGCCGACGGTATCGACGAGCCCGGTCTGCAACCCGGTCAGCACGTCGGTGAGCGGCAGCGGCACCGGCGAGACGCCGACCGCCTGAAAGGCCGCGGCGCTGATCGCATCGCCCTCGGGCACCCACACCTTGTGCCCCTTGAGGTCGTCCACGCGCCGCACGGGATGGCCCGACATCAGATACGCAAAGCCGTTCTCGGTGAGGCCGAAGCCGACGAAGCCGCTCTTCTTCAGGCCCTCGAGCAGCCCCGCGTCCATCTTGCCGCGCACGTAGTCCGCCTCGGCGTAGGAGCGGAAGTTGAACGGCAGTCCGTACACGCCGAGGTCCGGATAGGCCTCCGATAGCCCGCCCGCGCCGATCGCGCCGCCCTGCAGTTGGCCGACGCGGATCTTGCGCAGCACGCTCTTGTCGTTGCCCATCACCCCGCCGGGATAGAAGGTGAACTGCACCCGGCCGTCGGTCCTGCGGCCGATGTCCTCGGCGGCGCGGCGCATCGCCTCCATCCACGCCGTGCCCTCGGGCGCCGTGGTCGCGATCTTGAACGTCGTCGCCGCGGTGGCGACGCCACTCACGGCAAGCAGGCAGAGGGCGAGCGCGGCGAGCAGGCGTCTCATGGGCTCACTCCGGGAAGTGCTGTGGCGCGGACGCGAGCAGCTCGCGCGCCTGGGTCTGGGCAAGGGTGTTCGCGAGGGTAAGGCCGGGCGCCTGCGCGGGCGCGGCGACGACCTCGTTGAGCAGCCGGTCGTGCAGCGGCCGGTCGAACACCAGACGCGCGTAGCGACGCGCATACTCGACCTTCGCCGTCAGGTTGCGGCCCTCGGAGAGGACCATCGCGCGCTCGAAGTGCGCCCGCCCCTTCTCCGGCTGCCCGCCCAGCGCGGGCGGAACCAGGCTCTTCAGCGCGCCGAGGTAGACGTGCGCCTGGCCGTGGTCGTAGCCCTCGTCCAGCGCGACGACGCGCTCGAGCACCGCTTCCACCTTGGGCAGCTCGGCCACCTGCTCCCAGCCCGCCTGCTGCTGGATCACGCCCACCCAGGTCGTGCCGACCACGTACAGCAGCGGCACGTCGGACGCGCCGGTCTTGGCGAGGGCTGCCTTGAACCCGTCGAGCGGCCCGTCGGCGGCCTCGCAGAGCGCCTTGCGGGCCAGGCACACCGCCTTCTTCGCCTGACCGTGGGCCTTCTGGGCGAGCCGCAGGCCGCGCTCCCGGTCGTCGACGAAGATGCCGGCGTAGGCGCCGTTCAGGCGCGCGCTGGCGAGCAGCAGGTCGACGTTCTCCGGGTCGCCCTCGAGCAGGCCGTCGAGCAGCAACAGGAAGGCCGGGGCGCCGGCGCGCACCGTCGCCGGGTCGTCCTGGTTGGCAACCGCGCGGCCGAGGTTGTCGGCCACGCTCTTCTGGGCCAGGGACGCGCAGCCCGCGCTAGCGAGCAGGGCGGCGGCGAGCAAGGCAGCGAGCGGGACAGCAGGCAGGCGCATTTCGAGCTCCGTACCGGTGGCGCGGGCGTAACCCTATCGGCTCGACGCGACAGGAACAAGCGCGGCGCGCGCGGCCTGGGGCTGGCGCGCGAGAGGGCGATGCCTTCAGCCGGGCCGGAGCCGGGTAGCCACGAGCAGCGCACAGGGAAGTGCGCGGTAGCCCGTGGATCCTGGATGGATCCCGGGGCGGCGAGTGGCTACCGGCGCAAGGCCCGCGTGTCAGAACCGATCACGCACTGCGACCGAGCACCAGCGACGCGTTGAGCCCGCCGAAAGCGAAGGAATTGGACATCGCCACTTCGAGGGTCGCCGTGCGCGCCGCGCCCGGGCAGCAGTCCAGCGAACACTCGGGATCCGGCCCGAGGAAGTTCGCTGTGGGCGGGATCCAGCCGCCGTGCAACGCCCCCACCGTGATCACCGCTTCCACTGCGCCCGCGGCGCCCATCGTGTGCCCGGTGGCTCCCTTGGTGGAGCTGACCACGGGTGGCGCGTCGCCGAACACGTCGCGTACCGCCGCGGCCTCGGTCGCGTCGTTGAGCGAGGTCCCGGTGCCGTGCGCGTTGATGTACTGGATGTCGCCCGGCGCGAGACCGGCGTCCGCCAGCGCGTGGCGCATCGCGCGGCCGATCGACTCGCGATTCGGCTTGACCAAGTGGTCCGCGTCGGCGGTGACGCCGGCCCCGAGAATCAGGGCGAGGATGGGCGCGCCGCGCGCCTTCGCGTCCGCCAGCCGCTCGATCACCAGGCAGGCCGCGCCCTCCCCCATCACCATGCCCTTGCGGTCGATCGAAAACGGCCGGCAGGTGTCGGGCGCCATGATGTGCATCGCCCGCCACGCCATCATGAGGCCATAGGCGAACGGCGCCTCCGCGCCGCCCGCGACCATCGCATCGGCGGCGCCGAGCCGCAGCCAGTGCATCGCCTCGATGACCGCGTGGGCGGACGAGGCGCAGGCGCTCGACACCACGAACGACGGGCCCTTGAGCCCGAGCGCCATGCTGACCGCGCTCGCCGGCGCGGAGGGCATGATCTTCGGGATCGCGAGCGCGTCGGGCTTGCGGTCCTGGCCGTAGAGGCGGTGGTAGGACTCGTCGGTCGTGCGGATGCCGCCGATGCCGACCCCGATCACCGCGCCCACACGCTCCGGCGGCGCATCGAGCCGGGCCTGGCCCAGGGCCTCCTCGGCCGCGATGCAGGCATAGCGCGCGATCGGGTCCATCGCCGCGGTGAGCCGCTTGCTGATGCCGGACTCCGGCGGCTCCACAAAGGCCGCCCCGACGCCGCCGCCCAGCGCCTCGGGCAGCGGGCCGATGGCCGATCGGCCGGCGCGCACCGCATCGAACAGCGCGCCCGCTCCGCGGCCGAGCGGCGAGAGCGCGCCGACGCCGGTGATCGCGTACACAGGCTAAGGCTTCGCCGCCAGCGCCGCGGCGAGCGCGTCCACGAGGCTGCCGATGTTGTTGCCGCCCCGCGCCGCGTCGTCGTCCACGGTCACCCGCCAGGCGTCCTCGATCTCGTTGAGGATCGCCACCTGGTCCATCGAATCGAGGTCGAAGTCGCGCACGTTCGACGCCTCGCTCAACTGCTCGGGATGGATCTCGATGCCCCGCTCCTGCGCCATGCGCACCACGATGTCGATCACGCCCGCGACCAGGTCGGCGCGGGAAGGAATGTCTGCCATGAAGGGCCTCGCCAGAAAGGGGGACAGGGCGCAACCACGCGCCCCGAGCGGCCGACAGTGTAGCCCTTGCTGCGGTGCGGAAACAGCCGGCGCGAGGTCAGGCAGCCAAGCCGGCCAGCAAGTGATCGCCGTGCCGTTGCGCGAAGTCCAGGAGCCCATCGCGCCGCGCCTCGGCCGGGTGTGCAAAAGCAATCGCCTCCGCGAGCAGCGCTACGACCTCGGGGCCGGGCCCGTCCACGGAGGTGTTAGGCGCCAGCAGCCGCTTCGCCACGGGCGCGCCGAGCGCGCACCGCGCGCGGCGAATGGCCGCCACGCGTTCCGGTGCCAGCCGAGCCAGGACCTCCGCCACGAACTGCTGAACCACCTGACGCTCTCCCGCGGGCGGATGGGTGTTGCAGGGGCCCCGATGCTGCACCAGCGCCGGATGGGCTCCTGCCACCGCCACCTCGAAGGTCGACAGCGGGCTGCCTGCGTCATCCCGCACCGAATAGAGGCTGCTCACGCCCAGGACGCACTTCACCGCATAGCTCGCGGCGCAGTGCCCCAACCGCTCGCCTTCCGTGATCAGATCGCCCAGGCTCGTGAGCTCGACCACGCGATAGGGACCGAAACGCGCAGGCGCATCGGCGAGCACCGGCCAGGCGAGTTCCGCCAACCCGGCGGCGCCCTGCCCGAGCACGCGCTCGGCAGCGACCTTGCCGAACGCGAGCCGCCAGCGCGCCGCCATGCCGTGCAGCCGGGCCAGGTCGTAACGGGCGAACCACAGCGGGAAAAAGCCGGCCGGCGGCTGCGCAGGGCCCTCGTCATCGCCGACCAGCGCGCCCAGCACGGGGCGCAAGCCGTACCAGTACGCCGCCTGCATCAGATCGAAAATGCCGTCGATGTCCAGCTCGGCGCCGTGTTTCTCCCGCAGCGACTCGAGGCCAGCTTGCCAACCGCGCTTGAACGAAGCCGCCAAGACCGGGGCATCGACCCGAAGGACGCGCGCCAGGTCCGCAAGCCGCGGCGCGACGCGCAGAAACGCGGCCCAATCGGCGGCCTCGGACGGCAGATACTCCGCCGGGTACTCGGCCGCGAGCCGCAGCACCTCGCTCCGGCGGCTCTGGGGAACCGCGGCCGGGGGCAAGGCGCGGCAGCGCCTCAGAACCGACGGCGACACGGCGAACCGCTGCTCGAGGGCCGGCGCCAGCGGCTGGCCGGCGTCCACGACGCGGCGCAGCCGCCAATCGTCGCGCAGCGCGTCCTGGAACCAGGGAAACGCATGCGCCGCCTGGCGGCGGTTTCGCTTCGCCGGCCCCTCGACGGCGCCGAGGTGGTTGTAGGCCGACGGATCCCACCGGCCCTCGGCCGCGAGCAGGCCGAGCACCTCGGCGTCCAGGCAACCGTGGAAAGCCCGCACGGCGGTCGACAGCAGCGCGAGCTCCGCTTCGAAGAGCGCCCGCAGGCCCGCTTCGTCTGGCGCCTCGCCCCGCAGGCTCCTCACGAGGCAAAGCGTCGTGTGCACGGCAAGCGCGCGCAGCCAGCCGCCCGCCGGATCGAGCACCGGAAAGTCACGAATCACCTGGCCGCCGACGGCGCGCGCCGGGCGGCCCGCCGCCACGCCATAGAAGCCGACGCGACCGTTCGCCGCCGCGGCCAGCCAGAGCACCGCAAAGCCGCCCAGCGGGCTAGGCCCCGGAAGCGCCGCCAGCAGGTCCACCCGCAGCGCAGCGCGCAGGCCGTGGCCGGCGCCAAAGCGCTGCAATCGCGCCCGCGGCGTCGCCAACGCACCCGCCGCCGCGAGCCGCCGCAGCAACGCGACGACGCCGGCGGGCCGCTCGCCCCCCGTGGCGGCAGGCGGCTCGTGCGCGAACAGGCGCACGGGCAGCTGCGAAAGAACCTCCTTGATGTGCATGGCGGAGCGGTGACGGCGAGCGCCTCTCGCGGGGCGGACGCCCCGGACACGCGCGAATTCTCGTCACCCCCCCTGCGGGAGGCAGGCGCGGCAAGCCTGCGGCCACCGCCGGTCACCTCACGGCGCGGCAACACCGCGGAGCGGAGTCACTGCAGGTGCTTGGGTTTCGGCAACTCCTTTGCGCGCACCGACGGTTCATCCGTCAAGCGCGTCTTGATCTCATCCATGACTCCGAAAATGAAATCGGCGCTCTGTTCGCGAGCCGGCGCATCGGGGCCGTCGATAATCGCGCTCCATATCTCGCAGCCCACACCCTCTTCCTCCCGGCCCGCCTTCTTCTGCCGTTGCAGGATCCCTACCCAGGTGTCAAGGATAAAGTCGACAACGACGGGCATGGAGTTGCTCAACTCACGGTTGAACGCGCGATCGCCCATGGCGAGATCAGGGATGCCCGTGATCCTGACCTGGGCTTCGATTTTGTCGAACGGCAGCTGCATGATCGTTATCTGCACCAAGGCCGAGGAGTCTTCATCAAGCATCGAGCGCAGTTCGTCGCCCATCGTGGTTATCTCCCTGATTCTCCAGCGCGTTGCCTGGACCGTGTCGTTCAGTTGCCAGCGAGCCGAAGAGGCGCATGCGAGATGCCCTCTCGCTGGATCGATCGATAGCGACCGTGGCTTGCAGAATGCCCGCCCAACCGGGACCCCGTCTTGGCTTTACGCGCCAAGCGCATGACCCGGCGCGCCAAGTGCACAGGCTCCGTCTCAACCCTCTCGAATTCAGGTCTGTGGTTCAAACAAAACCGCAGAGTCACACGCCCGTGTGACCTCGTCTTAATCCCTTCGATATCAGGTCTGTCGTTCAAACGAGTTGAGAAACACAACAC
>Ga0209594_1001735_pt1 | contig 10609 bp, 5 predicted proteins | sample AshMeaCrysSpring_FD_184126 | JGI IMG/M metagenome (GOLD analysis project Ga0209594, IMG submission 184126) | Groundwater microbial communities from Big Spring, Nevada to study Microbial Dark Matter (Phase II) - Ash Meadows Crystal Spring... | ecosystem: Environmental > Aquatic > Deep subsurface >...
GCCCGGGCGCGTGCTGCGCTGGCTGGCCAGCCTGTGGTTGTGGCCGCTGTTGCTGCTGGCGCGGCGCAGGGCCGGCTGAACGCGCGCGGGACGCCCGGACGGTGCCGCGCCGACCGAAGAATCCGTGCCCGACACCCGGGTGCCGACGGGCGCGGCGCCGGCCGGCGTGGCCGGCCACGTCCCGCCGCCGGCTACTCGTCGATCACCGCGCCGTAGTTGAGCGCACGATTGTGGTAACGCAGGCAGGCCTTGGTCGGATCGGTCACCACGACCCCGATGGACCCATCGGTGACGTTCTCGATCAGGCTGCTCGGGCACTCCGCGGAGAAGTTGCCGCGGCCGGCAACGACGTTGCGCTGAACGCGCGAGAAGGCGCCCACGAGCAGCTCGACGGCCTGCCGCACCTGCGCGCCGAGCTGGGTGGTGACCTCGTGCTGCGCTCCCGCGCTCTCGCGGAGCAGCGCCTCGAGCGTGTCGCCCTCGGCCACGCCGAAGAAGCGGTGCAGGCCGAGCACGGCCGCGAAGGCGTCGAGCAGGACGCGCTCCTCGCCGAACAGGCTCGACACCCACGTGGCGTGCCCGCCGGGCGCGCCGCGCGGGGCCCAGACAAGGGCCAAGCGATCCGTGTCGGTCACGAGCGCCAGCGGCACGCCTGCGGCGCGGCAGAGCGTGGCGGCGCGGTCGATCGGTGTGGCGGCCCAGCGCGTGGCGCGGCCGTGCTCGTCGCGCGCGGGGCGCTGGTCGAGCGGCGTGCCGAGCGGCCAGCGGCACACGAGCAGGCGCGCGCGCGCGTGCTCGTCGTGCTCCTCCACGACGGCGAGATCCGGCCGGAGCGTGGTGCCGTGCTCCGAGACCACGTGGAGGAGCCCGGGCGGGACGCCGGCGCCCTCGCGCAGGCGCGGGTCGAGGCCGAGCACCTCGCGCAGCAGGAACTGCAGCCACGCCGTGCGGGCGGCGGGATCGCGGCCGAGCGACTCGAGCCTGGCGCGGACCTCGACGCGGAGGCCGCGGTCAGCCGGCGGCAGGCCGTTCGGAAACGCCCGCTTCAGCACCGGGAGCGTGAGGAACGCCCCGGACGGCTCGACGAGCGCGAGCCAGTCGGCGTGAAGGGCCGAGACGGTGCGCGCCATGGCTCACCGCCCTCCCGCGGCCCGCCGGGGCGGGACGATGCAGGTGAGGGCCGCCGGGAAGAGGCGGAAGTCGCGAGAGGCGTAGCGGCGATCGATGGCCGCCACCTCGCGCTCGATCTCGCCCGGGATCTCCGCGGCGCGCCGCTCGAGGGCGTCGAGATCGCGGTCGAACTGCGCGCGCTCGTCGGGCGTCGTGAACTGCAGCGCGAGCTGGCGTCCCGCGTCGCCCTTGAACGCCGCCACCTGTGCCTCGATGTTGCGGCGCAGCTCGGCGAGCACGGACTCGACCGTCGCGCGCTCGGCCTGGGCACGCTCGGCGAGACGCCGGTCGAGGCTTCCGGTGATCTCGGCGGCGCGCGCCTCGAGCGCTCGGTAGAGCGACTCCTCGACCGTGGCCCACTCGGCGGCAACCCGCTCCTCGGCGGCCGCCGGCGCCCGCTCGCCCGTGGCCGCGGCCAGCGCCGCCTTCACCTCGCCCACGTTCATCCGTGCAAACCGCCCGTTGCGCACCCGGCCTCCCGCCGCGATCACCTCCTCGTGCAGGCGCCGGCCGTCGGCGCCCGTCACCACGAGCCGCGCGTGCGCGACGACGGCCGTGTCGTCGAGGACGCCGTCGCGCGCGAGGCTCGCCGACACGCGGCTGAGGCCGGCCTCGGCGCCCGTCTTCCAGATCTCCGCGCGCAGCAGGCGCGTGGACTGCGCCACCAGCCGATGCCCCAGGTGCGCCAGCACCACGTCGCGATCGGCCTCCGCGACGGCGTGATCGAAGGTGATGGGCCGTTCGCGTGACGTGATCGGGTCGAAGAGCCCGACGCGCGCCAGCGCCCACGCGTTGGTGAGCGGCGGCACGGCGAAGCAGCCGGCTTTCACGGCCGGCCGCAGGCCCGGCTGGCGCGCCAGCTCGAGCGCCGTCGAGACCACGCGCTCGACGGACGCGGGCGACAGGGCGAGGTCGCGCACGCTGTCGTCGAGCTGCTCGCGCAGGCGGCGGATCTCCTCGCGCAGGTCGCGCTCGATGCGCAGCGCCGCGCGGCTCGCCCGCTCCTTCGCCAGCGCAAGACCCGCCTCGTCCAGCGCCGCGCGCCGCCCCAGCATCGCGTCCTCGACCTGCTGTGCCAGCACGGGGCCCGCCGTGCCGAGGTCGTCGCGGATCGTGTCCACCTTCTGCGCCACGCGCGAGAGGAACTCGAGGTCGGCCTCCATCGAGCCCGGCGCGGCGCGCTCGTAGCCCCTGCCGACGAAGTGGCGGATCTCGACGATGGGCGCCGGCTGCCCGTGGCGGTCGACGCGGCCGTTGCGCTGCTCGAGCCGCGACGGCGAGAACGGGATCTCGACGTGCACGAGCCTGTGGCACTGGAGCTGGAGGTCGATGCCCTCGCTGGCGGCGTCGGTGGCAAGCAGGATGCGTACGGGCGCGCGGTCGGGCGGCGCCTGGAACTCGGCCTTGATGCGCTCGCGCTTCGCTTCGTCCATCCCGCCGTAGAGAAGGGCCACCCGGTCGCCGCCGAGGCCGTGCGCCGCCAGCAGCGTGTGGAGCCACACCTGCGTGTCGCGGTACTCCGTGAACACGATCACGCGCTCGTCGTTCCACGCGCCGCCAGGACAGCAGGTGGCTTCGAGCCACGCGATCAGGGCGCGTGTCTTCGCGTCGGGGCGGTGCGCCTCGCGCTCGGCCCAGTCGAGCATCCCGGCGAGCAGGCGCTCCTGGTCCGCGGTGAGCGGCTCGAGCGCGCGGGCCGCGGCCGAGAGCGCGCCGGCGGTGGCCTCGGCCAGGTCCTCCTCGCTCTCGATCTCCTCGTCGAGCCGCTCGAACTCGGCGCGCAGCTGCGCCTCGGTGACCTGCTCGGCGGCGCGGCGGCGCCGCAGCGTCTTCATGTGCTCCTTCAGCGTCTCGTGGAAGGCCCTGGGCGAGGAGAACAGGCGCTTCTTCAGGAGCAGCGTGACGAAGTCGGCGGCCGTCTCGGAGGCCTTCGTGCGCGCCTGCCCGCGGCGGGCCGACGTGTAGGCCTGGAGCAGCCCGTGCACGCGGCGCTCGGTGTCGGGGTATTCCACCTCGATCGGGATGACGTGGCGCTCGGCGAAGCGCGGCGAGCCGTCGGAGCGCGGCGGCAGCTCGCGGCGCAGCTCCGATTTCAGGCGGCGCACCACCGTGCGGGCCATCGCCTCGGGCGACGGCTTCACCGAGCGTGCGAACCGCTGCGGGTCGAGCATCTCGAGCAGCGCCGTGAAGCTCTCGGTGTAGCCGTTGTGCGGCGTGGCCGAGAGGAACAGCCGGTGCTCGAAGTGCGGGCCGATGCGTCGCAGCGCCTTCGTGCGGAGCGAGTCGGTGGCGTAGGCGCCGCGGCCCGCCGGCGCGCACTGGTGCACTTCGTCGACGATCAGCAGGTCGAACTTCCGCGGGTACACCGACGCGTCGTGCGGCAGCACCTCGTCGAGCAGCGCCATGGCACGCGGGCGCTTCAGCCAGTCGATCGAAACGATCAGGCGCGGGAAGTGCGTCCAGACGTTGGCGCCCACGCCGCGCTCGCGGCGCAGCACCCTCACCGCCTCGCTGTCGACGATGTGGAAGTCGAGGCCGAAGCGGTCGTGCATCTCGTCGCGCCATTTCAGCTGGAGGCTGGCGGGGCACACGACGAGCACCGTGTGCGCGCGGTGGCGCAGCAGCAACTCCTGCACGACCAGGCCGGCCTCGATCGTCTTCCCCAGCCCCACGTCGTCGGCGATGAGCAGGTTGACGCGCGGCATCTGGAGCGCGCGGACCACCGGGTCGAGCTGGTAGTCCTCGATCGTGATGCCGCTGCGGAAGGGCGCCTGGAGCGCGCGGGCGTCGGCCGAGGCGATGGCGCCCCAGCGGACCGCGTCGAGGAAGGCGCCGAGGCGAGCGGGGTCGTCGAAAGCGCCGGCGGCGGGGTGCGGCAGCGTGGCCTTGGGGAGCACGGCGATGCCGGGCTCGACCTCCCAGAACAGGGTCGTCTCGTCGCCGAAGGCGTCGTCTTCGACCGAGGCCAGCTCCACCAGGTGGCAGGGGCGGCGGTCCATGGCCGCGAGCACGTCGGGCGGCAGCGAGGAGGCGGCGACCGACGTGACGACCCAGTGGCGGTCGCGCACCCGGACGAGCTGGCCCGGCTCGGGGACGGGGACGTCAGGCACGGCGGTGTCGAAGCAGGCGATGGTCGATGCCGAGGATGCGCCGGAAGCTCGGCAGCAAGTCTACTCGCACGACGAGCGGGATGTGCTGCGCCTCAGCTGAGGATGGCCGTCGATCCCGACTCAACAACGACCTGCCCGCCCGGCGCTGACGCGGTGCGTCCGGCTGGGTCACTGTAACAGGGTGGCGTGACAGGCGGGGTCAGCGCGCGCGTCCGTCACCGTGCCAGTGCACCGCGCCCCCGCTCGACTTCCGCCCCTTCTCCAGCGCGCCCCGCATGCTCGGCACCGCCTTCACCATCCGCTCGCACGCCCGCCATGGCAGCGTGAGGACCGGCTCGCGGCCGGGAAGGACCTCGACGCCGAGGCCAAGGTGGGCGGCGAGCTGGTAGAGGCGGCGTGGCTCTTCGCGTGCCTGGGCGGATTGCCGTAGCAGGCGCCGACGCCGTTGAGCGACACCTGGGACTGCCTGGCGAGGTGGAGGGGGCTGAGGGAATAGAGTGCCGGCCGCGTCGGTCTACGAGAGGATCTCGCCCGCCCAGAGGCGCGCCAGGAACTCGCGCCACGGCAGCAGATCGACGCCGTCCTTGCGTCGTGGCGACGGCTCCGTGCACACGACGATGACCTTGCGCGGCCGGCAGAGGTCGTGGAACGTGAGCAGGGGCCGGAGGTCCCGGTCGTCCACGCGGCTGCTTCCTTTCACCTCCACCGCGACCTCGCCGTCGCCCAGGACGAAGTCGACCTCCAGGCCGCTCTTCGTCCTCCAGAACCGGACGTCGTAGTGCAGCGAGCGGTACGAGCGGTGCGCCAGCAGCTCCATCAGGATCAGGTGCTCGAGCGCCCGCCCGAACGCCTCGCCGCGCGGCTCGGCGAGGCGTCGTTTCGTGAGGGCCCCCGCCACACCGACGTCGAACAGGTAGAACCGGCTGGCCTTCGTGATCACCTGGCGGTCCTGGCGCCGGGCATACGGCTCCACGAAGGTGCCGAGCAGCGTGTCAACGAGGATCTGGTAGTACTCCTTGACGGTCTTGGCATCGACGCCGCAGTCGCGCGCGATGTTCGCGTAGTTGGTCAGCTCGCCGTGGGAGTAGCCCATGGCCTCGAAGAACCGGGCGAAGGCGGGAACGTTGCGGGTCAGCCCTTCGTTGAACACCTCCTCCCTGAGGTAGTCGCGCACGTACGCGTCGAGCGAGCGGCGATAGTGCTCGTCCAGGTAGTGACCCGGCAGCAGGCCGCGGTTCAGGGCCCGCAGCAGGTCCAGGTCGCCGACCTCCTCGGACACGAGCGGGTGCATCTCGAAGCGCCAGGCGCGGCCGCCGAGGAGGTTCGTGCCGCCACGCGTCACCTTCCTCGCACTCGACCCGCACAGGACGAAGCGAACGTGCTCGTGCTCGATGAGCCAGTGGACCTCGTCGAGCAGGGCCGGGACCTTCTGGATTTCGTCGATGACGACGGGCGACGCCTTCCGCCTGGCCGGCGGCAACGCCAGGATCCGTTCCCGCAGCAGGGCCGGACGCTTGGTCAGGTCGAGCATCAGGTCCGTCTGGAGCAGGTCGAAGGTGACCGCGGCGGGAAAGGCGGTCTGGAGGTACGTGCTCTTCCCCGCTTTCCTCGGGCCCCAGAGGAAGGCCGACTGGCGGGGCGGGAGGTCGATGCGAAGGAGCCGCTCGAACGGTTTCAGGATGACGCTCCCGATGGGTTCAACTAATCGGGAGTATACTCCAGATTTAGACCAACAGTCAAGGGCGGCACGTGCTCGGCGCGCCAATGGCGTTCGTGCGGGCTGGCGGCTACACGGGGCCACAGTGGGCCGGGGAGAGTCCTGGAAACCCACGGGAGGACGAGCGCGTCACGGGTTCACCACGAGCGTGGATCCCTTGCCGTCTCCGAGCCGCCGCACCTCGATGCCGACGTGCAGCCGCTCCTTCATCGCTTCGACGTGCGTGATCGCACCCACGACGCGGCCGGTGGCCTGGAGCATCGAGAGCGCGTAGATGGCCTCGTCCAGGGTGTCGGGATCGAGCGAGCCGAATCCCTCGTCCACGAACAGCGCCTCGAACCGCTTGCCGCTGGCCAGCCCGCCCTGGCTCACCACGTCGGCGAGCCCGAGGGCCAGCGCGAGCGACGCCTGGAACTGCTCTCCTCCCGACAACGACGCCGGCGAGCGCGCGCGCCCGGTGTGCGCGTCGAACGCCTCCAGCGAGAGCCCGCCCCTGTTGCCCTTCACGCGCTCGAGCCGGTATCGGCTGGTGGTCATGCGCGCCAGGTACACGTTGGCGGCCCTGGTTACCCGGTCGAGTTCCCCGCCGAGCACCCACCGGTCGAGCTTCACCTTGATCCCGGCTTCGCCGTTGCACGTCTTGAACACCAGCCGCGCGGTGTCGAGCCGGTCGCGCAGGCCCGCCGTCTGGGACGTCCGCTCGAGGAGGGCCTGCATGGCGGCCCGCGCGGCGTCGACGGCGTTCGACGCGGTCGTGAAGGTCCTCTCGGCCTCGTTGGCTCGCGCGGCGGCCCGGGCCAGGTCGCCGGCCAGCGCCTCGACGTCGGGCCTCGCCTCGGGCACGCCCTGCTCCTGCAACTGGCGCAGGCGCGTGCCCTGCTCGGCCACGCCGCTCTCCCACGCCCGGAACCGCTCGAGGGCCTGCCGCTCGGACTCCTCACTGGTCAGCAGCCGGCGCGCGTCCTCGAGCGCCGCGTACCCCTGGGAGACCAGGGCCTCAAGCAGCTGGGCGCCCAAGGCTTCGTGCTCGCTCTCCGCCCGGTTCGACAGGTCGTAGGCCTCACCGTAGCCGGCGCTGGCCAGTTTCAGGGCCCGCACCCCGCTCGTTCTCTCCTCGACGGCCTTGGGGTCGATGCCCCGCGCGCGCTCGGTGGCTGCCTCGAGTGCGGCCCGCTCGCCCCGGACGCGTTCCTCGAGCGCCGCCACGCCCTGGGCCTTCCGACGTTCACGCTCAGTCGCCTCGGAAAGCGCCTGCCCACGCTCCACGACGGCCCGGCGGGCGACGGCCAGGTCCTCGCTGGCGCGCTCCGCCTCCTCCAAGCGCCCACGGGCAACCTCGAGGGCCGCGCCAAACACCTCGATGATTCCCAGGTCGGCCTCGTCGCCGAGCTCCGAGCGCAGCGCCCCAACGGACGCCCGCGCCTGCTCCGTCGCAGCGGTGGCCTTCGACCACGCCTGCCGCGCCCGGTCCACCTCCTCGTGATCGACGGGCTTGCCGTCGCTCGCCCGCGCCGGACTCGGGTGTTCGGTGGAGCCGCACACGGGACACGGCACGCCCGCCTCGAGTCCCGCGGCGAGCCGGGGCGCCTGCGTCTCGACGAAGCGCGCCATCGTCCGCTCGTAGGCGCCCCTTGCGCGGGCCTCCCGCGCCTCGGCGCCCTCCAGTTGCGCGGCGGCCTCCGCGAGCCGGGACCGCGTGTCAATGCGCCGCGTGGCGCGTTCGAACGCGGCGCGACGCTCCGGCAACACGGCGGCAAGGGGCTGCAGCTCCGCGATCTTGCTCGCCAACGACGCCAGTTCGGTCCGGATCGCGCCAGCGGATGCGACGAGCCCCTCGTGAACCGCCTTGGCAGCGGTGAGTTCGCCCGACGACCGCTCGAGCTTCCGGTCGGCAGCCTCGACGTCGGCCAGGGCTCTCTGTTCTGCCTCGACCCGCTGGGTCACGTCCTGGACCGCAGCCGCCACGCGGGCGGGGTCCACCAAAGGCAGTGACGTGCCGAGGGCCACCAGGCCCGCAGTGACCGCGTGCTCCGTCTCCGCCCGCTGCCTTCTCGCGACGACCGCTCGCTGTTCCGCACCCTCCGCGTGCTCGCCCAGCCTGGCGACCGGCCGGGCGCGCCGCGACGCCTCCGCCTCGGCCCTCGCAGCCGCCACGTCCTCGCGCTGCGCGTCGAGCGCCGCGAGACTGCGCCGCGCCGCCTCCGCATCGTCGAACCGCCGCGCGGCCTCGTCCGCGACGCTCTTTCGCTGCGTGACCTCCAGAGCTTTCCGCCGGACAGCGTCGAGCGCCTGGCGGCGACCGGCTCGCGCGGCCTCGAGCTCCTCGACCTCGCGCACCAGCGCGTCGTTGTCGAGCCCCTCGATGCGCGCCGGGTCCGCCTCCTCCTTCCACGCGGCGCTGGCCGCCGCGAGGGCCACCACCGCATTGGCTCGGTGGTGCCGCAGGTCCGCGTCGACCTGCCGCGCTTCGTCCTCCAGCCCCTTCACGTGCTCCTTCAGCCACGTCACGGCGCGCTCGTAGAGCTCGCCGCCGAAGAGGTCCCTCAGCAGTTTCTCCCTGTCGTCGTCGCTGGCCAGCAGGACCTTGTTGAACTCGCCTTGCGGCAACAGGACAACGCGCTGGAACTCGAGCGCGTCGAGGCCCACGAGCTCACGACACCGACGGCCGCATTCGCTCGCGGACGTCGCGAGCGGCTCCGTGGCGCTTCCGTTCAGCCTCACCAGGGTGGCCTTGGCGGGCTGCAGCGTCGTCCCCTCGCCCTTCTTCTTCGGGCGCTGCCACATTGGCTGACGATGAACACGATAGCGGGCCCCGTCCACCTCGAAGTCGAGCGTGACCGAGGTCTCCGCGTCGCTTGGCGCGTGATGGGACCGGGCCTCGCCGTCGCCCTGGCGCTGGCCGGGCAGAACGCCGTACAGGGCGTAGACCATCGCGTCGAAGATCATCGTCTTGCCCGAGCCCGTGGGCCCGGTCACGGCGAACAGGCCGCGCTTCGACAACGCCTCGAAATCGACGACCTCGGTCCCGGGATAGGAGCCGAACGAGCGCAACTCCAGACGGATGGGCTTCACGCGTGCTCCTCCCGCTGGACCGCCGCGATCGCCTGCTCGAGCAGCGTGCGCTCGCCCTCGGTCGGCAACTCGCCGAGCGAGTCGAGCCAGAAGGCCTCGATCGCCGCCATCGCGGACGTCTTCGACAGCTCGATCACGGCGGCGCCGTGCGCCCCGCCCTGCACGGCCGGCCGGAGCTCGATCTCGACGACGTGCGGGTAGACCGCGCTCAGGCGCTGCCTGGCGTCGAGCACCACGCCCGGGTCGGTCACGATCGCCCGCACGAACGACGCCTCGACCGCCGGCGACGGCTTTCGCGCGAGGAGGTCCTCCATCAGGCCCTCGACGGTGTGCACGCCGCGGCCGACGGGGATTGGGACTTCCACGGCCCGGCACGATCCGTCCCTGGCCATGTCCACCAGGACGACGCTCTTGGGCTGTTCCTCCGAGAAGGAATACGCCAAGGGCGATCCCGCGTACCTCACGTGCTCCCGGCCCTCGAGGCCCTGCGGCCGGTGGAGGTGCCCGAGGGCGACGTACGAGAAGCCGTCGAACACCCTGGCGTCGACGGCCCCGGTGCCTCCCATGGCCAGGTCCCGCTCCGAGTCCGACTGGAGTCCGCCGACAACGTATGCGTGGGCGACGGCCAGCGAGCGCCTGACCATCCTGTTCGCGCCGGCGGCGCGCACGGCCTCCTCGAGGACAAACTGATGCGTGCGTCGAAGTCGGCGCTCGAAGGTTGCGCCGCTGGAATCCTGGGCCTTCAGGCCCGCGGGCACCGCGAAGTCGTCCGGCGACGCCTGCGGGTCCAGGTACGGCAGCGGGACCACGTCGAGGGGGCCGTCGGAACAGTTGAGGTGCAGGACCTCGCCGATGCTCCGGTATCCGCCGCGGATGTGGGCGCCCGCCGGGTCGAGCATCCCGTACGGGGGGATCACCCTGTCGACGGAGTCGTGGTTGCCAGTGATGACGACCACCTGCGCTCCGTTTGCACAGAGCCGACTGACGGCGTCGTTGCACAGCGGCACGACCTCGGCGGGGGGAATCGCCCGGTCGTAGACGTCACCCGCCATGACGACCAGTTCGACGCGTTCCTCGCGGCACAGTTCGACGAGCCAGTCGAGGAACGACCGCTGGTCGTCGATCAACGGGACGGCGCCGAAGTTCCGTCCCAGGTGCCAGTCGCTGGTGTGGAGGATTCGCATGGATCGGTCGTCAGGACAACGACGACGGCGCACGGTCAACATGTGCCCAGTCAGCCATCCCTGTCCTCGCAGGTCGCGGCCGATACCGTATCGGGATGTTATCGAGCTGGCCGTCAATCACGCCTGGTACGGCGTCGAGCGCTACCCGGTCGGTACCGAACAGAAACACCTCGAGCTCGGCCTGGGGCAGCCGATTCTTGCCGGCCACCATCAACGTCCACGCACGGCCGGCGGCTGTCGCACTGGTCTTGACGTAACACCTATATAGTCAGACAATATGGTCATGTCAAGCGAACGCTCCGTTGCGGCGAGCGAGTTCAAGGCGCGGTGCCTGGCCCTGCTCGACCACGTGGCGG
>Ga0209594_1001736_pt1 | contig 10606 bp, 11 predicted proteins | sample AshMeaCrysSpring_FD_184126 | JGI IMG/M metagenome (GOLD analysis project Ga0209594, IMG submission 184126) | Groundwater microbial communities from Big Spring, Nevada to study Microbial Dark Matter (Phase II) - Ash Meadows Crystal Spring... | ecosystem: Environmental > Aquatic > Deep subsurface...
GCGGTAATTGAGCCGGATCGCCGTGAAGACCTTCGGGTCGGACGGGGCGCGGTCGGCCTCGGCGTCGACCACGCAATCGGCAACCGGTTGCCGGGCCTTTTTCAGGATCCAGACGACGTCGAAGGCGGTGCACGCGGCCGCGCCGGCGAGCACGAGTTCCATCGGCCGCGGCCCGAGATTGCGCCCCCCCGCCTCCGGCGCGCCGTCGACCACCACGGCGTGGCCGCTGCCGGTCTCCGCCGCGAAGCTCACCCCCTCGATCCATCGGATGGTCGCCTTCATTTCTGCTCCCCCACGGTGGCGCCCGCGCCCCGGCACGGTCCTGCCGAAAGTGCACGCGAGCGCGGCGCGACTACGTAATTGTCATGAAACTGTCGCTTTGTCCGATGCTGCAATGCCGCACGCCCATTGCATATTGCACTGCGGTATGGAAGACTTTTCATGTCCGCACCCGCCAGGGAGCCGATCCCCGGGACGCGGGCGCATTCCTCCATTCTCCTCCTATGGTGGAATCCTCGCGGGGCGCGGAGCCATCTCCGCGCCCCGTTTTTTCGCCGTCCCCGCCGCGTTGACCCCGGAGGCGAAATCGGTATATGATGCAAGACTTTGCCGATCCGCGCTTCGCGGCTTCGGCCAGCGCAGTGGCGCGCCCCGCTCTCGGGCCGCGCCACCCGGACGCCTGCCCCACGAACACCCCCCAACCGAGCACCCGCAATGAAGACCTTTTCGGCCAAGCCCCGGGACATCCGCCAGGAATGGTACGTCGTCGACGCGACGGACAAGATCCTCGGCCGTCTCGCGAGCCAGATCGCGCTGCGCCTTCGCGGCAAGCACAAGGCGATCTTCACCCCGCACATGGACACGGGCGACTTCATCGTCGTGACCAACGTCGAGAAGATCCGCGTCACCGGCAACAAGGCCGACGACAAGCTCTACCACCGCCACTCGGGCTACCCGGGCGGGATCTCGACCACGACCTTCGCGCAGATGCAGGCCCGCTTCCCGGGCCGTGCGCTCGAGAAGGCGGTCAAGGGCATGCTGCCCAAGGGACCGCTCGGCTACAAGATGATCAAGAAGCTCAAGTGCTATGCCGGCGGCGCGCACCCGCACGGCGCGCAGCAACCCAAGAACCTCGAAATCTGACCATGATCGGCAACTATTATTACGGCACGGGCCGCCGCAAGACCTCGGTCGCGCGCGTCTTCATCAAGCAGGGCACCGGCAGGATCGTCGTCAACGACAAGCCGGTCGACGAGTTCTTCTCGCGCGACACCGGCCGCATGGTCGTGCGGCAGCCGCTGGTGCTGACCAACCACGAGCAGACGTTCGACATCATGGTCAACGTCACCGGCGGCGGCGAATCCGGCCAGGCGGGCGCGGTGCGCCACGGCATCACCCGCGCGCTGATCGACTACGACGCGCAGTTGAAGCCCACGCTGTCGAAGGCCGGGCTGGTGACGCGCGACGCCCGCGAGGTCGAGCGCAAGAAGGTCGGCCTGCACAAGGCGCGGCGCCGCAAGCAGTTCAGCAAGCGCTAGCGCCTTCGCGGGCCGGCGGGCCCGGGGCCGCCTTCCGGCGGCCCTGTTCGTTCCGGGGCGCGGGCCGCGCCGCCCCGCATCCGCTGATACAATGGTTTTCATGACGGGGGCATGCTTGTCCGAGACCCCGCGCATCGGCAGCGCGCGGCGCCCCCCGCACGGCGGGCGATTGCCATGTCCCGTCGGTGCCGGGCCGGCGCGGACCCGTCGCTGACGTGCCGAAGCCGGGGTCACTGCGCCGGATCGTCCGGCACTTCACGATCAGTGCGCCGCGCATGGCGGTGCGCACCCACCTCGGCTGGCCGTGGAAGGCCGCGCTTGCCGCCGGCCTGCTGGTCCTGGTCGGCGGCATGTGGTGGCTGGGCTTCGACTTCGGCCAGATCCTCGGCGGATTCAACCGCAAGGAGATCGAGCAGCGCATCGCCACGCTCGAGGCCGACGCGACTACCGCGCAGCAGGAGGCGGCGGCGCTTCGCGCGCGAAACAGCGAACTGGAGAGCGAACTCGCAATGGCGCTCGGCGTTCAGGCCACGCTGAAGCACCAGCAGACCGAAGCCGCGCAGGAGAGCGCCCAGCTCAAGGACGAGCTCGCTTTCCTGCAGGGCTTCTTCGCCGACGCCGCCAAGCCGGGCGTGGCCATTCCGCGGCTGTCCGCGGCTCCGTCGGGCGAGGATCGCGCGCACTACTCGGCGCTCGTGGTGCGCGGCGGCGGCGCCAGGGCGGACTACGAGGGCCACCTGGCGATCACCGCCGAGCTCGTGCCCACCGAGTCCGCCCCGGCAGGCAGCCGCCCGCTCGCCCTCTCGCTTCCCGACGACGACCCGGAGGCGGCCGCGCCCCTGAAGCTGCGGTTCAAGTACTATCAACGCATCGACGGGTCGTTCCGGATTCCGCCCGGCTACGCGCTGCGATCGGTGACCGCGCGCGCCTACGAGGCCGGGACCCCCGGCATCCGGGCGAGCCGCACGTTGACTTTGCCGTAGGAGGCTCCATGTTCGGCAGGAAGTCGCTCGGCCAGAAACGCATCGACAGCCTGATCGGCGCCGGCACCACCGTGCGCGGCGACGTGGTGTTCGAAGGGGGATTGCGCGTCGACGGCACGGTGCTCGGCAACGTCTCGTCGGCGGACGGCAAGTCCGGGACGCTCGTCGTCAGCGAGCACGCGCGTATCGACGGGCGGGTCGACGTCGCCCACGTCGTCTGCAACGGCACGGTGAACGGCCCCCTGACGGCCCGCGACGGCCTCGAATTGCAGGCCAAGGCGCGCGTCGTCGGCGACGTGCTCTACCGGTCGCTCGAGATGCAGGTGGGCGCGTACGTGCAGGGTCGCCTCGAACCGGTGGCGAGCGAACACGGCGCGGTCAGCGTGGTCGAATTGAAGCGGACCGGGGCCGGGCGCGCCGCCGGATCGAATTGACCCCAACCCAACCGTGGTTTGACGCATCCGGCGGCCGTCCCGATATAATCGTCGGACCCTCGAAGCACCCAGGAGCAAGCGCGATGAACGCCATGACCGACATGCCCGCCCCGCTCGTCTTCACCGAAGCCGCCTCGTTGAAGGTGCGCGCGCTGATCGACGAGGAGGGCAATCCCGAGCTCAAGCTGCGCGTCTTCGTCACCGGCGGCGGCTGCTCCGGCTTCCAGTACGGATTCACGTTCGACGAAGTCGTCAACGAGGACGACACGTCGATGGAGAAGAACGGCGTCACGCTCCTCATCGACCCGATGAGCTACCAGTACCTGGTCGGCGCGGAGATCGACTACCAGGAAGGTCTCGAGGGCGCGCAGTTCGTGATCAAGAATCCGAACGCCACCACGACTTGCGGCTGCGGCTCGAGCTTCTCGGCCTAGGTCCGCGCCTCCCCCCCCCCGCTCCGGGCGCTCGAACGCGCCCCGGGGCCCGGACGCGCCCTTCCGGGCGGCTCGTCGGGGACGACACGGTTCTCCTGCGGTACGCAAACGGCAGCCTCGGCTGCCGTTTGCGTTTTTCCGGTCGTCCTGAGGGCGTCGCGGGCGCAGTCGCGCGCCGGCTGCGATGCGCGCGGGGGCTCAGCGGGGATAGATCGCGCCGAGCACGCGCGGCCCACGGGCGCCGGTGACGTCCGGAAGGCTTCCTGTGCGTCCGGCGAGCGCCTCGCGGGCGAGCCAGGCGAACGCCAGCGCCTCGACGTGCTCGACCGGGACGCCAAGTTCGGCGGTGGTGCGGACGGCGCACGGCTTCAAGTCGCGCGCAAGCGCGCGAAGCAGCGTCGCGTTGCGGGCCCCGCCCCCGCACACGAGGAGTTCGACCACCTCCGGCGCCTCGCGACGCAGCGCCTCGGCCGCCACGCGTGCGGTGAGCGCGGTCAACGTCGCCTGCACGTCCGCCGGCCGGTCGCCTCCCGCGTGGCGGGCCAGCGCGGCGTCGAGCCAGACCGCGTTGAAGTGATCGCGTCCGGTGCTCTTCGGGGGTCGCAGCGCGAAGTAGGGGTCGGCGAGAAAGGTCGAGAGCAGCGCGTGGTCGATGCGGCCGGCGGCGGCCCAGGCGCCGCCGGCGTCGAAGAGCCCCTCGCCGTGCCGCGCGTACCAGAGATCGAGCAGCGTGTTGCCGGGGCCGGTGTCGAACCCGCGCACCGGCGCGCCCGGGACGAGCAGCGTGACGTTGGCCACGCCGCCGACGTTGAGCACCGCGCGGGCGCGGTCGGGCAGCGCGAACAGCGCCGCGTGGAACGCGGGCACGAGCGGCGCGCCCAGCCCGCCGGCGGCGAGGTCGCGGCGTCGGAAGTCGGCCACCACGGTCACGCCGGCACGCTCGGCGACGCGCGCCGCGTCGTTGAGCTGCACCGTCCAGCCCTCATCCGGGCGATGGCGCACCGTCTGGCCGTGCACGCCTGCGGCGAAGAGCGCGCCCGTCGCAACGCCCCCCGCGCGACAGGCGTCGGCAATGGCTTCGGCGTAGAGGTCGGCGAGCGCGAGGCTCGCGCGGGATGCGCGCGCGAGCTCGTCGTCGCAGGGCGCCTGCAGCGCGGCGAGCTCGTCGCGCAAGAGGTCGGGCATCGGCAGGTGCGTCGCGCCGAGCGTCGTGCACAGGCCCTGGCTGGACGCGAAGTCGGCGACGACGGCATCCACGCCGTCGAGGCTCGTGCCGGACATCACGCCGGCGTAGAGTTCGCGCGGCAAGGGGAAGGCGCTAGTCCGCCGCGGCGAAACGCGCGACCGGAAGCTCGCGGGCGAACGCGAGCTGGCGCGCGATCGGCGCGACGTGCGCAAGGAAGGCCTCGCGCGTCTCGGCGGGCAGCGGGCCCGCCGTGGGCAGCGCGACCGTGAGCGGATCGCGCGGCACGTCGTTGACGCGGAACTCGTAGTGCAGGTGCGGCCCGGTGGCCCAGCCGGTCGCGCCGACGTAGCCGATGGTCTCGCCCTGACGCACGCGCGCGCCGCTGCGCACCCCCGCGGCGAAGCGCGACAGGTGTGCGTAGAGCGTGGAATACGCGCCGTCGTGGCGCAGCACCACGACATTGCCGTAGCCGCCCTGCACGCCCGCGAACGCGACCGCGCCGTCCGCGGTCGCCCGCACCGGCGTGCCGGTCGGCGCGCCGTAGTCGACGCCTCGATGGGCGCGCCACGACTGCAGGATCGGGTGGAAACGCGCAAGCGTGAAGCCCGAGGTCATGCGCGAGAATTCCATCGGCGAGCGCAGGAACGCGCGCCGCGTGCTGCGACCGTCCTCGGTGTACCAAGCGTCCTGGCCGTCGGCGTCGCGCCACAGGAAGGCGGTGAGCCGACGACCGCGGTTGTGGAACTCGGCCGCGACGATGCGCCCGGCGCCAACCGGCTCTCCATCGACGTAGCGCGTTTCGTAAAGGACGCTGAAGCGGTCGCCGAAGCGAAGGTCCTGCAGGAAGTCGATCTCGCCGGCGAAGAGCTCGGCGAGCGCGATCGTCACGGCATCGGGAAGGCCGATCGCGTCGGCGGCGCCGAAGAGCGAGGTCGTGATCTCGCCCGACCGGAGCGCGAGGCGTACCGCCTCGGGCGCCGGGGCGCGGCTCGAGACCAGGGCACCGGACTGCCGGACGACCGTCAGGCGCTCGCCCTCCGCGGTGCGGAAGCGCAGCGCGACCAGGCCGCCCTCGGCGTCGGTCGCGACCAGCACCGGCCGGCCCGGCGTGAGCTGGTAGAGGGGGCGCGCCGCGGGATCGGTGCGCATGAACGCGAGCGCCGCGGCGTCGTCGACGCCGGCGCGCGCGAGCAGGCTGCCGATCGTGTCGCCGCGGCGCACGCGCTCCTCCCGCCAGTAGGGGTCGGGATCGTCGTCGGCCGTGGCGAGCTCCGGCACGGGCAGCGGGCGCTCGACCGTGCGCAGGGGCGGCAGCTCGAGCGTCGAGTCGGGGGCGATGCCGAACGCGGCCACGCCGGTCAAAGCGAGCACGGCGATCGCGACGAGGTGCGCGACACGCACGCGCCCCGCCGCGCGGGCGGCGGGGGTCTCGTGCTGCGCTAGAATTCGACGTTCTGCGGCGTCCGGCACTCGCAAATACCCTGCTCGTAGGCCCTGCAGTCTACCAAAGCAGGCCCCGTGCCGGGACGCCCGGCCGCCATCGACCCGCACCCGCCCAGGATCCCATGAGTCTCACCATCTACGGCATGCCGGCCTCGCGAGCCTTCCGCGTGCTGTGGGCCGCCGAGGAGGCCGGCCTCCCCTACGCCAACAAGCCGCTGTCCTTCAGGGACCCGGCGATCAAGGCGCCCGCCTACCTTGCGATCAACCCGAACGGCACGATCCCCGCGATCGTCGACGACGGCCTCGCGCTTTTCGAGTCGCTCGCGATCAACCTCTACCTCGCCCGCAAGTCCGGCACGCTCTGGCCGGCGGATCTGCGCGGCGAGGGGCTCGCCTACCAGTGGACGCTCTGGGCCGCCACCGAGGTCGAGGGCGCGCTGGGCGGCTGGTTCTACCACACGCACTTCCTTCCGGAGGCCGAGCGCAAGCCACAGATCGCGAAGGAGCAGGCCGCGAAGCTTCCAAAGCGCTTCGACGTGCTCGAGGGCGCTCTCGCGAACGCGCCCTGGCTTGCCGGCGACCGGTTCACGATCGCGGACCTCAACGTCGCGGCGGTCGCCTACCGGGCGCCCGCATTCGGGCTCGAGCGCTGGCCGCGGATCGCCGACTGGCACCGTCGCTGTTACGCCCGCCCGGCGGCGCAGCGTGCGGTCGCGCTCCGCGAGAGGGCGGCCGCATGAGCCCGATGGGCCGCCCCGAGGGCCAATCAGCCCCGAAGCGCGCTGGTGCGGAGGACAGTCCAGTGAGCGGTGCGGACGCGATTCCCCCGGACGCCGGCGACCAACTCGACGTCTTCCGCCGCGGCGCGGACGAGCTCCTCGTCGAGGGCGAGCTCGCGCAGAAGCTCGCGCGCGGCAAGCCCCTGCGAATCAAGCTGGGACTCGATCCGACCGCCCCGGACATCCACCTCGGCCACACGGTGGTGCTGAACAAGCTGCGCCAGGCGCAGGACCTCGGCCACCAGGTGATCTTCCTGATCGGCGACTTCACCTCGATGATCGGCGACCCCTCCGGGCGCAACGCCACGCGCCCGCCGCTCTCCCGCGAGCAGATCGTCGAGAACGCGAAGACCTACCACGCGCAGGCCTCGAAGGTCCTGGACCCCGCGCGCACCGAGATCCGCTACAACTCCGAGTGGTGCGAGCCGCTGGGGGCCGCCGGCATGATCCGGCTCGCGTCGCACTACACCGTCGCACGCATGCTCGAGCGCGACGACTTCGCCAAGCGCTTCCGCGCGAGCCAGCCGATCGCGGTGCACGAGTTCCTCTACCCGCTGATGCAGGGATACGACTCGGTGGCGCTCGCCGCCGACCTCGAGCTCGGCGGCACCGACCAGAAGTTCAACCTGCTGGTCGGGCGAGAGCTGCAGAAGGACTTCGGACAGGAGCCCCAGTGCATCCTGACGATGCCGCTGCTCGAGGGCACGGACGGCGTCGAGAAGATGTCCAAATCAAAGGGCAATTACGTCGGCATCGACGAGCCGCCGGGCGAGATGTTCGGCAAGGTGATGTCGATCTCCGACGACCTCATGTGGCGCTGGTATCCGCTGCTGTCGTTCCGCGCGCCCGCCGAGATCGAGCGGCTGAAGGAGGAGACGGCGGCGGGGCGCAACCCGCGCGACGCCAAGGTTGCCCTCGCGCGGGAAATCGTCGCGCGGTTCCACTCGGTCGCCGCGGCGGACGCGGCGGAAGCCGAGTTCGACGCCCGATTCCGCGGCGGCGCGATGCCCGAGCGCATGCCCGAGATCGCGATCGACACGAACGGCGCGGGCATCGCCGTCGCCAACCTCGCCAAGCAGGCCGGCGTCGTAGAGTCGACGTCGGAGGCGCTGCGGATGATCGCGCAGCGCGGGCTCCGGCTCGACGGCGACGTCGTCTCCGACCGCGCGCACGTGGTCGCGCCCGGGACGACGGTCGTCGTGCAGGCGGGCAAGCGCCGCTTCGCGCGCGTCACGGTGCGCTAAGACGCCGAACCCGCGCGGCCCGGGCGCGGCGCGCCTGCCGCGCGCGCCGCCCGACCGGCCGCCACGACACCGAGGCAGCGTTGCGCCGACACCGTGCACGCCGCGGCGCGCCGCGCTAGCATGCCGGCTCTGCACCCGCCGCCGCAACCCGAAGGAGAGGACCGTGGACACCGCCCGCCGCCGCCTCGCGCTCGCCAGCCTGGCCCTGCCGTTCGCGTCGCTCGCCGCCCGCGCGCAGCCCGCGCCGGCGCGCACGCCCGACGTGGTCTACGTGCCCACGCCGCCCGAGGTGGTCGACGAGATGCTGCGGATCGCGAAGGTGACCGGCAAGGACGTGCTCTACGACCTGGGCTCGGGCGACGGCCGCATCCCGGTCGCCGCCGCGAAGCGCTTCGGCACGCGCGGCCTCGGCATCGACATCGACCCGCAGCGCATCGACGAGGCGAACGCGAACGCGCGCGAGGCCGGCGTCGCCGACAAGGTGAAGTTCGTGCTCGGCGACCTCTTCGAGCTCGACCTCGCACCGGCGACGGTAATCACCCTCTACCTGCTGCCGCAGCTCAACCTGAAGCTGCGTCCGAAGCTCTGGCAGCTCAAGCCCGGCACGCGCATCGTCTCGCACGAGTTCGACATGGGTGACTGGAAGCCCGAGCAGACGGTGAAGGTCGGCACGCGCTCGGTGCACTTCTGGCGGGTGCCGCGGCGGTAGCCCCCGTCGCCCAAGGGGCGCGCCCCTGACGAGCGCACGCTGCGCGGGGAATCTCCCCGGGGCGCGCACCGCGGCCTGCCCGGGACCGGGACACGATGGACGCGGCGATGCGCGCCGCTACTCGAGCTCGAGTGCGTCCCCGATCGCGGCGATGCCCGCCTTGGCGCAAACGTCGTCGGCCTCGCCCGTCGGGGCGCCGGAGACGCCGATCGCGCCGACGAGCGACCCCTTGGCCCGGATCATCATCCCGCCGCCGATGGCGACCACGCCCGGGAGCTCGCGAACCCCGCTGCTCGGCCGCCCGGCCTGGGTCATCGCCGCGAACTCGGTGGTGTCGGTGCGGAAGGACAGCGCCGTGAACGCCTTGCCGCTGGCGGTGTGCACGGTGTGCGGCCCGGCCAGGGGATTGCGCAACAGCGCGAGCACGTGCCCGCCGCGGTCGACGACGGCAACGGTCGCGGTGAAGCCGTCCTTGTCGCAGCGTGCGAGCGCGGCCTGCGCGGCCTGCAGCGCCGCGGCCGTGGTGACGGTGGGATAGCTTGCGAGGAGCTTCTGCGCCTGTACGGCTGGCGCCGCCAGCGCGACGACGAGCATCACGGCGCCGGCGGCATGCGGCATCCGCACGAGACGCTTCGCGAATCGTTGCATCGTGGCTTCCTTTCGTATCGGTGCGGGCGAGGGGCGCGCGACCGTCGCCTACGCCATGCCCGGATTGCCGGCGACACCGATGAGCTCGGGGCGGTTCAATCCCCGCGGCTTGACCGTGCGCTGTGCGCGAAGGTGGCGCGCGACGACATCCCACACCGGCTCGCCGCCGGCCGCCTTGGCTTCCTCGGACACCGGCGCCCAGCCGGCGACCTTGTAGGACTTCGCCGGCTCGATCGCCTTGCCCCCGAGCTCCATCCGGGTGATGCGGCGTCCCTGGGGCGCGTTGGGGTCGATCGCGTAGCGAAGCCCGCCGACGCGCACCATGTCCCCGCCCTGCTGGTAGTAGGGGTCGGGGTTGAACAGGTTGTCGGCGACGTCCTCGAGGATGGTCTTCAGCATCTCGCCGGAGATGTCGCCGACCGTCGTGTACGGATACGTGATCGCGGTCTGGTCGAGCACGTGCTCCATCGTGATCGTCTGGCCCGGCAGCACCGACGTGCCCCAGCGGAAGCCCGGCGAGAACGCGATCTCGGCGTTCTTCTCGGCCATCAGCGCGTCGAGGATCACCTGGTCGAACGTGCCGTTGAAGTTGCCGCGGCGGTAGAGGAGCTCGCCCGCCACCGCGAGCTTCTCGTCGAGCCTCGCCTTGAAGGGCGCGCGCACCTTCTCGATGTACGCGGCCATCTCGCGGTCCGCCGGCAGGAAGTCCGCGAACACCGGGAGCAGGCGGTAGCGGAAGTCGGCGACCCTGCCGCCCTTGACCTCGAAGTCGAGGACGCCGAGGAACTTGCCGTTGCTGCCGGCGTTGGTGACCAGCGTGCGGCCGCTGCGGTTGGCCACGACCGTCGGCCGCGGCACGCCGTCGTGGGTGTGGCCGCCGAGGATCGCATCGAGACCGGTCACGCGCGAGGCGAGCTTCAGGTCGACGTCCATGCCGTTGTGCGAGAGCAGCACGACGACCTGCGCGCCCTTGCCGCGCGCCTCGTCGACGACCTTCTGCAGGTTCTCGTCCTGGATGCCGAACGTCCAGTCCGGGACCATGTAGCGCGGGTTGGCGATCGGCGTGTAGGGGAAGGCCTGGCCGATCACCGCGACCGGCACGCCGCCCAGGTTCCTGATCGCATACGGCGCGAACACCGCATCGCCGAAGTCGGTGGTCTTCACGTTCTGGGCGAGGAAGTCGACCTTGCCGGCGAAGTCCTTCTCGA
>Ga0209594_1001737_pt1 | contig 10606 bp, 7 predicted proteins | sample AshMeaCrysSpring_FD_184126 | JGI IMG/M metagenome (GOLD analysis project Ga0209594, IMG submission 184126) | Groundwater microbial communities from Big Spring, Nevada to study Microbial Dark Matter (Phase II) - Ash Meadows Crystal Spring... | ecosystem: Environmental > Aquatic > Deep subsurface >...
TAAAAGATAAAATGGCAGGGACTTATACTATCGGTGGCTCTAGCAGGCCAACATCGGCACTAGTTCACCCTGCCTTTTATCTTTTAAAGTTATTAACAATGTAGCAGGAAATTAACACCCCCCAGACCCCCCATAGTAATAGTAATAGATTTATGATATTTTGATCAATACAAGACCAAAGGCCATCGGGATTTATAAAGGTCAAATGATAAAAAGGAAAAATTATTGTGAAGCTTGAAAAGCAAAAGGTGTCTGAAAGCTTTGCAAATCTTATTCTCTGAAATAATCCATTAGATGTAAGTACTAAAATTAATACATATTAAGGAAGCATTTTACAACAAATGAAGAGGACGCAATTAACCTTCTGTGAACGAAATCAGGGGACACAAGTTTGGCACAACAGTAGTGCAATAGCTTGATCAGGGAACCCACCCGAAACCGGGCTGTCTTCGGTTTCGGGGGCCCTTTTTGGTTACCTTTTTGGGCAAGCAAAAAGGTAAAAAGTCAAAGGAATGCTGAGGCTAAAATTAGCGGGAAGCAGTTCAATGGAGCTAAGGGCAATGTAGAAAAAGAGTAGATATTCATAAATGCTGATGACAATGCAAAATAGATTTAGCTTATTCACTGTAATCACAAGTATGGTAATTACCTATTGCGTTTTTGCGCAGCAGGTAAAATGGCCTGCTGCAAGCAATGAAACAAAGCCTTGGACCCGCTGGTGGTGGCAGGGCAGTGCGGTAAACAAAGAAGAACTTACCCGATTGCTAAAGCTGTACAACGATGCAGGCCTTGGCGGCGTTGAAGTTACCCCCATATTTGGCGTACGCGGCGAGGAAAGCAAATTCATCAACTACCTGGGCCCGCAGTGGATGGACATGCTGCAGCATACGCTGAACACAGCCGGTAAACTGGGCATGGGCGTAGATATGGCCACAGGTACAGGCTGGCCTTTTGGCGGACCCTGGATAAGTTATGAGGATGCCTGTAAGCAGGTAGTAACCAAAACATGGAAATTAAACAAAGGCGAATCGGTGCCGGCCAAAATAAGCTGCATACAGGAACCCTTGCTGCGTGGCGCAAGCAACAAACCACCCAAGCCGGGCGATGTAAAAGACCCCGTGGAAAGCAACACCAACCTGCAGCAGCTGGCTATAGACCAGGTAAAGTTTGCCAGGCCGCTGCCACTCATCACCGTGATGGCTTATCCCAAAGGTGGCACACCGGTTGAACTTACCGGCATGGTGGGCGCCGATAGTGTGCTTAACTGGGTGTCGCCGGCTGATGACTGCGAAGTGTATGCGCTGTTTATGGGTTGGCATGGCAAAATGGTGGAGCGTGCTGCACCTGGCGGCGAGGGCAATGCCATTGACCACTTCAGCCGCAAAGCCATAGATACGTATTTTACGAAATTTGATGATGCATTTAAAGGCCATGACATTTCTTCGTTGCGCGGCTTTTTCAACGACAGCTACGAAGTGGATGATGCCCGCGGACAAAGCAACTGGACACCGCAATTTTTCGACGAGTTTAATAAGCGCCGTGGCTACGACCTGAAGTTGTACCTGCCCGCATTATTTGGCAAGGCCACACCCGAGCAGAATGAGCGTATTTTGTACGACTACCGTCAAACCATTACCGAACTTATCCTGCACAACTTTACCGAGCCCTGGGTTGCCTGGGCCAAAGGGCAAAAGGCATTAGTACGCAATCAAAGCCATGGCTCGCCAGGCAACACCATGGACCTGTATGCAGCAGTGGACATTCCGGAAACAGAAGGCACCGAATTGCTGCGGTTTAAATTTGCCACCTCGGCCACACATGTTACAGGCAAAAAACTTGCCGCCGCCGAAGCATGCACATGGCTGGGCGAACATTTTACCAGCACCCTGGGCGATGTAAAGCAAGCCCTGGACCGTTATTTCGTTGGTGGTGTCAATCACATTGTGTATCACGGCACCAACTACTCACCCGCCAATGCACCCTGGCCTGGGTGGCTGTTCTATGCCGCTGTGCATTTTCATCCAAGCAATCCTTTCTGGAAGCAGTTTCCCGCCATCAACAAATACGTGGAGCGCTGCCAAAGCTTTTTGCAGGCCGGCAAGCCCGACAACGACATCCTGGTGTACTATCCCTTTGCCGATGCGCAAATGGAACGCGGCCGAGATCTGCTGAAACATTACGATGCCATGCGGCCCGAATTTAACGGCACCTATTTTGCCGAAATAAGCGAGTGGATGCTGAAGAAGGGTTATTCGTTTGACTTTATAAGCGATAAGCAATTGACGGGCGTAACTACAACAGGCGGCAAGCTGCAAACGGGGGGCGCTCAATACCAGGCTATCTTGTTGCCGTACAATAAGTATATACCGCTTGCTACCATGCAGCAAATTGTGAAGTTGGTGGAAGCTGGCGCCACCCTGCTCATCTATGGCAGTCCGCCGGCTGATGTGCCGGGTTTTGCAAATCACAAAGAAGACAGGGATGCACTGGATGCACTGGTGCGCAAGATGCAGTTTACCATGCAGGACGGGTATGCCAAAGCCGTGATGGGGAAAGGGCTGGTGTATATGAGTGAAAAGGAAAATGTATTGCTGAATGCTGCTACTATACGCCGTGAGCCAATTGTTGACCTGGGGCTGCAGTTTATACGGCGTACCTACAATGGTGGACATGCGTATTTTATAACCAATCCGGGTACAAAGGCCGTAGATACCGTGATAGACCTGGATGCACAAGATGCCTATGCTGCCTTATACAACCCCATGACGGGTGAAGCGGGTATTGTAAAGCCTGTGCGTATTGCCAATAAAATGCTGGGTGTTCGTTTGCAGTTGCCCGCGGGGGCTTCCTGCATTGTACAAACTGCGCCTAAGGTGCTTACTGGGGCCGCCTATCGGTATTATCAGCCTGCCGGGCAGAGCACGGTGGTAAAGGGAACCTGGCGCATTAATTTTCTGCCTGCCGATACTCTGGTGCCTTTACCCAAGCAACTTACCATACCATCATCGTGGACGGAATGGGGCCCTAACTATGCCTGGTTTAGCGGTACAGCAGCTTATACCATTTCGCTGGACAAGCCTGCTGCCAGTGCGCAGGCCTGGAAACTCGATTTGGGCAAAGTAGGCGAAAGTGCCAATGTGTTTGTAAACGACAAGCTGGTAGGCACCGTGGTTGGACCGGATTACAGCGTAATTCTGCCCGATGCGCTGTTGAAGCCAACCAACGTGCTGCGTATTGAAGTAAGCAACAGCATGGCCAACCGCATCATTTTCATGGAAAGGCAGGGCATAAACTACAAGCGTTTTTACAATACCAACTTCCCGGCGCGCCTGCCCGAAAACAGGGGCCCTGATGGATTGTTTACAGCAGCCAAATGGCAGCCGAGGCCTTCTGGTCTGCTCGATTTGGTTCGCTTAACGCCACTGCAAATCGTGACGCAATAGAGGTGAAGAATCATGCATGAAATAAGTATGCACAACTATAATTGAAGGATATGACTATCAACTATACAGCAGCCGACAATCGCTACTCGCAAATGCAATACCGCCGCAGTGGCAACAGTGGTCTATTATTGCCCGCCATATCACTTGGCCTGTGGCAAAATTTTGGCGATGTAGATGACGTACATGTTTACCGGCAAACATTGCGTACCGCTTTCGACAATGGCATTATGCATTTTGACCTGGCAAACAATTACGGTCCGCCGGGCGGTAGCGCCGAAGTAAATTTTGGTAAGGTCTTCAAAGAAGATTTCACGACTTACCGCGATGAACTCATTATCAGCACCAAGGCCGGCTATTACATGTGGCCCGGCCCTTATGGCGAATGGGGGAGCAAAAAGTACCTGGTGAGCAGCCTCGATCAGAGTTTGAAGCGCATGGGCCTCGACTATGTAGACATCTATTATCACCATCGTCCGGACCCCAATACACCGCTGGAAGAAACGATGACCGCGCTGGACCTGCTGGTGCGGCAAGGCAAAGCGCTGTATGTGGGCATTTCTAATTATCCTGCCGACAGGGCAGTAGCTGCTTTTGAAATACTCAGGCAATTGGGCACGCCCTGCGTTATTCATCAGCCGCGGTATTCTATGCTCGACAGGTGGGTTGAAAAGAAAAACGAAGTCATCAACAAATCGCTGCTGGAAGTGGTAGATGAACATGGCATTGGCTGTATTGTTTTTTCGCCGCTGGCACAGGGCCTGCTTACCGATAAATACCTCAAGGGCATACCGGCCAACTCACGGGTTGGGCGCCATTTGCCCAATGGGGCGCTTACGCAAAATGCTTTGAATGAACAGGTGATGACCAAAGTGGCTGCGCTGAACGATCTGGCTATGCAGCGCAATCAGTCGCTGGCGCAAATGGCCATCGCCTGGCTGCTCAAAGATCCGCGGGTTACTTCGGTGCTCATAGGCGCCAGTTCGGCGGGGCAATTGCTCAATTCAATTTCGAGTATTGGCAATACAGTATTTTCTGCTGAGGAGCTGGAAAACATAGATGAAATTTTAAATGCGTAGCAACATGAAGAATGAGTTAAAATGCCTGCTGCTCATTACAGTCAGTATTTTTTGGCTGAACAGTACGGATGCACAGCAGAAGCAGATTCAATATCTGAGTGGTACCGACAACGAGCATACGGTGCCCTGGGAATTCTTCTGCACCGGCGGGCGCAACAGCGGTAAGTGGACCACCATACCCGTGCCTGCCCATTGGGAGCAACACGGCTTTGGCAACTACAACTACGGCCGCGACTATGTAACCTATGGCCGCAACTTTCGCTTTGCCGATGAAAAGGGCTTGTACAAGCACAGCTTTAAAGTACCTGCTGCCTGGAAGGGTAAGCGCATCAGCATCGTGTTTGAGGGCAGCATGACCGATACCGAAGTGAAGATAAACGGCAAACTCGCAGGTGCTGTGCATCAGGGCGCCTTTTACCGCTTTAGCTACGACATTACCGATAAGCTGCTATTTGACAAAGCCAATACATTGGAGGTAACCGTAAGCAAAATGAGCGCAAACGAAAGTGTGAACAACGCGGAGCGCCTTGCCGACTACTGGATATTCGGCGGCATCTTCAGACCCGTGTATTTGCAGGCAGTGCCCAAGGCACATATTGCCCGCGTAAGTATTGATGCCAAGGCAGGTGGTGCATTCGCTGCTAAAGTATTTACCATGGGCGCCACGGCAGGCAGCACGGTGGTGGCGGATATTACAGATGCATCGGGCCGCAAAGTAGCCAGCGCCAGGCAAATGCTTCAAGCTGGGGATTCAACCCTATTGCTGAATACCTCGGTAAGCAATGCAATGAATTGGACAGCCGAAACACCCAATTTGTACCGTGTAAAACTAACCCTGCTTCAACAGGGTAAAACGGTGTACGAATTGACGGAGCGTTTCGGCTTTCGCACTATCGAGATACGTAAAGGCGATGGTATTTACATCAACGGTGTACAGGTAAAAATGAAGGGCATCAACCGCCACGTGTGGTGGCCCGAGAGTGGCCGATGTGTAAGCCCAAAGATTGACCTGGCCGATGTGAAGTTGATGAAGGAAATGAACATGAACGCGGTACGCTGTTCGCATTATCCGCCCGACAAAACCTTTTTGGAATACTGCGACTCGCTTGGATTGTATGTATTGGACGAACTGGCCGGCTGGCAGAAATTTTACAGCACTAAGGCTGGTGCACCGCTGGTAAAGGAAATGGTAGAACGCGATGCCAACCACCCAAGCATCATTTTTTGGAGCAATGGAAACGAAGGTGGGCACAACAAAGAACTGGATGATGATTATGGCCTCTACGATTTCAGCAACAGGCCCGTGATACATGCACACCACCGCCCCGGCAACGACTTTAATGGCATTGACTGCAACCACTACGAAGACTACTACAGCAGTAAAAAGATACTGGAAGAGGAGCCTAACATTTACATGCCAACCGAGTTTTTGCACTGCCAGGATGATGGCGGATGTGCTGCCGGCCTTGAAGACTTTTGGGAACTGCACTGGAAGGCAAAGAAAAGCGGTGGTGGCTTTTTGTGGGCGCTGGTGGATGAAGGTATTGTGCGCACCGACATGAACAACCTCATTGATGTAAACGGCGTAAATGCCCCCGATGGCGTGGTAGGTCCGCATCGTGAAAAGGAAGGCAGCTTTTTTGCCATGCGTGATATTTTTTCGCCGGTGAAGATTTGGATGAAAGAACTGTCGGATAATTTTAACGGAAACATTCCTGTTGAGAACCGCTATCACTTTACCAACCTGAGCCAATGCAGGTTCGAATGGCAGCTCATCAATTTTACCAAACCCTTTAGCGGGCAACGCGGTGCAAGCATCATCATTAAGGGTACTGCTGTGGCCCCGGATGTTGCTCCTTTAAAAACAGGAACGCTGCAGCTTAACTTGCCGGCCGGCTGGAATGAACATGACGGGCTACAGCTTGCCGCATACGATCGGCAGGGCAATGAAATCTATCGCTGGAGCTGGAAAATTCGCAGTAATGCCACATTGCTTAAATCGGTAGTAGCTACCACTGCAGCCGACACGGTCAGTATTCGCGACAACGACACCACCATTACGCTTAGTTCTGCTGGCATAAGCATTGGGGTAAATAAAAAGACAGGCTTGCTGGAGCGGGCGGGCAGTGCGTCAAGGGGACCATTGTCGTTTGGCAATGGGCCAGTGCTGGTAGGTGGCGAGGCACGTGCACAACAGGTGAGTGCTGCACGGCTGGGTAATGCAGCCGTGATAACCGTGCGCTATGAAGGCGGTATGCAGCAGGCCACCTGGACCATGTACCCCGGTGGGTGGGTAAAGCTTGATTATACCTACAGCCTCACCGGGCCACAACAGTTTGCCGGCGTTAGCTTCAACTATCCCGATAACTTTGTGCTGGGCGCCAAATGGCTGGGCAAAGGCCCATACCGCGTATGGAAAAACAGGCTGACCGGTGTAACCGACAATGTGTACGAAAACATGAACAATAATACCCATACCGGCAGCTACCCCTGGAACTACCCTGAGTTTAAAGGCTATTATGCCGATATTGTGTGGATGGAAATGAACACGGTGGAGGGTAAGTTTCTGATAGCCAGTGAGGACACCGGGTTGTACGTGAGGCTCTTTAACTTTTATGGCCTGTCGGGCGCCAGGCCGCACCCATCGCTTCCCGCGGGCGACATATCATTTTTGGATGCTATACCTGCTATTGGTACCAAACTGGCGCTTAACATTAACCCCAATACGCGGGTGCTGGGCCCCAACAGCCAGGCCGCTATATTTGATGGCAAGCCTTTGCAGCGCAGTATCTGGTTTTATTTTGGACTGCCCAGGCCCGAAGATCAGAGGAAACAATTTACTATGCCAACTTTAAACGACTTGATCTAAATGAAACAGATTATTGTAATTACCTTTTTACTGAACGTAACATGGGTATGCGCTGCTCAGGACAGTGTGTACCTGTTCAGCTATTTTAAGGACAACGGTAAGGATGGACTACACTTTGCCTGGAGCGAAGACGGTTTTAGCTACAAGGCATTGAATAACGATAAGAGTTATCTGACGCCGGTACTTACCAAAGACAGCCTGATGCGCGACCCCTGCATTATTCGTGGTGCCGACGGCCACTTTCATATGGTGTGGACGGCAAGCTGGAATGACAGGGGTATTGGTTATGCGTCTTCGGCCGATTTGGCAAACTGGAGTGTTCAGAAGTACCTTCCTGTGATGGCGCTTGAAGACAGCGCCCTCAACTGCTGGGCCCCCGAAATAACCTACGACCCACGTCGTAACCGTTATGTCATTTATTGGGCTACTACCATACCGGGCAGGTTCCCTATGGGCAAAACAAGTGGTGATGGGCGCTACAATCATCGCATTTACTTTGTAACCACAACCGACTTCGATAATTTTTCAAAAACGCAATTGCTATACAATAAAGACTTCAGCGTGATTGATGCTACCATTTTCCCTGCTGCGAAGGATGGGGTGATGGTTCTGAAGGATGAAACCTTAAAGCCGCCGCAGAAGAACCTGCGTGTGGCTACCAGTAACATGCCTCATCGTAATTTTGGTCCCCCTTCGGCTCCTATTACAGGCAACTATTGGGCCGAAGGCCCTACTGTAGCCAGGGTGGGCGACCAATGGGTGGTGTATTTCGATAAATACCGCGACAAAAAATATGGTGCTGTTGCCAGCAAAGACCTGGTGCAGTGGTCGGATATTTCGGATAAGATTTTTTTTCCGCACGGTACGCGCCATGGTACTGTGCTTCGCATTAGCCGTGGCGAACTGAATGCATTGTTGAGCCCGAAATAGCGGATAATGAAGATCGTTGGCCTTTTTGTTTCAATGCTGCTTGCAAGCACTTTGGCATTTGCTGGAACGGATTTGCCTGCCTGGTCAAAGGATGTGGGCGTCACGAGCTTTCCAACGGGAAAGAAGTTGTATTGGGTAAACAAGTGCGGTGCTGTGGGCGATAGCCTGACGCTGACCACGGTTGCCATTCAAAAAGCCATTGATGCGTGTGCTGCAAAGGGTGGCGGTGTGGTAGCTTTTAGGCCAGGTATTTACCTGAGTGGAGCTTGGTTTTTGTAGAGCAATGTTCACTTGCGTATAGACGAGAGCGTTATCCTAAAAGGCAGCGACAACCTGGCGCATTATGCTGAGATAGACACCCGCGTAGCCGGTATAGAAATGAAATGGCCTGCCGCTTTGCTGAATGTAAACGGTGCAAATAATGTGGCTATAACCGGCAAAGGTGTTATAAACGCCGATGGCAAATTTTGTTGGGATGCTTACTGGGCTTTGCGCAAACAATACGAACCCAAGGGCCTGCGCTGGATAGTAGATTACGACAGCAAGCGGGTGCGTACCCTGGTAATTGATAACAGTACCAACATAACCGTGCGTGGCCTTACGATGCAGCAGGCCGGCTTTTGGACGGTACACATCCTGTACAGCAGCCGGGTAACGTTAGACGGTATTGTGATACGTAACAATATGGGTGGCAGCGGGCCCAGTAACGATGGTATAGACATAGACAGCAGCACAAGGATATTAGTTGAGAACTGTGATATTGACTGCAACGATGATAACTTATGCCTGAAGGCTGGCCGCGATTGGGATGGCCTGCGGGTAAATAAACCAATGGAATATGTGCTCATCCGCAACTGCATCAGTCGCAAGGGTTGGGGACTTATTACGTTTGGCAGCGAAACCTCGGGCAGCATACGCCATGTGGTGGCCCATAACCTGAAAGCGGCGGGCACACAGGCCGGGTTGCGTTTTAAGAGCGCAAAAACAAGAGGCGGTACGGTGGAAGATATTTTGCTGAAGGACATATAAATGCAAGAGGTGCTCACTGCCATACAAGTAACGCAAAACTGGAACCCAAGCTATAGCTACAGCAAGCTGCCCGAAGGCTATACCATGAGCACCATGCCAGCGCATTGGAAAACGATGCTGATGCCGGTGGAACCTGCCGAAAAGGGTATTCCGCAACTGAGCAACGTAACCATTGAAAACGTGGTGGTACACAGTGCTTCCCGGGCCCTGTTTGTAGAGGGCCTGCCCCAGGCACATGCCACCAACTTTACGCTGCGCAATGTATCCATAAACGCCAAGGCCGCCGGCAGCATAGCTTATGCTACCAATTGGAAGTTTAAAAACCTGCAACTAAAAGCTAATGATGGCAAGCCTGTGAAGTTGCTCCATACGGATGGTGTGGAGTTGTAAGGTGATAAATGGCGAGGTTATAAGTATCAAATGGTTCGCTAACAATATCTAAGCAGGCCACAGGCTAACAATGTCGAACCAAGAAGCTGGAACATAATGCAGCTGGTGTTTGATTTGTATATTCGTATTGCCGGTAAGAGCAGTTAGCTTTGAAGTTTAAGATACTTTTTATTATGGTCCTTTGAATGCGTTATTTGATCACCATACTAATCTATATCCTTGCACTTTCAACTTCAATTGTTGTTTTTTCCTTGTTGGCCATGCTCGCCAATGAACTCATATTGCTTGGATACAAACCAACATCGTCCGACGCCTATTTGTACGATGTATCCTTTCTTGAGTATTTTACCCTCTTTCCTGTAACCATTTTTGGGTTTTTAATGTATAAGCTTCTCCTGTACTTCTTCGGAAAGCGATGGAGGCTATATGCAAAAATGCTGGCAGCAGGAAGTACGCAGGTTGCGGCAATTTGTATTTTGATGCTTTTTTCAGCTATGTATCATATGGCCTTGATTTTACGGATAAGCATGATTTAGCCATACTGCTTTGCCTGTATTTATCTGGGCTGGTTTATCCAGTAGTAATTGATTGGGTTTCGCGCAAAAAAAAACATCAAGTGAGCCAACTGGCGAAATGAGCTATAGTATGGCAATATATTTCACCCTACTAAAAACACGGTCATCGTCTTTGGCCCATGGGCACCTAATACCAGGCTCTGTTCTATGTCAGCCGTTTTGCTGGGGCCGGCAATGAACAGTCCAAAATCATAGTCGCCACCGGCATTGACGCGTTGGTAAGCGTGGTGCATATAGGGTACCAGGGCATCGCGCTTGAGCACCACGGCCAAGTGTGTACATATAAAGGGCAGG
>Ga0209594_1001738_pt1 | contig 10605 bp, 8 predicted proteins | sample AshMeaCrysSpring_FD_184126 | JGI IMG/M metagenome (GOLD analysis project Ga0209594, IMG submission 184126) | Groundwater microbial communities from Big Spring, Nevada to study Microbial Dark Matter (Phase II) - Ash Meadows Crystal Spring... | ecosystem: Environmental > Aquatic > Deep subsurface >...
TGGGAAAAAAGACGAATCAAAACTTCGTTCAAATTCCTCATGCCAAGTTCATAGAAATGTTATCTTATAAAGCCAAACTAGCAGGGATTCAGGTAATTTTAACCGAAGAATCTTATACCTCAAAAGCTAGTTTTATTGATAATGATCCCATTCCGGTGTACAAAAAGGGTGAGAAAAATCAGTGGACTTTCAGTGGAAAAAGAGTCAAACGGGGTTTATACCGTACTGGTAGTGGACGATTGGTTAATGCCGATGTTAATGGTTCTTTGAACATCATGAGAAAAGCAGTCCCAAATGCTTTAGGCTATGGGGTAGAGGGTGTTGTAGTTCACCCGGTTCGGGTAACGCCGGCAAAATAAAGGTGTGTCACATTTGACTATATTTTTATGAACTATGAACAACTTGAATAGGCAAGGGAATACCTAAAAACCTTGACTGAATTGGCTTTTGACTTCCCTGTTGCCTGTTCCAGCTTCGCGTAGCGCTATAGGTCTATTAAATTTCAGATATTATCTACTGCGATATGAACAATAAAAAGGCTATAACAATCAAGACATGATCCAATCTGTGTTGCAATCTAATATCATATCCGGTTGATTAATGTTCCTGTAGAGACGTTAAATTTAACGTCTCTACCTATAACACTGATTTTTAAGATTGATTGATTCAACGGATTTCATATAATCTATCGTAAAAAAATGAATTAAATTCTTGAGGTGCGTCAAATATTCAGATGGAATGAATTTTATTACTCTTGTGGGAATTTGACACACCTTGCACAGTTCAATTATTAAAAAGGAATCGGATCATAATCGGGATCATCGGCATCAGAAGGTAATGTGGGTTCCGGTTGAGGGGCAGGAGGAGTGGGCTTTGGGGCAGGAGATGTCTCCGCAGCAGGGGAAGTGGCCGGACGGTTTCTAGACTCTAGTGAAACTACATTGTTAGGGGCTGCTGAGGAGGCTGTGGAGGGGGTAGAACTCTCAGCAACCTCTTCTACTCCCAAAACACTATAAACGCGCTTAGCGGTCAATTCAGCCCGCTTTTCCTTGAAGCCTTCAGGACGATCAATCATCGTCATTCCTAAACGTCCTTCAATAATAATGCGATCGCCTTGATGGTATCTTTGGCTAATTTCTTGGGCTAAATTGCCCCATCCCACCACTTTTAACATTGAGGGGGGATCATCTGGACGCATACTGGGAAGTTGAACCATCATTTCAGCAATGGGAATTTGATTCTCAGCGGTGTAGCGCAGTTGCGGGTCTTGAACAATTTCTGCCATTAAAATACAGTTATTCATGAGGAATCTCTACTTTCAACAAATTATCGCTTTTTAGATTAACTAAAATTCAGCGGATCAACATCAACCGTTAAACGCACTGAACGGGGACAGCGATCGCGTAACGTCTCAAATTCGGGTAAATCAATCGATTGATTCTGACTTAATTTTAAAATAATTTGCCAACGATATTGATTGGCGATCCGTAAAATTGGGGCAGGGGCTGGTCCCAATAGTTCATAGTTCTCTGATTTTAGCATGGTTGCTAATTCATGGGCGGCATGGGTGACGGCTGTTTCATCTAAACTGCTGAGACGCAATAAAATTAAGCGACAATAGGGGGGATAGTTCATCTCCTGACGAGATTGTAATTCAGCGTTGACAAAGGGTTCATAAGCGTATCGCTGCAACGCTTGAATGACCGGATGTTCTGGAGTATACGTTTGAATAATCACCCGTCCTGGGTCGTCACCTCGTCCCGCCCGTCCCGCCACTTGCAATAGGGTTTGAAAAGCCCGTTCACTGGCGCGATAATCGGGTAAATGAATCAGTCCATCGGCAGCGACTACTCCTACTAACCCCACGGCGGCAATATCTAAGCCTTTGGTTAACATTTGAGTTCCCACTAATAAGTCGGCTTCTTGATGAGCAAATTGAGTTAATAAGATGCGATGGGCATCTTTTCGGCGAGTCGTATCACTATCAAATCGAATGACTTTTAATTGCGGAAATAGCTTGGCTAATTCTTGGGTGACTCGTTGTGTTCCGCTGCCAAAATGTTTAAAATACTTAGAATTACAAGCGGGACACCGTTGGGGATAAGGTTGATAATCATTACAGTAATGACATTTTAATTGTTGAGCCGCATTACTGTGAATGTGATGATAAGATAAGGACACATCACAATGGGCGCACTCCATCACATAGCCACAACTGCGACAAGAAACAAATGTACTATGGCCGCGACGATGAATAAATAAAATCCCTTGTTGACCCCGTTGTTGCAGGCGTTGTAAAGCCGCTTGTAAAGTGTTACTAAAAATAGAACGATTTCCCTGTTTTAATTCTTGCCGTAAGTCAACAATTTCTATCGGGGGTAAGGGACGAGATCGAACTCGTTCGGGTAAGGATAAATAATAATAATTTTTCGATGAATTTTGAGGCTGTAATTTAATCTGTTGCCAACTTTCTAATGATGGCGTTGCTGAACCTAAAATCAGCGGACAATTTTCTAATTCTGCCCGCCATTGCGCCACTTTTCGCCCATGATAACAGGGCATGGGTTGATCTTGTTTAAAACTGCTATCATGTTCTTCATCTAAAATAATTAACCCTAAATTGGGTAACGGTGCAAAAATAGCGGAACGAGTGCCAATAATAATTTGAGGATTCCCTCGAATCATATTACGCCAGGTATCATATCGTTCGCCTTGGGATAATCCGCTATGATAAACACAGACTTTTTCCCCAAACCGCGCCCGAAATCGATCCGTTAATTGTGGGGTTAAACCAATTTCCGGCACTAAAACTAAAGCCGATTGATTCTGTTGTAAAATCGGAGCGATCGCCTGTAAATAGACTTCTGTTTTTCCTGAACCGGTTACCCCATGTAATAATACTTGAGCGTAGCCTGAGAGGCTGTTAATCGTATTTAAAGCCTCTGTTTGATGGGGGGTTAAGGCTTTGGGTAAATCGGGGTTTTGGGGGATGCCTTGCTCCCGTCTGAGGATTTCCTGTTGGGCAATCACCAAACAATTTTTCTGTTCTAAGGCTTTAATTAAAGAAGAACTGGTATTACAAATTTTTAGTAATTCTTCTAACCATAATTCTCCGCCTCGCCGTCGTAACACGTCTAATACTTCCCGTTGACGGGGGGTCAAATCTAAGGGAAACTCCTCAACCGTTAAGCTGACAGCCTGCTTTAATTTCGGACGAGGCGGCGTAGGCGGTTCTAAATAACTTTCTACCCATCCTCTTTTGAGTAAATCACGAATGCCTTGTTTTGCTCCTTTAATTTGGCGTTGTAGATATTGCCAGGTATAATCAGAACTATTGGCAGTTTGTAACCATTGCAATACTGCCGCCGCTGCTGGCTTAAGAAACTGTTCTGCGTGGGGAGGAATACCATCCGGACACAAACGAATACGCCGTTGACTCCGTCCCAATAAACCGGGAGGTAAAGCTGTCCGAATTACTTGAATGAGAGGGGTTTGGTAATCTATTGCCACCTGTTGTAACAGTTGCCAATAGCTTGCCGGAAAAAATCCCGGACAAATTACCTCTTCTACCGCTTTAAGTTGTTGCCAAGAAAGCCCTGATGGGAGATGGGAAACAAAACGAATGGCAATTGCACCCAGTTGTTGATTGCCAAACGGGACACTCAAAATATCTCCGGGTTCTACAGTTAAGTCAGTTGGAACTTGATAAGTAAACAATTTTTGGGGTTCCGCTGCAGAAGAACCCGAAAAAGGTATATCCACCAACACTTCAATTAACTGTTGCGATGTCGGCTGAGTATAAGCCGTACTCGGTTCACAGAGAATGGTAGATGAAGCTTGGGAAACCACTGTGACATAGAGATTTGTCATTGGTCATTTGTTATTCGTGATTGGAGGCAACGGGGAATAGGCAACAGGCAACAGGCAACAGGCAACGGGCAATAGTTTATCTTCCTTGTCTCCCCACTCCCCACTCCCCACTCCCTACCCCCCACTCCCTACTTCCTACTTCCTAAAAATCGGCCTAGAATCGGCTTCAGGGCTTTCAAAGGTAAATTATCACCTGAAACCGATTTCAGGGGCATAGAATCGGCTGCTATGAGCCAGCTAGAATATCAGCGATGGCTTCTCTTTCAGCCGGAGAAATAAAGGAGGCTTGACGGGTATCTGTAATTAACCAATCTAACGCCGCCGCCTGAACATCAATGGAAGCCCCGACTTTATCCACACAATAGCGCCCGAAGACCAGCTTATCAATTAAACGCACCCCTGGCCCTAAACGGGAATATTCAAAAATGACGCTATTGCTAACATAAGCATCGCTACACACCCAACAATTTGGGCCAATCATGGTCGGCCCGACAATTTCAGCACCATCTTCAATGCGGGTCATACCGCCAATATAAACTGGCCCGCGAATATCCACTTTATCCCAATTGACGGCAACATTAATTCCGGTATAAATACCCGGACGGATTTGGTTACCCGGAACTGAAACATTTTTAATTTCTCCGGTGAGGACACTGCGAATGGCTTGCCAATAATCGGGAACTTTACCGATATCCACCCATTCAAAGTCCATGGTAATGCCGTAAAACGGTGCGCCGATTTCTACTAATTGTGGAAATAGATCTCCTCCGATATCATATTCACAACCCGAAGGAATATAGTCAAAGATTTCCGGCTCAAAAATATAAATCCCGGTGTTGATACTGGTACTCAACGCTTCCTCAACGGAGGGTTTTTCTTGGAAAGCTTTCACTTGACCTTGGGGGTCAGTGACGACCACGCCATAGCTAGAGACCCTATCCCGAGGAACGGACTTCATGACAATCGTAGCCAGAGATCCTTTGGACTTGTGCCATTGAACGGCAGCAGTTAAGTCCAAATCAATCAAAGCATCCCCACATAACACGATGAATGTATCATCAAAAAAGGGAGAGAAATCTTGAATTTTCTTCATCCCACCGGCGGAACCCAAGGCTTTACCGAGTAACTTCCCATCTTCAATCAACCCTTCAAAAGAATAGGCGATATCGACCCCAAATCGTTGACCATCGCGAAAATAGTTTTCAATCTCATCGGCCAGATGACTGACATTTACCATAATCTGGTCAAAGCCGTGATGGCGCAATAACTCAACTAAAAATTCCATCACTGGTTTTTGCAGGATGGGAATCATTGGCTTGGGGATGGTGTAGGTAATTGGACGAACGCGCGTTCCCTTACCAGCGGCCAAAATCATGGCTTTCATAGTTCACTGCCTCAACCCTTGGCTGTTCTTCTTAATTTGCAAGTTAAAGGAATAGAACTCACGGAATCATCCTCATCTGAGTACGAGGGAGTCTCCATCTTGTCCAACTTGAATCAGTTCAGTCTGCAAACTCATTCATTCCTTTATCCCAATTTACCTAGATTTTGAACGCTTGTCGCGTCTGAATTGATAGCGTGATACGCGAAAATAGAGAACAGGAAATGAAAACCTGATGGGGTCAGGGTTCCCCCAAGTTATATGCTATGATATCTGGGCTTTGGCGTTGATGGCAGGCTGACTGGGAGTGGGGAGAGTTCGGACTTTGATCTCCTGATAAAATTCCTCCTGAACCAGTTCGACTTTCGATTGGGCTGATAATAGCAATAATCCCCAAAAGACCCCAACACGATAGGACCGTTCTGGGTCTGAGTGGTTGACCGCTGAATGCTCTGGCTCTGCTTGAATCACATTACACCAAATTTGTAATAATTGTTCTAGTTCTAACCATTCTTGGTTGGATGAAAATTCAGATTGATTGAGTAATTGATCCAGTTTCTCCGCGACTTCCGTTAAGTTTTCTTGATGAGCCAGTTCTGCGATCGCGGCGGCAGCTTCTTTTGCTTTGGCTTTAGTACGGCGACGACGGGGACGAGTTTTATGATCGGCAATCACATCTGCCATCAATTTCAGTTGTTCGATTAATTCTGGCAATGTTACTCGCCGCTTTTGGGGAACTTTGGCAATAGCACGACGACGCAATTGACGTTCGAGATTTTGCGGACGTAAATAGGTGAGGGAATTGTCCTCTGCTTCAAACAACTCCGCCTCAGCTTCGGGATCGGCTTCATGAGTCTCCGTTTCTAGGGCAGTTAAACTGTCCGATTTTAATAACACTAACATCGCCGCGTACAAAAACGCTTGACCGGACTGAGACAATTCTGTAAATTGATGCTCTGAAGTGCTGGTTGAGTTGGGAGTCAGTCTGCTGAGGTAGCGATCAATCACATCAATAACTTGAACATCCCATGGATCAATCTCCCCTTGTTTAGCTAAATCAATCAGCAGTTCAATACCTTCTGACAAGCTCGCTGAAGCGGTTTGTGGGATATCAACAATCATTGATTTTTTAACCTTAGACGTTTTGACAGTAGACAAACTGAGAACCGTTTGATCATCAAACAGTCATCAATGCTATAAATTTTATCTTAAAATCTTCAGAAACAGGAAACGGGGAACGCTTAACGGGGAACAGGTGATTTCCGGGTGACTAGATACTGAATTATGACTCCTTTTCAGACTGAGACCTATACTAAGAGACAGTAGTATATTGAGTGTTCTGAAATGCAACCTATTAATCTTGAAAATCTATGAAACAAACATTATTGATTCTAACAATAGGAATCTTTTGGTCGGGTATTGGAATCAAATTTATCACTTCTCAACCGTCTATCGCTTTTCCACTCTCTCAGCAATCCTCTGACAATTCATCTCAACCTACAGAATATATGTCTGATCAAATGGTTCACGCCCAAACTCAGTTTGGTTTTAAGTTGTTTAATCAACTGACTCAAGCTCAAAAAAATGAGAATATTTTTATTTCACCCAGTAGCATTATTTTAGCTCTTTCTATGCTATATAATGGTGCGGATGGTCAAACTCAACAAGAAATTCAAGAGACTCTAGAATATCAAGGCATGAGTCTGGAAACTGTTAATCAAGCCAATCAAATTTTACAGCAACAACTGAGTCAAACTACACCCGAGGTTCAATTGGCGATCGCCAACAGTTTATGGCTGCGAGAAGGGTTTCCCATCGAAGCGGATTTTTTAAAAACCAATCAAACCTTTTATCAAGCAAAGGTCACTGAATTAGACTTTAAGTCTGCTGATGCAGCTCAACAAATGAATCAATGGGTTGAAGAAAAAACTCAGGGAAAAATCAATCAAATCATTGAGCAGGTTACGCCGAATGATATTATGTTTTTAATTAATGCTATTTATTTTAAAGGCAACTGGAAGGTAAAATTTCAGGAAAGTCAAACTCAAAATCAGCCATTTTATTTAATTGATGGGCAAGAAAAGCAGCATCCCTTGATGTCACAAAAAAATAGTTTTTTTTACTTAGAAACCAAGCATTTTCAAGGGATTAACTTGCCTTACGGAGAAGATGGGCGGTTTAGTTTATATGTGTTTTTACCTAAACCAGAAATTAATATAGATGATTTTTTGCAAACGTTAAATTTAGAGAACTGGAATCAATGGACACAACAATTTTCTGTTAAAAAAGGGACTATTGAACTCCCTCGATTTCAATTAGAATATGACGTTGAGTTAAAGCAAATTCTCCAAAATTTAGGGATGATCGCCAGTTTTGATCCCAATCAAGCTAATTTTTCTAACCTGAGTCGCTCTGGAGATTTATTTGTGAGTTTTGTTAAACATAAAACGTTTTTAGATGTGAATGAAGAAGGTACAGAAGCTGCCGCATCCACCGCCATTGGAATCACAAGAACATCAATTGATATTGCTCCATTTGAAATGATTGTTAATCGTCCATTTTTCTGTGCGATTCAAGATAATCAAACTGGCACATTACTGTTTATGGGAGTTGTTTATCATCCAGAAATTGAGTAAGATTTTTCAGGAATAAAGATTGACTTGTTATTAGCCATTTTTTAATCATGTTAAAGATAGCTCGAATGGCTAATAACAAATAACGAAGGACTAATTAACGACTGCCTCCTTCATTAGACCGGGGTGGTGTATTTTGCCGCGCCAGAATTTGACGATAATTATTTAAATTGTATTGAGGTTTAGAATGAGACTGATTAGGCTTAGAGGAAGGATTATCATAAGACTTAGACATGACTTAGCTCTCCTAAAAAAGTATAATTTTGCAATGGGCTTGTAGTAATACAATTGAGCAATAATTAATCAGGCATCCACTCAAAACATCTTGAAAATTGCTGTGTATTACTATATTTTTAACTTAAGCAATCGTTGATGAAAATACTGAAAATATAGCTCACTTGCTTAAGTGTCTATAAATTACATGAGTTTTGAGTCCGTTTCAGGATCATTTTCTATCCGGATGCTATGCCAACTATAAAATTGTCCATCAATGCATAAACAAAGAAACAGGGTAAAGGACTCCAGCAGAATCCCCCTCACCCCATTGCAAGACAATAGAGCATTCTCGCCTGTTCCGTGGAGGGAAGAATGCCCTTAAAACTTTAGATTCTTAAGCTCTTGTTGCTGCCAACAATCAATGCTGTGGAGCATGATATCAACGAAGAAAGCCGCTGACTAGCCACAAGACAATTAATGTCACAAGAGTAATAAATCGTTCAGCCGCAATGGTTGTACCTATCACAGGACTTAAAATCCCTCCTAAAATTAATCCCAGAACCAAACCCGCAACCGTTAAGAGAACAGAACGACCAAATTTATGTTCTTTGCGGTTCAGGAAGTATAAACTACACCCTACACCCAGGGCGAGGGGAAGTTGTAGTAAATCAGCTCCAAAACCTGGATAGAGACTTAAAACTCCTAACCCAGCATAAATTGCTGAAGGTAAGACTAACTCAGCGCGGGTGGGTGTATCCAAAAGCTGTTGTAACCATTCAGGACTTTGAGCGGTGACCGATTGAGAAGGAGTTGCTGGGGGTGGAGCCTGACGCTCTGGAAAACGAATCCGCTCTGGAACCTTAATTTTCCCTTCTTGACGCATCCTGAGACGATCCATCAAAATCGCATCATAAGCTGCTTCAATTGACTCAACAACCTGGCGCTCACCACTATGTTGATCTGTGAGGCGATCGCGTGCTTCCTGAATCTCATCGAAAGAAGCATCGATTGTGACCCCAAGCTGTTCGTAGGGACTTTGCTCACTCATTGCAGTTTACTTACAAGGTTTCTATGATTTTAAGCTTAACTCGATCAATGTCTATATTGCTGATACTACAGCATTGCTTCTCTTTATGATAGCGATAATCCTTGTTCTGTACAAGTTGGTCTCAGAAAATTATGGGTTATGGGTCATTTGTTGTTGGTCATTGGTTATTCGTTACTAGAGGGAGTAGGGAGTAGGGAGTGGGGAGTGGGGAGTAGGGAGACAAGGGAGATAGGGAGAGACAAGGTGGGCAAGGAGACAAGGGAGAGAGAGGACTATGAAACTTATCATCAACCCCTACACCCTACATCCTACACCCCACTCCCTGTTACACAACGAATGACAAAGAACGAGTAACAAAGAACTACCCACTCACAATCCCAGACCATTGTACCTTTTTCTGCTGATCCCGCCGATAGGAGAAGAATAAGTCGGGTTCTTGATAAGTACATTGGGGGGCAATGGCCACTTGTTCCGGTATAATCCCTAATTGCTCCAGTTGTAGCGCGTTGATCTGGCGGACATCTACCCGAACTTTATCCGGTTCAGGATCGGCAAGAAATGGAGAATCTGGTTGTTTGATCTGCTGTGTTAAGCTTTCAGTGGCGCTCAGGGTCTGATTCAATTCAGCCGCTACATCCGTTGAAACTTGATAAACTGGCCCGGAAATTGCTGGCCCCATGACAATCCTTAAATTTGTCAGTTGACTGCCTTGGCTTTGAAATTGGGCGATCGCTTCCGGTACAATTTTAGCAGCCGTACCTCGCCAGCCCGCATGAACCGCAGCCACTTGGCGAGTGTGTGTATCGGCAATTAGGACTGGAACACAATCTGCGCTAGCCACCCACACCGCTTCTGAGGGATGTGCTGTCAGCAAGCCATCGGCTGCTTGGAGTTGAGTTGAGGGGAGTCGCTGAAGTGCAGGAGTGTTCACAACACGGTTGCCATGAACTTGCTTCACCCGATAAGCCGTTGCTGCGGGTTGCAACACTTCCACTAACTCTGCTGGCATTCGGGGGCTAAAATGACGGGTAAAAAAGCCATGGGGCCAGGAATCGAGTAAACTGCATTTGAGGTAAGGTAAATCTTGCCAGTGATGCCAGTGCCAAGTATGCATAGTTAAAGAACAATATCAATTCTGCTGGGATTCCAGTATTTTGATTGTAGCGTGAACTACCCAACGCGCCTGACTACGCTATGGCGTGGGGTTTCTTTTCCCTGAGAAAAAACCCTATCTCAATCTATCAATTTAGGCGTGTCACACCACTATGATTTGAGAAATAGTAACAAGTGCTTATCTATTTAGAGCCGCGCTAGTAGGTTGGGTTAAAATGTATCATAAACGTTGTACGCAAATGTAGTCAAATGTCGTCAAATGCCGTCAAATCTGTCATGAGTTTCTGTAGCAAACTTTGCTGGAAAATTCCGTTAAAACTTAGTGACTTCGCTCTCAAGTTTAA
>Ga0209594_1001741_pt1 | contig 10603 bp, 11 predicted proteins | sample AshMeaCrysSpring_FD_184126 | JGI IMG/M metagenome (GOLD analysis project Ga0209594, IMG submission 184126) | Groundwater microbial communities from Big Spring, Nevada to study Microbial Dark Matter (Phase II) - Ash Meadows Crystal Spring... | ecosystem: Environmental > Aquatic > Deep subsurface...
GTTCCTCGTCGATGCGGCCCGCCTGGGCCCCTCGGCGGAAGAGAGGAGCGAACGCGTCGCGAAGCTCTCCTTCCACCAGCGCACGATCCGCATCATCGAGCTCATGGAAAAGGTGGCGCATAGGCAGCGCGCCTGGCCGGCGATGCAGCGCGAGGGCCGCGAGCCCGTGTGAGCGACGCGCGGGCGGCCGCGCGGCGTGCCCCTTTGGGTAGCGGCGTCCGACGCGCGACAGCGAGGGCCTGCGGTGGCCCTCCCGCCCTTGCTATCTTCCCTTGACCGCCGGCGCAACTGACGCCTGGGGCGCCGGCGGCGCCGCGGGCGGGTGCGCTGCCGGCCGCTCGCCCATGGGTCCCGCCAGTTCCGGGTAGTCGCCGAGCATGCTCACACCCAGCAGCGGCTTGAAGGAGCCCTTGTGGCAGGTCTCGCAGCCGACCTTCGGCCCGTCCCCCTCGGGGCCGAGGCGGTAATCGGGAAAGACGGAGGCAAGCGGCGTGAGGTAGTTGTTGTTCAGGTAGCGAACCATGCGGATGCCGTGCCAGGCCGTCGCGCGCTGCGGTGAGCTCTCCTCCCAGCGGGCGAGCGCGCGCGTCGAGTGGCAGTAGGTGCAGTTCACACCGAGCGAGTTCGACATGTACATCATCAGCGCGTAGCTCCCCTCGGCGTCCTTGATGCGGCGCTCGTTGCCGTTGCGCAAGACGGTGTTGCTCTGCACGCGGATCTCGTCGCCGCCGGAGAGGTACATCGACAGCGGGTCGTACGGCAGGGACGTCATGCCGTTGTTGTGGACGTTGGCCACATTCTGGGATGCCTTGTAGCCGAGCGCCGGGGAACTGACCCGCGGTCCGGAGTTCGCGAACCAGATCCCGGAGGGCACCGGCTGCCCGCGATGGCATGTATAGCAGGTGACGCCGGTGTCGCCGACGTGCGATTTCCATTTGCTGTTGATGTCCCGCGTCATCTGCAGCATGCGGCGCGCTACTACCTTCGTGTACTTCTCATCCGACTCCAGCTGGTCCGGGTTGTGGCAGTAATCGCATCCCTGCTCGGGCGCGACCCAGGTGGAGAGTGCCTGCATGAGGCGCGAAAACTCGAGCACCGTAAGGTCGTTCAGCACCTGGACGTTGCTGAAGACCTCGTTCAGCGCCGGGGCCTCGGGATCGGGCGGGTCGACGGGTTCCGGCTCCGGGATCTGGTTGATGTCCGCAGCCTTGGCGAGCGTTGCCGGCGCGTAGAACTGGTACATGCCGGAACCGCGGAAGCCGCGTTGGACCGTTTCGGTGCGTTCGCAGCCGGCGAGCACGATCGCGCTCGCCACTGCAGCGCCGACGGCCAGCCAGTGGGCGCTTCCGGCGCGCCGGATACGGCCGGCGCTGCCCTCCGGTCGTGCGAGGCCGCCAGTGCAGGCGGAGTCGATCATCAGTGCAACCCCTCTTCTGCGAGGCCCGCTCGTGTCCGGGCGCCGCGAAGTGCTCAACAACGGTCGGCACGCGGACTCCACCGAAACGGGGTGTCATTCTATGTGGACATCTCTCGATGTCAAATGGAAACGAACACACCGCCTGCGAAGAACCTGCGTTTGCTCCCCCGCGAAAACAGACGGCTACGCCCCGGAGAACCGAGGACAACGCGATACACCGTGCTCAGGCGGCCTTCTTCACCTTGAAGTTCTTGCACCAGCCCGTGGGCGGCACGAGACGCTTGAAGAAGGAGCACTGGCCGAGCTCGTCGTTGGGACCGCCCGAGTAGAGCTGGCACTTGCTGCACTGCTGGGTCGCCGCATCGTGGCGTGGGTATTTCGCCTTGTCCACCTGGTTGGTGTCGACCTTGAAGCCCATGGACTTCGCGTACGGATCGGTCTCGAGCACCTTCTCTTTCCCCTCCTGTGCGAGCGCGAGAGGGCTCACGGCGATGGCGGAGGTGCCGGCGACGACACGGAGCATGAAGGTGCGGCGGCCAGGGGAATTCATTGCTGTTTCTCCTCAGGTGGTGGCGTTAAACGATTTCTTCGAGGTGGCGGCACCGCGTGCCGCCACCGATCCGCTGATGCGGTGCTCCCGTGCGCTCGACGCGGACGGTGCGATGTCTAGGCGATCACGGTCTCGTCGGTCCTCGTCTCGCCCTTGTTGTCGGTCCAGGTGACGCTGATGCGGTCGCCGGGGCGACCGCCGCGGAAACGAAAGCCTAGGAGCGGATCCTGCGATACGGCGATGCTCATGCGCGCGTCGAGCACGGTGCGGCCGCCCGTGGTCACGCGCACGTCGGTGATGAAGTGCGCCTCGACGAGCGCCCCCGCAGCGTCCTTGCGCAGTCCCGTCTCCATCGGGTGCGGCATGAGCACCAACACCTCGGTGAGGTCCCCCTTGCTGCGTGCGCGAATGCGGATCGGATCGGTCATGAGGCCTCAGGAGCAGGCGCCCACGGTGACCTGGGTATCGCGCGAGGCGACGTGCAACCTGCCGTTCGCCCGCGCGACCGCATGCACCCGGCCGCTCTGTGCGAGCTTGAGGCGCGTGGAAACGAACGGCTCGGTTCCTGCCGGTATCCCGAAGCGCACGGCAACGGGCGCGGGATTGCCCTCGACGATGAGCAGGATCTCCTCGACCGCATCGAGACGGCACTCCACGGATACGGGGACCATTCCACCGTTCTCGATGACCTCGTCGATGACAAGGACGACCTTGCCGTCAGCGGCCGGCTCGCCGCCAAGGCGCGCCAGCACCTCACGCATCGTCGTGGCGTCGAACATCGCAACGCCGTCGCGGGCATAGGCGCGCCGCGCTTCCACCAACCCGCACGCCGCCAACAGCGCCAGCGCGCCGCCGTGCTTGAGCAGCGAACGACGCCCCCGCGAGACGGGGGATCGTCCCGGTTCAGCGCGCATCACGGACCAGCCGCACATGGTTGGCTTCCCCGCGAGGCATGGCCTGTACGCCTGCGGCGCCGAAACTGAGCGCATAGACCGAGGCACGCGAAGCCTCGCCAGCGCGCGGGGACGCAGTCCAATAGAACTCAGCCGGCGTGCCGGGGAATACAGCGAGGTCCACGCGGGGATCGCGGCATTCGCGATCGACGAGAGTGGCGAGCTCGCGGAGCTGCGGCAGGCGCCAGTCGCTGAAGAAGTAGGTGCCACGCTTGTTCACTTCGGTCGCGAGGTTCCGCGCCGCGGTCCAGTCGAGACTGCTCGGGGCGCCGACGCAGCGGTTGGCCGACCACTGCTGGCCGGCGGAGCAGCGCGTCCACATGAGTCTCGAGTCGAGATCGGTCACCGTACCGTCGCCGTTGTCCGCGAAGCGTGGGTTCGGGATGGACGGCGCGCCTGCGCCCGCACACCGGTGTTCGGCTGCGGTGGGCAGTGCGACGGCGAGCAGCGCAATGGCAAGGGCAAGTCGCATTGACAACTACTCCGGGAGTGACTCCCGGGAGCCGGCGCGTCCGCGATCTGCTCGCAGACGCGCCGGGTCACTTTCACTTGGTGTCGTACCCGACGCCGGTCGGCTTGCGCGGATAACCCATCCCTGACTTCACGGCGACGGGCACCGTCTGCCGGGTGGCAAGACCGGGCTCGATCTTCTCGCCGCGATGCAGGTAGAAGGCGTACGCCTCGAGCGCGACCATGTCAGGGCTGTTGACATCGAGCGGCTTGCCGCCCTGCGGATTCTCGATGCACCAGTTGACCATGTCGCGGAAAGCGACCACCTTGTCCATCATCGGCATGAACTTCGGGAAGGTCTGCGGGTTGGCGGCGGCGCCATCAGGGTGACAGTTGCCGCAGGCGAGCCCGTTGTTGCTCATGTCCGCGCGCGCGCCATGCCACAGAGCACTGCCGCGGTCGACGCTCGCGATCAGCTTTTGCTCCTGCTTCGCGAGCTCCTCCTTCGTGTAGGGCTCGCGGGCAGAGACGCTGCCCGCCGCCACTGCCGCGCACACACCGAGCGGGAGCGCAACCGCCTTGCCGAACTTCGCGAGATCAAGCGCCATCGGTCTTCCCTCCACCCATCTTGATGCCATTCGCGAGGAAGGGCGGCATCGCCTCCTCGAAGCCCTGGAAGCGGGCGATGCCGCCGCCTGCAGCCATGTCGGCGAACTGAATGCCCATGCCGTCCTGCTCGTTTGCGGGGTCGGCCCGGTACATTTGGCTCTGCGGATAGGGCAGTGTCACCGGCGGGTACGGCCACGGCCAGGAGGTGCTCAGCGCGCCCACCGAGCTCATGTTCCCGATGCGGTTGAACACGGTCTGATGCACGTGACCGTGGAACGACATCACGTTCTTGAACTTCGAGAGGATCTTGCGAATCTCCGGGGCGTCGGAGGTCTGGAAGTTCCACCGCGGGTAGTAGTCCCAGAGCGGCGAGTGGGTAAAGATGACGACGGGCGTGTCGGCGCTCACCTTCGCCACGTCCTTGCGCAGCCACTCCAGCTGTTTCTCGTGGACGCCCCACGGACCGCCGATCGGCCCCTCGAGCATCTCCATCGCCTCCATGCGCTGCTTCGGCGTGAGGCCGGCGGGCGTCCAGAAGTCCTTCACCAGGATCGAGTTCATGCCGATGAAGTGCACGCCCTTGTGATCGAACGACCAAGTCTCGTCGCCGTAGAGGCCGCGCCAGGCGTTGCCCATGTCGAGATACCAGTCGTGCTCGCCGGGGATGACCTTCATCGGCATTTTCAGCTTCGACAGGATCTTTTTGCCCTTGACCAGCTGGTCCTCGGTGCCGTTCTGCGCGACGTCGCCGCCGAAGAGCACGAAGTCGGGTGCCGGGTTGAGGTTGTTCACCATCACCACGGCATCCTCGAGATGCTTGTCGAACTTGTGGTCCGCGATGCTGTAGAGATGCGAGTCGCTGATCATCGCGAAGCGGAACGGGATTACCTTGCGGTTGCCGTTCTGCGCGTGGACGATGTCGATCATGCCGAGGTTGACGCCGATGGCCTGAGCCACCAGCGTGGACAGGCCGGCCTTGCCGGTGAAGCTGAGAAACCGCCTCCTGTCCATGTCTTCCAAGTCCGCCATCTGCCTTACTCCTCGTGGGTGGGTCCTGCGTCCTGGTTACGCCATGCCCCGGCTTTGCTCGGGAGGAATCTCACGCCCCTCCTGCGGACATTGCGTCGCGGCGAATCGCAGACTTCGCTCTTGCTGTACCGCAACATGCGTTTTGCACCGCATCCTCCCGCGCGCGCCGTTCGATGTCCGTCGCCATCGGGTTCTCTAGGGCGTCGCGATTTAAGCAGCGCCGACCAGAAAAGTGGAATTCAATGTTTTGACAGCCATCCCGCGTCTTCCTAATATCGGTGCAGGTTTCCAAGCACAGCGCAGCGCAGGCCGATGTCTCTTGCACGGGCAGCATCGCTCAGGCACCTCAGCACCTTCTACGCCGTAGCCCGGCTCGGGAGCGTGACGCTCGCCGCCGACGAGTTGCACCTCAGCCAGTCGGCGGTGTCGATCCAGCTCGCGAACCTCGAAGCCGCGGCAGGCACGTCGCTCATGCTGCGTACTGGGCGTGGCATACGCCTGACCGAGGCCGGCGAGCTGCTGCTCGGCTACGCGGAACGGCTGCTCGCCCTGTGGAACGAAGCAAGCGACGAGATGGACTCCCACCTCGGCGCCTTTTCGGGCTCCCTGCGGATCGGCGCGGTGACCACCGCCGAGTACTGGCTGCCGCGCCTGCTTGTGACCTTCGTCGCCGAGAACCCGCGCGTGAAGATCACCCTGCACGTGGCGAACCGCGACGACGTACTGCGCAAGCTTCTCAGCCATGACATCGACATCGCGGTCACCGGCTATCCGCCCAACGAGATGAAGCTGGCGGCTTTTCCCTTCGCGAAGAATCCCATGGGCTTCATGGCCGCGCCGCATCACCCGCTGATGGCGGAGCCCAACCTCACCCTCGCCACGCTGGCGAAGACGCCGCTCCTCGTGCGCGAGCGCGGCTCGGGGTCGCGCAACACGCTCGAACGCATCTTCCGCGAGGCGGGTCTGCGGCTGCGCGTCGGCTCCGAGTTCTCCAGCAACGAGTCGATCAAGCAGATGTGCGCGGCCGGTTTCGGGCCCGCGTATCTTTCCATTCACACCTGCGTCCTGGAGATGAACGCCGGCCTGCTCAAGATGCTGCCGCTGCCGAACAATCCGATCGAGCGCGAGTGGTACGTCGTGCGCCTGCCGACGAAGCAGGTGTCGGCCGTCGCGCTCGCCTTCGAGCGCTTCCTGCGCGACAAGGGGCAGGAGGAGATCCACCGCCAGGTCGAGCAGCGCCTCAACGATGCCCCGACCTGGGCCGCAGCGGCGACGCCGCGGCGCAACGGCAAGCGGGTGGCGCGAGTCCCTAGCGCACGCGCGGCATCCGCCAGGGCAGCATGAGCTGCACCGTGCGCGACGCGAGCCGTCGCGCATCGAGCGTCTCGTGCATCGAGACGACGCGCCCGCCGAGCAGTCCGGACTCGATCACCGAGCGCGTGTAGAAGGGCGTGTCTTCGAGCGTGTCGCGCAGGCGCGGCGCGACCCCCGCGTCGCTGCGCATCGTGCGCGAGATGCGCCACAAGCTGCGCGGCAGCGCCTGCCGCTCCGGCGCGGCGAAGGGCGCAGCCTCACCTTGCGGCGAGAAGCGGACCGAAAGGACACGATCGCCGTGCGCCTTCTGCCGCACGTCGTAGATCACCGCCGTGCTGCCATCCCCGAGCGTGGCGCGCGACCAGTCCCACTCGGCGAAGGCGCGGTCGATCGGCTCGTCGCCCTCGTTGGAGTCGAGATACGCGTGGCCCGACCAGCGCGCGCAGGGGCTCTCCAGCGCAACCTCGACGCGCGCGCACGGCGCGAGCGGCCCCCACCGATGGTACCCGCGCTCGTCGAGCGCGGCGTTGAACGTCGACAGTCCGGCCGGGTGCAGCCGCACGCGTCCGCGGACCCGGTGCGGCAGCGGCATGCCCCGCTCGTCGAACTCGATCGCGAGGCACGCGCCATCCCAGACGAGCCGGCTCGGCCCGACATGGAACTCGCGTGCCGAGCGCGACACGCTCGCGCGCGTGCGCTCGGTCATCGTCCAGCGCTTCCCGGCACGTCCGTAGAGCGCGACATTGATCGCGCAGTGGTTCTCGGGATCGGCGTGCCCGCGCCGGAGCGCGAGACGGTAGTAGGGCGAGAAGACGCTGCCGACGAACGCGATGATGGTCAGGCCGTGTTCGCCGTCGTCGCTGAGCGCGTCGACGTACCACCAGAGATAACCACCCGATGCGACCGGCTGGTCGAATCGAGGTGCGCCAGCAGCGTCGCGGCCGCCAGCTGCCCCGACATCGCCGCCATCGGCACGCCGGGGCCCGGGTGCACGCTGCCCCCCGTGAGATAGAGGCCCGGCATCGCGCTCGTCGACGATGCGCGCTTGAAGAGCGCCGTCCAGCCGTGCGTCGCCCGCCCGTACAGCGCTCCGCCCGTCCCCGGGAAGAGATGCTCGAAGTCCGCCGGCGTCGTGACCACCGTGTTCGCTGCGCTCCGCTCCACCTGCAGTCCGCAGCGCTCCAGCAGTGCAAGGCTCGTTTGTTCGCATGCTCCGATCTCCGCTGCGCCGAATTCGCGAAGGTCGCCCACGGCCGGCGCATTGACGAGTGCCAGCAGCCGCTCGGGTCCGTCCATTCCCGGCGCCTCGCCTCCATCGCGATCCTGTGCGCAGAGATACACCGTCGGCTGCGCCGGCAGCCGGCCGTTCGCGAAGATATCGCGGAACTCCGCGGCGTAGTCGCGCGGGAAGAAGACGTTGTGGCGATCGAGCGGAAAGCCCGACGTGCGCGCGTGCATCGACCACGTGAGCGCGGAGAGCGAACGGTCGCGCGGCGCCACCGGCGGTGCCGCATTGCGCACGCCGCCGCCGAGCAACCCCTGTGCGAGCGCGCCCGCATCGCCGTTGAAGACCACCGAATCGGCCTGCACCTCTTCGCCGCTCGCCAGGCGAACGCCGGCGGCGCGACCGTTACGCACCAGGATCTCGGCGCAGTCGGCGCCGTACCGGAAGCGTGCGCCGCAGCTCGCGGCGACGCCCGCCACGGCCTGCGCCACGGCATGCATGCCGCCTCGCACGCTCCAGACGCCATCCATCTCGACCTGCGCGACGAGCATCAGCGTCGCCGGTGCGCTCCACGGCGACGCGCCGCAGTAGGTGGCGTAACGGCCGAACAGCTGCCGCAGTCGGGGATCGTGGAAGTGCCGACCGAGCGCGCGCCAGAGCGTCGCGAACCGCCCAAGCCCGACGAGCACCGCGAGCCCGCGCGGCCCGAGGTCGCGCATCATGCGCGCGAGCGTCGGCTTCTCGGAGCGGATGTATGGACCTTCGAGGGTCGCGTAGAGCCGCCGCGCCTCGTGGCAGAAGCGCACGAAGCGGCGCGCCTCTGCCGCGCCCGCGAATGCGCCGATCGCTTCGGCCGAACGTCCGGGATCGGCATGCAGGTCGAGGCGTTCGTCCGCGCTCCAGGCATGGCGCGCGAGCACATCGAGCGGCGTGAGCTCGAGACACGCATCGACCGAAGTCCCGGCCGCCGCGAAGATCTGCTCGAAGATCCAACGCATCGTGAAGACGGTCGGACCGGAGTCCACCGGGGCGGCGTTCACCACCACCTGGCGCATCTTGCCGCCGGGTGCCGCGCCGCGCTCGAGCACGGTGACTTCGACCCCGCGGCGCGCGAGCAGCAGCGCGCTGACGAGGCCGCCTATCCCCGCGCCGACGACGACCGCGCGATGCGCGCGCAGCGGATCAGCCAAGCCGTCTCCCCTTCCACACGCCGCGCAGCTCGCCCGGGACGAAGCGCACGAACATGGACTCGGAGAAGTACCGCTCGCGGTAGGCGGCGCGGATCGCCTCGAGGTGCGCACCGCTGCGCGCATAGGCGTCCATCGCCGCGGCGCTCTCCCAAACGCTGAAGGTCGCCTGGCGCAGGAGCGGTGCCTCGCCCAAGCCGACGGCGAGCATGCAGCCGGGTGCGGTTTCCAGCGCCCGTTCCGCGGGCGGCGCCTTGCGCCAGAAGCGCATTGCCGAAGCGGGACGGATCGAGGCTCGGGTCAGCGAGGCGACCGGCCCGGCTGCAGGCGGCGGGGTGGCCGGGGCGAGCGCGCGCCCCGACCACGACCCGCGGCTCGAGCAGACGCGCAGCTTGAGCGAGACGTGCTCCAGCGCGCGGGCGCGGTAGGCGGCGAGGAAGCGCGAGGAGGCAAGAAAGCGGTCCGCCGCGGCTTCGTCCTCGAATACGCAGAACAGCCCCTGCCGCGACCCGCTGGGGCGCACGCCGAAGCCGCCCTCGAAGCCGCTGCCGAGGCTCTTGCTGAAGACCAGTCCCGGCTCGCGACGCCAGCGATAGCGACCGAGCGCGAGCGCGTTGAAGCCCCAGAGCCGATGCCCGCGTTCGAGCGCGAAGAGCTGCAGCACCGCCACGTGGGCGACGAGCGGCCCTGCAAGTGCCGTGACGGGCTGCCGGGGCTCGCGCCGTTCGTCGTCGTCACTCGACGGCGAATCGCCGAGCCGCTCGAAGGCGGCCGGTGCCGGTGTCATGAGCAGCGCCGAGGCCGGGAGCGCGACCGGCGCGTCCCCGCGTTCTTCGGGCGCCCACCAGAACCGAGAGGGGAAGTGCGGGACGCGGATGTGCTCCTGCAACCTTGAGCACGCAGGGCGGCGACGAGCGGACAGACGCGGAGGATACCGCGTGGCGTGCCGCGCGCCGGAACACCCCTCCGAACCCTCGACGGCCCTGAAGGAGACGCCGAAGCGCCGGGGCAAACCCGGCCACCCATCGGCGCGGCGTCCACTCGCCACATGAGGAGCAGCCCCGCGAAGGGCGCGGCTCGTCGAGCCCTGCCCGGCGAGCCGCGCAACCGGCCAAGACCTCAGGGCACCGGGGTGATGTCGACGCGCCGCCAGTCGGCGTCGAGCGTGCCGACAACGATCTCCGGCTTGCGCAGCACCACCCGGTCCTCGTCGACACCCGCGGCCTTCAAGGCGTCGCGCACGGCGAACGCGCGCTTCTTGGCGAGGTCGAGGTTGTGGTCCAGCCCGCCGGAGCGGTCCGCGTACCCCGACAGGTTGACCTTCAGGTCGCGATTGCTCTTCATCGCCGCAGCGACCCGGTCGATCGTCGCCTTCGCGTCGGCGTCGAGGTCGGTGCGGTCGAGGCGGAACAGCACCCGCGCAGCGCTTGTCCCCGCGACCGCCGTTGGCGTCGCGCCCTGACCCGCCACCGCAGCCAAGGCCATGACCGGCGCAGATGACGTCGACGCCAGCGCGGGCCTCGGCACCGGCGAGGCTGAGCCCTCATTCACCGGCGCCTCGGCGGGCGGCTTGGGGGCCGCCGCTGGCGTGGCGCCCTTCTGCGGACCGGCCAGCGCCGGGTAGTCCTGCAGCATCTTGGCGCCCCAGAGCGGTTTGTAGGCGCCTTGGTGGCACGTCCCGCAGGCCACCTTCGCCACGTCGCCGCCCGGCCCGAGGTGGTCGCGCGGGAAGACGTTGGTGAGCGGCACCAGGTAGTTGTTGTTGAGGTCGCGCACCATGCGGATGCCATACCAGGCGTTCACGCGTTGCGGCGGGCCTTCCCACGAGGCGAACGAGCGCGAGTTGTGGCAGTACGTGCAGTTGACGCC
>Ga0209594_1001745_pt1 | contig 10599 bp, 3 predicted proteins | sample AshMeaCrysSpring_FD_184126 | JGI IMG/M metagenome (GOLD analysis project Ga0209594, IMG submission 184126) | Groundwater microbial communities from Big Spring, Nevada to study Microbial Dark Matter (Phase II) - Ash Meadows Crystal Spring... | ecosystem: Environmental > Aquatic > Deep subsurface >...
TCGTGCAGCTCAGATGGTGTCTGTTGTCTATGGTGAAGCTCTCAAGTCATATAGGGTTGGCATAGGGGCACGTGTACAGATTGAAGAAAAGCTAAACAATGTAAATAACTTTCTGCAGGAATCAAACGCTCTGTATGAAAAATATGGTGACAATCCTCAACTGTACAGGCAGGCTATCTATGCAGCGGCTACGAAACATAATGTTCCCTTTGAAACAGGATACGAGCTTGTTGACCCCCTGTATAATGAGCGTACTTTGTATGAGCACCAGCAGCTACAGAACCAGATACAAGACTTGGAAGACGAGCAAATTATGGAAGAGCTGGACACACAAGGTCTAGAAGATAGCCAGCTAAGATTGTTAGCCCTTGGTGGTTTTCTAGACCCAGCTCGTAAGGCAATGCTTAAAGGTCAGTTACCTCCTGGTCAGTATGCCGCTGTGGAAGAAGTCATCAAGCTAATGGAAAAGGCTGAATCATCACGTACTTCTTATAACAAGGAGCTAAATAACCTCAAACAACAACTCACTCAGTTCAATGCCGCCACTGCTGGTATCGTTGCTAATAATGGGCAGGGTACTGACATGAATAAAGCGGCATCAATGCTTAGTAAGTTTATAGAACTGAACGCCCAGTCCAATCCTGCACTTGCAGAACAATTACAACAACAACAGCAAGCGGCGTCACAGATAGCCACTGGGTTTACACCAGAGCAGCAGGCTGAAGCATTAAAAGCACAACTTGAATGGAGGGGACAAACAGCTGCACTGCTTGAGGAAGAGATAGCGTTAAAAGCCCAAGAACTTAAGCAGGTAGAAGATGCTCTGGCACCTTATGGTCTAAACAATGTTAACTTCCGGGACCCAGCATTAGTAGAGAAAGTAAAGGTTGAGTACCAGGGTCTAAGGGACAGATTAGCAAAAGAAGTAGAAGCCAGGAGGTCGCGAGCGCAATCAAATTTTAATCGTGGTGAACCAGTACAGAATCTCGCCAGAACATCATCAGCAAGAACCAACAAAGAAATAACACTACCAATACTTGCTGGAGACAAGAGTAAGGTTGTTATTGGTCATGGCTTTGGCGCAGCTGGTTCACCGACACATGGTAGAAGTAGGGCACATACAGGCATTGACATAGCATCAGTAGGTGGAGCAAAGCTTCCAATATTGTCCGTAGTTCCAGGTAAGGTTGTAAGGGTTCTAACTCCTGAGCAGTCTGGTGGTTATGGAAATATGGTTGACATCAAAGATGCTAATGGACTGCTGCACAGATACGCTCACCTAGACACAGTTGATATTAAAGTAGGTCAGATTCTAAAGGCTGGTAATAAGATTGGCAACATGGGAAGCACTGGAAACTCAACTGGTGTTCACCTGCATTATGAGGTTAGAGAAGACCTTGGTGATGGCTCTTGGGGTGAAAATGGTGCCAAGGACCCAGAGATTTATCTATCTACATTAGGTCAACAAGGAGCAGCCGCCCCGCAGCCACGCTCTGATAATGGAGAACAATATGCAAATGCACCTGACCCCTATACGAATAACTACACCACCGATAACAGTAATGCACTTCCAGCAAGAGCCTTGGCATTAAACAAGACGTCGTACATTATTGATGACATATTCCAAATACCACATAAAGACCCGATACCAGCAGCTGAAGCATTCACAAACTCTAATCCTATACAACCATCAACTGACCCAGGTACAAGAAACAACAACAATGGCACCAGTAGCAGTTTCGGATATAAGTACCTAGCCCAGAATCCAGACAAGGCAGCGAAGATTAAGCAGGTGGCAGCCAATCTTGGTATTAATCCACAGTGGTTAGCAGACGTGATAAATCTTGAATCTAAGTTCACCACACTGGGACATCACGGTAATGGTGCTTATGGTTTAATTGGATTCAGACCAAGAGGCTCACAGGATAGACGTGCATGGCTTAATGATGGAACTACTGTAGACCAGATATCCAAAATGTCTTTCAATCAGCAAATGGATAAGGTTGAGCAGTACATCAAAGCACATGGCAAGATTAACAGTATTCAAGAACTGGCAGCAGTGATATTTACAGGACAATCAGGTTTAGATGCTTATAGACGTAATCCAGCAGAGGCACTAAGGACTAAGGGCGAACCTAACTTTAAACTTGGTGATTATATAAGAAGGCTAGGCAGGGATGTACGACGCAGCTATCAAGTATCAGACGCAAGAGGTACACTAGAAAAGACAGCACCGACGCACACCGCGTACACACCTGGATGTGAGCATTGTGAAGCGTTGTTAGCAAGTGGAAGTCAAATAGTAGCACACAGAGGAATAGCATAAACAAATGGGCAACTTAATTAATCAGTACAGAGAAGAGTCAGACCCTAGAGATGGTATCGAACTTCCAGACATAAGATACGTCGCACAGGCGGCACCACCTACTGCTGAGAATAACTTTAATAATGAGTTTAATTGGGAAGACCAAGGTGTCACGTTTCCGACTACAGCACGGGAAGCTATTGATAACATTAATGAGGAAAGGGAAGCTGTAGGACTACCAACCAGTGAAACAGCAGGGGCTGATGACCCATCTCCTAACTTTGACAGACCCACACCCGTAGCCGAAGAACCCATAGAAACAACTGATGTCCCATTTACTCCTGTTCAAGTTGGCAACGCACCTCGTGAATTTAATCCGCAAGAGGAAGCAGCGAACATAAGTAATAATGTCTACGGTACAATTGGTGAGGCTCAGTTAGATGGCGCAGTCCTTCCTATTTATTACCCCAGCTCTGGAAGCGACGACATAATTAGAGCCAGTAAGAATTTCAATAACACCGTATTTGACAGGTCACGTAATCTCGGCAAGGAAATAGTAAACATCATCCAGCCACAGCAGCCATTATATATACCGCCAGGGATGGCAAAGAAACTGCAGCAAGTATCACCTACTGAATCAGCCACACCATTTCAAGGACATAACAGAGAAACGCTAGATGGCATGGGCTCAGGTACTAATTCTGTAAACGTCTTTTTAAATGCGTACAGTACTTGGTTTGGTGGTGGTAGTGAGAGAAGCGGTTATGTCTTTGACACAAATGAACCTGAGGAAAATAGAACAGCTCGGTCGTTCGCCCCATTTGCTGGTTTACGCAGAGCATTCGAGAAGTTTAAGACTGACCCCGGTGGTGCAATCACTGGACTAGTCCCTATGCTGTTTAACCCGTTTTCTGCGAATTCACTTTCATTCAGAGGCTCACAGTGGGGTGACTATCCAGGTGGTTTACTTGGGGGTTTGACATATGCTGTTGACCTTGATGAGAACCCATTACTCGGTGGCATGACAGATTTAATCTACAAAATACAGGGTCGCAAAACAGACGCCGATGGCTTAAACATTGTACAGGCTGCTCGTGGTCGTGACTATAACTTCTCAGCAGTGCGACGTGTCAACGCAGATGGGACTGTGGAGAACCCGTTATCTGTCTTTGCAGGGGAACACACTAAAGAACCAACCACAATTGGAGAACTAAGAAACAGGTCGTGGTTATGGAGATTGGTAGTGCCTTTCGGTTTATCAGACGATATCAAGATTAAAACACCGGATAACCTTGTAGGCAGTCTTGAATTTGGAACTGGTGTAGTGCTTGATATGGGTGCATCATTACTGACTGGTGGTTTGCTTGATGGTGGCTTAGAAGGCATCGAAAAATGGAAACAGAGTAGAAACGTAAGAGAAGTAACCCCAGCATTCACACCAGCACATGTACCACCAGAACCAAAACCAATAGGCATATCGACAGTGGTTGATAGTAGAGGCGCGACCGCAGAAATACCAGCTGTTACAGATTTGTCTAATTACAAAGGAACGCCAATCGCACCAGATAATCAATATGCCCCTAAAGTCACAGACTCAGGTACGATAGTTCGCTCACCGCTTACTGACATTGGGACAGATGTAAAAACTCCACAGATAGTTAATCCAGGCAGTATCTTAAATGACAACCCTGTACCAAAAGTAGCTGACCTGCCAGAAGACGTAGACTTAGCTGGTAAGGTTGGGGCACAGGCAAACAGAACTTCTGAACTGGTGGCTAAGTTAGATGAGGAAGCAGAAGCCACTGCCAAAGTTCTAGATGAAGTAGAGACAATTCCAGACGTAGGTCGCCAAGTAGACTTTTCAATTGAACCACTGCCAGATAACTTCAGACCACTAGCCAAAGTTGAAAATGAGGCTGCAGAACCCCAGCTTGCTACTATACGGGTATATCACGGCACAGTAGTGAACAACCCAGCTATCCATACAGAAGATGTCTTTAATGGCGCAGCTAGGTCTGAGCTTGGTGTAGGTATGCATCTAACAACGAATAAACCAGTGGCAGAGTTATATGCGGACGCACCGGCGCAAATTAACCTACCAGCCGTAACGACCAGACCATACAAAGAAAGCGGGACAGTTCATGAGTACGTGGTAGACCCCAGCATTCTTAAAATTGTTAACTCCACTGACGCCCTGGACCCGGCAATAAAGACAAGAATGATTGGTCGTATGCAGGCATTTGGTATTAACGAGGAGGAAGTATTTAAAGCAGTCAGGGAGTCTAATGATTACACTGAGCTTTTTGAAAAAACCACAATGGCACAATACCCGTTTAATGAAGCTAATGCTCTGAACATACAACGGCTATTGACTGCTGAAATTATGGACAGTGGTGTTGATGGGCTTAAGCATGGTGATGGACAATATGTTATCTACAGACCAAACTACTTGATACACAGCGGGGCTGAGCCAATGCTTGATGCTAACCTGTCTGCACTTGGTAAAAAGATAAGTCGGATGAATGCCGATGCTCATGCCTTATCACAGTTCCCCAACAGCACATTAGCTAAAAGGAATTATGCAGAGAGCAGATTGTCTGTATTCCAACAAAAAGCATATGAAACAAGAAAGGTGGCACAGGAGGCTAATGAGGAACTTGAAACTCTTTCAACTGACCTAGCCAGGATGTTTAATGATGCAAAGCCTAAAAAAGATGTTGAAGTTCCAGAAACAGTAAATGGTAAAGGTGGAAAGGCGACTAAAGAATCAGTATCAAATAAAGACGCGGTACGAACAGTAGCTAAATCAGATGTGGCTCAACGGTTAGAAAGGTTACACGCTTTGCATGAAGCTACCAGTAAGAAACAAAAAACCGTACGGGGAACAGTAGAAGCGGCGCAGGCTAAAGTTGCGGCTATTATTGATGTCAAGAATGTAATGTATGCCAGTAAGACACAAGCACTTAATCCCAGCAAATTTAACGCGTTTGAGTCATTCCTAGCCGCACAGTTTAATATGAAACGCAAGGCTCTAGACACAGCATTAGGATTAACCGAAGCAGGAGCAGTCAGAGTCAACTTACGAGAAGCTGGGACAATTGCTCAAGGGATAGTAGACGACTTGGTCAGGTTGAGAATGAGTGCCGCAATTAAAGGTTTGTCAAAGCGTATATATGAGTTAATTCCTGAGGACCGTGCGTCTAGACAGGCTGCTAACAGGTTAAGACTTGACATTATTGAAATAGGGTCTATTCCTAAACTCCAAGCTACATACGGAATGATGCCGGGGGCACGGAGGTTCAATGCTGAAAGGTACAAGAAACTGGTAGATACATTAAAAGGTCTAGGTATTAGTAACAAAGAGATTCAAGAACTGATACAGCTTTCCACTGAGATATCCACCAAGATGGACGAGATGAGACTGGTAGGTAATGCTCTTGGACTAGATATTGGTAAGGAAGAGATGCTAGGGTACTTAACTCGTGTCATGACTCCTGAATTATCTAAGTGGATTGATGTTACCGAGGCTAAGGGCTTTTCTTCATTAACTGATTTGTCTGCTAAAGGTGGCGGTGGTCATGGTGGTGTTATTGAGGGAAGTCGCGTCTCTTCTCACTTAGTTCCTGAAGACCTGACAATACTCTCTAATAAAACTGGCTTTACGGAAAGTGAACTCAAGGAAATGCTATCAGATGGGTCCCTAACCAGAGCACTGATGGACACGCTGCCTGACGAGAAGTTGAATAAGTTGGTAGATACTCACGTATTGTCCAAGGTGTCTATGACTACGAATGAGCTCTCTGACTTCATAATTGCCAAGTACGGTGATAAGCTACCAATGCAGGTCAGTAAGGGAACGTTGCCAGTATTCATAGATGACCCAGAACTAATCACTGATTACTACGTCAAGTACCTTAAAGACCAAACCTACAAATCGAATGTGGCTAAGAGAATCGTGTCCGACGGTTTAAATAATGGATGGGTATTTCCTAAGGCTAAGTTTGACAGCCTAGATGCTGCAGCTAAAGAAAACTTCGTCAAGCTTGATGCCGCAACAGTGAGAAGATATTACCCAACTTATAAAGAAACCGCAGACCTATATGTACATAAAACAGTTGACCAGCAGTGGCGTTCTATGATGGCGATGATTAATGACCCGCTCACCATGAACACACTACACCAAAACATCAAGTCATTTGGCGGCTTCTTTAATCAGGCAATACTAACCAACCCCACGTACCCAGCGCGTATATTATATGATTCATTCAGGTCTTTCTATGCTGCGGGTGGTAACTTGCTCAGGTTTCATGAGGGTTGGAGAGACATAGCCACAATAATGCGTAAAGAGTCAATTGACCACTTAAACAACACTGATGCTATTTACAGAGGCGTGGGTGGTAAGTTGGTCACAGAGCAGGAATTGTTCAGACAGTTTATAGCATTGTTTGGAACAGACTACGCCCCCTTAACAACAGCAACTAAATTAAATAAAAGAGGGCACTTCAAGAATATTCTCAACCTGCCTCGTGGTGTGGCTTATGCTACTGAGATGGTCAAGAAGATTGGTGTAATGGAAGGAGGCAAGGAGTTTCTCAGTCTCGCAAAAGGCGTTCAAGAAGATTTATTTGCAGAGCTTGCCACTGTAGCCACGTTCTTTGAGACATCTTCTAAATGGGCACTTATTAAATCATGGATGAGCGACAGTAAGTTTAACAAAATAACACAGAATGTCACCCAGCTTGGCGTTCCTGCCCCTAATCCTAAAACACTTCAAGATGCAGCATTAGTTATTGAAGATTACTTCACTGCGTGGAATGATGTCGGTACTGGTTCTCGGCTAATCAACGACACAGTCAGACCATTCGCTGTATATGCTATCTGGAACTCGCCAGCTCAAATCAGACAGATACTAAGAAGACCACATGAATTTGAGAACTACATCAGAATCCAATCATTCCTAAACCGAGACTTTAATCAAGAGGACAAGCACGTAGAATGGACGCTGCCCCAATTCATTAAAGACAACAGACCAGTAGCTTTGTGGAAGGACAAGAATGGTAACTGGGTAACGGTTCTTCCTACATCATGGGACAGCAGAGCTGACTTCTTTGCAAGCGGCGAACGCACTGTCACTCAGGTGTATAAGGACGCAGGCATAATAACAGGAAACGCTCCTGAACAGTATAAGCAAATTCTTAATGAGGAGAAGGACTTACCGTTATTTGGCGATTACATTAAGGAGGCGGCCCCGTACATTAAAACATTTGTGTCCTTGGTTACTGGGCGTGATGCTTTAAGTGGTAAGGAAATTAAGGGTGAGCTAGAGACTGGGTCTAGGACTGGTCTACCATGGCAAGCTGAATATCTGTTGTCCACATACCCGCCCTTTGATGCCATGATGCGTACTAATCCATTTGAGCTACTAGGCACCCCAGAGTTCCGTGACCCAAAAACCTTGGAAGTAATCATCCCAGGCAGACCAGGACTACTAGGAAACAGACGTGTAGACTACGACCCTAGTAAATATCAAAACACTTGGGGGGCAGTTAATATTCTGAGAAGAATTGGTTTGAACATCAAGATTATTGATACAGCCAGAAACCTACAGTACAACTACTCCAAAGCAGAAAGAGCATACAACTTACTTAAGAGTGACATAGGCAGCCTTCAGAAAGAACTTACCCTCATGGACATGAAAGGAGAAAGAGAGACTTATACATTGGAGTGGCAGCAGAAACAAAAACAATTCGAAACCAAGGTTTATCAATTGATGTACATGCAAAAAGATTTAATGGTCATGCAGGAATATATGAAGTACAGAAATGTCAAACCAACAGAAGTGATTAAGTTTATCGACCAGGAGACATTGCGTCAGGTGCAAGAACGTGTAGGTGATAAACTGATAATAGAATTGATGGATGAAATACAACAGTATAACAAGTACCTGTCAACTGGAGAGAAGTAAATAATGTATAGTCGAATATCTTCTGAGTTTTCTGTAGTTCCTGTAGGCTCGATGACCCGCAATGCGTCAATATCGACAGCAACAACATTAACTATTCCTGCCCGAGCTACTGGTCTGTATTTACAAGGTGAAACGGCTGATGTCTACTACACGCTGGACGGGTCTACTCCCACTACAACCAATGGTTTTATTCTTCAAGACAAGGAGTTGGTGAGGTTGGACTTATTCACTGGTGCTACTGTTAAAGTAATTTCTGCTAGTGGTGCTGTTCGTTATCAAGCATTTGGAGTTAATACATAATGGTCACACCACTGGGACGAGCTCTTGAAAGGTCAAAGATTTATGGTTTCGCTGGTATACGTGCTAGTCTTCTAAAAAACCTGGACTATTACTATGCCTTTGATGAACCATCTGGTGCTGGGACTTACTGGGACTTGACTAAGAATGGTAATGAGATGACTGTTGCAAGTGGGTCTCCGACTCAAGCGACAGGTATACTGAACTATGCGGTTGGTTTAAGTAATGTGGCGCCCGATAGCTTAGTAGTTGCGGACAATTCTTTTACCAAGCATGATAGCGCTTCCATTTCTATAACTATATCTTTTTGGCTTTACTCTGTTGGAACTACTGCTACAACTCAGGCTCTTGTCTCAAAAAGGGCTAACCTTGATGCTGTGGACTATTCTATTTCTATGGCAACTAGTGGGGCTAATATAGAATACATTGCAACTGTTAATGGTTCTGGGTCCTATTATGTAACCTCTCCGTCACAGACATATGCTACTTACTGGCAGAACCGGTGGAGGATGGTAACTGTACAGAATGATGTCTTTAATAAAAACCTAAGAATTAAAATTGACAATGGTGCTTGGACAACTACTTCATATTCTGGTGGAACGTTCAACCCCACTGGTAGCCCTTCTTTAAGGGTTGGTTCTCTAACGTCAGGTACTAACAACCCGGTGAATGGAAGAATAGATGGACTAGCTAAATGGTCAAGATTATTAACTGATAATGAGATAGCGTCACTGTATAATGCAGGTGCTGGAAAACACGTCATCCTACCTGATACGAATTCATACTTGATGGACAGCCGTAATCCAAACCAGTCTCAAATATGGTCATGTGCTCGGAAGCTAGCCTCCACGTATAGAGGGGCACTAATAAGAGTTAGGCGTAGTTCAGACAGTACTGAGAAAAATATCTGGGCAGATGCTATCGGTAACTTAGACACAGCCGCTCTCCTTAGTTTTTGTGGTTCTGGTAATGGTTTTGTTACTGCGGTGTACGCCCAGAACTCGAACAGAAATGAAGACCTAATTCAAGCAACTGCTGCAAACCAGCCACAAATTGTCACATCAGGAGTTGTTAATACCAATGGTGCCGGTAAGCCTGAGATGGTATTTAATGGTACGACACAGTATTTTGAGCAACGCCTAACAGGTGTGACATTCACAAACTCAGTAGTACAGATGGCAGGGATAATAAGACCAAGCGCGGCATCAGTTGCTGACACGGGTCATGGCACTGTATTCTCATATGGAACTTCCACGGGGACAAATTATATTCAATATCTAACAAGAACAGCCGCATTGTCCGGTGAAACAACAGCTTTAGAAAATACGTCTGGCGGTCACGCAGCTGGTTCTGGGTCAACATCATTGTGGTCAGCTGGTCAAAGATTATCAGTGGTATTCAACTCAGCATCATCTAACACTGTCTCATATAATGGCTCACCCGTAACTCTGTCTTTAACTGCGGGCTCCGGTGTCAGTGCTGTGTATGCCCCTTCTGGAAACGTTAACTTAACTAGTGCAAATGGGGCGCGCATGGCTGTTGGTGCTACTCGAAGTGGTGCGAGTTTGACTAACTATTTTGCTGGTGGAATCTCAGAACTAATCGTATACACAGTTGATAACACAAGCAATGTCTCGAGTATCGCATCCAATCAAACAACATATTATGGAGTATAGCGATGATTAATATACCATGCTTGAGTTTAAAAACAGCTAAGAGTATATCCGCAAGCCTATTCAGACTAATGAGACCTATTAACAAAGCACATGCATCTGATGTTACTGAGTATTACTGCAGCTTTGAGAATATAGGCGGTGTCTGGTACTTAAGGTTTCCTGAGTCTGTGCTTGTGCATATCGACGATGACGCTGATGAAGAAGAATTAACTGAACCTATACAAGAATTAGTGAATGCAGGTCTTGCTACGGATAGTGTGTTGAAAGCTGTGAAGAAAAGTATAAGAGATAATCGCGGAAAGTACACTGAAATACATAAGTGCATTCCAGAGTTTTGGTTAGATAAAGCTGTAAAT
>Ga0209594_1001746_pt1 | contig 10598 bp, 15 predicted proteins | sample AshMeaCrysSpring_FD_184126 | JGI IMG/M metagenome (GOLD analysis project Ga0209594, IMG submission 184126) | Groundwater microbial communities from Big Spring, Nevada to study Microbial Dark Matter (Phase II) - Ash Meadows Crystal Spring... | ecosystem: Environmental > Aquatic > Deep subsurface...
CGGTTTCTGTTTCCGTAAAACCACTTAATTTTACACCCCAGAGGTAAGTCTTTACACCCTTGTATGTATTTAACCGAGCGATGGTTTCTTGTCCGATGTAACAACCTTTGTTGAAAGACACCGTTTGCCATAAACCCACCTCAAGGGGATTGTAATCGTCGGTGAGTTCATAATCTGGTGCGGGTCGTCCTTGTATAATTCTCAAGGTATCCCAAGCTTTGTCACTCATCGGTACAGCACCCAACTCTAAAAGCTTCTCCCATACCGTCGCTTTGTCAGTCACCGGGAAAACCAGAGTATAGCCAGGGGATGCTAAGCCACTACCCACAGCAATACGTACACCCTCGGCGGGAGGAATTGTGTATACTTGGTGACTGCCATAGGCTTTTCCGAGGAGTTCCCCAGTGGTGATTTGTGCAATGATAGCGTCGCTTCCAGGTCCGGTAAGGCTGAAAGTGCAGGTGTACTGAGTAATATCTGCTAATTCCACCTTGTCCGCAAAGAAGATGTATTTATCCAGCCATTCCATGAGGAACTCGCGGCGGTTAGGAGAAACCAGTAAAATTACCGCATCATCGCGTACATAAGCGGTCGCTAAGTCAATTGTCCGCGCCGTGGAACTGACAAAGACAGTATCACAACCTTGTCCCGGTTTGAGGCTTTGGAAGTCGTTCGTGCTTTGGTTGTGCAAGAAACGCAAGCGGTCATCACCGGAAACCTTAATCCGTCCCCAGTGGCTGCGATCGCATACAGCCACCCCCTGCAATGCGGCTTGGATAGCTCTAGCGTCATTGGCGTCAATTGCAGATGTGGACATGGTGGTTTAGGATTTGGGAGCGGTGATTGCAAGAGAATATTAACACACGGATTTTGGCACGAATAAACCCATAACCCCATAATAATATAATGCTAATGCTAAAATCCCCCCAAAATCATCCGTTTCATCCGCTACAAAATCCGCTGCCGCCGTTGCCACCGTTGCCAGAAAGACACAATCAGTGGTAAAGTAAGAGATTGTGTCTTATTGTAACTAGCAATGCCCAAACTCAAAACTCGCAAAGCAGCGGCAAAGCGATTCCGGGCTACTGGCACCGGAAAAATCGTTCGCCGCAAAGCGTTCAAAAATCACCTCCTAGAACACAAAACTACGGACAAGAAGCGGAAATTTTCCAAGATGGTACTTGTTGACGAGCGCGACGCCGAAAACGTGCGTTTGATGCTGCCCTATTTGTAAATTGTTAAGGATAATCAGTCATGACACGGGTAAAACGCGGTAATGTAGCTCGCAAACGCCGCAATAAGATTCTCAAGCTAGCTAAGGGTTTTCGCGGTTCTCACTCCACTCTGTTTAGAACTGCTAACCAACAGGTGATGAAGGCTCTACGGAGTGCGTACCGCGATCGCAAGAAACGCAAGCGTGATTTCCGTCGCCTGTGGATTACCCGCATCAACGCTGCAGCACGTCAGCACAACCTCAGCTATAGCCAATTGATGGGTAATCTCAAAAAAGCTAACATTGAACTCAACCGCAAGATGTTAGCTCAAATGGCAGTCCTCGATCCAGCTGGATTCAGCAAAGTTGTCGAACTTGCAGCGAGCCAAGCAAAATAAAGGATGAAGGATAAAGGATGAAGGATGAAGGTAAAAGGATAATTATTTTTCTGCTTGCTTTTGCCTTTCTCCTTTTGCCTTTCTCTTTACCCACTCATGCTACAGAAATAGCAAAAATTCAGCGCCGTGGTTATTTAAATATCGCCGTTAAAGATAATCTCCGTCCTTTGGCATTTAAAGATGCTAACGGCAATTTACAAGGCTTAGAAATTGATTTGGCACGGCGATTAGCTGCAGATTTGTTGGGTAAACCCGATGCTGTAAAATTGCAACCCGTAACCAATCGCGATCGCCTGCAAGTAGTTTTAGAACATAAAGTAGACATAGCTATCGCTAGAGTTACAGCTACCGCTTCCCGCGCTCGGTTAGTCAGTTTCAGCGTTCCCTACTATTTCGATGGCGCGGTATTAGTTACCAAAGACACAGCCATACAAAGATTGAGCGACTTGTCACGGCGTAAAATAGCTGTCCTCAAAGGTTCTAGTACCATCGCTAGTGTGCGTTATGCATTACCAGAAGCGGAATTAGTCGGTGTGGACTCCTACCAAGAGGGGCGATCGCTCCTAGAAAATAATACCACATCAGCCTTTGCCGCCGATGCCAGCGTCCTCACAGGTTGGGTGCAGGAATACCCAGAATATCGCATCCTAGCAACCAAACTCTCCACCCAACCTCTATCAATAGTCATGCCCAAAGGCTTGCAATACGATGAACTGCGACGCAACATTAACCAAGCTCTAGCGCGTTATTTATCATCAGGTTGGTTGAAAGAGCGTGCTAGGTATTGGGGACTCTTTACTGGGGAATAGCGAATAGGGAATGGGGCATGGCGAATGGGGCATGGCGAATGGGGCATGGTGAATGGGGAATGGTGCATGGCCAATAGTTATTTTCTGCCAATGCCCAATGCCCAATGCCCAATGCCCCTGACGCCTGATAATAGAAATAGAAGTCAGTTTTAAATTCCTGTATTTGAAGCCAATGGATAATTCTCTGCCTATTGTTTATCTTTCAGTTTTGGTGGGACTGCTAGGATTTGCAGTTATCAGCGTCTTTCGCCAAATCCTCAAAACCCGGAAGATGGAAGGCAACCTCTCCCGGTTAAAAAACAAACTCAGCAAAGAAAAGGGTACAGCACAAGAATATTACGAGTTGGGTAGTATTTATTCAGAAAAAAAACTGTTCGCTCAAGCCATAAGTTTGTTTCAAAAAGGTATTAAAGCTGCAGAAGAAGAGGAAGAAGAAAATGTTTTCCTAATTTACAATGCCTTGGGCTTCGCTTACTTTTCCCAAGACCAGTATGATTTAGCGATGCGCCAGTACAAAGAAGCTCTCAAGTATAATCCCCAGTATGTAGCAGCACTGAATAATCTGGGTCATTGCTATGAGAAGAAAAAGTTAACCGCCCCAGCGCTGGAAGCTTACGAGGAAGCACTGAAGATGGAGCCAAATAACGCTACCGCCAAGCGTCGCGCCGAATCTCTGCGGCGTCGGGTAGTAGCGGCATAGAGATTGGGGTATGGGGTATGGGGCATGGGGCATGGGGCATGGGTAATAAAAACTATTCCCTGTTCCCTATTCCCTGTTCCCTATTCCCTATACTTTGTTTTTCTTTACAAATAACGGTTAATTAATTGCGGAAGATATTAAGATTAATTGCATTATGACAACACAAATGTTGTTTTAATATCCGCAAAATCCCTATGAAATAAGACGGTTCAGCGTTTTTTAAGTTTAGTAACCGGCATTAGTACTTACTGCTGCTGGATAGCAACTTTTGAGAGAATCAGGAACGATTTAATAATTCAAGCAATCATCGTTCAGTTATTTTTATCGCACGGAATCGTTTCATTAAAAGGGAGAACACAAGCATGAAATTGGCTTACTGGATGTATGCTGGTCCCGCTCACATTGGCACCCTGCGGATTGCCAGTTCTTTTAAGAACGTTCATGCCATCATGCACGCTCCACTGGGGGATGACTACTTTAACGTCATGCGCTCGATGCTGGAGCGGGAACGCGATTTTACTCCCGTAACAGCCAGTATTGTTGACCGCCATGTATTAGCTCGCGGTTCCCAAGAAAAGGTAGTAGATAATATTACCCGTAAGGATAAGGAAGAAAGTCCGGACTTAATCGTTCTCACTCCTACCTGCACCTCCAGTATCCTCCAAGAAGACTTAGCTAACTTTGTCGAGCGAGCGCAGTTGGAAGCTAAAGGCGATGTCATGCTGGCGGATGTCAACCATTATCGGGTAAACGAACTGCAAGCGGGCGATCGCACTCTACAACAAATTGTCCAGTTCTACATTGACAAGGCTCGTAAAAAGGGAAATCTTCCGGAAGGGAAAACGGAAAAGCCCTCTGTTAACATCATCGGTACTTCCACCCTCGGTTTCCACAACCAGCACGACTGCACCGAACTGAAGCGGTTGATGGCTGATTTGGGTATTGAAGTAAATACCGTCATTCCCGAAGGTGCTTCCGTCCACGAGTTGAAGAATATGCCTCGTGCATGGTTCAATCTCTGTCCATACCGCGAACTCGGTTTGATGACGGCGAAGTATCTAGAAGAGCAATTCGGGATGCCCTACGTGGATATTACCCCAATGGGGGTAGTGGAAACTGCTCGTTGTCTCCGTAAAATTCAGCAGATAATTAACGCCCAAGGTGCTGATGTAGATTACGAAGACTTCATCAACGAGCAAACCTTGTATGTATCCCAGGCTGCTTGGTTCTCCCGTTCCATTGACTGTCAGAACCTGACCGGTAAAAAAGCTGTGGTATTTGGTGACAACACCCACGCTGCAGCGATGACGAAGATTCTGGCGCGGGAAATGGGTATTCATGTTGTGTGGGCAGGAACCTATTGCAAGTATGATGCAGACTGGTTTAGAGAGCAGGTGAGCGAATATTGTGACGAAGTGCTGATTTCTGACGATAACGCAGAGATTGGTAACTGGATTGCTCGTGTGGAACCTGCAGCTATCTTCGGTACGCAAATGGAACGTCACATCGGTAAGCGTCTGGATATCCCCTGCGGTGTGATTGCTGCACCTATCCACATCCAGAATTTCCCCATCGGTTACAAGCCATTCATGGGTTACGAAGGTACTAATCAAATCACTGATTTGATTTACAATTCATTTACCTTGGGTATGGAAGACCACCTGCTAGAAATCTTCGGCGGGCACGATACGAAGGAAGTGATTACTAAGGGGATGACGGCTGAGTCTGACTTGGCTTGGGATAAGCAAGCACAGGCTGAGTTAAATAAAATTCCAGGATTTGTACGCGGTAAGGTGAAGCGAAATACTGAGAAATTTGCACGGGAGCGGAATATCAATAAGATTACTGTGGAAGTGATGTATGCTGCGAAGGAAGCGGTGGGAGCGTAGGTAACAGTAATTTTGCTCGTTCCCAGGTAGAACCTGGGAATGCCTACTTAGAGGCTCAGCCGCTGGTGAGAAAATTATAGCAGAGGCTGAGCCTCTGTAATTGCGTTCCAAGGCTGGAGCCTTGGAACGAGGAAATTATGAATTCAAAATTGAATGGGGAATTTTTGAATTAATCTAACCCCTAATTGCGGAGTAGCGGTGATGACAACCACAGCACAACCATTACTAACCTTCGAGCAATTTCTGCAAGTAGTTCCAGAAGCAGGGACTTACGAACTGGTGAATGGGGAGATAGTGGAAGTGGAGCCGACAAGAGCGCATAAAAATGTAGCGCGATATTTGATGTATGCTTTGAATGATGAAAAAAGGCGCTTGAGGTTGGATGTAATTGTAGATAAAGATATCGTTATCCGTACTGTAACAGCAGATGGACGGGAACAAGGAAGAAATCCAGATGTTTCGGTTGTGAATGAGGCTGTTTGGAATAGTAATGTTTTAAGTTATGGAGCATTAACCGAACCCATACAATTAGCAGTGGAAGTTGTTTCCACCAACTGGGAAGACGATTACGTTGATAAATTAGACGAATATCAAAGATTAGGCATTACTGAGTATTGGATTGTCGATTATTTAGCGATCGCATCAAGAGCTTACCTTGGTAGCCCTAAAGTTCCTACGGTTTCAGTTTATAGGTACGTTGATGGGGGATATCAGTTGCAGAAGTTCACGAATGGTGAGCAAATTATTTCACCCTTGTTTAGGGAGTTAAAAATAACTGTTGATGAGTTAGTGAATGCTTCTGGTATTCAAAGATTATGAGTAGGGTGAGCATTGCTGACATCAATTATTCATGACCAACTGACAAGTCTCTAGTAATACCCACCCTATGCCCCTCACCCCCACCTCTCAAGCTATCATGTACTGAAAACCCATCCAGTAGCTTCAAATTACCTACCATGTCTAACCAGATAACCTTGAATGACGCGCTTTCCAACCTAGCCGAACTGTGCGAACAAGTGGTTGAAGACCGACATTTTGTCATCATTACCAGACCAGAAGGTGAAAATGTTGCTCTCATTGCTGCTGACGACCTAAATAGTTTACTAGAAACAGCTTATTTACTTCGTTCATCTAACAATGCTGCTCGTTTATTAACTGCTTTAGAAAGAGCAAAAACCAGAACTTTACAACCGCAAAGCATCAACGAATTACGTCAGGAGTTGGGGATTGGCGAAAAAGAAGAAGGATGAATCGCAACCCCAAGAATTGAAAATTCGAGATGCTGTATTTCATCCAGAATTTCGGGAAGACCTTGCTTATTGGGTAAAAACAAATCCTAAAACTGCCCTGCGTGCTTTTGATATCATTAAAGCAGTTATGCGCGACCCTTTTACAGGTATTGCTAAGCCAGAACCGCTTAAATACTTGGACTCAGACGCTTGGTCACGGCGACTTACCCAGGAACATCGTATTGTTTATCTGGTTAGCGATGACCGCATTGATTTTCTGCAATGTCGATATCATTACTAAACTTAGGGACACAACAGTGTTGTGCCCCTACAAAAATCTATATTTTATTCCGTGAAAACCCGTTACAATTGACTCTCTAAAAGAGATGCGATCGCTTCCGGACGCAGTTGTCTATATTCTTTTTTATTATGCTGCAAAATCAAGTTAGGAGCTTTAGAACAGCGTTTTAAACAGCCGGTGCATTTAATGGTTGCTTTGTCTTGCAAACCTCGTTTTTGCAAAACATTTTCTAATTCAGTTAATAACTTCTTACCACCTCGTTTCACGCAACCAGATTTTTGACAAATTAAAATTTTCGCCTTGGTTTGTGCAGGACAAATTTTTTGATTGGGACATACACCCAATTGCATAACTCGATGTGCTGTAAGTTTCAGTTCATTTCTAAAGGGATTGAACTTTCTTACTCCCAAAACTCGAATTAGCTCACCTGGTGCTAAAGTTAAACGCAGAGCAACACGATACTCTTTGGGAATTTTAATTTGAAAATCTCCAGCGTCCGTCGTCAAGCGCAAGTATTTCAATTTCCCTGGTTTATCCCCTGTAAAACCAAGAAATTGTCCATCTAGATGGAATTCTGATAACGTACTTGTTTTCTTACCCATATTATCCTCACTTAAAAATAGGAAATCGCGCCGACACGGATTAAGAACACAGATACACGAATGAATAATTCTAATTCCATGTATCTGTCTATTCCTTGATTGAAAATAGAGATTCACAAATCAATCATTCTAATTCCGTGTATCCGTGAATTTCGTGTTATGCGGCCTTGCATCTCCACGTCTTGATTAAGCTATTCGCTTCGCTTCTACTGTCTGCGGTAATTTCAAAGGTTCGGGTAAATTAGGAAATGATAATTCCCAACCATTAGCTAATGTAAAAATCTTCCCTTCAGGTGCTTCCGTTTGTTTAACAACTTCCTCTTCTAAATCTTTCTTAGCAACGTAAACTACTAAATGTCCAGCACAATTATTACGCAGCATTACTTTCATGTTTATCCCTCAACAGATTCTAGTTCTTTTTTCCGACAACCAACAATGAAACCTGAAGTCATAAAATGCACGGCATAAATATAGGAATTTTGCAAAAATGTGCCTATACTTACGACGTACCCCACTTCACCTTTCTTCGCCAAAGTTGCACCAATTTCTTGACCGGGAAAAGTACCATCGTTACGAATTAGTTTCGTAGAACGTACTTTTTCACCGATATCAAAAGCTGGTGGCAAGTCTAATTCCAATTCATCGGTTTGCATGGAAATACCCCTTTTCTTTTGCTAAAGTTAACAATTCTTGGGTAGTCAAGCTGCCCTTTTTCTGCACTGAATGCTGTCGCACTGCGTCTAACACAGATTGAGTTTCTTCTTTGTTTAGATTTATACCGTGTTGCTCTAACAAATTAGATACTAAGTGTTTACCAGAATGTTTTCCTACCACTAACCGCCGTTCCCAACCTACTTCTTCCGGTGCAAATGGTTCGTAGGTGAGGGGATTTTGCAACACCCCGTGGGCATGAATTCCCGCCTCATGAGCAAAGGTATTTGCACCCACAATGGCTTTCCAGGGAGGTACGCTACAACCAGACGCTGCCGACACCATCCGCGAAAGCTCCAACAGATGGCGGGTATCAATGCCGACATCTACGCCATATATGCGTTTGAGTGCCATCACGACTTCTTCTAAAGCTGCATTCCCTGCCCGTTCGCCCAGTCCATTGACAGTGGTATTTACTGATACTGCACCTGCTTTTAAGCCACTGAGGGCGTTAGCAGTTGCCAAACCAAAATCATTGTGGGTGTGCATTTCCAACGGAATGGTCAAATTCATCACCAAACGCTTAACTTTGGAAAAGGTAGTGAAAGGGTCAAGAATCCCCACAGTATCGCAAAAGCGGAATCGCGACGCACCCCATTCTTGGGCATACATTGCTACATCCAACAAGAAATTGTCATCAGCCCTGGAAGAATCTTCTCCCCCTACAGCCACATACAAACCGTTATCGACAGCAAAACTGATACTGTCTTTGAGGTGTTGCAAAGTTACCCGCCACTGTCCTTGAAATTTCGCAGCAATTTGGATGCCGGAAACCGGGATGGAAATATGTACCCGTCGCAAACCGCAAGCAATAGAAGCCTTAATATCTGAGATAACTGCACGGTTCCAACCTAAAAGATTAGCACGCAAACCCAACTCAGAAATAGCTGCGATCGCTTGTGTTTCTTCCTCACCCATTGCAGGTATGCCGACTTCCAATTCCTGAACGCCAATAGCATCCAGAAATTTAGCAATTGCAACCTTCTCTTTTATATTAAAAGCAACACCTGCTGCCTGTTCGCCATCACGTAGGGTAGTGTCATTAATAGTGATTGGATTCATGTAAACAACACCTCTTAAGGTTTATTGGGTGGCTGTCTGATTTCCCCAGTTAGCAAATACGTCATGTAACCATGAGCAAATGTCGAAAAAAGTAGTATGCTCAGTCCGGCAATTATGGTGGAAAACATTCTATAGTCCTCATATTTTTATCCTTTTTTGGTTTCGCGCCAAGACGCAAAGGCGCAAAGAAGAACGCAAAAAACATATTTTTGAACTGTCTGTTATTCTGTCTTCTTTCTTAATACTGCGTTTCCATCCAATCAAAAATCCTCGATAATTGCTCTAGAGAAACTAAGCCATACTGCCAGAGAAGCATTGGTAATGGTCCGTTATCCGTCTCCCTATGTCGCAGTGCCACAGAAATATCTGATGGAGGAATGGAGAGACTTTCTTGCAGAAAATTGATGAAGTCAGTATCCTTGGAATGCTGTGACATAGAGAGTGATGCTCCTCTTGAATTTCAAATCACTACCCAGAAAGAATTAACAATCTAATCATGAACATTAAATATTCCAGCAGCGTTCTAACCAATCGATTAATTCGGGACGAGTTGCTATAACTTGTTGCACAATAGTGCGAACGAGAATAGCATCTCGGCAACTATTTACTTCTACTCGCAAAGAACCATCAGCGGGACACCAGCAAGGAACCATTAAATCTTGCAAGCGGTGAAAAACTTGCCAACGTTCCCCTAGAGGAATCTCCACAATTTGACCGTCTAACCTATCAGAACTAGAAAACATAAGTCATTAGTCCATAGTCATTAGTCATTAGTCACTAGTTATTAGTTATTACCTATTGACTATTCATCATTTGCAATTGTTGTTCTAACTTTTCAATCCGTTCAACTAAAGCACGAATTACAGTCGCTTCTACATCAGGTAATTTGCCATGATCTAACGGACTGAGGCTTTCACAAGACCGACGACAAATCACTCGTCCGGGAACTCCTACGGCAGTACAATCTGTAGGGACATGACGCAAGACAACGGAAGCTGCACCGATGCGAACGTTATCGCCAATTTCAATATTGCCTAACACTTTCGCACCCGCACCGACAATCACGTTGTTACCTAATGTGGGATGACGCTTACCAGTTTCTTTCCCTGTACCACCAAGGGTGACACCCTGATAAATCAGCGTGTAGTCTCCCACAATAGCAGTTTCACCAATCACAACCCCCATCCCGTGGTCGATAAATACACCCTTGCCAATTTCCGCCCCTGGATGAATTTCAATGCCCGTCAAAAACCGCCCGATGTGCGAAATCAAACGGGGAATGAAACTCACTCCCCGAAGGTGCAACCAATTGGCTAGACGATGCAAACACAGTGCATGGAAGCCGGGGTAGCAAAACAGTACTTCCAACCAGTTGCGTGCAGCCGGATCGCGGTCGAAGATAATGCGAAAATCACTCAATAGAGGCTCAAAAGAAACGCGACCAAGGAATTTGTGCAGGGGTGTTTCTAGTTTATTTTGAGGACTGAAAATGTTGAAGGGCTGTAGCATCGGAGTGTTTGGGGAAAAGAGCCTGGTCTTATCCTTTTGCTTATATCAGGTGGCTCTATTCTCCACCGTGCTACCATTGCAGATTGGGTTTATTGAATTGATTAAACTTGTACTCACCCTCTGGAAACTATGATTTAATAGTAATTTAAAAATTTTCTTGGGATAGGGGTGCTGG
>Ga0209594_1001749_pt1 | contig 10589 bp, 7 predicted proteins | sample AshMeaCrysSpring_FD_184126 | JGI IMG/M metagenome (GOLD analysis project Ga0209594, IMG submission 184126) | Groundwater microbial communities from Big Spring, Nevada to study Microbial Dark Matter (Phase II) - Ash Meadows Crystal Spring... | ecosystem: Environmental > Aquatic > Deep subsurface >...
CGCCTTGACCTTTTTGCCGCCCTTGGTGCCGGGCTTGAATTTCCATTTATTGACGGCGTTGATGGCAGCCTTGTCGAGCTCTCCGTGGCCGGAGGATTGTTTGATGCGGGTGGAGACCACTTTTCCGGATTCATCCACCTCACAATTCACGATGACGCGTCCGCCGACGCCCTTGCTGAGCAAGGAACTCGGATAGGTGGGTTGCAACTTGTTGACCGGAGTGGGCGGGGCGTCGAGGTCGCCGCCGCCGAAGGAATCGTCTCCGCCCTTCATCGCGAATTTCGGAATTTCCATCAGGAACCCGCCGCCGCCGCCCGTGGCGAGGTCCGCGACTTCCAGGCCGAGATCGAGATCGGAGGCTTCCTCCACCATGTCCTCGGGCTCGGGTTCGGGCTCCTCTTCCGGTGGCGGCGCCTGTTCCTCGATCGTGGTATCGGGCGGCTCGACGGTCATCTCCTCCGGCGCGTAAGCGGGGGATTTCTGAAACATGTCGTTGAGTTTCTGCGAGAGAGGAATTGCGACAAACACCGCAAGAGTGGCGAACAAGCCACCCATGACGGCGAAGATCGCGGAGTAGGTGCCCTTTGGCGGCTTGTAAACGTGACGCTTCACGGACTACTTGGTGGAAACCGATATTTTCTCCTTCATAGCCCCGGCGAGGATGGCCTGGCCGTGGACCTGCTGCACCAGACCGTGGGACGAGTCCTTATCGCCCTGAATGATCACCGGCATGTCCGGGGTCTCGACGAGCAGCGGCTTTATTTTGCCTATGACGCCCTGGATGCCGATGCTTTCGCCACCGTAGAACACCTTGTTTTCAGCAGTCACCGCGATGAGGATCGAGTTTTTCTCAAGCGCGCTCGCACCTCCCCCGACGTCGGGTTTGTTCACGGTCACTCCGGTTTCCTCCACGAAGACGGTGGAGACGATGAAGAATATGAGGAGGATGAACACGCAGTCGATCATCGATGACAAGTCGATGATCACCGGTTCTTCCGCGTCGTCTCCGATTCCTTTTCCGAACATAAATGAAAATCAGCTTGGGGTGTGGGATGAGGGAAAGCGGGTGGTCAGGATGAGGCTTTCGAGGCGCACCAGCGAGGATGCGATTTCGTCGCGCTTGCCCTTCACGATCAGGGCGATGAAAAGTCCCGGGAGGGCGATGGTGAGGCCGGTCTGGGTGGTGATGAGGGCTTCCTGCATGCCGCTGGCCACGCCGGCCATGCCGGCCTTGCCGCCGCCCTTCGCGAGCGCGCTGAACATGCCGAGGATGCCGGTGACGGTCCCAAGAAGGCCGCAGAGAGGAGCCGCCGCAACCAGGGTATTGACGACCAGCAGCCGCCGGTCCACGGCGGAAAGCACCTGGAGGCGGACCTCATCGAAGCGGCGACTCACGATCCGGACGCTCAGGCGCGGGCCGTGGAGCACGTAGCGCAGGGCCTCACCCATGCGTCCGGTCGCGAGTTCCGGATGATTGATCCAGTCCGTCCAGTGTTCCGCGTGCTTGAGATTAAGGTTGCCGCGGGAAACGTAGCCGAGGGCGGCGAAGGCGGCCCAGTAGAGCAGCAGCGCCACCACGCCGAGCATCCACATGATGTCGCCGCCTACGGCGAACATCTGCCAAGCATCCTGCAATGGTCCGGGAACTTGCATGGGATCGGGGCTCAGGCGGGACTCGGGTTTACGGAATTGAGTTCGAAATCGTCGTCATCGTCCTGTCTATCACCCGGCCTCTCCGGATAGGGCATGTTGCGCTTGTCCAGCTCGCTGGTGCCGTTGACCAGGGCGATCGCGATGCTTTCCACCTCACCGGCCTTGCCTTTGGCGAGGCCTTTCATGAGGCCGTGGAGGATGAGCACCGGAATCGCCACCACGAGGCCTTCCGCCGTGGTGATGAGCGCCTCGGAAATACCGGCGGAGAAGTTCTTGGCGTTGCCGGTGCCGTAAATGACCATTGCCTGGAAGGTCTTGATGATGCCGAGCACCGTTCCGAGAAGGCCCAGCAGCGGACCGGTGGAGGCCGTGAGAGCGAGGAACGGCAGGAAACGTTCAAGCTTTGGCTTCACATCGATGAGCTTCTCGAAGATCGCCTCCTCGAGCACCTTGCGTTTGCCATAGAAGTTCTCCACGCCGGCTCGCACCACTTCTCCCGGGAGGCCCTGGATTGCGGCGGCCTCTCTCATCGCCGCAGCGGGATCGCCGTTCACCAAGTGGTCGAGAATGCGGTTGACCGTGCCGCGGTCCGGGACCGGGAAGCGGTGGATCTCGATCAGTTTGAAAACCACGATGATGCCTGAAATCGCGCCCAGCAGCAGGATGCAGTGACCGACCATGCCGCCTTTTTCAATGGTCTCCATCAGCGTGTCCTGAGCCTCGGCGGTGAGCATCGCCTTGCCCATGGTGCCATCCAGGGGAAGCGGGCCGCCGCCTTCGAAAACCGCCTTGGAAATGCCGCCGTCGCTATCGGGGACCGCAACCACGGTCGGCAGCGCGGTGCCGGTGGCGGCAAAGGTTGCGGCGCCTTCGAAGGACTTGTCCTTGGAGGCGAAGAAAACCGCGGGTCCGGCGGCGAGGAGCTTGCCTTCCATGGCTTCGTTGCCGTTGCGCAGCGCCTTGCCATCGAAACGGTGGCCACCCGCGACGTTGCCGAGGCGATCAAGCCCGAGTTCGATCACCTTGCGGCGCTCCGCCAGTTCGGCCTGGGGATTCTCGATGTTGGATGCGGCGCGCTGGTCGATCCGCTCCACCTCCTCAAGATAGAGCTGGTTTTCCGCGGGATGCAGGCGGGTGACGAAGGCCTTGGAGTATTGGTTCAAGACGCCCGCCGCGTAGTTGAAATCGGCCTTGCGGCTCTCCACCTCGCGTTCGAGGCTCTTGGCTCTCGCGGAGCGCTCCTCCTCCTCACGAATCAGGGTTTTGAGTTCCTTGGCGAGCGCGAGCGCCTCGTCATCGAGGCGGTTGATCTCGCGGTAGAGACCCCGGCGCAGATCGGAATACTCGCGCTGGGTTTTCCCCAGCTCCTTGACGGCTTTGTCGAGGTCGGCACGGGCGGCGTCCACCGGTCCCTCGGCGAACAGGGGGGCGGTTGTCAGCAAGCAGGCTAGGGCCCGCCAGAGGTTTCGTGGAATCATGGCTTGGTGAAGGGAAGTTTGATGAAGGTGGCGTCCGCCTCGCCGGTCGTTGCGGCGAGGAGTTTCACAATGTCGGCGGAGAGATCCTTGCGTTCCTCGAATTTCCAGCCGCCGGGGCCGGGGCGGCCCACCAGCGCGAAGGTTCCATCCTCATTGACGGCATAGGCCATCGCGAGGCCGAAGTAGATCACCTGCACGTTGAACTCGCGGCCCTGGGAATCCTTGTGAAGCTCCGGCCGCACATGCACGGTCTGTTGGAATTTCTCGGCTTCCGTGAGAAGGTTGACGACGTTGAGCAGGCGCTTGGAAACCCCTTCCCCGCGCTTCTCCGGGGGCAGGGCGATGTCGCGCTTCAGATCCTCAATGCCTTGGGCGACCTTTGGATCCTTCGCGAGGGGTTCGGGAAAACTCTGGATTTTCGCCATCAGGTTCTCCTCAAGGCTGCGAACGATGGTGGTCAATTCCGTTTTGGCGGCCACGTAGCGGTCGCGCTCGGCGGCCTTGTCGAGGGATTCCTTGTCCGCGCCCTCCTTGCGGGTTTTGGCGGAGGCGATCTGCTCCTTGAGCGAGGCGATTTCAGTGGCGAGGCCTTCCTTGTAGTTCCGGAGCACCTCTTGGTCGCGGGCCCAGTCGTTTTCCTCCTGCTGGATTTTCCGCATGGTTTCCACCCATTCGCGGACGGAAGTGCGGAGTTCTTCGGTGGGAGTGACGGCTGGTTCCTGCGCGAACGCGGGAAGGGCCAAAGCGAGGGCGAAAATGGGGATGTGAATGCGCATGGCGTGCGAAGAGCCGGAATCAAAGAGGGGCCGCCGGCTTTTGCCGACGACCCCCGTGTGACAATTTCGTCAGATTCGGAGCTTACTCGGCTCCTTCAACCGACAGGCGGTAGAACTCCTTGCCTTCCGTTTTCGGGAAGGAAAGGGTCATGTTGCCCGCCGGATCCCAGGTGGTGAGACCGGTGGACTTCTCAACCGGGAGGCTGAGGGTAACGTTGGAACCGCTCGCTTGAACAGTGGTTTGACCCACCGTGCGGAGGTCCAGAATGTCTTCAGTATTGTAGAGACCGAATGCATTCGGGTTGGACGTCACGGAAGTCTGGCCAGCCGAGTAGTTGGCCGTGTATTCCGCTGTGGTGTAGAGGCTGCCCAACACCGTGTTGGCATCGCTGACATTGGCGTCGAAACCGAGGTCGCCGTAAGCGTTCTCCACGTCATCCGAGATGCCGTCGCCATCGGCGTCGGCAACCGAGCCGGAGCCTGCGTCCGGATAGCCGGTGAGATAACCAGCTTCCGAGAGGTAAGACCATCCATTGAGCCAGTTGGTATCACCGAAAGCACCGCGGTAGGTGGTGGTTTCAAAGAACCCGACCGGGGCCCCCACTGGCAAGGCGCTCAAACCAGAGCTGCGCAGCGGGCTTGCGAGGTTCGGGCGGGGGTCGAGGCCATTGTTCGGGCTACGGCTGATGCCTACGAGCAACGGATCGGTTCCGATGGCGGAGTTGCCGGTGCCGGCGGGTGATCCGGCCGCGTTGAGCGAGGCAAGGAGGCCTGCACCACCGCCGAAGCTGCCCCAAGTGTTGTTGGAGAACACGGAGGCCATCGGCTGGGGAGGCACGCCGTTGCCGACGCCGTCACTAGCCTTGACGATGGCTGCGCCGCCAAACTGGTGGATCACCGAGTTGTGGAGCTGGCCGGCGAAGTAGTCGTCCAAGAAGAACCCGGCATTTTCGGTGCTTTCGCCTACTGCGGTGGCGGAGTTGCCGATGAAGGTGGCGTTGTAGATGGTGGCGGTGGTGTAGGGGGTGCCGGTGCGGACGGGGTCCGAGCCGTTGCCGCCATCCCATTCGCCGCCACGGTCACTGGAGCTGCCGGGGTTTTGGATGGCGAACCAGAACTGGTGGTAGCCCTGATGGCCTTCGTCGAGGTCGAAGCTGTCGTCCTGGCAGAATGCCACGGCGATGCGCTTGGTGTTGACGGTGCCGCCGAAGATTTCCATGCCGTCATCGGTGTTGCCAACGATTTCAACGTTCTCAATGGTGGTGCCGGAACCGACGCCGCCCATGGTCAGACCGTTGATTTCCTTGCCCGAGGTGTAAACGTAGCCGCCGAAGCGGATCGACATGTATTTCACCACGCCGGAGTTGTCAGTGGGGTTGGTGCCGCCATAGAGGATGTCGGAAGTAGAGCCGGCCGGGAAACCCTCGATGCTGAACTCGTTGGCGTTGGTGGCGGGTCCGGTGTAGTAGTTGATGGGCGCATCACCGAGAATGATGAGGCCGCCATAAAGACCGCCGTCGGTTTGCGGATCGAGGTCATCGCCCGGATCCAAGGTGAGTTCCGCATCGCGATCCTCCTTGGCGGTCATCACGATCGGTGCTTCGGCAGTGCCCTCGGCCATGATCGTGCCATTGCGGGTGATGACGAGCGAACCGTAGGTGTCGTCGCCATTGCCCAGGATCAGGTCCGGACCGGCCGCCCTGTCGCCAAGGATGGTGGTGCCGGGCTCGATGGTGAGCGTGGCGTCGTTCTTCACGAAGATCGACTTGTCGAGGATGTAGGCGTTACCCGCCGTCCACGTTGTGTTGGTGGTGATGTCGGTCGTGACGGGAACGTCGACCGCATGGAGTGATGAAATGACGGCAATCATTGCGCCGCCAAAGCACAGGTTTCGATTCAATTTCGGTTTCATATTTTGTATTTCTGTTTAGCTGATCCGTTTGGAATGGTTGCGTTGCTCATGCTGGGGGGATTTCACTTTCAGAATTCGAAGTCCGCGCTGATGCTCAGACTCCGGCCCGGGGAGTAGGATTTGTAAACCAATTCCGTCGGTGCGAAGACTTCTGTATCGTCCGAATCGAGCAGATTGGTGATTTTTAGGGTGACTTTTCCGTCACAGTTCAGGGCGGTGAAGGATTTCGAAAGGACGAAATCCAGCGAGTGGTAGGGATCCCGCACGATTGACGGGCTATCCACCGTCGCGGGAACTCCCACCAGGTAGGAATCCGTGAAGTTGTACACCAGGCTGGCACGCAGTCCCCATTCCTCATGGTCGTAGCCGAGAATCAGGTTGAAAATGTTCTCCGGCTGTCCTTCGAAGGTGCTGTTCACAAGCTGCTCGACTCCTTGGGAGTTGATCTTCTGCAGATAACTGAGAAGCGAATCGATGTAGGTATAGTTCGAGGTAATGCTGAATCCCGCGCCAAGCTGACGGGCTAACTCGATTTCGAGGCCCGTGAGTCTTCCTGATTCACCGTTCACCCAGGACTTTTTTTCAAGCTCGTAGGATTGAGCGATTGGATCCGTCATCGACTTGTGGAACAAGCTGAGCGAAATACGATCAAGCTCCGTGGCTTGCCAATCAATACGCAGGTCGTAGTTGGTGATCAGGGTGTCCGTCAGTTCCGGATTGCCGACGGTGATGTCACCGGTAGTCTGGTCCTGGATTTCAACCGGGGCGTATTCATAAAATGTCGGTCGGGCCACGGTGCGGGACCATGCGAATGTCGTCTTGAGTTGGTCACTGGGCCCGAAGTTCCGCCATAGGGTAATGCCCGGGAGAGCGTAGTCGTTGCTGGTGACGACGCGCTCTTCATTGACGAAGAACGCCGGGTTGAGCCTAGGCAGGACTTGATAGTAACGATCCTCACTTTCCAGCCTGAGTCCTCCGGTCAAGCCCCATCCGGCGAATTCGGCGTTGGCCATGATGTAATGAGCTTCGATCTCGTTGCCGGCGTCCACGTTGCGGACGGTGCGTCCAAGCAGGGTCGATTCGGTGATGATGAGGTCTTGCGACTGCTGGGCCGCCTGGGGGCCTGTCCAGCCGAGGAAGCGCGCGCTCCCATCCGGTTCGACGGGGGCGTCGATTCCATCGCGGTAGTCCACGCCATAAGTGCCGCCGTTGCCAAGGCTCAAGCGGTCGTTGAGAGCCTTGGGTACGTTGTAAGTGAAAAGGCGGCCGCGGACTTCCCGGTCTCGTGTGAAGTGGTTGGCACCGATTTTCAGATCGAGAAAACCAGTGTCGGATTCCTTCCAGACCGGGATCGTCAGGTCGATCGATTCGTTGGCCGCCTCTTCATCGGTTTTGAGGCTTTCCCTGAAGCTTTCAACCAGTGGCGGGCTGTTGCCGTAAATGTCCGCTGCGGTAAGCTGTGTCCCGAGAGACGGCTGATAGACGTCACCCTTTGCGGCGATCCGCGGATCGGCGAAATCAAGCTGTGAGAAGTAGAAGGTTCTTCCATTCGGTCGCTCTTCAAGCGCGTTGCTGCGGGCGGCCATCCAGTCGAGGCGGAACTGCATGTCATCCGGGCCGAACTTGTGGGTGCCGTCGATTTGAAGGGTTTCCAACTCACGGTATAGGGGGTTGATCGAATCGAACGCCTGATAGGTGAATGCACCCGCCCCGAACGGGTTGTCTTCAGACGGCAGATATTCCTCGAAGAGGCCACCGGCGGTGATAATGTTCCGCCCGAGTGTGACCTCGTCTTCGGCGCTGGTGTTCCTGAAGGAGGTGAAGCCGATCTCGTGCTTGTCGCCGATTTTCATGCCCGCGCCCACGAGAAGGCCCCAATTGAGATATTCGGTGTACTGATCTTCGGTCTGAGTCCGCACCAGGGAATCCTCCGAACCGGGGGAGCCATCGGAGCCCGGTTTCGAATCAGAACCGAAACTGAGGCCACGACCGACTTGGACGTTTTCCCGGACCTGATCGCCCGCTTCACGCGTGAATGCGAGAACCCCCCCGATTTCCACGCCATTTTCGAATTTGTAGCGATCTCCAAAGGTGAACGCGTAGTTTAGCTCATCCTCGGGGCTGCGTTTCTTCGGAAGCATGCCGCCGGATTGATGAACAGCCTGCATCTCAGCCGCCGCCTTGGCGGCAAGCGCGAGTTGTTGTGCTCGAGAAACTCCTCCTTGGGGTTGTTGCCCGGGAGGGCGCCGGCCGGACCATCCCTGGCTCAGGAAGCCTTCGGGCAGATCGGCAAGTGGAATGTCATCGTCGCGCTGGCCCCAGTAATCGCGATCTCCATCCGGATTTTCATAAAAGGTATCGTCGAGATTTGAGTTGGTTTTGACTCCGACTTCTAATTCGATAATGCGCTTTTCAGGCAGACGCAGGGTTTCCACCAGCACCATGCCTCCGGCAAACTCGGCCGGGAGGTCGGGTGTGAAGGTCTTCTGAATCGCGACACTTTGCAGCAGATCGGAAGGGAAGAGATCGAGCTGGACCGCTTTTTTTGAAGGATCGGCGCTGGAGATGAGCGCTCCGTTGACAAGAGTGTTGGAGTAGCGATCTCCTAATCCGCGAACCACGGCGTATTTGCCGCCGACGATGTTGGCACCGGAGATTTTCGAGACGGCCCCGGCGGCATCGCTGATCGCCGCTTGGCTGAACTCATCCTTGCTGATTCCGGAAGCGATGTTGGGCGTGGCCTGGAGTTCGAGAAACAAATCCCCCTGCGACGACTCTTGATATTCACCGACGATGGTTTCCTCTTCGAGCGTCGTTTCCTCGGCGGTGTCGTCGGCGGGTTTGAGGCGCAGTCCGAAGCGGGCTTCGGCGGGTTGGGTCTCGATGGCGGTGACGACGGAGGTTTCGGCGAAATAGCCGAGTTTCGCGGCTTCGAGGGTGTAGGAGCCCGGGGGCAGGCCATCGATGCGGAACTTGCCGGAGGCGTCGGTCTGGGCGGTGCGGCCGGTGCCGGTGACATCGACGAAGGCTTCCGCGATTGGATTGAGCGAGGTGGCGTCCGAGACTTCCCCGGTGATGACGCAGTTGCCGGCTTCAAGCGGGATGCCGGGCAGGGCCTGGGGGGCATCTTGTGCGGGTGACGGGGCTTGGACCGGGACTCCGTCAGGCGGGGCGAGTTTGCCGTCTTGGGCGGCGTTGTCGCTTTGTGGATCGGCTGGCGGGGGATCGGCGGGTTTCCAGCCGGCGGCTGGTGCTTGGGGTTCGGCAGGGGCGTTTCCTTCGGCTGCGGGCGGGGAGTCATCCGCGCTCCCCGCCATCGCAAGAGCCTGGTTCTGAGAGAAATACTCCAACGGCACCTGTTCGGCTGGGGCGGAATAGACGGCACCGGGTGGAATCGCGAGCGAGAGGGTGACCAAGCAGGCGGCAACGCGGTGGACTGCGGAAACGCGCGAAGATTCGACCGTTGTGACGGGGCGGACTGATTCGCAGCTGGGTGCGCGGGAAACCATGGCAAGCGGATGCCGTCGTGAGAATCCTGCGCGACAGCCGGGATGTGGTAGAGATGCCGTGTGCCCGCCAAAAGTGGCGCTTGGTGACGATATTGTAACAATTCCCAAGGACGGGTCGTGAGGGCGCGCGTTTCGGTCGAGGAAACGGGAGGGCATCAGCCTCGCCGACGCTCGAGCAGCACGAGCATGAGGAAGAGAGAAACAAGTTGAGTTCTTCCCGCGGGGTGAGGTTGGCGGTTTTTCCGATGAGGAAGCGGCCCTCCCGGAAGGCGGGATGTTTCGTCAGGCGCATTGACGGGGGGCGTCCATGCGGCTGGCGAGGTGAGAATCCAGTGTGCTGATTCCGAAATATCCACACGAAATGAAGATGTGGAATTTGAGAACTTTGGTCGCTTCGCTCCGGATTTTTTCCAATGCCACGGCCTTCTTTTCCAACTTCCGCGTTGCTCGTCGGTCGTGAATGTCCATTCACTCCCTCCTCGCGCCTTGAATTTGAAAAAGAATCCTCGTGGATTTCGCGTAGCTATTTCGGAATCAGCACACTAGAAAGAAAACGTGAGCGGGTATTGCAATCCCTGAAGCTGGCAGGGATGTCGGCAGTCGCCGACATGGCTGGAATGGCGGGCGGGGCGCATCGGTTGACGAGTTTCACGGTGCGCAAAAAGACACATCAGCAGGCTGGCAGAAGTCCCGGTGCTGGATTCCGAGAGGGGATTTGGATAGCCGACCGATCGTGTGGACAGATGGGTCCACACTCCTAATCAATAACTCCGTCCCCACAGCGCGCGGGTGGTGGTTTCCGTGCCTGTCAGGAAACACTTGCCGCCGGGGCTTTGCGGCAGCGGCACCAGGGCGAGCGGGATGCAGCGGATGGTGATCTTGTGCCGCTTGGAGAGCTCGTCCTCCTGTTCCGGCGTGCCGGCCCACGGGGTGAGGAGCCAGCCGGGGTTTTCCTGCGCCCAATGGGCGTGGAAGGCGTCCAGCGAATCGCAGGGGGTGATGTTGGCATCGCGGAAGGCGGTGGCGCGCTGGAGCAGATGCTGGTGGATTTCATCGAGCGTTTCCGCCGCGCGGCGGATGAAGTCCTCTTTCACGGGGAAATCCTTGGCGGAGACCGCCTGGTCGCGGCGCTGGACGCAGAGCTTGCGCGTCTCGATGTCGCGCGGGCCGATTTCAATGCGGATGGGCACGCCTTTCTTGATCCACTCCCATTTTTTGACACCGCCGCCAAGGTCGCGCTCATCGACGTGCACGCGCAGCG
>Ga0209594_1001750_pt1 | contig 10585 bp, 10 predicted proteins | sample AshMeaCrysSpring_FD_184126 | JGI IMG/M metagenome (GOLD analysis project Ga0209594, IMG submission 184126) | Groundwater microbial communities from Big Spring, Nevada to study Microbial Dark Matter (Phase II) - Ash Meadows Crystal Spring... | ecosystem: Environmental > Aquatic > Deep subsurface...
GCGTGTGGAGTTGGGCTAGCGGGGCACAGCAACTTGAGTTGTTCGACTTAAGTTACTATGCTAGCTAAGTAGCTTTGAAGCACGAATCCCCCGCTATAGTCGCAGACGCAAGCGGTGGGAGTGTCAACCTCTGCAATTTAGGCTGCCTGGTAACTGGTAACTTCTAACTGGTCACTGGTCACTGGTCACTGTTTTCAGTGTCAACCATTAATTAAAGCTTCCACAAATTCGTAACTTGAAAAGGGACGTAAATCTTCTATTCCTTCCCCAGCACCGACAAAGCGAATGGGTAGATTTAGCTGTTGTGCAATAGCAAGTGCTATACCTCCCTTTGCACTACCATCAATTTTTGTCAACACCACACCGCTAAGTTTTGCTGCTTGTAAGAATACTTCTGCCTGACGCAAACCATTTTGACCTACTGTAGCGTCTAAGACTAAAAGAGCTTCTACTTTCGCATCAGGGGCTTTTTTGTCGATAATACGACGAATTTTCCCTAGTTCTTCCATCAGGTTTTTTTTGTTTTGTAAACGTCCTGCTGTATCTACCAAGAGTAAATTAGTTTTCTTAGCTTGAGCTGCGGCGATCGCATCAAACACCACTGCTGCTGGGTCAGTATTTGTTCCCTGGTTAGCTATTACTTGTGTTCCACTTCTTTCTCCCCAAATTTTTACTTGTTCTACTGCTGCCGCACGGAAGGTATCTGCGGCTGCTATCATACAACTATAACCAGATTTTTCTGCCAGATGAGCTAGTTTTCCAATAGTTGTGGTTTTTCCTGCCCCATTTACCCCTGTTAATAGCCAAATATTGAGGGTATCTGGTTCTGGTACTAGGGCTTGATTTTCTTGGTCTTTGAGGGGGCGATCCAGCAATTCACGGAGGATACTTTTCAGGTAGGCGATCGCCCCATCTGGTGGTAAAGCTTCTTCCCTTAACTTATTTTGCAGTTTTTCAATGATGTACTCTGTTGCTTCTATTCCCACATCTGCTTGTAACAACAGTGCTTCAATAGCCATCACTGCATCTTCATTGAGGGGACCTTTACCAACAATTGATTTTAGTTGATTTACCAAACCGCGACGGGTTTTCCCTAACCCTTGACGTAGGCGTTTCAACCAACTTATTTCTTCTGAGGAAACTTCTTCTGCAGTTCGTCCTTGTTCTGCTAATACTTTTGCTGACCATACAAACTCTTCATCAAAGGCAATTTTTTCTGTAGTTTCTGGCTGTCCTATTTTTTTTCCTTCAGTTGTACTATCATTTTCTGTATTTTTTAGTGTTTCTAATCTATCTGATTTCTGCATCCAGGCTGGTACAGCAGTTATTTTTGGTTCAGAGATTATTTCTTCTTCAGTTGTGTTTTCAGGTAAGTTATCTTTTTCCTCTATGCTCTCTAAGTCTGTTGTTTCCGACCTATTTTCTGCTGTGGGTGAAACATCAACAGTCTTTTCCTCTGATGCTGTTTGCGTTAAAAGATCCTGTTGCTGAATATTTTGATAAGCAGTTTTTGCCCAGTCAAGCATTTCGGAGCTTTCTGGGCTTGTTGCTTCGCTCACAACAGGCTCTTTTTGGGCTTGTTGAGCAGTGGTTTGAATTTCCTGTGTTGTTTTTGCTGCTTCTTTTTCTGGTTGGGGGCTATTACCGAACTGGCGACGAAACCAATTAAACATAAGATTGACAATAAAATCATGGCAATTGTAGCTATCTTAGCTTTATCAAGTTCGAGCTTGCACTTTTTCATTTACTCGTCGCAGAACTCCATTTATAAATCTATACCCTTCTTCATCAGAATAGAGTTTTGCTAATTCTACAGCTTCGTTAATTGCTACTTTGTAAGGTATTTGCAGAAATAAAATTTCTGCCACTGCCATCATCAGAATATCCCTGTCAATTTTTGGCAGACGGTTCAATTGCCAATCTTGTAGCACATCTGCTATTGTTGTTTCAATTTCTTTACTTCTGCGCTGAACAACACCTATTAATTCTAGGGCATAAGCACGCACCTCGTATGTTTTCGATAATGCTAGAAATTGAGGTAATTCTACTGCTGAACCTAGATTATTGATTGCTTTTTGAGTTAGTTCCAAAGCTTCATTAATCATTGCCCTTGCTTCATCTAAATTTTCTGCACGAGTTTCACTATTTAATATTTTCTCATTTGCGCGTTTTACTTCAATGCTTGCTTTTTCTAAAGCATCTTGAATTTCTCCTGTGAGAGTACCAATAGCTACAGTGACCAAATGATCTAACTCTTCTTGTTGGAGTTTTTCTGGGTCAATATTTAATTGACTCAAGCTCAAAAGTGCTATTTCGCGAGCAATGCGGCGAGGTTGTTGTCGTGGTGGTATAGTTTTTTGGCGTGGTGGCATTTTTCTTTATTGATTTATGTTTCTTCTTCCAAAGGAAAAACTTGGCGTTTTTCCCCAGAAATTGGAGATTTTACTTTTTTATAGGGAGGAAGTTCTATTGGTACTTCTGATTTTTCATTTGGACTGACAATTCCTCCTGAAATCAGCACTTTAAAAGCATCTTCGATGGAGATTGACAGATCAATAACATCAGCTTCTGGTACTACGGAGTACCAACCTGAAGTAGGATTAGGAGTTGTAGGTATAAATACACTGAGCATTGGTTGAGAGAGATTGCTTTGAAGTTGGTTACTTACTTCTCCTGTTACAAAGCCGATAGTCCATATTCCTTTCCTCGGATATTCAACCATCACAACTCTGCGAAATTTGCTTTTTGAGTCTTTTAACAGGGTTTCTAAAATTTGCTTAAGAGTTTTATAGACTGATCCTGCTAAGGGAATTGCTTGTAGTATTTGTTCGCCAACATCTAGTAGCCATTTTCCTACAATGTTACGTGCCATTAAGCCAATGAGCAAAATGAACATTAAAGGAACAGCTAGACCCACCAAAATATTGAGTAAATTGGTAAGAAATGGGTTTAGACTATCAAAGGGATTGAGCTGTTTAGGTATCTGAGTTAGAAAATTAATTACCCAGTTAGCAATGACATAAGTTAGCCAGATAGTTGTGGCTAAGGGAATTACTACCAGAAGACCTGCGATTAGGTCATTTTTTAAATTCTGCTTTAAGCGTTGAAGCACAGAGGGCAGACTCTCCTTACAAATAACTCTATTTTCAATTTTAGTTTATTTAGCTTTTTTTTTCTGCTACTTTGAATTTATCTTTCAAAATTATAATTTTCAATTATTTGGTTAGATGTTTGCTTTGCTTTTACATTTTTTTGTGAACCTGGTTAATAATTTTGATAAACCCTTATTGGGTCATTGTATCACAATTTACTGGCTATTTTTTGATTATTTTAAATAATACTTTATTGATTTGAAGCTAGATTTATGCTTAAAAATAAAACAGAGGGATAGCTTTTCCCTCATGTGACTAGCTTAAATTGTGATTATCCTCAATCATTCTCCCATTAAGACTTTGAAGGTTTTTTTCTAGCTTTGGGTTTGTTTACACCCATCCCTTTTAAACCAAGCCAGCCAATCATTGTATAGCCAACTGCTAACATTAGACTACTTAACCCAACTCTTACCCCTTGTTTTGTCATTTGTGCTTTTACCTGGTTTTGCCTTTCTAGCTTGCGCGAACGTAGTTGAGTTTGAATTTCATTAAGTTTTTCTTCAAGCTGTTGAGGATTACTTGCCAATTGACGTAAGTTATCTAGTTGTTGTTTTTGTTGTTGCAACTCTTGGATCTGTTGTTGATTGAGCTGTTGTCCTTCTAGTTGACCACTTGCAAGGGCTTGATCAATTTGTTGAATGTTTTGGTCGATTTGTTTGAGACTTTCGGGGTTTTGGGCGATCTGATTTAATTGATCATACTGAGCTTGTATCCTTTCTTCTGCTTGTCCTGCTCCTTCCTGTATTTGATTTAATGCTTCAGTGCTAACCCGATTTAAACTACTTAATTGTAAAGGCACCATCAGTAAAAATAAAAGCCCCAAAAAGCTAGCCAGTAAAAATACTGGCAACCTTAGATCTGGAACAGAAGATTTTTCAGAAGTGTTACCATTTGCATCCATCCAATAACCAACTAAAAAAAAGGAAATTCCTACCATCGGAATAATCCCTCGATCAACAATTTGACTTGTAAAGTTAATTTGCCATTGAGGATCTTGCCAATTCAGAGGAATTGCCAGGGAAAAATAATCCAGTAAAGAGGACATTATTAATATTATTCCCACTATCTTTATGGATAGGGAAGTAAAAGGGGTCATTGTCGATCTATTCATAAGTTTCTTTGTTTTGTTTCTACTTTGATCAGTAATAATATATATTTTTTTACTTATCTTGATTTTTTGAACATTTTGTCGAAAGTCATTAGTACTAAGGTTTTGTATTTTTTTTGACTAGCAAAAATTAATTACTAAAGACTAATGAATAATAACTAATGTTGCAAGTTTTAATAGGCAATTATTAGGTATGATAACTGATAAATGATAATTTAAGCTAATATTTTTATCAAATGGTCTCAAACTTATGATTAAACAAAAAAATGTTAAATTGGTCTTAAGAAAAAAAAATTTAAGTTATGCTTACCCCCTTATATTTAAAATAAATGAAATATAAAGTTGAATAGACAGATGAAAAAAGTTGTAGAAGTTTTACCAGATAAACAAATCCTAGTTGAACGCTCTCTGGAAATTGTCAAAGACAAAATTCAAACAGCCATTAATGAGCGAGGGCAGTGTACTCTGGCTCTCTCAGGTGGAAACACCCCTAAACCTTTGTATGAGGCGCTAGCTAATGAAGCTTTACCATTAGAAAAAATCCATGTCTTTTGGGGGGATGAGCGCTATGTACCCCCTAACCATCCTGATAGTAATCAGAAAATGGCTAGGGAGGCTTGGCTCAACAAGGTTGATTTTCCCCCTACTAATATTCATCCTATGCCTACAAGTTCAGGAAATCCAACAGCAGACGCTGAAAAACACTCTACCGAACTGCGTGAGTTTTTTCAATGTGGGGCAGAGTTTCCTGTTTTCGATATCATTTTACTAGGTATGGGAAATGATGGTCATACAGCATCTCTTTTTCCTCATACTGATGCTCTATCAGTATTAGATCGCCTAATAACAGTTGGCTCTAAAGATGGTCAACCTCGTTTGACTTTTACTGCTCCTTTAATCAACAACAGCCGTTGTGTCATTTTTATGGTCGCTGGGACTGATAAACAACCAGCTTTAGCACAAATTTTCTCTCCTTCAGGGGATGAGACTAGCTATCCAGCTCGCCTGATTCAACCTGTTAGCGAATTGTGGTGGCTATTAGATCAATCTGCAGGCTCTCAGTTGGAACGGTGAATGCCTACCAAGAAGCAGCGAACAGTTACTACTAACCCGCACTACCAGTGATTTTTAATGCCTTAATACTATTTGATTACTGTTCACTGGTAAGAATTTTAAGCAAAATCTAAACTAAAAGTGTTATTCGATAATTGTCAAAGAAAAACTACCTATGATTGTATGTCCTAAGTGTAACAACCAAAATCCTGAAGGAGCAACTCAATGTGAGGGTTGCTTCACACCTTTGCCTAGTACAACAAAATGTCCTAGCTGTGGTGAAACAGTCCAAACTGATGCAACATTTTGTGGTCAATGTGGCTATAACTTGCAAGTAGAAACTACATCAGTAGTAAAACAAGAAGAAACAGTGGAAATACCAGAGACCATAGTCAATGAGTCAAAAAATCCTGTGGGTGAAATTTCTAAAATAAAAGAATTGTCAAAACCTTCTTCTTCAACACCAAGTAATAGCCCACCTCCAGCAACAAAACCAGCAACTCCAGCAAGTGATCAAAAGGTGGCAAACCAAGTAAGTCCTCCGCCTAAAACTGAACAAAAATTGGTTGAGAAACCTCAGCAAAAATCTCCAGCTCCCCCTCCAACTCAACCAAAATCACCAGCTAAACCAGATGAGATACCTCCAACTCCGCCCCCAAGTCAACCATTACCAGTCAATTTAAAGGAAGAGGAGAAAAAAAATTTAGCTATACCAGAAACAGCAGATCCAGAATCGGTTACTACTTTACAAGTAAAAACGGCAAAGTTACTCCATGTGCAAACAAACAAAAAAATAGAATTACCCCATCAAGTATTGTTAGTACATATAGGGAAGCCTAACGATCAGGTTCCACCACATATAGATGTGTCTGGTTTTCCAAATTCAGATGTGGTTTCCCGAATTCATGCCGATATTCGCGTGGAAGGAGATAATTATTACATAGAAGATGTGGGCAGCACAAATGGCACTTATATTAACCACTCTCCTCTTCCTGTGGGTAATCGTCATAAACTAAAAGCGGGCGATCGCATCGCTTTGGGCAAAGAAGATAAAGTAACTTTTATCTTCCAAGTTTCTTAGCAATTAATATTAGTCATTGGTCAAACGTCATTGGTCAAACGTCATTGGTCAAACGTATGTATTCAAAAAAAATCTTAATTTGTATCTAAAAAATCATAACATTTAGCTAATGACTAGGACTAATGACCTTTGACGTTTGACTATATGAGCGGGTTTTGAGATAAAGATTCTAGTTATGAGTAAAATATTATCCCTAAAGTGCGCCCCTAGGTTTTGACGTTTGACTATTTAAGCAGTAACAGGAGTAAAAGATATGTCTAACATGCGTTGAATTGGTCGTAAAGCTGCAACTCTAATTTCTTCTGGTAAAATAATTTCTGGCTGTCTATTTTTCATAGCCAAATACAATTTTTCCAAAGTATTTAACCTCATGTGAGGACATTCATTGCAAGCACAATTACTCATTGAGGGAGCAGGAATAAAGTGTTTTTGTGGGGCTACTTTTTCCATTTGATGAATAATTCCTGGTTCAGTAGCTACAATAAATTCCTTACTGGAGCTAGTTTGACAATACTTTAATAAAGCGGTGGTTGAACCTATATAACTTGCATGACGCAACACTGGTGGTTCACATTCTGGATGAGCAATAATTTCAGCTTCTGGGTGTTCTATTTTTAGCTGAACTATTCTTTTTTCAGAAAAAGTTTCATGGACAATACAGCTTCCTTGCCATAATATTAAATCTCGCCCTGTTTGCTCCATGACATAACGTCCTAAATTGCGATCGGGAGCAAAAATAATTGGTTGATTTTCAGGAATTTGCTTAACAATTTTCACTGCATTGGAGCTAGTGCAAATAATATCACTCATTGCCTTAATTTCAGCAGAGCAATTGATATAAGATACCACCAAATGATGGGGGTGAGCAGCTTTAAATTGAGCAAATTCTTCTGGTGGACAACTATCCGCCAGAGAGCACCCAGCATTTAAATCTGGTAATAACACCAGTTTGTCTGGGTTAAGAATTTTTGCTGTTTCCGCCATAAAATGAACCCCAGCAAAAACAATGGTATCAGCATCTGTCTGGGCTGCTTTTTGAGCAAGACCGAGAGAATCGCCGATATAATCAGCAATATCTTGAATATCTGGATCTTGGTAATAATGAGCTAATATAACGGCGTTTAATTCCTGTTTAAGCGCTTCAATCGCTCCAAATAGGTCAGATGGGATAAAAGTTTGTTGTTGGTTTAATGCAGTTGTAAACATAATTGAATTTAACCTACCTAATTATAGTTATTCTTACCATAATTATTATAGTAGATTTTACCAAAAAGGGCGATCAGCTTGACAAACCAGTTAAATCCCAAGCTTTTTAAACATATCTTTAGCATCTTGACATTTAAATAACTCCTTGCCTTGATCAGTTTTTTTCAAGGTTTCTTCTGTAGTTTTGTTTAATATTTTAAGAGATTTTTGTAAATGAGGTGGCAACCAGTCATGGTATTGAGGATAAACTGGTAAACGTGGGACTAACTGCCATCCTTTGGGTTCTAAAATTGCTGCTAAAGACTCTGGAGTAGGATGGGGATAATCAGGATTTACTTCATCAACAGGACTAATTCCCCCCAAGTCTCGCGCACCAGCATCAAGACATTCTAATAAAAAATTAGATTCTGGGACTAAATTAGGGGGAATTTGAATAGTAATATTTTGCGGTAGAATATCCCTTGCTTGAGCTATTATCTCTGGGAGTTGATAGGGATTAAATGCTGAACCTGTGTAACTTTGTTGTTTACCAGGGCTGTGGGGTTGAAGGATAACTTCTTGAATGTGACCCCAGCGTTGTTGAAGAAGGGCGATCGCCTGTAAACTCTCCTTCCTGTCTGCTGGTGTTTCCCCAATTCCCAACAATAACCCAGTAGTAAAAGGAATCCGCAATTTTCCCGCCCATTCCAACTGTTGGAGACGCATTTGAGGAGTTTTACTGGGTGCATGACGATGGACTGTTTCAAGCAGTTTAGGTGTTAACTGTTCTAACATCAATCCCATAGACACATTCACCTGTTTTAACCGAGAGAGTTCTCCAAAACTCAAAGGTCCAACATTAGTATGGGGAAGAAACCCCATTAAGAGAGCAAGTTCACAAAGCTCATAAATACGCTGCAACCAAGCAACCCGACGAGAAGAATGGGGATGCACTTCACCACTGAGAATCAAAATCTCACAAACCTTTTGAGATTGAAGTTTTGTTAAAATTTCTTTAGCTATTGACAAGTCTAACCAAGGACTTTTACCTGGGTCAGTGCGAAAATTACAATAGGTGCAACGATTAAAGCATTCATAGGTAGGAACTATGGTAAAAGCGGGACTGTAAGTAACAATTTGAGACATTTTTTAGGTAACTGGGAGTTATAACAATATATTTGTCATTCCGAGCGACAGCGAGGAAGCTCAACAGTGTTTATTGCTTTGCTTCTATCGCTAGATCACAACGCTTCGTGATTATTTTCTCCCGTGCGGATGCGGATGATTTGTTCAATAGGACTAATAAATATTTTGCCATCGCCAATTTCACCTGTTCTCGCAGCAGCGCTTAATTGTTCAACTATTGTGTCAACTTGAGCATCATCTACAATGATTTCTACTTTAATTTTGGGTAAAAACTCAACTGAGTACTCAGTACCACGATAATGTTCTATTAAACTTCGATCTCTAGCAAATATACGCTCTTCAGAGAGTGTCATACCAATAGCGCCAGCCTTTACTACTGCTGTTTTAACCTCATCTAATTTCCAAGAACGGATCATTGCTTCTACCTTTTTCATCTTGCCAACTCCTTACTGATACTTTTTCCCAGAGAGTATGACACGATTTAGCAGTAAAAGTCAATTTTTTCTGTGTTTTTTTATACATTTAACCCAAAAGTTAGAGAAAATCTGAGTCTTTTAACTCCACAGTTATACGCCAACAACCATTTTGCGCCAGTTGTGGGGGCTGAATTACAACCCCAGAGATGTTGGCTTGTGAAATTGGGTCATTACTGATAAAAACCACATCTCCGAGAGCATATTGACAGGTAGGTTGAGTTTTAGTAGTTGGTTGATTTTCCTTCCAGGGATGTTTTCCCGTGACATTTTCTTCTATTTCAGCATCTGTTTTTACTTTCTTAATAGCCATATCTGGTGGTAAACCGCGCAAATACCAGCGATACACTTTAGCTAGATAAGTATCATTGCCATCCCATTGTTGCTCTATTTGTTGTTGTACCTCTTCTGGGACTAGCTTTTTCAATCCTGGTAGTTGTTTGTTAGTAAATTCATCCCGCCCAGATTTGAGATTTTTATAATCTTTAAACTTCGCTTTGTTGCCCAGTTTGATAATTAAAGCCACTGGTGACTCGTCTTGAACGGAAATGTTAGGAGTAACTGGGGTTTGTTGTGATTTTTGGGAACTTACCCTATTACTAAAACCCTGATCCATACACTGATTTGCTACTGCGTCTGCTTGGTGATTTTGCTCTCTGGGTATCCAATTGATGGTAGCTCGCTGAAAATTGTTGATTAAACTACGCGCTTGGTTACAGAGTGAACGCAGGCGATCGCTATTTATTTTCCATACACCATTTACCTGATTAACCACTAGGTTACTATCTCCTTTAACCTCCAACTCCTCAATTCCTAATTCTTGAGCTTTCAGGAGTCCCACAATCAAGCCTGTATATTCTGCTTCGTTATTAGTGGCGAAGTCTAAAAACTCGCTGACTGAATGACAATTGCCATCTGGCATAACAATAACTGCTGCTCCTGCTGCTTTACCAGGATTTCCTCTGGAACCTCCATCAAAAAAGAGTACAGGAACATTACTAAGTTGGTAATTGCTTTTCTTTTTGCTCATCATCCCTCCATCTACTGATATAAGCAAAATTTATTTTAAATTTAACCAAACCTCTTTGTTGTTGCACTTCAGCGCCCAAATGCGTTTAAACACAACATAAAAACTCCAAACCATAAGTTTTACTTATACTTAATATAAGAAAATTAATCTTAAAAATACTTGACAAAACTTAAAAAAGCGGTTAATATAAAAATATAGATTCGCACATAAAAAACTTAATAGCAATCATAAAGAACATGACCACAACTTTACAGCAACGCGAAAGCGCTTCCTTATGGGAGCAGTTCTGCCAGTGGATCACCAGCACCGAAAACCGTCTTTATATCGGCTGGTTCGGCGTATTAATGATCCCAACTC
>Ga0209594_1001751_pt1 | contig 10573 bp, 10 predicted proteins | sample AshMeaCrysSpring_FD_184126 | JGI IMG/M metagenome (GOLD analysis project Ga0209594, IMG submission 184126) | Groundwater microbial communities from Big Spring, Nevada to study Microbial Dark Matter (Phase II) - Ash Meadows Crystal Spring... | ecosystem: Environmental > Aquatic > Deep subsurface...
GGCGGCGACGGGGCTTGGCCGGTTCGGCGCGGTCAGGCCGCTCGACCCGCCGCATACGCAAAGCAATTTCGTGATGCGCGAGATGGGCTACCGGGTGGCGCGCAAACACGCGCGGCGGCTCCGCGCGCTCGCCTGTCTGCTCCTGTTTGCCGCGCCGCTCGGCCTGACGTTGGCGATCTTCCCGGCGGCGCCCGCGACGGCCGTGTGGCTGAGCCTGGGCGCCGCGGTATCGGCGGCGGTCGGCGTCATCGTCGAACGCTGGCTGTTCTTCGCCGAAGCGACGCATGTATCAATGCTGTATTATGGCGCGCGGGCCTAGCGCATGATCGGCCCGCGCGGGCTGAGCCACCGCCATCTGGCGCAGGTGCCCTTCGTCGAGCGGCAGGTGCGCGAGGCGGTGATCTCCTATGGGCTTTCCTCCTACGGCTACGATATCCGCGTCAGCAATGAATTCAAGATATTCACCAATGTCCATTCAGCTGTCGTCGATCCAAAGCACTTTAACCCGCTGTCGTTCGTCGATTACACCGGCGATGTCTGCGTGATCCCTCCCAATTCTTTCGTGCTGGCGCAGACAGTCGAGTATTTTCGTATTCCACGGGACGTGATCACCATTTGCCTGGGCAAAAGCACCTATGCCCGCTGTGGATTGATTGTGAACGTTACTCCCTTTGAACCGGAGTGGGAAGGTTTCGTCACGCTGGAAATATCAAATACGACACCTCTCCCGGCGCGCATCTATGCCAATGAAGGCATCGCCCAGGTTCTGTTCTTCAAGGCTGACACGATATGTGAAACCTCCTATGCCGATCGCAAGGGCAAATACCAAAATCAACAAAGCATCGTCTTGCCGAGAATATAATCCTTGGCACGGTCAGCCCCAATCATGGTCGTTCCGGTTGCGGAAGATCGCCCTTTGCCCGAGTTTGTCGGCCGCCTTCGCATCTAGAATTGGCATCGTGGAACAGGATGAGGGTATAATCCGCGACACAAAGGCGGGCGCTTAGCTCAGTTGGTTAGAGCGCTTCGTTTACACCGAAGAAGTCGGGGGTTCGAGTCCCTCAGCGCCCACACCGCCGTAAATTGTTGACGTGATTCAATTTGCTATAATCACTATTGTGACAAAAAGCACAACCACGGGTAACACCACAACAGGTTTAAGATCCCACGCCACGTCACATATCCATGTCTTATAGATTTGCCCCAGAGGGCGATTTCTCATATCAAGAAATCATAGAATGAGGTAGGAGAGTAGCCAAATGGCCAGTCAAGCTGTAGCAGTACAAGCCGGAAGTGGGGATGCGTCCGGCGGCATCAGCCGTAGGGAATTTCTTTACTACATCTGGGGTGCGTCCATTGCTCTGTTAACGCTTCAAGGGGCCGGGCTTTTGGTCTGGTTTTTGATCCCGCGTTTCCGTGAAGGCGAGTTCGGCGGGACATTTACCCTCAGCGTTGATGAACTGCCGGACATAAATGCCGAGCCGGTCAACTTTGCCGACGGCCGTTTCTGGTTGGTGAATCTGGATTCCGAGCAACCCAACGAGCGTATGTATCAAGCCGAGGACGAGCCTAATCCGATACAAGGTGTCGCTGCAATCTACAAAGTCTGCACCCATCTGGGCTGCATTTACTCCTGGACGCCGGCCAACAACCGCTTCGAGTGTCCATGTCATGGTTCCAAGTACAGACTGGATGGTCGTCGTGTGGAATCTCCCGCTCCAAGATCACTGGACCGATTTAGCCTTCAAGCGATTGCGGAGGATGAGACGACTGTGTTGGCCGAGGCAGAACTGGTGGATGATTTCTTCTCACCCCTTGTTTTGCCCAGCGGCACAGCCTTTGTTCGCATCGACACAGGCAACCGCAAGGATGGACCAACGGAACCGTTGCTTTGTGATTTCGCTGGCAATTGTCCATAATATGAGGCTGGTCCAGTGTTGCTCAGCTATTTGATTTATTGTCGTTGTTTATCGCTATAAGGAGTTGTTATGGCTACATTTGTCGAACAAGTCCGCGAAATGGGGATCAAGCAAGCCGTCATCACCAAAGCCGATGAGGTAGTCGAGCGTGTAACCGCCGGCATGACTATCAACGATATACGGTCGGCTTTGCGCGGCGACGAACCGCGCCGGCCGAATCCTCGCTTGCGGCCGCATGCCGACGGTTTCTGGCTCCATATTCGCCCTAGCTTTTACCACACCGGCGTCACCCACATCTATCCCACCTTCCGCCTGGGCTGGATGTCGACGTTCATGCTGGTCTGGGAGACGATTACCGGTCTCATCCTCATGGTCTTCTACACCCCCAGCCCACTGGTTGCCTATGGCAACATGTGGAATATCCTCGGCAATGTTCCGCTGGGCCAACTATTCCGCAATATGCACCGTCTGGGAGCAGAGGTGATGGTCCTGGTGGTTGCCCTGCACATGCTCAGGACTTTCGTCACCGGGAGCTACAAAAAACCGCGTCAATTCACCTGGGTAACCGGGATGCTGCTCTTGCTATTCACCATCTTCTTGAGTTTCAGCGGCTACCTGCTTCCTTGGGATCAACTAGCTTATTGGGCGTTGACCGTGTTCATCAGTGGTGGCGCGGCCGCGCCGGCCCCGGATTTTGTCAATAATACCATCCTGCTCATTCTCCAGGGTGGTCCCGCGTTAGGCGCGAACGGTCTGTTACGTTGGTATCTCCTCCACGTCCTGTTGCTGCCGTTGTTGGCCGGAATCTTCTTCTTCGTCCATTACTACAAGGTCGTGCTCTATGGCATTTCCCTGCCGCCCGGTCGCGAGGAAATCGGCGAGGATACAGCCAAGCGCGTGCCTAAGGATGAGCGGAGCTATTTCATCCCCGACATCCTGACGAATGAGTTGATGTGGTCGGCGCTCTTAACGCTCTTTTTAGTTGCCGGTGCGCTCTGGCTATGGGACGCGCCGCTGGAATCACACGCGGACCCGGTTGTCACCCCACTGCACGTTGTTGCCCCCTGGTATTTATCCTGGTCCCAGGGCTGGTTAAAGTTGGCGGATAAAACGCTGGTTGTGGCTTTCATTCCCCTCCTCCTGGTAGCTTTCATCGTGATGCCCTATATCGAGGTGGGCAAGAGCCGACGTTACGCCGACCGTCGTGTTGGCCTGACCGTAGCCATGCTCTTCATCGCCTTCATGCTTGTTTCGAACTGGATGGGCTCGCCCGAATTCCGGGTAGCATCATCACCCGACCGGGAGGTGAGCATCCATATGTTGCCGGAAGAAGGTCCCGGTGGTCTTAAAGGCATTCCGTTTGAACACATGACGCCGGGAAATTACACGCCCGGGCAAGAGATTGAAGGCAACCCATTCCTCACCCGCGGCCTTGAAGAATACGAGCACGCAATGCATCAACAAAGCTGCACCCTCGTTGGCAACGAGATGTGGGACGAGTGCCGAGTTGAAACACTGGACAGTGGGGCGAAACGATACTCCAATTCATTCACGAGCGATGCCATGCCCGACCCCTTCGCCACCCTGGAGATCGTTGAAATCCAGCCGAATCTGAAAGAAATGGTCCTGAGATACGAGGTGGTCAATCCCGAAAACCCGAACGAGTTGTTGATCGATACATCGTGGACATCGTTCCGCCATGCCGATTCGAATTACGAAGAAGAATGTCAATTCCTGAACAAACCCTGCCCGATCGATTGATCCGGCGCGCAACGACAGGAACCATAAACAAGGACTGATGACCGATGCAAATTAAGATTGCCATTGGAACGATCGCCTTCATGATGACGATGATGGTCTTCGGCTATTCAGCATTGCGCGAACAAGCCCGCATGGAACGGTTCGCCAATGCTGAGTTAGGCCGGTCGATCGAGGCCGGCGCCCATATCTTCGCCAGCAACTGCGCCACCTGCCACGGCATCGACGGCACGGCACAGGAGTGCTATGACACCGCCGGCAACCAGATCGCCTGTCAGGGCTTGCCGCTGAACTACAATGGCTTGCTCTGCGGCGAGCCGTCGGCGCGTTTGACCGAAATGGGCTGGAAAGGCTCGAAAGCGGCCTACGTAGAAAGCGTTGTGGCCGTCGGTCGTGGGGCGATCATGCCCACCTGGTCGGAACAGTACGGTGGTCCTCTCCGCCCCGACCAGGTGCGCAATGTGACGAACTTCGTCTTGAACTGGGAAAGCGAAGCCCTCTGTTCACAACCACTTGTGACGTATGAATGGCCCGAGGCTGCGGAAGATTTCCTGGCCAGCGCCGATGTCACGCCGCCCGGCGATCCGGTTCGTGGCGAAGAGTTATACAACGTCACCTATGGTTGTGTTGCCTGCCACGGCGCTCTGGATGGTTCGACTGCGGCGGCCATCGGCCCGGCGCTGGCGGATATCCAGGATGTCGGCGGCACGCGGGTTGAGGGGGAGGACGCACTCCAATACGTCTACCACTCGATCTTGTATCCGAGTGATTTCATCTCACCGGAATGCCCGACCGGTCCGTGCGCCGGTCCACCGAGCACGATGCCGGCCAACTTCGGTTCCCGCATGGGCGAGAATCCGCAGGATATGGCCGACATTTTGGCTGCACTCTTGCAACCCTAATTTAAACCCTCTGATAATATAAAAAAAGCCCGGTTATTGAAAGCCGGGCTTTTTTTGGTTATTCACCATCTCGATTACGTTTTTAATTTAGTCCCGCAATTACGACAAAACATATCGTCTTTCTCGGCCTGTTTGCCGCACTGATGGCAAAAACGAGGTTGGGGCGTTGCGGGGGAACTGTTGTTTGTTGACGTCTTTACCGGTCGCACCGGACGTGGTTTCGATTGGCGGCTTGTTCTCAAACCGGTTCGCCCAAAATAATAAGCGCCACCGATCAAGGCAGCGACAGCGATCAATCCCACGACCAGCCACAAGGCGTTACCGGAAACCGTTGCGGCTTCGGCCGGATCTTCTACTAAGGCAGGAGTGGTTGCCGGCGCAGCCGATAGTTGCTGGCTCGACACTTCATAACTGATGTTAAGCGTATAGGGTTGGCAAGGAGCCAGCGTCTGTGGGGGGAATGTAAAGTAAGTTAAGTCGTCGTTGCGGAGCTGTGATCCGGCCGGTTCAGGCTCAAAGGTGATCGATGTGGCCGCCAGTGGTTGTTGAACGACAGCGACTAGGGAATCGATCACCAGGTCGCTGGTCCACTCAAATAGATAGCTGTGGAGGTCGCCATCCACTTCGTAAGGCGCGTAATACTCAACCCGAAACTGCGGGGAAGCTGTTGTGAATGTTAATTGGCCGTTCTCAACCGTGTAGACCAAATCCGAGAAGAGGCCACCGGTCTCGCCAAATCGGGCAACGGCATTCAGCTCGGCATTGGCCGGCAACGGAATTGTCACGGTTGCCGGCAGCGTGGTCGAGGATGGTAGTTCACCGGTCAGGAGCACCAGCATCGCCGGTCGATCATAATCCGGCCATAGATCGACAGACAAACTGGCCAAGCGATCAGCAGTTGTCTGCGCTAAAACCGGATTCAAGATTGAAAAAAACAGAAGAGGGAGAAGGAAAGACAGAAGACGGCTTGATTCGATGATTTTACGCATGGGCAACTCAATTCGGGTCGATGCAATTCACCAATGATGCCGGATTTCAGGCATGCCCGCGCAGGCGGATACGGTTGGCCCGGCAATAGGGACACTCCAGGTCGGTATAATCACGACCACAGGTGCGGCAGGTGCGCACCTCGACATCACGATCATCATCCAGGGATCCGAGGACAACCACTAAATCTTCGCCTTTATGCTCGACCAGCCAGGCCATCAAGTCCTGCTCTCCGATCAGCCAGCGGCCATCCTCTTGTTGCCGGAGAACGCCGTTCATCACATCCAGGTCCAGCTCATGAGCGGCGGTAGCCATTTTATAGATCGCGGCACGGCGCGTGGGGTTACTCATAGGGGTTCCTTGCCGGCAAGAGCGCCCGGATTGCGCCAACCGGTCGTTTGACTCAGTTTCAAGTCAGGTCTATTATATCGCAAGCACGATTTAATCAAGTGGAGGTTCTCATGCAGCTTGGGAGCGAACGATTGGCGCTGGATGTCGCCGTCGTCGAAGAAATGGCGGAACAGATGGCCCAATATTTGGATAGCGATGTCATGTTCTGGCCCATGTCACGGAGCGGCATGCCGATGCTAACCCTTGGTGGCTACTTGATGCGGGAACACCGGCTGGACAAACTCCCCGATCTCTTGCCCCCACAAACACGTACCACGGCCGCCGCGGCCATCCACTTATTTAACCAGACGCTGGCCGAACGGATTGTCCGCTTTGAGGCTAAAGCTCAACAGGAACTTCAAGCCCGTCTGCGCCAGTGGGAAGAATACCTCAAGGATGTCGAACGCGGAACCGCCGATCGGTCGAGCAATTACGGCACGGCCGTGGAAACACGGGTCATGATCGCGGCGCTGATCGACCGTCTCAGCCTGCCACCTTACCAACTGGATGCGCGACCACTGCAGCACCTCAGCTTGTTAGACACGCGGTTACGGAACACCTGGCAGCCGGGTGATTTCATCTGGCCGGCGGAGTGGGTTTCAGCCTATCCACAAACAGAATACTGGTGGCTTTACGGCTCACCGCGAAACAAAGAAAGCCGAGATTAACCACGATCGCCGACCAATTTTAAACCCCCAAAATTTAACCGGGTATTATCCCGCCTGATTCCTTGTCTCACATGCTCCCCCAATCTAAAAAGCCTACTATTTGGTCACGGTTGCCCGCCCTCCACTACCGCGATTACCGGCTCCTGTGGATCGGTCTCTTTGTCTCGACCATCGGCTCGCAAATGCAATTTACGGCCGTCAACTGGCACGTCTACGAATTACTTCGCGGTCAGACTTATACGATCAACCTTTTTGGACGGGCGATCGATCTGGGCGCTGAGGCTCTGGGTCTGGGCACGCTCGGTCTGGTGCGGGTGATCCCGATTATCTTGTTCGCTCTGGCCGGTGGCTTGTTGGCGGACACCCGCGACCGGCGCAAGTTACTGATTTGGACCCAGGTCGCCTCAACGATTTTGGCGGGGTTGTTGGCATTTCTAACCCTGACCGGCACAGTCACAATTCCCTTGATCTATTTTTTGACGGCCGCCCTGGCCGGTGTGGCCGCGTTCGAACAGCCATCGCGGCAGTCGTTGATTCCTCACCTCGTCTCACGCGAGGACTTTGCCAATGCAGTCAGCCTCAACACGCTGATGTTCACCGGGGCATCAGTCCTTGGCCCGGCTCTGGGCGGCATCGTCTTGGCTTATTTTGGGGTTGGCTCTGTTTACATGGCCAATGCTGTCTCCTTTCTGGCCATTCTAATTTCACTCACGCTGTTGCAATACCGGGGCCATGCGGCCGTGTCATCGGCCGGTTTAGGCTTGGGAGCCTTGCTAGACGGCTTGCGCTTCACTTTCCGGACACCGATGATTTGGAGCACGATGTTGCTGGATTTCCTGGCTACATTCTTTAGTTCAGCCCGCACAATGTTGCCCATCGTCGCCGGGGACATTTTAGGCTTGGGACCTGTGGGCTATGGCTGGCTATCGGCGGCTCAGCCCATCGGCTCAATCGTTGCCGGGAGCATGACCGCTCTTAACAGCAACATGAAACGGCAGGGAGCGGTTTTACTCGTCAGCGTGTTGATCTATGGCGCGGCTACGGCCCTCTTCGGCCTGACGGCATCTTTTATCCTGGCTTTCTTCTTCTTGGCCTTAACCGGCGCCGCCGATACGGTCTCGACCGTTATCCGCGCCACCCTTCGCCAGCTGATGACACCCGATGAATTGCGCGGGCGTATGACAAGCGTTAACATGGTCTTCTTCATGGGCGGGCCGCAGTTGGGCGAGTTAGAAGCCGGTTTGGTAGCCGCAGCTTTTGGCGTGCCCTTCGCCATCGTCAGCGGCGGCATCGCCACAGTCGTCCTAACCCTCCTGATCGCCTGGAAGTATCCCGTGCTGCGGCAATTTGATAGCCCGGTCGCGGAACCAGTGGGAGCTACAGCGGCATAAACCAGACATCTTCATCTTGCACACGCGATATAAATCCGTTATAATCGTATTTATTGTATTAATTTAATTTATTGGATGATTCATCATGAATCTCGATAAGTTGGATTCAGACTTCCTCAGCTACCTCGTCACCCACCACATCAATCCCGGCGATCGGCTGCCGCCACTTTCTGACATCGGCGAAGACCTGGGCGTCAGCGTCGGCAAACTGCGCGAAGAACTGGCCGTGGCGCGAGGGCTGGGCGTCGTTTCCGTCAGGCCAAGGGTGGGGATCCAGCGCGAATCGTTCGACTTCGCCGAGGCTGTTTTGCCGGCCATCCTCTTCAGCCTGGCCACCGGCGAAACCGGGTTTGAACAATTGAGCAAGCTACGCCAGGCCATCGAACTTAGCTTCTGGGACGTGGCCGTTGTTTTGCTGACAACGGAGGACAAAGCCTCCCTGCACCAACTGGTTGACAAAGCCTGGGGCAAGCTTCGCGGCGATCCCATCCATATCCCCAACGGCGAGCACCGCCAGCTCCACCTGACGATTTTTAGCCGGCTGGACAATCCTTTTGTACAGGGATTGCTGGTCGCCTATTGGGATGCCTATGAAGCGGTTGAGATGACGCGTTTCGTCCGCTACCAGCATTGGGTCAATGTTTGGAACTATCACGAGCAGATCGTAGAAGCGATTCAAGCCGGTGATTATGAACTTGGCCGGCAGTTGCTTCACGAACACTTCTCCCTGCTACAAACCGCGCCGGTCGCTGCCTAGAGGGGGAGATAGCATATACTCGCGACGAAACAAGGGCAGCGACGAACATGAATCACGATCCATCACGAAAGGGGAGTTTCACCACTATGAGCCTAAAAGAAGTTTTGGCAACCGAGCAGGTTCGGCACCTGGATCTGTCGCGCTACTGCCGGATCGAAAGCGGCACCAGTGTCCGCGAGACCCTGGCAACCATGCGCGCTGAAAAAGCTTCGGCCGCGCTTATCACCAGAGTGGGCGAATTAGCGGGCATCTTCACCGAACGCGATGTGATGCGCCGGGTCATCGATGCCCCGGAAACACTCGACGGACCGATCGACAACGTCATGACCGGCAAGGTGATCACCGTCCTGCCGGATACAGCGGCAGCTGATGCGTTGTGGCTGATGGATGATCATCACTTTCGGAATCTGCCCGTCGTCGATCGCCAGGGCCGAATCGTCGGCGACATGACCCATGCGGCCATCATCGGTTATCTCGCCCAGCGCTATCCGGTTGAAATCTTAAACCGGCCCCCCCGGCCTGAACAGTATCCGCGCAAGCCCGAAGGCGGTGACTAGGGCAGCATGTTTAACCATTTCACCTCCCTGCTGCCGGGAAGGCAATAGAAGACTCACATACCACGTACGAAGAAGGAATTATGAGCGAGCACGATTTCATCATCGAGGAACGCGATGCGGTCGTCATCCGCTTTGCCGGTGATTCCGGCGATGGGATGCAATTGACCGGCACCCAATTTACAAACACGTCCGCTGTCTTCGGCAACGATGTCAGCACCATGCCCGACTTTCCGGCCGAAATCCGCGCCCCCGCGGGCACACTGGCCGGTGTCAGCGGCTTTCAGGTAAATTTTTCGAACAACGACATTCTGACACCGGGCGACGCCGCCCAGATTTTAGTAGCGATGAATCCGGCAGCCTTGAAAGCCAGCCTGATCGATGTCGAACCTCACGGAACGATTATTGTCAATACCGATGCTTTTACCCAGACCAATCTACGAAAAGCCGGTTACGACAACGATCCGCTACATGACGGGTCTCTGCGCGATTATCACGTCGTCGAAGTGCCGATGACCACGCTGAATCGCGAGGCCCTCAAGACTATCGAAGGTCTCTCAACCAAGGAAAAGGATCGTTCGCAGAACTTCTTCGCGCTGGGCCTGGCTTTCTGGATGTTCGACCGGCCATTGGATGTGACAATCGATTGGGTCAATAAGAAATTCGCCAAGACGCCAGCCCTCATGGAAGCCAATATCCGTTCTTTACAGACGGGCTACAACTTCGGCGACACCAGCCGCATCTTCCAGCAGCGCTACCGTATCCGGCCGGCCACGCTCCCGGCAGGAACATACCGCAAGGTGACGGGCAATTCGGCGCTGGCCATGGGACTGGTAACCGCCGCCTATAAAATGGGCAAGCCCCTTTTCTATGGCACCTATCCCATCACCCCCGCCAGTGACATTCTTCACTCGCTGGCACCGCTGCGCAATTTTGACGTTCGTACCTTTCAGGCCGAAGATGAGATCGCCGCGATGGGTTCGGTTATCGGCGCGGCTTTCGGCGGCGCGCTGTCCGTCACCGGCACCAGCGGTCCGGGTGTCGCTCTAAAGAGCGAGGGGATGAATCTGGCCATCGCTTTGGAATTGCCGATGGTCATCATCAACGTCCAGCGGGGTGGTCCCAGCACCGGACTGCCGACCCGCACCAGTCAGGGTGACATCTCGGCAGCGTACTACCTAAGCCATGGCGACACGCGGCATGTGTTGCTCTTCCCCGCCGATCCGAAGGAGTGCTTCGAGTTCGGT
>Ga0209594_1001755_pt1 | contig 10564 bp, 7 predicted proteins | sample AshMeaCrysSpring_FD_184126 | JGI IMG/M metagenome (GOLD analysis project Ga0209594, IMG submission 184126) | Groundwater microbial communities from Big Spring, Nevada to study Microbial Dark Matter (Phase II) - Ash Meadows Crystal Spring... | ecosystem: Environmental > Aquatic > Deep subsurface >...
AACTTTTCAACGTTGGTGGGTTCGGTCCTCCACGCGGTCTTACCCGCGCTTCAACCTGCCCATGGGTAGATCACTCCGCTTCGGGTCTAGGACACGCGACTGCAGTCGCCCTGTTCGGACTCGCTTTCGCTACGGCTTCCCCACTCGGGTTAACCTCGCCACGTATCGCTAACTCGCAGGCTCATTCTTCAAAAGGCACGCCGTCACCGGAGCAAGCTCCAGGCTCCGACGGCTTGTAGGCGCTCGGTTTCAGGTACTATTTCACTCCCCTCCCGGGGTACTTTTCACCTTTCCCTCACGGTACTGGTCCGCTATCGGTCATCAGGGAGTATTTAGGCTTGACGGGTGGTCCCGCCGGATTCACACGGGATTTCTCGGGCCCCGTGCTACTTGGGAACACTTCCGGGAGTCGCCACCTGACGCCTACGGGGGTGTCACCCGCTGCGCCGGACCTTTCCAGATCCTTCGGCTTCGATGGCGATTTCTTACTCCCTGCCAGGACGGCAGCCCTGGCCGGTAGGTCCCACAACCCCGCGTACGCAACGCCTGCCGGCTTGGCACGTACGTGGTTTGGCCTGTTCCGCTTTCGCTCGCCACTACTCACGGAATCACTGTTGTTTTCTCTTCCTGTGGGTACTGAGATGTTTCACTTCCCCACGTTCCCTTGCACTGCCCTATGTGTTCAGGCAGGCATGGCGCGACATGACTCGCGCCAGGTTTCCCTATTCGGACATCCTCGGATCGTAGCTCGGTTACCAGCTCCTCGAGGCTTATCGCAGGTTCCCACGTCCTTCATCGGCTCCTGATGCCTAGGCATCCACCAAACGCCCTTACTAACTTGACCACAAAGACTTGTTTGATGCTCGCGTCCACTGTGCAGTTCTCAAGCGACGGTCGGGAGTCACACCCTGGACGTCACCGCCGTCGAGGACAGCTGCCTCGAGGTCCGGTGCAGGGTGGCCCGGGAGAGATCGTCCGATCCCTCAGGACCCAACAGCGCACCACGCCGAGCATCGACGTTCCACTCCATGAGCACCGCACCCGAGTCTTTCGCTCGGGCCACGGCTGCGTGGGCGGCCCCCGAGGGGGACCGCCGGCTGCTCCTTAGAAAGGAGGTGATCCAGCCGCACCTTCCGGTACGGCTACCTTGTTACGACTTCGTCCCAATCGCTAGGCCCACCTTCGACTGCTCCCTCCCACCAGGGGTTGGGCCACAGGCTTCGGGTGTTCCCAACTTTCGTGACGTGACGGGCGGTGTGTACAAGGCCCGGGAACGTATTCACCGCAGCGTTGCTGATCTGCGATTACTAGCGACTCCGACTTCATGGGGTCGAGTTGCAGACCCCAATCCGAACTGAGACCGGCTTTTTGGGATTCGCTCCACCTTGCGGTATCGCAGCCCTTTGTACCGGCCATTGTAGCATGCGTGAAGCCCTGGACATAAGGGGCATGATGACTTGACGTCATCCCCACCTTCCTCCGAGTTGACCCCGGCGGTCTCCTATGAGTCCCCGGCATTATCCGCTGGCAACATAGGACGAGGGTTGCGCTCGTTGCGGGACTTAACCCAACATCTCACGACACGAGCTGACGACAGCCATGCACCACCTGTATACGGCCCTTGCGGACCTGACATCTCTGCCAGTTTTCCGTATATGTCAAACCCAGGTAAGGTTCTTCGCGTTGCATCGAATTAATCCGCATGCTCCGCCGCTTGTGCGGGCCCCCGTCAATTCCTTTGAGTTTTAGCCTTGCGGCCGTACTCCCCAGGCGGGGCGCTTAATGCGTTAGCTGCGGCACGGAGATCGTGGAAAGATCCCCACACCTAGCGCCCACCGTTTACAGCGTGGACTACCAGGGTATCTAATCCTGTTCGCTCCCCACGCTTTCGCTCCTCAGCGTCAGTATCGGCCCAGAGACCTGCCTTCGCCATCGGTGTTCCTCCTGATATCTGCGCATTCCACCGCTACACCAGGAATTCCAGTCTCCCCTACCGAACTCTAGTCCGCCCGTATCCACCGCAGGCCCGGGGTTGAGCCCCGGGTTTTCACGGCAGACGTAACGAACCGCCTACGAGCTCTTTACGCCCAATAATTCCGGACAACGCTTGCACCCTACGTATTACCGCGGCTGCTGGCACGTAGTTAGCCGGTGCTTCTTCTGCTCCTACCGTCACTCTCGCTTCGTCGGAGCTGAAAGAGGTTTACAACCCGAAGGCCGTCGTCCCTCACGCGGTGTTGCTGCGTCAGGCTTTCGCCCATTGCGCAATATTCCCCACTGCTGCCTCCCGTAGGAGTCTGGGCCGTGTCTCAGTCCCAGTGTGGCCGGTCGCCCTCTCAGGCCGGCTACCCGTCGTCGCCTTGGTGGGCCATTACCCCACCAACTAGCTGATAGGCCGCGGGCCCATCCCGAGCCGGAATCCTTTCCACCACCGGACCATGCGGTCAGTGGTCGTATCCGGTATTAGCAGCGGTTTCCCGCTGTTATCCCAGTGCTCGGGGCAGGTTGCCCACGTGTTACTCACCCGTTCGCCGCTGATCCCCACCCGAAGGTGGTTCACCGCTCGACTTGCATGTGTTAAGCACACCGCCAGCGTTCGTCCTGAGCCAGGATCAAACTCTCCATCGAATGTCATAGGGCATCCCGACCGCGAAGGCCGGGGTAACCGACATCGTGAAGTGGTGCCCGAGGGCACCATCGAACCTGGCAAGCAGATGATGAGTCATCTGTCTTACCAAAGGAATCTCCCTCGCGACCGGCTCTGACGAGCCCGCCACGACGGGGGTTTTGGCATCGACTTTCATTGTGGCACGCTGTTGAGTTCTCAAGGATCGGGCGCGCACCGAACAGGCCGTTTCCGGCGTGTACTCGGGGCGACGTCTCCCAGCCTACCAGACTCGCTGACCGTCGAGACATTGCCTCTGACCAGCGGCTCTGCCGGCTCGCGCAACTGGCTCGTCCCTACGGGACATCTTTCGGGCCGTTCCAGGCGCGAAGGAGAACGTTACGCCGATGTCTGGTGCAGGTCAACTCCGGCCACCGAGCGTCGGCCGCGGCGCAGCACGAGCCACCGGCCGTGCAGGCATCGGGCCAGGTCGACGGGTTCGTCGGCGTCGGTGACCCGCTCGTTGTTCGCGTACAGACCACCTTCCGCGACCGTCCGCCGGGCGGCGCCCTTGCTCGGCACCAGCCCCGTCAGCACCGCCAGGTCCGCATAGGTGTGCCGGCCTTCCGTCGACCCGGCACCCGACCGGGCCTCTGCGTTCGGGACGGTCCGCAACGCGGCCTCCAGGGTCGCCGGGTCGAGCTCGTGCAGCGACGCCGAGCCGAACAGGGCGGCCGAGGCACGCCGAGCCTGCTCGACCGCGGCGGTGCCGTGCACCAGCTGCGTGACCTCGGCGGCCAGCACCCGCTGGGCCTGTCGCTGCGCAGGGCTGTGCACCGTCGCGGACTCCAGCTCGCCGATGGTGTCGGCGGGCAGGAAGGTCAGGCGCCGCAGCAGCATGCCGACATCGGCGTCGTCCACGTTGAACCAGTACTGGTAGAACGCGTAGGGACTGGTCATCGAGGGGTCCAGCCACAGCGTGCCGGACTCGGTCTTGCCGTACTTGGTGCCGTCGGACTTGACCAGCAGCGGGGTCGTGAACGCATGCACGTGCTGCTGGTCGACCCGGCGCACCAGCTCGACGCCGGCGCTGATGTTGCCCCACTGGTCCGAGCCGCCGATCTGCAGCCGGCAGTCGTACCGTCGGCGCAGCTCGACGTAGTCGTTGGACTGCAGCAGCACGTAGCTGAACTCCGTGTAGGAGATGCCCGTCGCCGAGTCCAGCCGCCGGGACACCGCGTCCCGGTCCAGCATCCGGTTCACCGAGAAGTGCTTGCCCACATCGCGCAGGAACGAGATCGCCGACAGCCCCGCCGTCCACTCGAGGTTGTCCACCAGCCTCGCCGCGGCGGGACCGTCGAAGTCGAAGAACGGCGCGAGCTGGCCCCGCAGCCGCTGCGCCCAGCCGGCCGCTGTCTGCTCGTCCACGAGAGCACGCTCGGCGGTGGGCTTCGGGTCACCGACGAGTCCAGTCGCCCCGCCGACCAGGGCCAGCGGCCGGTGCCCGGCCAGCTGAAGCCGCCGCATCGTGAGCACCTGGAGCAGGTGCCCGACGTGCAGGCTGGGTGCGGTGGGGTCGAAACCGCAGTAGAAGGTCACCGGTCCCGACCCCAGGGCACGGGCCAGCGCGGCCTGGTCGGTGGAGTCCTGAACGAGCCCACGCCAGCGCAGGTCGGCCAGGACAGGGGGCTCGTCGGCGGTCACTTCGGTCATGGCCCGCGTGACGATACTCGCGCGACCGGCCGCGGACGCGTCAGCGCCGGGTGTCCTCGACCATCGACAGCAGGTTTCCGTCCGGGTCCTGGAACCAGGCCAGCCGGGCTCCGTCGGGCCCGGTCCAGATGCCCGCGTCGTCCTGGCCGAGACCCGCGACGCGGACGGTGGGGACCCCGGCGGCCGCGAGGGCGGCGACCGTCGCGGCGACGTCCGGAACCAGCCAGCCGAGCACCGGCAGTCCCGCCGGCTCGAAGCCCTCGACGACCGACAGCCGCACCTCGGTGCCAGCTGCCTCGAGGAAGCACCCGTACGCGTCGTTCTCGATCACGGTGAGACCGAGCGTGCCGGAGTAGAAGGCCAGTGCTGCGTCCAGGTCCCGGGTGGCCACGATCGCGTGCGCCGGCCGACCACGGATGCCCCTCACGTCCCCTCCCCTGCGACATCCCCGCCGCTGCGCCGGCGAGGTCCACTCGGACGGTACGCCGACACGGCAGGGTTGTCCGGCAGCCAGAAGCGCCACGGCACGGATGCGGCCGCCCCTACGCCGACCCGGGGCCCGGAGCACACCACCTGCTGGGGAACCGTGGGCAGGACCAGCCTCAGCGGTCCGCTCGAGTCCAGCAGGTCGAGCCCGTCGTGCCGGCCGTCGACCCCCAGGGCGACGCAGAGTCGGGCAGGCCCGCGCGCCAGGTCCGGATCCGGCGGCATCGCCCCGGTCCTCCGGCTGGTCCGTCGGATGCGCGCCGTCTCGATCCCCTGCTCCACGACGCCGGCCCGCAGCAGCACCGCCGCCCCCTGCCCCGCCGGCCCGGTGCTGACGTTCAGGCACCAGTGCATCCCGTAGGTGAAGTAGACGTAGGCGTGCCCGGGTTCCCCGAACATCGTCGCGTTGCGCCGGCTCGGCCCGCGGTGCGCGTGGGACGCCGGGTCCTCACCCTCCCCCGCATACGCCTCCACCTCGACGACGCGCAGGACGACGCGTTGCCCGCCCAGGTCGGACTCCACCCGGGCGCCGAGCAGCAGGGGCGCCACCGTCTCGGGCGGGCCGAGCAGGGCAGCCCGAGGGCGGCTCATCGCAACGGGTAGACGAGCACCCCGTCGCCGGGCGAGACGTCGGCGGGCGGCTCGTCGGTACCGAAGATGTCCTCGAGCGCGGCGCGTCCGTCGGTGAGCAGGAAGACGAGGCCCAGGGCGACGCCGACGAGCAGCAACAGCGTCACCAGCGAACCTGCCCCGCCGCGTCGGGCCACGGCGCCAGGCTACGTCGGTCGAGCCGGACTGAGGCCATGCGGCCCTTGTCGCGACGTCGGCCCGGCCGACCGTGGACGGTGGAGGGGGGTGAGTCGATGACGACCCCGCTGCCACCGGACATTCCCATCGATCCCGTGCCGCATCCGCCCACGGGCCGTCCCCGCTGGCTCGTACCGCTTGTGCTCGCCGTCCTCGCCCTGGTGGCGCTGGGCGCGACCGCCCTGGTGGCGCTGAGCAGGTCTGACGGCGGGGACGCGGTCACCGGCGCGCTGCCGACCTCCACCGCGTCGGCCACGACCGGCCCCACCGCGGTGCCAGCCCCCGAACCGACCCCGGCGGTATCAGGACCTTCGCCGGTCGACTGTGCCGTCGCACCACCTGCGGCCGCCTTCACGGTGGGGACGACCCACGCGTGCTTCTCGGACATGGGGGAACGGTTCGTCGTCTGGCTCGGGGCGAACACCGCCACCACCAGCGCCAGCGGCTACCTGCCGAGTGACACCTTCGGCGCCGCCGACACCGAGAACGTGTCCCGCGTGCAGCGACTCATGGGCGACACGCCCGACGGCTGGCTGGGGTCGACGCAGTGGACCCGGCTGATGACCGAGGACCCGCCGGCACCCAGCGAGCTGCGCCCGAACGGCGCCGGGGCGCTGTGGTTCGGGATGACACAGGCCCAGCTGGCGGCGCGTGGCGCCGAGGTCGTCACCGACGAGACGGGGGCCTTCGTCGACGCCCGCGGCTTGGTCTCGCCCGAGGCGTACCTGTGCTTCAAACCCGACGAGCTCTACGCCGCACTGGTGAAGGGCGCCTCGCCCCTGCGCACCGTCGAGGGCATCTCCACCGCGAGCACCGTCGAGGAGCTGAAGGCGACCTACGGCAGCCGCCTGGTGACCCGGGACTCGCCAGGGATCCCGGGGGGTGTCGACTATGTCGTCTACGCCGGCGACTACGGCTACGTCTTCATCCCCCAGGAGGACGGCAGCCTCATGTTGCTGGCCGGGGACCGGGCGTTCGTGGCCGACGCCGGTGGAGGGCCGCACGGGCTGTGCGGCGTCTGACGGTCTCACCCCCGAGCGGACTACAGCCCGCCGATGCCGACGTACTTGGTCTCGAGGTACTCCTCGATGCCCTCGTGGCCGCCCTCACGCCCGAAGCCGGACTGCTTCACGCCACCGAACGGGGCCGCCGGGTTGGAGATGACTCCGGCGTTCAGCCCCACCATGCCCGTCTGCAGACCCTCACTGACCCGTAGGGCGCGGTTGAGGTCCTGGGTGAACACGTAGCCGATGAGGCCGTACTCGGTGTCGTTGGCCAGCGCCAGCGCCTCCTGCTCGGTGTCGAACCGGAACACCGGCGCCACCGGGCCGAAGATCTCCTCGCTGCAGACCCGGCACTCGTTCGACACGTTCGCGAGCACGGTGGGGGCCACGAAGTAGCCGGGACCGTCGATCGCCTGGCCGCCGGTGAGCACCTGGGCGCCGTGGTCGGTGGCGTCGTTCACGAGCTCGAGGATCTCCGCGCGGGCCTTCTCGGTGATGACCGGGCCCACCTGCACACCCTCCTCGGTCCCCCGGCCCACCATGAGGCCGCCCATGCGCTCGGCCAGCCGCTCGGAGAACTCGTCGGCCACGCCGCGCTGCACGAAGAATCGGTTGGCGGCTGTGCAGGCCTCACCGGCGTTGCGCATCTTCGCCTGGAGCGCTCCCTCCACCGCCGCGTCCAGGTCGGCGTCGTCGAAGACCACGAACGGGGCGTTGCCGCCGAGCTCCATCGACACCCGGAGCAGCTGGGCAGCCGACTGCTCGACCAGCCGGCGGCCCACCCCGGTGGAGCCGGTGAACGAGAGCTTGCGCGCCCGGGGGTCGGCGATGAGCGGTCCCATCACCGCCCCCGAGGTGCGCGTGGTGACGACGTTGAGCACGCCGTCGGGCAGACCGGCCTCGGCCATGATGTGTGCCAGGGCCAGCATCGACAGCGGCGTCTCGGCGGCGGGCTTGACCACCATCGTGCAGCCGGCAGCGACCGCCGGGCCGATCTTGCGGGTGCCCATGGCCATCGGGAAGTTCCACGGGGTGATGAACAGGCTCGGTCCCACCGGCTGGCGCATGACGAGGATGCGCTTGTCGCCGGCCGGCGCCACCCGGTAGTCACCGCGGATGCGCACCGACTCCTCGGAGAACCAGCGGAAGAACTCTGCCGCGTACACGATCTCAGCGCGCGACTCCGCCAGCGGCTTGCCCATCTCCAGGGTCATCAGCAGGGCCAGGTCGTCCAGCCGCTCGTGCATGAGGTCGAAGGCGCGCCGCAGGATCTCCCCGCGCTCGCGTGGGGCGGTCTGCGCCCAGGACGACTGCGTGGTGGCGGCGGCGTCGAGCGCGGCCAGGCCGTCCTCGGGCGTGGCGTTGGCGACCTCGACGAGCATGCTGCCGGTGGACGGGTCGAGGACCGGGAAGCGGGCCCCGCCGGTGGCCTCCCGCCACTCACCGCCCACGAGCAGCCCGGTGGGCACGGCGGCCACCACGGCGCGCTCGCGCTCGGCCGCGGAGGAGACGGGGGGCACGGTGGTGGTCATCGGAGCACCTCTGGGTCGTCGACGGGAGCCTGCCGCCGGGGAGGGTACGCGCAGGGGAGCCGGCTGCCTCGACGCTATCGCGCCCTCGCCGACGCTGCGTAGGCTGGCGGCCCATGACCAGCGTCCTGCACCCCTCGCCCCCGGAGTATGCGGCGCCTGCCGTCACCCAGCAGCGCCTGCTCGTCACCGAGATCCCGGGACCGCGCTCGCAGCAGCTGGCCCGACGGAAGTCGGCGGCCGTGGCGCGTGGCGTCGGCACGATGTTGCCGGTCTACGTGGTCGCCGCGTCCGGCGGCATCGTCCGCGACGTGGACGGCAACCAGCTCATCGACTTCGGCTCCGGCATCGCCGTCACCAACGTCGGCAACGCCGCGCCCGCGGTGGTGGCCGGGGTGACCCAGCAGGTGGCGGCCTTCACCCACACCTGCTTCATGGTGACGCCGTACGAGGGCTACGTGGCGGTGGCCGAGCAGCTCAACCGCCTCACCCCGGGCGACCACGACAAGCGCACCGCGCTGTTCAACTCGGGGGCCGAGGCAGTGGAGAACGCGGTCAAGATCGCCCGCGCCCACACCGGCCGGCAGGCGGTGGCCGTCTTCGACCACGCCTACCACGGCCGGACGAACCTGACGATGGCGCTGACCGCCAAGTCGATGCCCTACAAGCGCTCGTTCGGCCCGTTCGCACCGGAGGTGTACCGGGCGCCGATGTCCTACCCCTTCCGGGAGTCGGTGCCGACCAGCGGCGAACAGGCCGCGCAGCGCGCCCTGACGGTGCTGGAGACGCAGGTGGGCGCCGACACGCTGGCCGCCGTGGTGGTCGAGCCGATCCAGGGCGAGGGAGGGTTCGTCGTGCCCGCGCCCGGCTTCCTGCCCGCCATCGCGGCCTGGTGCCGGGAGAAGGGCGTGGTGTTCGTCGCGGACGAGATCCAGACCGGCTTCTGCCGCACCGGGGACTGGTTCGCCTGCGACCACGAGGGTGTCGTGCCCGACCTCATCACCACCGCCAAGGGCATCGCCGGCGGCATGCCGCTGGCGGCCGTCACCGGCCGCGCCGAGATCATGGACTCCGCCCACGTCGGCGGCCTCGGTGGCACCTACGGCGGCAACCCGGTCGCCTGCGCCGCCGCGCTGGGCGCGATCGCCACCCTCGAGGAGCAGGACCTGGGGGCCCGGGCCCGCTGGATCGAGCGGACCATGACTGCGCGGCTGCGCCAGATCGCCGCCGAGCACCCCGTGGTGGGCGACATCCGCGGTCGGGGGGCGATGCTGGCCGTCGAGCTGACCACCCCGGGCACCACCGAGCCCGACGCCGCCCGCACCGCCGCCGTGAGCGCCGCCTGCCACCGTCGGGGGCTGGTCACGCTCACCTGCGGGACCTACGGCAACGTGCTGCGCTTCCTGCCGCCTCTGGTGATCGGCGAGGACCTGCTCGCCGAGGGTCTGGACCTGCTGGCCGAGGCGTTCGCCGAGACTTCCTGAGGCCTAGCCGGTGGGCGTGCGCTCCTGCACGCCCACCTCCTGGCCGTAGTCGCCGCGCAGCAGGTCCAAGAACGGCACGGCATCGAATGCCTCCGGGCCGAGCACGCCGGCGCCGTCCCAGACACCCTCGGCGAGCAGCTCCAGCGCGACCGCGGGGCCGAGCGCGGTCTGCCAGACCACCGCCTGGGTGCCCCACTCGCGCATCGACTGCTCGTTGTCGGCCAGGTGGTAGAGGTACACCTCGCGCGGGTTGCCGTCCTTGCCGGTGCCGGTGACCCAGAGACCCGCGCAGGTGGTGCCGGTCATCGAGTCCCCGAGAGTGGCCGGGTCGGGCAGCACCGCAGCGACGACGTCGCGCGGGCTCACGCTCACGTCGCGCACGGTGACGCGTTCGGTGCGGTCCAGGCCCAGCTTGTGCAGCACCTGCAGCACCTCGATGAACTCGTCGCCGAGGCCGAACTTGAAGGTGACCCGGTTCGCGTCCACCCAGCGCGGCATCAGCACGACCTCCTCGTGCTCGACGTTGACGCACTCGACCGGGCCGATGCCGCCGGGGAAGTCGAACACCTCCGGCTCGCTGAACGGTGCCGTGGTGTACCAGCCGCGCTCGGCCTCCCAGATGATCGGCGGGTTCAGGCATTCCTCGATGACGGTCCAGATGGAGAAGGTCGGCGCGAAGTCGTGGCCGGTGATCTGCAGGTTGGAGGCGTCGCGCACGCCGAGCTGGTCGATGCTGGAGAAGAGGTGGTCGGCGGCGTAGCGGGCGAACACGTCCACGACGCCCGGCTCCACCCCCATCCCCACCAGCGCCAACCGGCCCTCGTTCTCCCACGACGGCGCGTGCACGAACTGCTCGTCCCCGAGCTTGATCCCCACCTTCGCGTACGGCTCGTCCGCGTGCTTGGACGACAGGCTCATCGCGGTGTCGAGGTAGTG
>Ga0209594_1001759_pt1 | contig 10531 bp, 9 predicted proteins | sample AshMeaCrysSpring_FD_184126 | JGI IMG/M metagenome (GOLD analysis project Ga0209594, IMG submission 184126) | Groundwater microbial communities from Big Spring, Nevada to study Microbial Dark Matter (Phase II) - Ash Meadows Crystal Spring... | ecosystem: Environmental > Aquatic > Deep subsurface >...
CGGGCCGAACCTCCGGACCGGCGCTCACGCGCCGCACCCGCCATCCTGAGCAGGTGATGGTGCCACCTCGGCGCTCGGCGCTTCGGGCGGGCCCTGGCCGGGTACCAGGCGCAGGAGGCCGCCGAGGTGGTGTTGCGGTCCTTCGAGCTGGACCCGGCGGCCGGTCGCGGCGGAGCAGGGGCTGGCCCACCGGCTGGACCTCGCCCGCACGGCTCGTACCGTCGACGCCCGCCGCAGCCTGGGGGCGCAAGCGGGCCTCGCCGAACCGGTGGTCGCGGCGCTGCTCGAGGGCGATGCCTGCTCCGAGGTGGTGCGTGACGACGAGGCGCCGACCACCTCGCCCGGCATCCGCGGCGTACCGTTCTTCGTCGCTGACCGCCGCGTGGACCTGGCTGCTCGCTGAGCCCTGTCCAACTCGGGGGCCAGCCCGGAGTCCAGCGCGCCGGTTCAGCCCGCGGCTCACCGCCGGCCGGGTCCGCAGCCCGAGACAGCCCTGATGATCCACGTGCCCGTAGCCACCTGCCCGCCATGATCGACGGTGACAGATCCACCGCCCGCGGTGATCGGTTCCCTTCGACGTGGAGTCCCGGGGTGATCGGCTGCCGTGGATCACCGCTCAGGTCGGGCCGGGATGCGGGCGCGGTCGCTCCTGCTGCCAGCGCCGGACGGTGGGCGGCACCGCGAGGGCTGAGCCCCTGATGCCGGTCTCGGCGTCGGGATCGGGCGACCGGGGTGGCCGGACGGCCGGTGGCGACGTGGTTGCGGGTGCCCGCCGGGACCACGACGAAGGGCAGCCCACGCCGAGCCGCGAGCGCGGCCACCAGCGCCTGGGAGCCGTCGCCACCGGCCACGCCGAGCACGTCGGCGCCGGGGTCCGCCGCGGCCTGCGCCCGGGCGCGGCCGGACGGACGGGCAGCCGCTCCCGCTCGCGGCCCAGCGCGGCCTGAGCGCAGAGGACCGGAACGGCACCGAGCAGGCCGGCAGCGACCAGCAGCGCGAGGCCCTGGTGGGACCGCGGCGGGTGAGGACGTACCAGCCGCTCACGATCCCGACCGCGGCCGTCAGCACGGCGGCCACGAACGCCTCCCAGCGCTCGAACGCCCCGGTCACCAGCACGAGCAGGGCCAAGGCAAGACAAGCCAGCCAGACGACCGCAGCCGCTCGGCGGTGCGTGTCCGACCCCTCACGATCGGTGCGCGCCGCGCCCATCGCCATGGCTGGCCCCGCCCGTCCCGCCCCGAGCCGAAGGCTACGACCCGTCTGCGGCCGGTGCCGCCCCCCGCGTCATCAGCCCGGCCGCCACCTCCAGCAGGCAGGCTGCCACCAGGCGCACGGTGCGGCCGTCGGGTGCGTCGGCCGACGCGTCCACCTCGACCAGGTCGACGCCGACCACGCGAGGGTCCGAGCCGGCCGCCCGCGCTGCTTGACGGAGGTCGTCGGCGCTCAGGCCGCCGGGCAGCGAGGCCGGGCATGCGGGCGCGACGCTGCGGTCGCACACGTCCACGTCGAGGTCGACGTGCACGCGGGCGGACGCCCTGCCCCCGCCCGCGGCGACCTCGATGGCCTCGGCCAGGACATCGGCCATCGGTCGACCCCGCAGCGCGTCGCGGGCCACGACGTGGATCCCCAGGTCATCCGCCCGCGCGCGGTACTCGGCGGAGTTCGCGAAGTCGGCGATGCCCACCTGCACCACCCGGCGGCCCGCCAGCCCAGCATCGACCAGCTCACGCACGGGGGAGCCGTTGCTGCACCCGTCCCTCAGGTCGTGGTGGGCGTCGAGGGTCACCAGGCCGTCGGCGCCCACCCCGGTCGCGGCCGGGACCGTGACCGAGTTGTCGCCGCCGAGCACCAGGACGAGGGCGGACCGGGCGGCGGCACCGGCGACGGCCCGCTCGGCCCGGGTGCGGCCGTCGGGACGGTCCGGGTCGGGGACGTCGCCCAGGTCAGCGGTGCGCAGCTCGCCCAGGTCTGCGTCGAGCGAGCCGGCGAAGGGCGAGAACCGCGTCAGCGCCGCGCGCACCGCCCCTGGCGTCAGGTGAGCGGCGGTCGGGGAGAGCGAGTGAGCGGACGAGCCGATGCCGAGCACGGCCAGGTCCAGCGGGCCGGTGGGATCGGGGCGGGCCAGCCAGGCAGACGCGCGCGGCCAACGAGGGTCGTCAGCCACCGCGGGTCCCGCCGCTTCCCACGACCTGCCGCCCGGACCGCCAGACCGCATGCACCAGGTCGACTCCCGGCCGGTAGGCCAGGTGCACGTGGTCGGGGGCGTCGAGCACCTGCACGTCGGCCCGGGCGCCGGGCGAGAGCCGTCCGACGTCGCTGCGGCGCAGGGCCCAGGCCCCACCCATCGTTGCCGCGTACACCGCCTCGTCCACCGTCAGGCCCATCTCCCGCACCGCCAGGGCCACGCAGAACGCCATCGAGGTGGTGTAGGAGGTGCCGGGGTTGCAGTCGGTCGCCAGTGCCACCCGGCAGCCCGCGGCCAGCAGGCGGCGGGCGTCCGGGTAGGGGGAGCGCGTTGCGAACTCCGCCCCCGGCAGCAGGGTGGCGACCGTGCCCGACCCGGCCAGGGCGTCGACGTCGGCGCTGGTCAGGTGGGTGCAGTGGTCGGCGGAGGCGGCGCCGAGCCGGACGGCCAGCTGTACCCCCGGCCCCGGACCGAGCTGGTTGGCGTGCACCCGCAGGCCGAGGCCACGGGCGGCGCCCGCCACCAGCACGGCCTCGGCCTCGTCGGCGTCGAACGCGCCACGCTCGCAGAACACGTCGACCCAGCCGGCGAGCGGCGCGCAGGCGTTCAGCATCGGCCCGGTGACCAGGGCCAGGTACCCGGTGCGGTCCCCGGCGTGCTCCGGCGGGACCACGTGCGCCCCCAGGAACGTCACCTCGTCACCCACCTCCCCGGCCACCCGCAGGCTGCGGGCCTCGTCGGCCACGGTGAGGCCGTACCCCGACTTCACCTCCACGGTGGTCGTGCCCCCGCGCAGCATCTCGGCCCGCAGCCGCCGAGCCCGCTCGCGCAGCGTCTGGTCGCTGGCTGCCCGGGTTGCCGCGACCGTGTCGGCGATCCCGCCGGCGCGGTAGCGCCCTCCCGCCATCCGGGCGGCGAACTCCGCCGCCCGGTCGCCGGCGAAGACGAGGTGGGAGTGGCTGTCGACGAACCCGGGCAGCACCGTGCGGCCCTGCACGTCGACACGCTCGTCGCAGGCCGGGGCACCCGCGGCGTCGCCCACCCAGCCCACCCGGTCGTCGTCGATGACCAGTGCGGCCGCGTGGCGCAGCCCGAGCGGGCCGGTCCCCTGCTCGGGGTCGTTGCTGACCAGCGTGGCGATCCCAGTGAGCAGCACGCTCATCCGGATGCGTCCCCCTCCGGCGCCGCCCCCGGCTCGCGCATCGGCACTCGCACCCCGGCCGCGTCGGCGACGGCCAGCGCCTGCGGGTAGCCCGCGTCCACGTGTCGCAGCACCCCCATGGCCGGGTCGTTGCTCAGCACCCGCTCGAGCTTCGCGGCCGCCAGCGGCGAGCCGTCGGCCACGCACACCTGCCCGGCGTGGATCGAGCGGCCGATGCCCACCCCCCCGCCGTGGTGGATCGACACCCAGGACGCGCCGGAGGCGGTGGCGACGAGCGCGTTGAGCAACGGCCAGTCGGCGATCGCGTCGGAGCCGTCGAGCATCGCCTCGGTCTCCCGGTAGGGGGAGGCGACCGACCCGCAGTCGAGGTGGTCACGGCCGATGACGATCGGTGCCGACACCTCTGCCGAGGCGACGAGGTCGTTGAACCGCAGCCCGGCCCGCTCCCGCTCACCGTAGCCGAGCCAGCAGATGCGCGCCGGCAGCCCTTGGAAGGCGACCCTCTGCCCGGCCGCGCGGATCCAGCGATGCAGGTGCTCGTCGTCGAACTCGTCCAGCACCGCACGGTCAGTGGCGGCGATGTCGGCCGGGTCTCCCGACAGCGCCACCCAGCGGAAGGGACCCTTGCCCTGGCAGAAGAGCGGACGGATGTAGGCGGGCACGAAGCCGGGGAACGCGAAGGCACGGTCGTACCCGCCCAGCAGGGCCTCGGCGCGGATCGAGTTGCCGTAGTCGAAGACCTGCGCGCCTGCGTCGAGGAACCCGACCATGCCCTCGACGTGCCGTGCCATCGACTCGCGGGCCCTGGCGGTGAACTCCTCAGGTCGTTCGGCCGCGTAGCCGTGCCAGTCCTCGAACGCGACCCCCAGGGGCAGGTAGGCCAAGGGGTCGTGGGCCGAGGTCTGGTCGGTCACCACGTCCACCGCGACACCGCTGCCCAGCAGCCGCGGCACGATGTCGGCGCAGTTGCCGACGACCCCGACGCTGTGCGCCTCACCTCGGTCCCGAGCCTGCTCGGCCTGCAGAACTGCGACGTCGAGGTCATCGGTCCAGCTGTCGAGGTAGCGCTGGGCCACCCGGCGGGCCAGCCTGCTCGGGTCGACGTCCACCACCAGGCAGGCGCCGCCGTTGAGGGTGACGGCCAGCGGCTGCGCGCCGCCCATGCCCCCGCAGCCGCCGGTCAGGGTGAGGGTGCCGGCCAGCGTGCCGCCGAAGCGCTGGTCGGCCACCGCGGCGAACGTCTCGTAGGTGCCCTGCAGGATCCCCTGCGTGCCGATGTAGATCCAGGAGCCTGCGGTCATCTGGCCGTACATCGTCAGCCCGAGGGACTCGAGCCGACGGAACTCCGGCCAGGTGGCCCAGTCGCCGACGAGGTTGCTGTTGGCGATGAGGACCCGCGGGGCCCACTCGTGGGTAGGCAGCACGCCCACCGGACGACCCGACTGCACCAGCATCGTCTCGTCGTCGCGCAGCGTCGCGAGGGTGCGTACCAGCGCGTGGTAGGACGGCCAGTCCCGGGCCGCCCGGCCGGTACCGCCGTAGACGACCAGCTCGGCGGGGTGCTCGGCCACCTGCGGGTCAAGGTTGTTCGCCAGCATGCGCATCGCGGCCTCCTGCGGCCAGCCCAGCGCCGTGCGGTCGCCGCCCCGTGCGGCGCGGATGGGACCGGGGTACTGCTCGGTTCGAGTGCTCATCGCTAGCTGCCTTCCTCGGCTACTCCAGGGGCCCGGTCGCCGACTCGGCCGCGGCCAGCACCGCGCCGGAGGTCACCAGTCCCAGCACGGCCTCGATCTCGGGCGCCAGCGCCCGGTCGGCGCCCGGTCCGGGCACCAGTGCGCGCACGGTGTCGCGCACGGCCCCGGTCGCCGCAGCCGGCCGCAACCCGACGCGCAGGTCGAGTGCCCGCGCCGCGGCCAGCACTTCGACGGCGACCACGCGGGCCAGCGCGTCGACGGCCCGGCGCAGCTTGCGGCCGGCCGCCCAGCCCATCGAGACGTGGTCCTCCTGCATCGCCGAGGACGGGATGGAGTCCACGCTGGCCGGGACGGCCAACCGCTTGAGCTCGCTGACCAGGCCCGCAGCCGTGTACTGGGCGATCATCAGCCCCGAGTCGACACCGGCCTCGTGGGCCAGGAACGGCGGCAGCCCGTGCGAGCGGCCGGCGTCCAGCATGCGGTCGACCCGCCGCTCGGCGATACCGGCGAGGTCGGCTGCGGCGATGGCCAGGAAGTCCAGGACGTAGCCGACCGGCGCGCCGTGGAAGTTGCCGTTCGACGCGACTCGGCCGTCGGCCAGCACGACCGGGTTGTCGATCGCTGCGGCGAGCTCGTAGCCGGCGACCGCGCGGGCATGCGCGAGGGTGTCGCGCACGGCGCCGGCGACCTGCGGGGCGCAGCGCAGCGAGTAGGCGTCCTGCACGACGTGCCCCGGGTCGTCGCGGTGGCTGGCGAGGATGCCGGAGCCGTCGAGCAACCGGACCAGCGCGCGGGCAGAGGCCGCCTGGCCCGGCTGCGGGCGCAACGCGACCAGGTCGGCGGCGAACGCCCGGTCGGTGCCGAGCAGCGCCTCCACGCTCATCGCGGCCGCCACCTCGGCGGTGCGCACCAGCCGGTCCAGGTCGTGCAGCGCCAGGCAGAGCATCCCGAGCATCCCGTCGGTGCCGTTGACGAGGGACAGGCCCTCTTTGGCCTGCAGCTGCAGCGGCTCGCGGCCGTGCTGGGCGAGCACGGCCGCGGCGTCGCGGACCTGACCGTCCGGCCCGCGCAGCCGGCCCTCGCCGAGCAGCGTCAGGGCGACGTGCGCCAGCGGAGCCAGGTCACCCGAGCAGCCGAGACTGCCGTACTCGGGCACGAGCGGGGTCTGGTGCGACTGGAGCAACCAGGCCAGGGCGTCGGCCACCTGCGGCCTGGCGCCCGAGTGGCCCAGAGCCAGGGTGCGCAGCCGCAGCAGCACCATGGCCCGCACCACCTCGTCCTCGACCGGCGGGCCGGAGCCCGCGGCGTGGCTGCGCACCAGGCTGCGTTGCAGCTGGGCCCGCCGGTCAGCGGCGATGCGAACGGTGGCCAGGGCACCGAAGCCGGTGGAGACGCCGTAGGCCGGCTCGGGCCCGGTCGCCAGCCTCGCGACGTGGGCGTGCGCCGCGTCCAGCGCCGCCCACGCAGCGGGGGCCAGCCGTACCGGCTCACCGTCCCGCGCCACCGCGACGACCTGCTCGACCGTCAGCGTCCCGGCACCGATCGTGACCTCGCCGACCCCACCCATCGGTCCCCTCCCGGTGTGCCAGAGGCGTGAGCGGTCAGCGGCCGGAGAGGCGCCCGAACACGACTGCGGCTGCCTGCTGTGCCTGGCCCAGCAGCTGCTGAGCGGTGGTGGTGTCGATCGCTGAGACGGCCTCGTCGGCAGCGCCGGCCCCCGCCCGAACCGCGTCCTTCACGGCCGGCAGGGCAGCACCGAGCACGCCGTCCACCTGTTCCTTGGTGGCGCCGGCGACGCCGGAGGCGCTCTCGGCCAGGGCGGTCGCCTGCGCGCCGAACATGGCCACCACGTCCTCGGCGGAGGCGCCTGCTCCCTCGGCGGCGGCGGCCAGCCTCTCGTAGGCCTGCTGCAGCGACTCCGGTGCCGACTCGACCGCGCTGCGGATCATCGCGACGGCGGCGGCCGGGTCGGTCCTGGCGGCCTCCAGCGCCGCGGGCAGGGCGTCGGCGAGGATGCCGGCCACCTGCTGCTCGCTCATGCCGGTCACCTTCGCGGCCGCGCCCAGGGTGAGCTTGGACGAAGCCTCGAGCGCGGCCTGGATCGGGTTGGACATGGCAGGTCCTCTCGTTCGCTCGGGTGCCGGCGGCGGCGCCGGCGGGCTGTCAGCGAACCTAGCGGCGCCCGGGCGGCGCAGGCAGCCGATCGTCGGTGTGAGGCCGGACCGGACGGCTACAGTCCGCTCGGGGACGGTGCGTCGGAGCCGAGGAGGGCCGGCATGGCGGACGGGCAGGGCACGGCGAAGGCCAAGGGGCGCGGCCCGCTGCTCCTCATCGTCTGGGGCGTCATCGGCGTGCTCATGCTTCTGTTCGTGCTGAACAACAACCAGTCGACCGAGTTCAGCATCGCCTTCGCGACCGTCACGATGCCGCTGTGGCTGCTGGTGCTGCTCGTCTTCGGGCTCGGCGTCGTCTTCGGCTGGATCACCCGGTGGTGGACGGCCCGCCGGTGACGGCCGTGTCCCGGGGGTAGGCGGTCATGGCCGAGCGACGCTTCGGGGACCTGTTCGCGCTGCGGCGCGCCACCCATGAGCCGGTGGCCAGGTCGACCGACCACCCGCTCGTACCCGCTGTCTACCGCAGCACAGCCGGCTCGAGCCTCGTCGATGCCGGCCTGTACCGGGACGGGGTGCGCGTCGCCTCCCCCCACTCGATCGACGAGGTCTTCACCGCCATGGAGGCCGACCCCGAGGCGTTCGTGTGGGTCGGTCTCTACCGGCCCTCGGCCGAGGACATCCTGACCCTCGCCCGCCGCTTCGACCTGCACGAGCTCGCCGTCGAGGATGCGATCGTCGCTCACCAGCGGCCCAAGCTCGAGCGCTACGACGACACCCTGTTCGTGGTGCTCAACGCGGCCCGCTACATCGACACCGAGGAGGTCGTCGAGTTCGGCGAGCTGCACGTGTTCGTCGGTCCGTCGTTCGTGATCACCATGCGGCACAGCGAGTCGCCCAACCTGTCCGGCATCCGGGCGCTGCTGGAGGCCGACCCCGAGCTGCTCGCGCTCGGCCCCGAGGCCGTCCTCTACGCCGTCCTCGACTCTGTCGTCGACGAGTACGCGCCGGTCGTCGCCGGGCTGGAGAACGACATCGACGAGATCGAGTCGCAGGTCTTCGACGGCGACCCGAAGGTGTCGCGGCGCATCTACGAGCTGTCGCAGGAGGTGTTCGCCTTCCGCCGCTCGACGCACCCGCTGCTGCGCATCCTGTCCGCGCTCGCCGCAGGGTTCGAGAAGTACCAGGTGGACGAGGAGCTGCGCCGCTACCTGCGCGATGTCGCCGACCACACCACCCGGGTCGCCGACCGCGTGGACGACTTCCAGGTGCAGTTGCGCGACATCCTTACCCTCAACGCGACGCTGGTGGCTCAGCAGCAGAACGAGGAGATGCGCCAGCTGAGCCGGTCCGGCCACGAGCAGAACAACGAGATCAAGAAGATCTCCGCCTGGGCTGCCATCCTGTTCGCGCCCACCCTGGTCGGGACCATCTACGGGATGAACTTCACCTTCATGCCCGAGCTGAGCTGGCGGTTCGGCTACCCGATGGCGCTGGGCCTGATGGCGGTGGTGTGCGTGACGCTCTACCTGGTGTTCAAGGGCCGCGACTGGCTCTAGTACCCGGGCGGCCCCGGGTCAGCCGCTCGGCCTGGCTCGAGTCGGCCCAGTCGCCGATGAACGGTTGGGCGCCGGCGAAGGCCGAGTCCGGCAGCGGGCGCAGCACCACCCACGCCGGCGTCCACCGAGGGGTTCTCGACCTGACGGCGGGTGGGGTCGGGGGCCGACGTCACGGGTGCGACCACGAACCTGCCCCACGGCGGAATAGCACGGGCTGCGGCGCGGTTGGGCCGCCACCAGAGGTGATGACGAGGAGGGGCCCGTGTTCTCCCAGCTGGAGCTCGACTACCTGCGCAGCCAGCCGCTGGGCAGGCTTGCCACGGTGGCCGACGACGGGCAGCCCGACAACGCCGCGGTCGGCTTCGAGGTGGACGACGACGGCGTGATCACCGTCCAGGGTGTCGACATGGCGGGCTCGCGCAAGGGGCGCAACGTGCACGCGGGCCACGACCGGGTGGCCTTCCTCGTCGACGACCTGGCCTCGGTGCAGCCGTGGCGGCCCCGGGGGATACGCATCTACGGTCGGGCTCGGCTGCTGGGCGCGCAGGGCAACCCTCCGCACGGCGGCCACCTGCGCATCGTCCCCGACGTGTCGTGGAGCTGGGGGCTGGAGTCACAGGCGCTGTCCGGCGGGGTGTTCCGCCCGCGCCGCACCGTCCACACGACCGGCTGAGCCCGACCGGAGGCAGGATGAGCATGAGGGTCACCGTCCTCGGTACGGGCATGGTCGGTCAGGCGATGGCAGGCAGGCTCGCCGAGCTGGGCCATGACGTGACGATGGGCACCCGGGACGTGGCGGCCACCATCGCCCGTACCGAGCCGGACGGGATGGGCAACCCCCCGGTCTCGGCCTGGCTCGCCGAGCACCCCGCCGTGCGGCTGGCGCCCTACGCCGACGCGGGCGAGGGGGCCGACCTGCTGGTCAACGCGACCACCGGGTCGGGCTCGATCGCGGCGCTGCGGGCCGTCGGACCGGACGCGCGGGCGGGCCGGGTGCTGCTCGACCTGGCCAACCCGCTGGACTTCAGCGCCGGGTTCCCGCCCACGCTCACCGTGAAGGACACCGACTCCCTGGCCGAGCAGATCCAGCGGGCGTTCCCCGACCTGCGCGTGGTCAAGGCGCTCAACACGCTCACGGCGGCGCTGATGGTGCATCCGGAGCTCGTGGGCGGCGGCGACCACACCGTGTTCGTGTCCGGCGACGACGCGCAGGCCAAGCAGGCGGTGACGGACCTGCTCGGCGAGCTCGGCCACCGCGACGTCATCGACCTCGGCGCGCTGTCGACCGCCCGGGGCACCGAGATGCTGCTGCCGCTGTGGGTGCGCCTGATGGCCGCGCTGGGTACCCCGATGTTCCAGCTGAAGGTCGTGCGGGCGACTACTTGACGTAGGCGATCGGGGTGAGCACGGGCGGTTCGGGCAGCGGCTCGCTGTGGTAGGCGTTGCGGATGCCGGCGATGTAGCGGCGGGCCCGCTCGGTGAGGCCCGCTGAGGTCTGCATCCGCCCCTTGGTGACGAGGATGCCCAGGTCGGCACCCTTGAACCGGTAGTCGCCCGGCCCGTAGACGCGCATGAAGAACGCCTCGTCCTCATGGGTGATCTCGTGCCAGTCGTTGGCCACCCGCAGGAACCGCAGCGAGCCGTCGTCCTCGAGCTGGTAGGTGCCGGTGCGTGGGGCGGCGAGGATCCGCTCCACGTCCTCCTGCGGCTCCTTCATGATCAGCTGGGCCCAGACGTCGACCGCGGCCAGGTCGCGCCAGCGCTCGTTGATCTCGGCCACGTCGATCTCGTAGTCGACGTCGAAGTACTCGAGCAGGTGG